>Ga0255138_1000001_pt1 | contig 340535 bp, 396 predicted proteins | sample Law_Colum_RepA_8_FD_188545 | JGI IMG/M metagenome (GOLD analysis project Ga0255138, IMG submission 188545) | Freshwater microbial communities from St. Lawrence River, New York, United States - Law_Colum_RepA_8d | ecosystem: Environmental > Aquatic > Freshwater > River | place: USA: New York... | reverse complement strand
ATCACTAATGTTGTGGTCGATACAACAGGCGAACTCACTGCTACTTCTCTACAAACCAATAATATCTCATCTTTCACTGAAGGTGGTACTTTAACTTTCAATAGTCCTACAAACTTTGACAGTATCGTAAATATTAATGATAATCTTAAACTTAATAGCTATGGTTTAGATACTGTCACTCTGACTTTAAACCATGATGATAATCCTACTATCACTTTAGACAGTCAATCAGGCGATGTTAATATCACAGGTACTACTAATCTTGAAACAACTTCTTTAAATCAAGGTGCTGATGTTTATGGCGATTTAAATATTAATAATAACAGTAATCTGACTGTCTTTAATGATGAAAGCCAAGTCGTTTTTTCTGTTAATACTGCTAGTGCTACTACTTCTGTTAATGGTACTTTAAATATCGATGACCTTATTCTTGTAGATAATATCTCTGAACTTACTCTCAATCATGGTGTTTATATTTCTAATAACACTACTATTAATGGCAGTATCTCTACGGATGCCTTTGATTCAAGTTCTAGTCTTACTGATATTTCATCTACTGTTACTACTATCACTAGCAATACTATTAATCTTGTAGGTTATGTTTCTCAAATAGGCGATTTTGACATCTCAGGTAATTTTTCTATTGATGGCAATTTCTCTATTAATGGTACTTTATCTACTCTACATTCTGAAAACCTTTCTGTTAAAGATACTCTTATCGTTCTTAATGATGAAATCGGTAATGCTAATCCTGTTAATGATTCAGGTGTTATTATTGATCGTGGTAATCAAGATAATGCAGGTATGTTTTGGAGTGAATCCCAACATAAATTTGCCTTTATTACTGCTAGTAGTATTGATGGTACAAGTGTTGGTAATCTATTAACCACAGGTGGTACTGTTTCCTATGCAGGTCTTTTAGCTGGCAGTATTGATCTTAAAGATAATGTAGGTGATACGATCTTTAGTGTTGATAATGCTGGTGATGTTCATGTTTATGGTGATTTAATTGTAGATGGTGGTTTAACAGGTAATGCAAGTACAGCTACTGCTTGGGCATCTGCTATGACTTTATCCTTAATAGGCGATGTCACAGGTTCTGTTTCTTTTAATGGTGGTACATCACCTATCAGTATGACTACTTCTTTAGGTACGATTACTTTAGGTACAGATACTACAGGTGCTTATGTAGAAAGTGTTAGTGCAGGCACAGGTATTTCTATTTCAGGTACTGCATCCATTCCTGTTGTTGATTTAGCTACAAGTGGTGTTAATGCAGATACATATAAATCTGTAACAGTAGATACCTATGGTCGTGTTACAGCAGGTACTAATCCTACTTCTTTATCAGGATATGGCATTACAGATGCTCAACCTTTAGATGCTACTTTAACTGCTTTGGCATCTGTATCTACAACAGCGAATAAACTTATATATGCTGATGGTGTTGATAGCTTTACTACAACAGATTTAAGTTCGTTTGGTAGAAGTCTTATAGATGATGCTGATGCTAGTGCATCAAGATCAACTTTAGGATTAGTAATAGGTACAAATGTACAAGCCTATGATGCTACACTTAATGCTTTAGCTAGTGTTTCAACAAGTGCTAATAAATTAATATATGCTGATGGTGTTGATAGCTTTACTACAACAGATATTAGTGCATTTGGCAGGGGTCTTATTGACGATGCCGATGCAAGTACAGCTAGAACTACTTTAGGTTTAGGTACTGCCTCTGTAGAAAATGTAACAGATTTATTAACAAAGGCAGGAAATTTAAGTGGACTTGCAGATACTACAACAGCAAGGTCAAATCTAGGATTAGTAATAGGTACAAATGTACAAGCATACGATGCTACTTTAAATGCTTTAGCTGGATTAACTACTGTTGCAGATCAAACTATTTATTCCACAGGTGCAGATACCTTTGCCATGACTACTCTTAGTTCATTTGGAAGAAGTCTTATAGATGATACTGATGCAAGCACAGCTAGGACAACTTTAGGTTTGGCAATAGGTACTAATGTGCAAGCATATGATGCTACACTTGCAGGTCTTGCATCTGTTACAACAAGTGCTGATACTCTTATTTATGCTAATGGTGTAGACACTTTCACTACTACAACTTTAAGTTCATTTGCTAGAACTTTATTAGATGATGCTGATGCTAGTACTGCTAGATCAACTTTGGGATTAGGTACTGCATCTACTCAAAGCACAAGTACATTTTTACAGGTAGCTAATAACTTATCTGATTTAAATAATGCAGGTACTGCTAGAACTAATTTAGGTTTGGCAATAGGTACAAATGTACAAGCCTATGATGCTACATTAGCAGGTTTGGCTAGTGTTTCAACAAGTGCTGATACTCTTATTTATGCAACAAATGTTGATACCTTTACAACAACAACCATTACAACTTTTGGTCGTTCTTTAATTGATGATGCAGATGCAAGCACAGCTAGAACTACTTTGGGATTAGGTACTGCATCTACTCAAAGTACAGGCACATTCTTGCAGGTAGCTAATAACTTATCTGACTTAAATAATGCAAGCACAGCTAGAACTAACTTAGGTCTTGGTACGATAGCTACCCAAGCGAGTTCAGCTTTTGTTGATACTACTACATCTCAATCTGTTGGTGGAACTAAAACCTTTACAGGTGATATTGCTTTTAGTGGCTCAGGTAAAATTACTTTATCTTCTACATCTGTCGCTACTACACAAACTGCTTTAAATAATTCTACTGCTATTGCTACTACTGCTTATGTTCAAACTGCTACAAGAGTTACTACAGATCAAAAAACTACAAACTATACTTTAGTTATTGGTGATGAAGGTAAAATGATTGAATTTAACTCTGCAAGTAATTTGACTTTAACAATACCTGCAAATTCTTCTGTTGCTTTCCCTGTTGGTACTCAAATCTTAATTGCAAGATTAGGTACAGGTAAAGTCAATGTTGCTATTACTACAGATACTTTATATTCTGTATCTAGTAATAGATATGTAGCAAGTCAATATAGTGGTGCTACTCTTGTTAAAACTACATCTACTACTTGGTATCTCTTTGGTGATTTATCTGCTACTTGATAGGTTTTTTATGCTTACTGCAACACATGGTATCTTGTCTAAAACATCTACATATACCTTTATCTCAGGTGCATCTATGATCACTTATTGGGATATCCAAAACTCATCTTCTTATAGTGGATCAGGTACTACTATCACTGATTTAGATAGCACAAATAATGGCTTACTTGTTGGTACAAACTCTTTTACTAATGCTTCACCTAAATACTTATCTCTTGATCTTAGTGCTAGTAATTATTTAAGATCAACTACCAACTTAAACTCATCCTTATCACCTGCTAACACAAGTGATAACATATCTGTTTTTGTATGGTGTTATCCTACATCTAATGGTGTGATTGTATCTGAATTAGGTTCTACAACACCAAATTCAGGTTGGTATTTATCTACAATAGAATGGGTAAGTGGAACACCTCGATTTGGGGTATTTCCATATTCTAATATAACTAATGTTAAAATATATAGTACTCATGGTGGCAATGGTTCTACTTCTCAATATGGACAATATCCTACAATAACAAGTGATTTCGATAAGCTATTTAATACAGCATATAGTAATACTACTTTAGCTTGGGAAGGTACTATGGCAGGTACTACATCTTTAAACCATTCTAGTTATGTTACTTTAACAAATGCAGGTGCTACTGTACCTAATGGTGGTGATTTTTTTTCTGTTGAAGTATCTGCTACTTTTATACCTGCTGAAACAGGTACTTATTCTTTCGGTGTTAATTCTGATGATGGTGGTGATGTCTTTATAGGTGGAAGTCTTGTAACAAGTTATTATGGTGGACATGGTATGAGTGGACCCGTATATGGTAATGTATCTTTAACAGCAGGTATTAAATATTCTTTTAGAGCAAGGTATCAAGAATATGGTGGTGGTGAAGGTCTTATTGTTGTATGGAAAAGACCATCTCAAGGTACTTATTCTTTTCAATCATCTGAATTGAATCCGGGCTCTACAATAACTTCTTCTGTATCTGCATCTTTAAACACATGGCATTATGTAGGATATACCTATAATGGTACTAGTTTAAATGCTTATGTTAATGGTCAATCAGCAGGATCATCTACTAGAATAAGACAAACACCATATAATACTTTAACTAAAGGTCTATATTATGCTTTAGGTTATCCTACAGGTATAAATATGGGAAGTGGAGCTGGAGCTAATTTCAGATTTGGAGCTTTTCATGTTTGGAATGATGCTATTAGTTCAGATACAATCTTAAACAACTATAATGCTACTAAAGCATCTTATGGAAAATAAATGTTAAAAGCAACACATGGCATTTTAAAGCCTTCTTCTACATCAACATTTGACCTTGCTCTTGTAGGTACTATGAAATTTACAGGTGCATCTAACTCAAATATCAGCTATGGTCAAGATAGTAATATGTATCCTCAATCAGGTGAGTTTACTATCGAATGGTTTCAATATCAAACAGATAGTAATTCTTTCCCTAGAATATTTGCTATCGGAAATTATCCATCTACATTTATGGGTGTTAGTATTGAAGGTGGTCAATTCTACTTTTGGATTAATGGTGGTGCTAATGGTTTTGGCTCTGCTATGAATACAACTGACTATAAAAACAAGTGGGTGCATTTCGCAATCACAAGAGATGCCTCTAATAATATTAAAGTTTTTAAAGATGGCACTCAATTTGGTTCTACTTTAGTAAACAATTACAATTTCAATAACACTACAAATAATTTAGTTATCGGTAATGAAACTACACCTTCAGTAGGTGGTTCTTTTGGTGGTTGGATGACTAATTTCAGATGGGTAAAAGGTACTGCTGTCTATACCTCTAATTTCACTAGACCTACTGCACCTTTAGCTAATATAGCAGGTTCAAGATTATTACTTTTAGCTACATCTAATGCTACTTTAACTACTGACACTGCTGTAGGTAGAACAGGTACTTTCTCTAATATCACTTGGCAAGCATTTGCTCAAACTATGGTTTAACAAAAGGATTAACTTAACATGGAAATTACTCAAAGATTAGCAAGTCTTGAAACTAGACTTTCCCAAATCGAATTTACCTTTAATAGAAAACAATCTTCTTTTGTTACTCTTTCAGGTGATCAAAATATCAATGGTGAGAAAACCTTTAATGATGTTATCACTTTTAAAAAAGGTCTTATCCTACAAACAGATTTGACTGTCATTTCTAATCCTACTATTTATCTTGGATCTTCTGCTACTGCTGATACACAAGCATCTATTGATAATTCTACTAAACTTGCTACTACTGCTTTCGTTCAAAATCTAATTGAAGAAATTGGTGGTGGAGGATCAGGTGCTACTACTTTAAATGGATTAACAGATGTTACGATTTCTAGTCCAAGTCCTAATCAAATTTTAAAATATAATGGTAGCATTTGGATCAATAGTGCTTTGAGTTCTAGTAATTTAAGCGATGGTTCTGATCTTGTTAAAACTACTGACTACACTGCATCCGATGTACTAACAAAGTTATTAACAGTAGATGGCAGTGGTTCAAGTCTTGATGCTGATTTGCTGGATGGAAGTCATAAAACAGATTTCTTATTAAAAGCAGATAATTTAAGTGGTCTTTCTAGCACAAGTACAGCAAGATCAAATTTAGGTTTGGGAAGTGCATCTACATATAATGCAGGTACATCTGCAAATAACATTGTGCAATTAAATGGATCTGCTCAAATACCTGCGATTGATGGATCTTTAATAACAGGAATAACAGCTACTCAGGTAAGTGGCATTTCAGGAACTTATGCACCTTTAGCAAGTCCTGCATTAACAGGAACACCTACTGCACCTACAGCTAGTGCAAATGATAATACTACTAAAATTGCTACAACAGAATTTGTGCAAACAGAATTATCAGCTATGATCTTAGATGATTTATCCGATGTAGTGATTACAGGCACACCATCAAATAATCAAGTCTTAAAATATGATACAAGTACAAGTAAATGGATTAATGGCACTTCATCAGGATCAGTGGCATCTTTAGATGATTTATCTGATGTTTCTATTGATGCAGGTGCTTTGGTGGCAGGTCAAATATTAAGATATAATGGAGCAGTCTTTTTAAACACAAGACTATCATCTTCAGATATGTTTGATACTTCATCTATTGTTTATAAAGTAGATAATTTAAGTGGTTTAAATGATCCAGCTACTGCTAGAACTAATATAGGTGCATCTTCCCAAACTGAAGTTAATAATATTGAAAGTTCTATTGGTGGTTTCGTTGATGCTAGTGGTGTATGGGTCACAGGTGGTGGCATTTCAACAAACTATTTAAGTTCAGCTACAAGTTTAACAGATGCTTTAGACAGATTAGATAATCAAATCTATACAGTAGCAGGTAGTGTATCGACAACCTTAGATGGATTGACAGATGTAACATTAGGTACTTTATCCACAGGTCAAGTTTTAAAATATAATGGTAGTGTTTGGATTAATGATAATGCAGGTGGTGGAGGTGGTGATGTTTATCTTGCAAATAATAATACATTCACAGGCGATAATACCTTTAATGGTGATTATTTATTAGTGGAATCAGTAGCAGGTGAAGATAAATTTAAAGTAGATAATGTATCTGATACCATAGATATGTTCACACCTGCATCTTTAAATGATGCCTATATTTATGTGAAATTTGATAATAGAAGTGGTATGGATGATTTCTTTTATGTCTTTACAAGTCCTGATGGTGGAGAAACAAGACAAGTCATTCCTTTAACTTTAATACAAGACAGTGGCACACATTATCTTCAAAAAATCACTAGCTTTATGAGTGGTGCAACTACATATACTTTTGATTATTCTGTATATAAAGCAAATGGCTTTTCTCAATATACAAATCCGAATGACACACCTAATGCTTCATTTAAAAGAGATCCAAACTTAACTTATTATATTTCATCTTGGAATAGAGTACAAGATGGCAATCCTGATTTTGCTTTAGCTGTATCAGATAGCAATGATGGTTTAGGATTAAGCTATGTAGATTTAGCTGGCAGTGGTATGGATACGAATGTTGTAGAAACTACTTATGAAATTATTGCGAATGTACCTACAAGTAATTCTTTAACAGCAAGTACATATATCTATGATACTAGAACTTCATCTTTAGCTAATTTTGATAAAGCATCTGACTTAACAACATTAACAAGATTAGATGTAGATACTTATGCAGTAGTCAATAAACTTGTAGTGAATAGTACAGTTACTTTAAATGGTGCGATTGCATTAGGTTCAAGTGCAACAGCTACTACTCAATCTGCAAATGATAATTCAACCAAAGTGGCAACTACAGCCTATGTGCAAACTGAATTATCTGCAATGGTCTTAAATGACTTATCAGATGTTACAGTTAGTTCTCAAGTGACAGGACAAACATTAAGATATAATGGTAGTGCTTTTGTTAATAGTAAATTGGCATCTACTGATTTATCCAATACTGCAAACATTCCTTTATTAAATGCTAATAATGAGTTCACAGGCAATATAAAATCCTATGGTGGCAATATTTCTGTTTATGATGGTCTAAATGTTTCTACTCAAACTGCATATGTCTTTGTTAAATATAACTCTACTTCAAGAAATGATTTAGAGTATTTTTATATTTTTAAAACATCCGATGGTGGTGTTACAAGAGAATCAGTGGATTTAGTTTTATTGCAGGATAGTGGTACAGATTATTTAGAGGAAGATACTACACAGGGATATAAAAGATATATAGCAAGTCAAGCGAGTGCATATACAAATGGCAGTACAGTAGCAAATGCTAGTCTTGTGCTAGATCAGAACTCTACTTACTATTTTACTATTAGAACAGATAATGATAACACATCACCAAATAAAGACTTTCAGATTTATCTTTCCACAAATCAATTTGCCACAGGATTTACATATAATGATGTCTTGCCTTATGGTGGTGGTTTTTCTAGTGAGGATAATCCATATACTTTAGTTTTGGATAATTCTTCATGGTCTTATGCTAGTTTAGCTACACCTACAAGTATAACAGATGCAAGTGCATTGGTTAATCCTACACAAGTTTTAAGTGTAGATAATGATACAGGCAATATAGTATCTAATGGATATATCCAGCTTAAAAAACAAATTAATCATCCATCTACAGTAGCAGATCATGCTCATGTTTATGCCAAAGTAGATGTTTCAGATACTGAAATTTATGTACAAGATAGTGGTGGCAATAATACAAGACTATCATCACATAATGAAGAAGGTGAATGGGAATATTATTCTTTTAATAAAAAGACAGGTAAAGTTATTCGCATCAATATGGAAAAGATGATCCGAACACTTGAATCTTTGACAGGTGAAAAGTTTATTATAGAAGAATAGTCATTGTCTTATTTTTTCTTTAAAGACATCCCATTCGTTTTTGTCATATTTATATTTCTTAGGATTGAGATCTGAAATTCTTTCTACTTTTCGATCTACCATAAATCTAACATGGTTGCCAAACCATGTTTCTTTAGGCAACCATAAAATATAGTCATACGATTCAGGTAAGATCATGTGAAGTGATTCTTCTAAAATAGAAATCACTTCTTCATTTTGGACAACAAACAAAACTTTAGGCATTTTTAATCCTTAAATAATTTTAAGTATATATGATACAAAGAAAGGATAACATAAAATGAAAAGAGTATCTGATTTAGATCCTATGTTGGGATACCCGGGTGGTATCTGCAAAGTAGTGAAAAGAGTAGATGATAAATTGAATGAAGGATATATTGAAAATATCCTTATTGATAAGGTAGAAAATGCTGAAGATTTAGATAATTTAGAGGCAAGTGTAGTTTATCCAAGAATAGTGGAAAAACCTTTAGAACATAATAAACTTATTAGTGAAATTGAATTATCTTCTCATGCTCAATATCGTATGGATTTAAGAGGTGTTACGACAGGCGATATTCGTATTGCTCTTAGAAACTTTGTAAAGCAATACTATAATGAGAAATCACAAAATTCAGCACAGTATCTTACTTGGGAATCTGCAATTCGCATAGGTGCAGATATCAATTTTATTGATAGAAAATTAGGAAACTTATTTTTAGCTTTTAAAGTGAAAAAAGGTAAAGCAATTATTGTGACTACTTATTTTGATGGCGAGCAAAATCCTAGACCAAAAACCTGTAAACGATCTTCTTTAAGACTTCGTTTAGCATCTATTAAAAACAAATTTAATATTTCCTAGCTATTTTATTAAAAAACTCTTTCAATGGTGATATGGCAAAAGTTCCACCATCATGTTCTTCTACTACTAATGCTTTACCTTTTAAGGCAATAAGTTTTACATTCCATTTAAAATCTTTCTCTACCTGTGCTTCCCACCTGTATTGGTTATTCGTAAACATTCCTTTATATGTAGATAAATCATCTGTTTCGGAGGACTCTAAGATTACTAACCTGTGTTTAGACAATACAGATTTTAAAGTAGATCTGAAATACTGATATGGATTACTGCCTATATGCTTTAAAAAGTCATTTAAGAAATCCTTGACCATTGGCACATTAGGTTTATCACATTCAGCCTGCTTAACATAATTGCCTTCAGGATCATAAGTTTTCATTGTCCAAAAATAGATGTAGTCTTTCACATCTCTTTTTTCCATATCTAAATTGATTTTAATAAAATACTCATTTGGTGCTGTTGCTCGCAAATTCCATTTTACATAATTCTCTAATTTCAAACTACCTACTGTTCTTTCACTTAAACTAAATCCGTGTCTAACCAGCAATTGTCTTATGGTAGTAGTGAAATAGTTATAGCTATCTTTCTCTATTTTGTTTTTATGTGTTTTTTCACCACGATATTTATCTCTACATCCTGTACATAAACACCAACCTTTTTTTAGGTCTTGATTCCATTTCATTGCGATTTCTTCTGTTTGTGGTTTTTCACCACAGATACTGCATATAAACTCTTCCATTTTTTGATACCTGCCTGTCTATTCATAATAGAGATACTTATCTTATAATAATCATTTTATAATTATATCTTAATAGAAACTTAAACTATCAAAAAAAGGTATCTCATCATGTTAAGAAGAAGAAGTTCTTTATTTAATCCTATGTCAAATGAACTCTCACCAATGGCAATTCAAGAAATTAAAGCCACTATTCAAGATTTTCAAAAAATCCAACAAATTCTTGAAGATAATCATCTGATTATGACATCACCTGATGCTTTAGGTGATCTATATGCTGAACCATTGACATCTAATAAATTTGTTAGTCAAGCACATGATCTTATGGAAAAGGCATCTATGCTTTTAGATCAAGCTGAATCCATGCTTAAGAAAGCACTTTAAAATAAGAAACCTTTACAGCCTATAATATTGCCTTGACTATCTCTTAAGGTATCAGGTGCAAGTAGATCAGTTCTACCTGCCTTTTTACCTTCTTCTAAGACAAACACAGATACAATTAAATAAGTGTTTTCTACTGCATCAGGTAAACCTATAATGCCACCTATTTTTGTATTAACAGTAGGTATGGATAAACCACCAAAAGATAGTGAAATACCTGCTACTTTATCTTGTAGTACTCTTGGTAAAGTACCTGATGGTTTTAAAGTGATTTCTTGATCATTTACAATAATCTTTACATCATGTGGTGTGCAATTTATTAAGTTTGTCATTTTTTGTTTTTCCTTATTTGTTAGGTTTAGGTTTATTAATCTTCATAAGACCATTCTTTTTCACATTCGATTTTAATCTCATCATCGATTTTCTTTTCAATCACTGTCTTAATCACATCTACATAGTTTTCACTATGTGAAAAATTTTGATCAAGTATCTTTCCATTAATCCATGAATGATTCATATCAAGTTCAATGTTAATAATTTCACTATCAACATAAAGACTTAATTGGAAGTGATACACAGATGAACCATATGGATAATCGATAGTTGCATTTAAGTATCTTTCATCATCTACATATGGTAAATATACATTATCTACCATAATAGGTGCTGTTTGTGCGAAAACACAAAGTGATGGAACAATACTAGAGATAACATTGAGGATATGAACAGCATTCATAATCAGAAGTCCTTTATAAAGGGAAAAAAGAAAGATTGTTTTTTAGATCAATCAACTACATAAGCTATAACACTTGGGATTTAAGTTTATTGCAAGTTCAATCACATTTTTTATATTCTTTATAAAAACTTTTCTTTGCAGTTTTTCTTATTGTTTCTTTTACTTTCTGTATGTAAGACATATATCTTTTAGCTAGACCATATTTATCAATGCTTCTCGCCAACCATTTTGTGTGTAAAGCATAATCTTCATTATTACACTTTTCTTTAATCCTCCACAGATGATTATAAACACCACAAAATTTTGTTTTTGAGTTAGGCACATAGAAACTACTATTTTGATACTTTAAAAAATCAGTACCAAAGTCTGTTTCAGCCAAAGCTCCAGCTATTAAAACAATTTGGATTTCTTTATCTTTTTCTAAGCTAATCGCTTCAGCTAAAGCATATAAACCACAATGTCTAACAGGATGAAAAAAAGTATCTTGTGGGAAAAGTAATGCTACCATTAGCATTAAGATAGTATAAGCATCCATAAATTAAATCAAAGAACCATATTTGTATTCTTGATATTTATGCTCAAGTTCTTTTTCAATCCTGTTAAGAAAACTTTCAAGGTTTTGATTTTCCCCAAAAGATAAAAACAATTGTGTATTGATATTTGTAATCCTGATTCTGTTGTTAGTGCATTCTAAATCTAATATTAAATCTCTGTAGAATAGATTTGCTGTAATATTCCATTCAGTTACACCATAATCCCATCTATATTCATGGTTTCCACCATAGGTTACTACATCAGTGATAGCACAATGTGCAGAGAAAGAACCAAAGCCATTTATAAAATTGTCCATAGTAAACATAAAGAAAATATCCTTTATAGTGAAGGTTTTTTAGGTGAATCAAAAACACTTAGAGTTTAGGTTCATTTAAAAATTAGAAGATAAAAATTCTTTGCCTTTTTTAGTAGTAGAAAACTTATGGTTTCGTACTTGACGACCACCTTCAAAATTGCAAGACAATAAACCTACTTTTTCTAGTGTCCAAAGTAAAGGTCTATAATAGTCATAACTTCTACGATACTTATCCATATAGATGAATTGTGCATAGGTATTTTGATCCAAAATCTTTTGAAAGATTTGATCTCTTGATAAAGGTTCTAAAGAACAAGCCTTTAATACATTCGCTGTCAATGGATGTAATCTATCTGGTGAAAAAGCATATCTTAAATGATTTGGCTTAGGTACTGTCTTAACTGTCTTAATCACAGGTTCTTTTACTGTTGAAATAACATTAGGTGTAAGAGATACATTTTCTACACCTAATCCTTCAAATGATAATGTTTGATCATCATAAGACAAGCAAATTTGATTATTGATAATATCAAGACTACCTTGTCTATTTATAGTGATGGCAAAGTTTCCACATTTAAAGCCAAGTGTTAAAACACTGCCTGTGACATCTAAAGATACTCGATCTTTTTTTACTTTGAATTGTAGTGTCTGCATTTTTTCTTTTTCCTTTATGAGAGTAATGCAGTTTCACTTATATCTTCTTTTTCTCTTTTTACATTTTTAATAAAATTATCTTTGACTGTTCTAGTTCTCTTAAAGCATCTGCTATCTTTATCTTTTCTAATATCACAGGCTCAACATAGCTTATATATTCCGTGTCTTTAAATTTAATAAATGTTTTAGGATCTAAAACATATAGCCATCCTGTTTTACCTTTAAAGAAATTATCCAAATTGCCTGTCTGTTTTTCAGTAAAGGTAAATGGATCATCATTAAAGCGACTTAAATCAAAATCTGCATCTGTCCATTTATTAATAAAAGTTAAAGCAAATTCTTTATGTGTAGATGCAAAGACAACAGGTTTATCTATAAGATAATGTACTTGTGGAATAAGAACATCTAAATCTAAATTAGAGCAATGATACAATTATAAACTTTTATATTCATAAATTTCATCGATGAAATTTCTGATCTTTTCAAATAAAGTTCCTCCAAAACCTAAATGAGATAAATGTTTTGATTGAAAAGTCATAGTCTTTTTGCCTGTATCTGCAAAAATAGTAAATTCAATCATATCAGGTGTCTTTGTAAGTGGATTAACTTCTTTCATATGATAAGGGAAACTTTTGACAGTATTAAAAACACCTTTCCTCCATGTTACAACAGAGAGTGTTCCTTTATCTTCTATTGTTCGTTGTTTACCTGCATTATCTCTAATTACAACAGGATCTCTTGTAATAGAGAAAAACACATCATCTTTAGGCACCCAATGAATATCACCAAAAAGGTCAATAAGTATTTCGATACCTGCAGGTTGCCATTTCGCAGACATTTTATTTTGTACTTTTGAAAGTCTTTGTCTTAACATAACTAATCCTTATTTTTAAATTGGTTTAATAATCACCATACATCCATTTTTCATAAATCTTTCTTAATTTCCCATCTACATAATACAATTCATGAATAATTGCTTTAGTGCTGAGTAAAGGAATGTCCATCGTGCTTACACGACTACCACCTACAAAGAAAGTTAACTGTGCAAATGGTTCTTCAATTTCTAACTTAAAGTCAATATCCATAAAATTACCAGCATCAGGTTCTTTTTCACCTGAAAAATCTACTGAATATGTACCTGTAGCTACTGTCTTAGAAAGATACTTTACATTTTCAGGTTGAGAAGAATATTGTTGATCAAACAATTTACTCATCAAAGATAAAATATCTTTGGCAGTAGCAGGTGCACCCGATTGTGGACTCCAACCTGTGGCTGTCTTATTTTTTAAACTAGATTCTAATCTAGCAATACGAGCTTCAAGAGAAGCTAATTTAGAATTAAACATTATGTTTATCCTTTAAGAAAATGTTATATAAAAAGATAAGATATAAAAACACTATTGAAAGGAGCATTAAAAAATGTGGTATGTTTATGTTATCCAATCCCAACAAAAAAGATATAGCAAGACAGGTAAAGAACTTGAAGGCTTTTATTATGTAGGTTGCACTACTGATTATCAAAGAAGATTAAGACAGCATAATGGTGAAATACAAGGTGGTGCTAAATACACATCTAAATATAGACCATGGGTACCTAAAGCATTATATGGTACTTATCCAAATCGTTCTATTGCTATGAAAGCTGAGAAAGCACTTAAATCTAAAAGAGGCAAATCTAGAACTCAATGGACTTTAGAAGATAGTAAATATTGTTGTGGTCTAGGTACAGAACATGAATGGATTAAATCTTATCTTAATAATGCCTGAATTCTATTAAGAGCATTTTCTTTTTCTTCTTCTTGTTGGCGATAAGGTAGGTTTTCGATACGAGCCATTTCTGCCTTTAAACCATTTCCTGCAAAAGAAAGAATCTTATCGTGGTCTTTTCTAGGAAGTCTTTTTAAAAGATAAAGAACAAAACCATAATCATTTTTTAATTCTTCACCAAGATATTTAAAATTAGCAGGTTTTCCATAAACAGATGAAGTCATCCATTTTCCTAATTTGACATTGTTTTGGATACTTTCACTAAAGTATTGCAACATACTTGGATATGTTTTCATCATCTCTACTGCGACAGAAAAATTATTTTTCATAGATGCAGGCACTTCTTTTGTCCACCATTTTTTCATCCAAGCAGGTGAAACATGATCACTTGCAAATTCTTGAATGTGCATAATTAAATAATTTGGATCTTCCCATTCAGAAGATGAAGCTGTCTTATTTTTTAAACTAGATTCTAATCTAGCGATTCTTGCTTCAAGTGAAGCGATCTTAGAACTAATCATTTTTCGACCATCCTTTTTTTGTTTGAAATTTCTACAAACCAAATTTATATCAAATAAGTATTAATATTTGATTTATATATATCCTTTTTTAGAAAGACAAAAAAGGATATGCAAATGAAACCTGATCTTACTAATATTGATCCTAATGGTTATAATTGGGTCACTTCTCATCTCGATGCCATAGCTAACACAGCCAAGCATAATCAATGGACTTTAGATACTCTACTTAGAAAAATGACAGAAAGCGATTTCATTTTCGCTTATTCTCAAATTCCTGAAGATAAAAGAATGATTATGCTTGATAAATTAAATTCTATCGTCAAAAAAAATAGAGATCTAGAATCTGAAATGGCAAGATTTCATAAGATGATGTGGAAGAAAATGGTTTTATTTCAAACTTTAATTGTTGATCATGCTGATCCAGATCGTTTCCTTAAGAAATCATATTTTCGTAGAATTGCCGATCATGATGGTCTTGACACGGATGTAAAAAAACTTAAAGAAAGAATAACAGAGATGGAAGATTGTTTTCCTAAATTTGAAAAACTTCAGCAAACTTTTTTTGTTGAACCTGCTTTAAGAAAATATTATGCTCCATTAGGATATAAGTATAATGAGTTCGTTGAAGTATATAAAGAAATCAAAGAACTTCTTAAATGGTATCAGAGATTAATCCAACTTGGATATTAAATTTTCTTACCAATCATAGAAACTATAATAAAGAGGTGTCTTATCCCATAAGACAGCAGAAACACCATCTATCTTTGCACTCTTGCCATACCATCTAATTCTACTTTTAAATCCTGTTCTAAATGCAGGATTTGCTATTTCTGTACCAGCTTTCTTATTTTCATATATATGCACATTAGATGCACCTATCATCTCTACTATTAAAATAGCTTTACCTATGATCTCAATCACTTCATAAAAGTGATTATTTGTATTGCCATCATAAGTATCACTTCTAGCAAAGAGAATATCACCTGTCTTTATTGTCATCTATCAAAACCTTTTTTTCTGAACTTGCAATTTTCTTTAAGCATAAGTGTTTATATATTGAACTTAACAAAAAGGAAAATGATTATGTTAAATCGCATGATTAATAATCTTAATAAAGAATTGTCTGCAAATAATCTCAACTTGACTATTGCATTAAAGAATGATTTTGTAGCTTATGGTGTTATCCATAATAGAAATATGTTCTTTTCTATTTCTATTAGAGAAAATCTAGTGAGAATTAGTGAAGAGTATTATAACTATGGAAACCAAGCAGATGAGATTACATATAAAGAAGTTTTATCTCTTACACATCAAGGTCAAATGGAAGATGTAGCAAAAAAGATTAAAACTTTTTTTTATGAGTTTGCAATGGAACTTAAATGACAAGTGTTTAAAAACAACAAAACCTAAACAAAAGGAAAATCTAAATGTCTTTATCATATAAAGCAAAAACAATCACAACAGCTTTGATTAATCAAATCAAAACTCAATATCCAAACTTAAACATTTACCAAGCAGAAAAAGCACATGGTGCTTTCTATGGTACACATGGCAAGTGTTATATTTATATTGCATTTGATATGTTCACAGAAATTCAATTAGAAGTATGGGAAGATCAAGATAAAATTTATCTCATAGGTGGTAATTTACCAAGACCTTCTTTCATTGATACAAAAGAACATTTCAATAAATGTTATGTTCACATTCTAAATCTCATTCACTCCAGACAAACTGTTTAAAAACAAAAAAGGAAAAAAGACTATGTTAGATCAAGTCATCATCAAAAACATCATCCTTAAAAAAGGCAAGTCCAAATGAGAAAAATTACACCAACCAACACAGGTTTAATCATTCATTTGATACCATTCATCAATCAACACTTTTCAGATATTCTTTATGATATGGAAGGTGCAATTGTAAATCCTGATATTGCAGGTGGCAAATTCATCTGTAATAAAGGTAAATCTGAATCTTTAGACATCATTTTTTGGTTAGAGCAACCACAGATCTTAGAAATTGAACATAAAATTAAGCATCTTCAAAATGGTGTCTTAGTTTCATCTTCTGAAACTACAAATCAATCTTTTAAAGTTAATCAAATTGATCAAATGAGATCATATTTACTATCTTTAGCAGAACTAAAGGAAACCACAGTATGAATAACAATGATATTTTCTTTTATGAGAACTATCTCAAACCTAAACACACAGATCCTGTTTTAGATCGTGTAAGATCATGGCAACATGAAATTAAAGATATGTTACCAGCTGATGATTTTACATTAAATGATCTTAATGAGATTTGTCATAGGTTTGGATTTTATCAATACCATTTAGTAAACCACTTACTAGAACTCAATATGATTAAAAGACTAGATAGAGATCTTTTTAAGAAAACAAACCAATAGGAAATTAATCTTCTTCTGTAAGTACCATTAGTGTATCCGTTGCATTTATTCTAATACTGTCATAAGTATATGCAAATCGCTTATTCCATTGTTCTAAGTCTTGCATGATTACAAACAAATTATTCAATTGACTCTTTAAATCTTCAATTTCAGATGCAAAACCTTGTAACATCGATTTCTCATAAAGTTCCTCATCGTTATCCAATTTACTGAAACTTGAAGATAGAACTGTTTGAAATTTAAGAATTTCTTTGGCTAACATTTGTGTTTCTGGTGACATTTGAATCGACATTTGAATCTGATTCAATTCAGTCTTGAGAGGTTTCATTGCAACAATAGCTTTCGTAACCTTTTCAACATTTGGTGTTAAATTTTTAAGAATACTTTTATCTCTTTGAGAGGCTACTCTATTTTTTCTTCTAAACATGATGCTTATCCTTTGTTTATGAAATAGTTTTATTAAAAGAAACAATATAAATAAACTATTCATGTAGTAACTCACTCTTAATAATATAAGAATATTACCACTAACCAAAGGAAACTTTAAATGGATTACATTATTGCAAGTTTGCATTTTGTCATTGCATCTACTAAACACTCATATTTTTTCTCAAGAGAAAATTTTGTGGATGGCATCTTAGCACAAGATGTTTTTAATGAGATTTGTCAATACTTAACTGAATTGACAAACACACCAGCACCTACTTTAAATGATGATCTAAACACAAATCAGGTGATCAATGCTTTAATGTCTTATTCCTTATCAATAGGTTATACACTCTGCACTAACTTTGAAAATGATAAATTAGGATGGACAACAGAACCATATACAGAAGAAGAAAATCCAAAGGAAGAAGAAAATGGCTAAACCTATCAAAAACAGAAGAAAGAGAGTTTAAGTTATGCGAAAAGTAGTACTTATTACATTAGACAGTAACCTAGAATTTTCTAACTCGATCGAATACATCACACCTATGTTTACTGAGGAAGAACATCAGAACGAAACTGAACCTAAAGAAGAAGGTATTTGGTCAAAAATCCAAGAGATGGATTACTATGATGGAAATGAATGGGATTAACCTAACAAAAAAGGAAAACAAAAATGGCTACAAAGAGAAAAATCTCTAAAAAAGAAGAACTTGCATATCCTGTATTAGAAGAAATTACAGGTGGTGCTAAAAATGGTTATCGAACCAAAAGTGGTGATTGGTATCAAATGTATTCAACCTATTCAGGTGCATTTGGTTATCGTAGAGTTTGGTCAAGACTTATTAAGCCATATCAACTAAATTATGGCGACTTTGCTAAGTTTTTACAAGCTATGCCTGAATACAAAGAAGTTTTTGAAGAAATGGCTAAACAATGTGAAATTGCTGATAATGCCATTAATACATTCGATTCTCTTAGAGAGAAATTTGTTGAGGATATTAAAAAGACTTTTGTCAATCCAAATGCTAATTTTGAAACTGAATATCTTATCATGTCAGATGAAGAAGAAGCTATTTGTAATGAATTAAAAGGCAATACAGATAAAATCAATGCTCTTAAGGCTCGTGCAATTGAATTACAAGAAAAACTTGAAGGTCTACCAAAAGATCGTGCATCTGCACCTTTAAGAAAAACAGTAAAAGATGAACTTGAAGAAATCACAAAAAATCTCAAACTCATAGGAGAAATTTAAAAATGGCAAAAAGAAAAATCTCTAAAAAAGAAGAATTAGCATACCAGCTATTAGAAGATCAAACACAAGGTCGTGAAAAAGGATTCTATTGGTTTAAGTATGATTGGGGAAAAATCAATGAATACCATTATTCTTTCAATCGTTATTCTGTTTCCTGTAAGAATTGGAGTCTCACTGTAGATACTAGACAAGTCGCAAACTCATTTCCTGAATACCTTGATTTAGCAAACAAGCTAAATGATAAACTTGAGTTAATGAAAGATACTATTGATGAAATCAATCGAGTAAGAGAACAGTATCTTAATGCTCTCAAAACACACATCAAAGATCCTGCTAAAATGCACTTAGCTTATGAAGTTCTCACAGATGAAGAAGAAAAGATGATTGCAGAATATCAAGCTGATCCAGCTAAAAGGACAGATTTGTTAAACAAGATTGAAACCTTGACTAAAGAAATTGATGCAGTACCAAAAGGCAAATCTAAAAAAGATTTACAAGCACAACTTACACAATTACAGGATCTTTACAATTTTGTAAAAGGATAAGATAAATGGCAATTAGAAGTATTACCAAAAAGGAAGCAGTAGTCTATACTCTACTTGAACCACATAGTAGTGGTAGACAACACAACTTCGATTGTGAAGATTTTGAATGGGACGAAGCTAGATATAAATATCGATCATGGTTCAGAAGAAGAAATCTAGGTTCTTTCTATGTATCAACAAAAGATTTAGAACTTTGTAAAAATGAAGTACCTGAACTTCTTCCTAAGTTAGAAGCATTTGCACAAGCAACTCAAAATCTAAAAAAAGCACAAGATCAATTTGAGCATTACCGATGGGAACTTATTAAAGCAGGAAAGTCTTTATGTAAAGATCCTAGAGCTGTGCATAGAGCATATAATTTACTCACACCACAGGAAGAATTATTATATGCAGAATACAAAGCTGATCCAAGCAAAGTGCAAGACTTGTTAGTCAAGATTGAAACCTTGACTAAAGAATTAGATGCTTTACCAAAAGGTAGAGCAAATGCACAAAAGAGAAGAGAATTAAATTCTGAACTTGACCAACTAAGGAAGATTTACAGTATTATCCTATGATGCAATTTAAACATTCCATAGAATGGATTTTATTAAACCTAAATTTAAGTTATGCTATGACATTAGTAGCAAATCCTGAACCATTTGAAGAACTCCGTGATAAAGGAAGACTTGAAGATTGGTGGAGAGATGAAATCAATGAACAAGAAATGATGCCTACATATCATATAGAATTTCCTAATCATCCTATTCAAATATATGTGCATGAAACAGTAGATATGTTTGATAAGTATGAAGATGGTGAAGAAAGATATGAAGAAGATAATATTGAAGGTGATGATTATTATTTTCAGAACATTTATGAAATTCAGATCTATGATTTAAAAGATGAGTATATAGATGGCAAGGCAACTTTTTCATTAGATGATATAGGAAACTTAATAAAAAAATATGTATAGTATCCAAAAAAGGATGCTAACAAATGAAGAAGAAAATCATTGAAGTAAATACTAAAAAAGAGTTGGATGCTTGGACTACTTATTCTTATATCACAGAACCATCACTTGAGATTAAACATTTAAAGGGAATGGAAGATACGATTTGTTTTCAAGGCAGTGGTGCAAGTAGAAGACGAGTAGCACCATATTATATTCCACCACTTAAAACTACTGATCCTGAAGTATTAGCTTTGATTACAGAATATCATGCAAGTGTATTTAAGCTAGAGGAAGCTTATAAAGAATGGGATAATAAGAGAGTGGATATGCTTGCGAAATTAAGATTGATATCAGGCATTTTGCCAAAGCCTTATGAAGATATAGCAGTGATCGTAAAAGATTTGACTAAGTGATTATATTGCATAACCAATTTGTGTTTGTAGGAAATCTAAAACCAAACCAACATCTGTATCATCACCATCAAGAGTAACAATTTGCTGTGTTTCAACAACATATTTATTAAGAGTTTCATCAAAAATCTCAATATCAATTTTGACATATGAAGATGAATTTTTGGTTTCTAAGTCCAAACTTGCAACAAGGTGCAGGTTGCCATTATAACCATCAAGAACATTAAGTTCTAATACACTGTCTTGCCAACCATCTAGGTTTTGAAATGCAAGATAAACTTTATCTAAAAGATCAGATTTGATCATTTTTCATTTTCCTTTTTTTAGAAACAGAAAGTTTTAGTTTTGAATTTAAAAGGTAGAGGTTGTTCATCCCATACCTTAACTCTACTACCATTAATAGTAGTGTTTTTTCCTTTATACTGAATGGTAAAGATACGATGTTGCTCTAACTCAAGTGGATATCTTTCAGAAGGTGTTTCAAGACCATTCATATGAAATTTCACTTTGCCATCTCTACCTATAAAGGTTGCTCTATCCATTTTAGATGTAATTGCAACCACAGTCATCATATCACCATTGATCTCAATTACCTTGTAGAAGTAATTAGTGATTTCTTTGTTTCCTTTAGAGATTAGAGTGCTTACCAAAATGCTATTTAGATTGAAACTCATAGCTTGCTACCTTTCTTATTGTTAAGAGTGCGATCATTCACACATAGCTATAAACACTTATGGTAGTTAGTTATTGCAAGTTCAGAAATTATTTTTAAGATGCAATTTTTCTATCTCATCTAGTGTTTTAAAAATAGAAAATCTTAAAGAAAGGATTATCTATATGCAGACCTTTTTACCATATGCTGATTTCACAGCTACTGCAAAAACACTAGATAGACAAAGATTAGGAAAGCAAAGAGTTGAGGCTTTTCAAATCTTGACTACAAATATGAAAAGACAAACAGGTACTTTAACAAAAGGTGCTTGGTTAAACCATCCTATTGTAATCATGTGGAATGGTTATGAATATGCTTTATGTCAATATGCGATTGCGATCTGTGATGAATGGATTGCAAGAGGATATAAAGATACAATGAGAGAAAGATTTGTATCTATGGTCAATAACTTTCAAAATAAAGAAATGCCTGTATGGTTAGGTAATGAAGAATTGCATTTAAGTCATAGATCAAAACTCATTCAAAAGTTGCCTACACATTATGCAGATTTATTTAAAGAAACACCTACCAACTTAGAATATGTATGGATCAAGTAAAATGCAAAGACTACTAAACCTGTTAAAAGATAGGCAATACACAATCACAGCAGATAACAATATTGTTTTGTCATATCCACAAAAGGATAAGCAATACAAATATGAGATTGTGATTGAAATGCTGGATGAGAACACCATTAAGGTAAGTCATTATTCTATATTCAGTACAATGTTATTAGATATTAGAACTTGCAGTAAAGAAGATATATTAGATATAGACAGTATATCTGCTATTTAGTAGCTTTCTCAAATGCTTTATTAAAGACCTGTTCATAAGCATCTTTATCATTTAAAATAAATCTCAAATCTCTAAATCTTTCAAAATGCAGTTCAGGATTTCTACTCATTACAAAATCCATCATCTTTCTTTCTAGTCCTTCAGGTTCAGCAGTATCAAGGCAAATTGTAATGTCTATATCCTGTAATGGTTCAAAATAATAAATCATCATCTTTTGGATTTTGATCCAATCTAAACCACCTCGTCCACAGCCTAACTTTGGGAAAGCAATGGATTTAATACCTAAAGATTTATAATTGCGAACGAAATGATGTAAACCTTGATCAATCCATTCTGTTTTAGAAGGTGTTTTCCAATGGTCTTTTGTAGGAAAGTTTAAAACATTGCCATAAAGATATGGTTTGCCTAATTCTACTTGACCTTTAGCACAGCGATCATAATAGTCTTTATACATATCAGGAAATCGCAGTTTAAATTCTAGTGCAATGCCAGCACTCATGATACCAACAGTATTGACTGCATTGACGATTACCTGTGCATCTACATTAAAGATAGATTTGTTAGTGATTTCATACATGACTTTTTCCTTATCAAATATATGTCTTATATTAATCTATATCAAATCTTACATCATCTTCTGTAGTATCTGTGAATAAATCGTATTCTATTTTAAATCCTTCTTTTATAGTAATAGCTAGACCACATGGGATTTTTTCTATTTGCCTGTCATTGATCTTTATATATATGAATCCTTTTGATCTAGGACTTGTGATTTCATATTCATATAAATAGCTGGATAGGTTGGTTGGGATATAAAGGAATTCACCTCTGTTAAGATGATATGCTTTTTGTTTCTTATGGAATTTATGTTTCATGTCCACCTGCTCTTTTTAATAAGAATAAAAATTTAAAGAATATTTAAACGAACTTGCAACAAAATTAAATTTTAAGTGTTTATAGGATAACTCTAAACCAAAGGAACTTTAAATGAAAAAGTTGCAACTCTTAAATGATCTCAAATTAAACCTCAACCAATTCGAGATCGATTTTTCTGAAATTACACCAAACAAGAGAATCCAAATGAGAATTGGAAGTCATCACAAAATAAATTTAGTGGTGTCTTGTGAACAAGATGAATGTGGATCATTTCTCAAAGTGGATGTAAAAGAAGATGAAGATCTTTTCTGTATGTTTGAAACAAACTCATCAAGAGAGTTTACAAGTTCAGTTTCATTAGCAAAGAAGATCAGAACATTAACCAAGCAATTAGCAGAATTAGAAAACCTATAAGGAGCAGAAAAAAATGGAAGACAAAAAAGAAGTCCTTCAAGAATTTTTATCACAAGGAAAAATTGTGATAAGTGTCAATAGCAAAATTGATGGTGTGGTTTTACCTAAACACTTAATGGATAAAGAACAAGTGAAGTTATCTTTAAGTTTAAAGTTTCCAAGACCAATCAAATTTAAAGAAAACAAAGTTAAGACAAAACTTAGTTTCAATGGCAAAGTAGAAGATGTGGTTTTACCATACAAATCCATATATGCAGTTGCAAATGTAGATTTCATAAACAGTTTTTGTTGGGAAGAAGATGCACCTGAGTTCTTTTTAAAACTTGCAGAATACTTTGAAAAAGAATTATCAAAGAAACTTGATAAAGAATTGGAAAGGTTATTAGAAACTGAAAAGGACAAGTTTTTGGACTTTAAGAAAGAAGTGAAAAAACTAAAAAGCAAGTCTTAATACTATAAGATACAATAGCATTTCATAAAGGAGAATAAAATGCTATTGCAATACCAATCAAATATTCGTAAGAATGCTTTCAAAGAGTCTTTGAAAAAAATGCTTTCATCAATAGATGAGAATTTAAGTTTGCAGGAATTGAGCAGTCCAGAGATTTTAATCTTAAAAAGTAGAAATCGTTATTTGGCATCGATTGAAACTAAAAACTTTGAAAGTGATTTAAGTTCACTTAATAATAAATCTCTATCTCTTATAAGAGATAACAATAACCATATCATTACAAATTATCGTGAAATAGATGTGTATAAAAAAGGTCAATTACAATACACACTTTCTTTTTTAGATGAAAAAGGAAATTTAAGTACTAAAACTACTTTAATGCCTTCTACTCTATACACAGGAAATAAAGCAGTTCAAATGTTAGAAAAAACAGTACAAGATTTTAAAGCTGATCCATTGGTTTGCAATAAACCATCTGACTTGGCAATCCTTTTAGCTGTTAAAACTAAAATGCTAAAAGAAATCGTATCTAATTGCTTATCTAATAAAAAAGATAGAGAAGTTACAAAACTAGAACAAGAATTTGAAGCATATAAAAAACTTATGCCTGATCTTGATGTTTCTAGGTTTTCAGATTTCTATGCACAAACCATCACTTATGGTCTTTTTATTGTTAGGTATCTCAATTCAGTTTCTCAAATCGGATCTTCTTTCTTAGAAGAAGCCTTTAGTATCTTATCCTCAAAAAAGATTGATGATCGTATTACTGAAATCTATAATGATATTCAAGCACTACTACTTCAAATAGATTTGACTAATATTGTTTGGGAATATTCAGGTGATGTTGTCATTCATTTCTATGAAACTTTTCTTGAACACTATGATGCCAAATTAAGAAAAGAATTTGGTGCTTGGTACACACCTGACTATATTGTAGAGTATCAAGTAAAATCTACAAATGCTCTATTAAAGCATATCGGATATTCTAAAGGTTATCTAGATGACATCAATATTTTAGATCCAGCTACAGGCACTAGCAATTATCTCAATTCTATTCTGAAAGTAGCTTATTCCGAATATAATCAAAACACTGCTTTATGGAATACTCTTGTAAATTCTAAACTATTAAATAATCTTTATGGTTTTGAAATTATGATGACACCTTTCATCATTGCTCAAATGAGATTAGTAGAAACCTTAAGAAACACAGGTTTTATATTTAATGAAAACACACCTGCTCTTAATTTATTTCTTACCAACACTTTAGATCCACCTAAAAAATTTGAATCTCAAGACCTTTTTCAATACTCGGATTACTTATATGAAATCAATAGTATGTCTAAAAAAGTCTTAGACATCAGAAATAAAAAGTTTGCCTGCATCATAGGTAATCCACCTTATAATGGTCTTTCTACAAATAGATCAGATTATATTAATGATCTTATGCTTGAATATAAACCAACAGATAGAAATATTAATGATGCTCTTAATGATGACTATCTCAAATTCATTCGCTTGGCTCAACACTTCATAGAACAAAATAAAAAAGGTGTTGTTTCATTCATCACCAATAACTCATTTCTTAAAAATGTATCTTATGAAAAACTAAGACAATCTCTACTCTTATCTTTTGACGAAATCTATATTATCAATTTACATGGTGATCAAAAGAATGATGAGAATGTTTTTGATATTACCATTGGTGTTGCTATGTATTTCTTAGTAAAGAAATCCGATTCTAAAAAGAATACTTTAGCTGATACTTATTATTATGAAATCATTGGTAAAAAAGAAGATAAGAAAGATTTCTGCCTAAACCATATTCTCAATCCTAAAACTAAATCCAATTTCCAAAAACTAAACTTTGAACTTAATTCTTCTTTCCTTTTCATTCCTACTCATGAATCAAGTTCAAAGTATTTTTCCAACTCTTTTAATATTGACTCTTTCTTTAAAGTCAAAGCCTGTGGTGTTAAGACAGGTGCAGATGATCAATTCATCAATACTTTACCTGTCTATGATCCTAATAAAACTTTGGATTTCGCTTATCGTCCAATGGATAATAGACATATCCATTGGTGTAATGGTATTAATAGCAAAGCTAAAAAAGTTACTGATCTAAAAACACTCAAGAGCAATTTCTACATTGGTTATTCTTCTAGTGTTAGAGACTCTCATGATTTTTCCCATACCTTTGTTTTTAATAACTTTTGCGATTCAGGTTTCTTTGCTGGTAAATCCTCTTGCCATTTTGCACCTCTTTATATTCCACTTGAAGATAACTTTGATTTAAGTTCAGAAACCTTTACACATAACTTTAATGAAAGTGACTTTAAACAGTTCTTAGAAATTGATCCTAATGTCAATCCTATTGATGTCATTGACTATATTTATGGTGTCCTTAATGATCAAGAATACCTTAAAGAAAATAATCAAATGCTCAAATTAAATTATCCTAGAATTCCTTTCCCTTTAGATAAAGAACATCTACATTATTTTATTTCTTTTGGTGCATCTCTTAGAAAAATCCATTTAAGTCTTAAACCTTCTCAACCTATATCTTCAATCAAAGATGTCTTTTTTGACACTACTCAAATGAAAACAGATATTGTTATTTCTAAAGTTTCTTTTGATATTGATCGTATTAAGATCAACGATTCTCAATATTTCTTAGCTAGTAAATCCATTTGGGAATTTAAAATAGGTGCAAGTCGTCCTGCTAAAGATTGGCTTGAAAGTAGAACAGGTCAAACTCTCTCTTTTAATGATATTGACTTTTATGTAAATATCCTTGCTGTCATTAAAGAAACTCTTATCCTTACTCAATCCAAATTCTTATCTCTTGATATTCAAACCACTGAAGAAAATACTCTCTTTTAATATTTCTTTTATATCTAATCTTTTAATAAACTTAAACATCAAATATATAAAGAGAGTTTATTATGAAAACTTTACTACTCGTTATGCTTATTCTTACTGCCTGTGGTGGTGAAGAAAAGAAAGAAACACCTGCTACTCAATCAGATATGCAATCTACAGATGCTACTTTAATCGATATGATTATTACAGATATTGCTTTGTCTAGTATTGATATGACAGCAGGCAATGAAAGTGATATGGCAGTTGAAAGTGATAGCAGTATTATTGATATGGCATCTACTACTGATATGTCTGTAGCTGGTGATATGGTTATTGTGGATATGGCAGTACAAGCTAGTGATATGGCAAGTAAATAAATAAATTATTTATACATATCCTTTTTTAATGAGTGATTAAATTAAAAAAAGGATATGCTCTATGAAAAAAAAATCTACTCTCATTTTTGATGATAAAATGAAACTTAAAGATATAATCCTTGCGAATAAAGGATTTCGTTTGTTTTTAGCAGATTGTTTTGGACGATATCAATTACTTCCACTAACAAGAGCCAAATCTGCCATCTCTAAAAAAATAGAAGAATTGAATGAGTATCCATTGTTGGAAACACCTGTAATTGTACCTCAATATGATGAATTTTATAGAGATAAAAAATATAAAACATCTAAATCACCTTTAGGTACTGTTACATCTAAATCTGTACCATTAAAAAATATGACACCTGAAAGAAAAGCCTTGAGTTTTGAACTCTTTTTAGAAGGTAAAAAAGAAGATCTTGGTGTACTAGAGTTGACTGCTGAACAGAAAAAATACTTCACATCAGAATATGAACGATTTCAGTTAAATGCAAGTAACACAGATAGTTATTGGATAAAAAGTGAATCAAAAAGATCAGCTTTTAATTTTAAAACAGAACCTGCAATCATACCTAAACCTCTTCTTTCATATGTTGCAAGGGCAGGTGATGAAGAATTAGCAAACAATCAATTTGAACAGATAGCTTTAAATGGTAGATACTTTTATGGTAATACAGAAGGTTCTAATATTTTTATTCCGAAGATTGATGTAAGTCTTTTTGAAGATAGCTGGAATGTTCCTGATTCTTCATGGTCTACTGCAATTAACAGTCTTTTTACTGATTATGCAAATCTTACAATCGGTGAAATTAAAGAATACTCCGATGTTTCACAATTTTCATTAATGAAATTTAGATCTTTTTATGAACACCTGTCTAATTACAAACCTCAACTTAATATTATCGGAACACAACCTGATTCAAATTTATTTCATACAGAATCATCAGTCAGTACAGACGAAAAACCTAGTGCAGGTAAAAAAACTAAACCTGCACCTACTAAAAAAGAAGAAAAAGAGAAGGTGATTTCTACAACAGGTATTGTTCAAATTATTCGTGGATACACACAAGATATAATTTATTCAACAGGACAGTATGAACACTTAATAGACTACTATAAATATAAACTAAGTGATGATAACAAAAAGATTGTTTTTGAGATAGATCTTGAAATCGCAAAAGGAAAGGATATTGCAGATAGTTTAAAAAACAAGATGGTTAGAGATATACAAAGAAAAGCATGGTCAAGTTTATTCACTATGAAAATAGACATGATTGGCAGTCTAGATTTTGATATCTATTTTACACTTGAAGCATCTTTCACTGCCAATCAAGGATATATTTTCCATCCTTTTGGTAGTAAGAGTGGCATAGATATATTAACTACTGATGTTAGAAGAAAAACTATTGAACTTCCTAATTTTGTTAGTACATATAAAGAAGAAGAATTAATACCACCTGCTGAATTACCTTTAAATGAAAAGATTAAATTTATTTTGAAGTTCCATCCTGCATATGGAACTTGCCAAGCCTGTCTTAGACATCAGGCTTTAAATGAAGATGGCACAATCCATGCACATGGATATACCTTTAGTAATTGGATGAAATCAGATAATTGTTATGGTTCAGGTAAATTGCCACAGGAATTATCTAAAGAGGCTACTATTTTTCAAATCTCTAAACTAACTCAACTTCTTTATAAGATGAATAAGTATCCTAATAATTACAAAGAAGAAGAATTAAAAGAGAAAAACAATATCCAATTTGAAATCTCTAAATTAGAGAAAAGAGAAAAGGAATGGAAATTTGGATATTATGATCCAAGCATTAGATTATGGAGAGGTGCTAAATATCCTATTGATTTAAACTTAAACAATGAATATATTGAATCAGAAGGTGCAAGAGAAGTATCTGAAGTTATCCTTAAGTTAGGTAATTTTAAACTTATCTTTATTTCAGAGATTAATGAAAAAACACTGCTACTTATTAAAAATGATTTTGAAAGAGCAATCCACATTATTAAGAACTCACCACTTACTAAATTTAAAAATGTTCTTAGAGATCGTGTCTTTGTTGGTAAATATGCAGATCTTAAAAAACGAGGATTAGCAGATTCTAGTGATGCCGCCGCATCTTATGAAGTAGATACAGGTATTATTGCTTTCTACACTGATCCATATAGAAAAAAAGATTCTAAAGAAAGAATTTCTGATATTGTGCATGAGTTTGGACATAAATTCCATAATGAAGAGTTACCTAACTTTTTGAAAAATCAAGAAATGATCAATCTTTTTAAAATGACTACAAAGGATTCTTGTATTAAAGATTCTTTACCTGTCATAGGATCTCTTCTTTCTGAATACAAAGTACATTTTGTAGTACGATATGCTACAGAAGATGATAGTGTTTGCATAGAAATTAAAGGTAAAAGAGGTGAAGGTGCTGTTTATGTTTTCCAAAACCTTGAAACTAAACAAAAACAAGAAATTTCTGAAGACAGCCTTGCTAGAACTATTGTCTGTCCTTCTAATTATGCGATGAAAGATGTTCTTGAATGGTTTGCTGAAATGTGTGCTTTAGTGACAGGTGTTGCTACTACTCGTAAAGGTATTCAAACGATTGCTAAAAAATTCATTGAAACTGTAAATAAGATGTAATTTATATCTAGCTTGTATAATATCCTAAACTAGACCAATAGGATATTTATATGAGTGATGCTCAAACCTTTACTAATCAAATTCTTAATACTTATAGTCCTAATTCTGTCATTCCCTTTACTGATCCAGATGGTTTCTATCATTTTACCTATCTCACTATTAACACCATTAACAATAAATTCTATCTAGGTAAGCACACAACAAAAGACCTTAATGATGGCTATATTGGATCAGGCATAGCATTTAAAAATGCTATTAAGAAACACGGATATTTAAACTTTCAACATTACAGATTGCAATTCTTTACTACTGCACAGGATGCTTATTTGGCAGAAGGATTACTCATCACAGAAGATGTAATTAAGAGATATAGAGATGAATTAAAGGTATGCTATAATTTAAAGACAGGTGGCAGATTTGGTGGTGGTGGCTTAAGTGAAGAAAGCAAAGAAAAGCAAAGTAAAGCACTTAAAGATGCTTGTGCAAGACCTGAAATTAAAGAGAAACTGAGTAAAGCACTTAAAGAAATGTGGTCAAGACCTGAATATAAAGAAAAGAAAAGTAAAGCATCCAAAGAAAATTGGTCAAGACCTGAATTTAAAGAAAAGCAAAGTAAGGTACAGAAAGAAAGTCATTCAAGTTCCGAATATAAAGAAAAGATGAGTAAATCATCTAAAGAAAATTGGTCAAGACCTGAATTTAAAGAAAAGAGAAGTAAATCATTGAAAGAAACTTTGGCAAGACCTGAAGTTAAAGAAAAGATGAGTAAAGCACAGAAAGAAAATTGGTCAAGACCTGAATTTAAAGAAAAGAAAAGTAAATCATTGAAAGAAAGACATTCAAGACCTGAAGTTAAAGAAAAGCATTGTAAAGCAATGAAAGAATGTAAAGCGAATAAAGAAATGATCTTTCTATTGACAGGTGAAAAGAAAACAGTTCACACAAATGATGTGTTATCACATTTAAAAGCAGGATGGACATTTACTCAAGGTTATATAGCCTTATATAATAAAAAACTACATATTGAAAAAAGCATAAAATTCAAAAATGCTAAAAACAAAGATGCCTTATATAAAAAGCTAATAGGATATTTAGAGAGTGGATATGAGATTGGGGTTTTGTCTATTTTGAAAGAAGAGAGAGTAGTGGTAGCAGGCAGTATATATTGTGATAAGAGAAAGATGGTTAGCTTGTTTTAGACTAATTCTGTCTTGACAAATAATAGCAATATCTTTAGAGTTATCTGAACTCATTTAGACCTCTCTCTCAGGTTTATTGGGATGTGCCTTAATATGCTCTGCAAAGCATATTAAGGCTTTTTTATTTTAATCTTAACAAATGCAATTTAATAAATCAATTATTAATCATCCATTCCATCTAGCTTTTACATTTCTGCAATCATAATGTACCCAGCCCTCAGATGGTGTCGATCTAGAGTAAGTCCCAAGTCCACCTTGACACATTTTACCTTCAGCAATTAATTTCTCAATCAACTTTGCCACTTCTTCAGGTGCTGTGTCTTTTACTTTTATATCGCAGGCATTTCCCTCGCAATGTTGCGATTTCTTCGCCCCACCAACGGCTTCATTCCTCTCTGGAGACCTAAACCCACTCATGATAAAAATTGGTTTACCTACTACATCTCTTAATACTTGTAGATTTTGTAAAACCTTATCAGCATTTGGAATGAGTTCTTTAGGAATACGGTCATAGTATTCCATTTCCGAATATTTGAAGCTAGTCACGCCCTTTGGAGACCCGGGTGTTTTTTCATTAGCAGTCAATAACTTTGCCATGATGGGTTAACCTTTCATAGATTTTTGGATGAGGATAGCTTTTTTTTCTAAAGCCTTAGCCAATTGATAAATGTCATATAAATCAGAATCAATTTGATTCTTTAAAGAACGAATAGCTGGTGTTTCAATCATTTCGTTTCTAATAGCTTTCTCTTCTCTTTCAATAAGAGAAGAACCATTCTCAACTAATTCTTGAATTTCTTGTGCAATATCAGAAACCTGTGCATAAGCATCCATTGGACTAGCTTTTCTAATATTGTTTTGTAATCTACGAAACATTTTAAAAAATCCTTTTGTGTGTTTACATTTATAACTCTTGTAAAATATAAAAGGATTATTAAGAGCAATGGATATATTAACATGATGAAAAACTTAGCAAAGGACATTAAAGAAATAGCTACACTACTTGCTATCTCTCACGGATCAAACCATAAAAATATCGCTCTCTATAGAAATAATGAAATACTTATCAATCCATCTGCTAAATCCACTATTCTAGCATGGCAATCTAATCCAACTCTACAATACTTTCTTTTCCAAACCTGTGGTGAAGGAGATGGCTGTAAAACAGCTGTCTTTATTCTAGCTAGTCTTATCCTGTCTTATATCAAAAATCCATATAAAGACTTGCCTGTGCATTTAGTAAATTTAAACCAAATGCAATGTAGTCCAAGTAAAGAGGATTTAAAGCTAATGACAAGAGAAGTATTAAATGAAGAACTGCCTGAAATTGTATATGACTTTTTATTAGGTGATAGTAATGCACATATATCAATAGAGTTAGGTGAGAACACCAGCTTTGAAGTTTTACACAGTGAATCGTTTATAGCAAAAACTACATATAGTGGATATACAGAAGATAAGAGTGTTAAAGGAGCAATGGTAGCTTTCTTTACTTATCCATTATTGACATTAGATGATATTAAAGAATGTTTAGAAAATCAGATAGAAGGTAGACCTGTAGTAATAGTAGCACCTTTAATATTAGGTGATGCTTTAAAGACAATCAATCTCAATCGCAATAAAGGGAATATAGAATGTTATGCAGTAGAGTGTCCAAAGATATTTGATCAAGGATCATGGTTAGAAGATTTGGCATCTTTCACAGGTGGAAAGATAGTGACTAGATTAAAGAAATTTGACTATCAAGAAGATTTTGGCAGTGCATTAGAGATATGCTTTAAAGAAAAGGAAATGTTAGTTGAGCAATATGAAGATCAGATAGACAGCACAGTGAAAAGAATAGATCAGTTGCAATATGAATTAACACAGGAAAAGATATTTTATAAAGCAGAACAGATACAGCAAAGGATAAGCAATTTGCAAGGTAGTTTATTAAGAGTAAAGGTAGGTGGTGTAACACAGCTGGAAGCAAAACATAGAAGAGCAATATGTGAAAAGTTAATAATCTCATTAGTGCAGGCAGTGAGATCAGGGATATTAAAGGATGGATTGATATTAAGTTTGGCAAGCATAGAAACAGGAAATGAAGTTTTAGATAAGGCATTGAGATCAAGTTTAGAGATAGTGAAAAAGAATAGTGGAATGGTTATAGATGAAAAAAAGTTAAAGATACCATTTCCGAAAAGTAGAGCATTAGAGATAGTGAGTAATGCAGTGAGTATAGGTGTATTATTGACAAGTGTAAAGATGGTGGTGGATAAGAAAAAACAATAATGGATTTATTTTTATCTGCACCTTGAATGAGTTATCTGCATATTTTTGATCTTAAAAGATGCAGAAAGAAATAAAAAGTAGGAGCAAAACAAATGAAAGATGCAATAAGGTTGGTTTAATTGGGTGAATACTTTGTACGACCTAAGTTCATATTTATAAAGAAATCAAACATAGATTTTTGTAAAACTTTATATTCAGGGGAATTAGGATAAATATCACCCATAGTATTGACAGGAAGATTCAAGATTAATTGGTCTTCATATTCATAGTTAGGATCACCTTCAGGATATTTAGCATAAAAGACAACCTGTTTATTTTTTTTGGATACAGTTCCTATGATATTACCAAAGAAAAAAGAGAAACCATTTCCCATTTTCAATGGTCTTGTTTTTGTTCGGAACTTTCTAATTGCATCTTTTTCTAATAAATTAAGAATGTAATCTGCAATTTGTTGTTCTAGGACATCATCTGATGCAAATCGTGGAATGGATGATGGAGATAGAGACCACTGTGTATTACGAGGAACTGTGTTCATATCTTCAAAGAAATCGAACATAGCTTTTTGTAAAAATTTATATTCAGGGGAATTAGGATAAATATCACCCATAGTGTTTACAGGAAGATTATAAACAACATAGTCAATAACTTCACCTTCAGGCATTTCAGAATCACCAAGAGATAATACTGAATATACAACTTTATTCTGATGTTGTTGGACAACACCTTTAGTATTACCATAGTAAAAAACAAAACCATTTCCATTTTTCAAAGGCATTGTTTTTTTTCGGAACTTTCTAATTGCATCTTTTTCTAATAAATTAAGAATGTAATTTGCAATTTGTTGCTCTAGGATATCATCTGATGCTCTGCGAGATAAAAATTGATTTCTCATTTTATGTCCTTTCAAGGAAAATTTAAGAATATTCTATTAATATTTTTTCAATAAACAAAATATTGAAAAATAAGATAACACGATTTTCAAATTTGAAAGATTGGAATGAACAAATGAAAGATGCAATTTCTTTATATGCAGAGATGAATGGGAAAGTACAAAAGTTATTAAGAGAAAGCACGGATAAAGAAGTGTTATCTACATTAAGAGAAATGAGTGAAAGGCTGGATCAATATATTTATCGTAAGTATAAGCCATGTGTAAAATGTGGATTGCCTGTGGTGAATAAAGAAGATAGTTGTAAAGTAGATGGATTAAGATGTGAAAGCACAACAGAAGTATATGATTGGTCTAGGTATTATTATCGTCAATATTAAGTTTTTCAAATTGTTCTTTAAGGTAAAGGAAAAGGTATTTGAGTAGTAGTTCAATCCACATAAAAAATCTAAGGATAAAAGAAGGATCATTGATAACAAAGATTTTTTCCATATAGTCGTGTTGGTCTTTAGAAAGTTTATCATCAAAAGAAGGGATAACAATAGTGTTACCATTTTTCTTAATGATCATAATAACATCTTGGTAGAAGTCCATATGTCCAATAGCAGTTTCAAGATGTTCATCGTAATCGATTTCATCATCATCATCAAATAGATCATCATCTTCTAATTTATCATCATTATTCATAAGAGTAAAACCTTTATATCTGTTCGTTTCCTGTCTGTTTAAGAAAGTGTGAAAATTAAACAGGTCATAGGAATTACAACACCATTATGTAAAGCTGACACACTTCTTCTTTGCTTTATATAATACAAAGGCATTGAAACAGACATAAAGGCAATTTTAATAACCTAGTTGGATTAGTCGTTCATACCATTTAAGAAGTTCTTTCATTTCTTTATGAATTTCAACAAACTGATTATACTTATATCCTAATGGTGCATAATACTTTCTAAAAGCTGGCTCAACGAATAATGTTTGTTGGATTTTTTCAAATTTAGGATAACAGGTGTCCATCTCTACTATTTGCTTTTTAATCTTTTCTACATCTGCATCAAGACCACCATGATCAGCAATCCTACGAAAGTAGGATTTTTTAAGAAAACGATTTGGATCATTATGATCTACAACACCATGAATGTTCTTCCATTTAAGAAGTGACTGAAAACTTTCCATTTGAGTTTTAAATTGTTTGTTTTTGTCTAAAAATGCAGATAATTTATCTGTCATGATTTGTCTTTTATCTTCAGGGATTTGTGGATAAGAGAAAATTTTAGCAGTATCAGACATTTTAGCCAATAAGAGCTGTAAAACTGAAATGTTTTTTCCTGCAGTATACACAAGATATGAGATATGACTAGGAACTGCACTATATCCATAAGGATCAATATTAGTAAGATCAGGTTTCATTTAGGTATGTCCTTTAATAATAGATTTATAAAGATGCTAAGTATAAATTTGTTATTAAGAAGGAAGACTAGAATGAAACTAGAAGATGAATTAAAGAACATAGAAATCTCAATGCCATTATTTGACATAATGGTAGGAAATCTTAAAAAGAACATGGCATCAAATAATCCACAGATCACAATGGATAAGACAGGCATAGTGATTGAAAAATTAAATAATGTGAGTGAGTTTTTAAAGACTTTTCAGAAGAATTTAAGAAAGCAGATTGATTCAATAGAAGGTGATACATACAGATGGCAGTTTGCACCTGTAGATGAAGAGTCAATGATGAAAGCATTGAGATCTACTTTAGGTGTGAATTATTTTAAGAGAGCAAGTGTAGGTACATTAATAAGAGATAAAGCAGTATTGGAAAAGATCATAGCTAAGAATAAAGAACTTGTCTTGATTTTTGCATCAGTGCCAAAGTACACTACAAATACCAAGTATGTGAAATATGAGAAAGTCTTACATACTTTATATATGGATTTTTTGTTAATAGTAGAAGAATTTAAAACACTTTTAAAATGGTATGATCGATTGATCGAACTTGGATATTAGATTTCTTTTCTGATTGCCTTCATTAAATCGTATGCAACATCATCACTGTCTACAATATGATCTTTAACAATAAGATTGCCATCAATCACAAGTTCATATTCAACGATATTGCTAGTTCTTTCATTGGTAGTGAAAGTGCCTGTGATGCCATCACCAATCAAGTGCATAACATCATTGTTTAAAGACCAATGGTATCTTTGTGCAAGGTGTTCATTAGTATTACAGAGAGTTACAAGTTCATTCATCATTTGAATTTCCTTTGTTGAGTTTGTTTAGATACTACATAAACACATGAGAATAAGAATTATTGCAAGTTTGCTTAAATTTATTTAATCATCAGTATCTTCAATTAAAGATGTTTGCTTGCCTTTTTTAGCTTTCTTAGCTTTTTCATCTTCATCTTTCTTCTTTTGATCTTCTTCAAATAAAGCATAGACTTCGGATTTCCAATTACCATTGCGATCAATTTCTTCAGAGAAATAAGACACATCAGGTGTTCGCATGGTATAAGTCATTTCACCATTTTGTTCATTTTCTTCAGCAACGATATGGCAAAGTAAATGATCAACAAGAGCAATTTGGTGGCTGTTGTCTAAGCTAGACCATAGATCATATCCGATTTCGAGAATAAATTGATATTCTTTATCACCAAGTACAGTAAGGATACCCGGGGCTTTTAGGATTTTACCTAAATTATATTTGCCACCTGTCTTGCCTGCTTTGTCTTTAAAGACGATTTGGATTTCATGTAGAATATCTACCAATTTAGGATGGCAATTTCCTACAACATATTCGATCACATCTTGATCGATTTTTTCAGCTTTCCATTTATTCATGATTTTTTAATCCTTTGAATGTGGTTTCAGTTTCACTTATATTATTAAAAGATGCAATTTTCAATTTATCTTTTTGTTTATAATACACGGAGTACAAAGATATGAAACTAAATTTCTTTTTTGAACAAGCAATACACTATTCTCTTATAGGCAATTATAACTATATCTATAGATCACAAGACTTAGATTTTGAAGATCACAAAAATGTCTTGTATCAATTAGATTTAAAAATTAAAAGACCAAAGAACAGAAATGACATAAGACAATTAACTTTTATCTTTCATATTATATGGGAAGATGAAGATACTTGGACTTGGTATTTAAATAATGTGGCTTTTGAAACATACATAACAGAATATGTAGAGAAAAATGTAAAAGTACATTCAAAACAAATGTTATCCTATTTACACAGGTATATTGAAATTAGTGGTGCTGTGATTGATGATTGGTCTTTTGCTCTTAAAGAAGTGTCTGTAATCAAATCCACAGAAAAAGTTTTTTTAATGGCAAAACAAATCAATCATATTTGTCATTCGCTTGGCATATATGAAGAACTAGACAAATGAGTTTTCATTTCATCAAAGACAAGAGCAACCACATTAAAGTTAGTATCTAGTGTTGCCAAATCTTTTACTAATTGTGCAAATGAAAAAATCTGATTTTGCACATCTAATACTTCTTTAATAGAAGGTGTTTTGCTTACTGTTTCATCTTCAAAGATAAGAGTAATAGGATTTAGATGTTCTTGAGTATGCAATTGATCCATGAAAGCATTGAGATGAGTAATCATATTTAGCTTTACTGCATATTGTAAAGATCTACAATTATCATATTGCATAATAGAATGTAGCATCTGTCTTAAATTGAATAGGTGTGTATAAAGATTTTGATTTTTCATAAAGTATCCTTTCAGAGATACTTATATTATATCAATGCTGAATTATTTCTTTCTAATTGCCTGTGCTAAAATTGCATATCCAGCTATATCTTTAAATGGATCTTCACCAAATGGATCATTATCTTTAGCTATTCTTGATAGCTTATCTAATATACGAATGATTAATCCTAAGTCTTGATACTGTTCAGGTTTAATGCCTTCAGGATATAAAATCTTTAAGACTTCTGTGATCTTTACAAAAGCATTTCCATAGGCTTGATTTTTCTCTTCAAGTAAATTGCCTAAATCTGTCGCAATCGTTAAGAACTTTTTTTGTTGCTCTAATAACTTGCCTTTAAGTTCACTCATTTTTCTTATCCTCTTTTCTTGGATGTGTAGTCATACATATCTTCAAATGTCATGTCTTTATGATACTCTATTGGATCACAAGGCATTTTATTATTATTAAGACAAGGGAAGTCTTTAATATATAATTGCTTGCAGTGTTTACAGATTAAGACTTGACTGTCTTTATTATATGCAGTCAAAATACTATCTGTTGCCATATTGATACCATACATCATCTGTGACATGAAATATGGATTTTCATGTCTTAATAAATGCAGTCTTGATATGGTTGAGTAATACACTTGATTTAAAATTTCCCAATAAAATTTAAGTTCTTTTAAATCTCTCTCATATTTCACTTCATCTGTAGGTATAGGCATATCACTCCTTATTTTCAATAAAGCATATTGCACGGATAGCATTATGTATCACAGGATAAAACTTGTTTTCAAAGATAATGATCGTACCTAATAAATCATGTTCTTGTGGCACTACCATATCGCCTATTCTTTTTACCTTTTCAATACCTTCTAATTTGAGTTTCTTTACTGCATCTTCCTCTGTGCTTGCGAATGAGTTCCAATTATCTGTTTTGGCTCTTTCTTTAATAGCTTTAATACATTCATCTGATATAGATTCCAAAGTAGAGTTATTAACTGACCAGCAAAGAACAGTATTGTTTTGAGTAGCTTTTTCCATCCATTTTAAAGTAGTAGTTTTACTGCCACCTACTAAGATAGGATAACAATATGGTGGAACAGGCAACTCTAAAAACAAAGGTGCTTTTTTGTTTTCTATTTTCACAATCTCAAAAGGTATTTTATTGCTCATCTTCTTCTTTGCTTTCATCTAAAACCCATAATAGGGCAGCGATATCAGGATATATACTTGCTATTTTTCCCATGTCACCACTTTGCAGTAAATCTTCTATTTCCTGTTCTACTTCTTCTTTTGTTTTCTCTACTTTAAAGAAAGGACAGTTAGGTGGTACAGATTGGTCACAAATAGTGCCTTCCCAAAGTTTAGGTTTATCACTATCTAATAAACATACATAAAACAAATCATCACCACTTGCACCTCTCACCAAACCTGAATGTGTACAATTACATGGTTTTTTAGATAAAGAAGTCCGAATAGCTTTTTGAACTATTCTATATTTGACTTGCTTTAGCTTATGTTTAACAGAACCTTCAGTTTTCATATATTCGTATGCCTATGATATGAGTGGTGCTTTATATGATACAATAAAAGCAGTTGGTTTATATCTGTTTTATTTTTTTTCTAAAAGAGAAAGGATATAAGTATATGCTTAAAGCGACACACGGAATAATAAAACCATCTTCTGAACCTGTATTTATTACAGGTTCTAGTATGATCACATATTGGGATTTTCAAAACTCATCATCATATAGTGGATCAGGTACAACAATTACAGATTTGGATGGAACTATTAATGGTACTGTTGTAGGCTCTGTACCTTATACAAGTGGTACACCTAGTTATTTCTTTTTTGATAATGGTAGTAGTAAGTATGTTACTACAAGCACAAGTTTAAATCCTTATTTATCGCCAGCTAATACAGGTGTTACAATTTCTCTTTTTATATGGATATATCCAATAGGCTCAATAATAGGTACTATTTTATCTGAACAAGGTTCTACAACACCTGATGCACCGGGTGGATGGTATGATACACAAATAGAAATGGTAAGTGGAAATAAAGTAAGATTTGGAGTTTGGCAATATACTTCAGTTGTGACTTCAACAACATTACTTTCTACTGCAACAATTAGTGTTAATAATTGGCATTATATAGGTTTTACTTATGATGGCTCAACATTAAAGGGATATATAAATGGTCAACCTGCAGGAACTTTTGCTAAAAATAATAGACAAACACCATATAATAATGGACCCGCAGGTGTAGGATATTATTACAATATAGGCTATAGGTCAGGTACAAATATGTTAAGTGGAGCTGACGGTACTTTTAGATTAGGTGCTTTCCATATATGGAATGATGCCATCAGCGATGCAATAATTCTTAATAATTACAATGCTACTAAAGCAAGCTATGGTCTTTAAATCTTTTCAAAGACTGCACCATTTGCAGTAGGCTTAATCCTATATGCTATATCTGCATTATCTGTTAAGACACTATTATGACTAACACATAATATATCCATATCTAGCTTATTACATAATACCTTTAAGAAATCTACTAACAAAGGTATTCTATTTTCATCTACAGGTGCAAAGGTTTCATCTAAAACTAATAAAGGTCTTAGTCCTCTCTTTAAGATTAATGCTACTCTTAATAATAAAGATTGAATGGTTGCCACTGCTCCACCAAAAGCATCTAAACTTTCAGATTCAATTTCTAATCCATCTGCACCTTTAAAGGTTGTTTTCAATCGCACGGAAACCTTGCCACGAACTTTATCTATTTCAGCTTTCAATCCAACTTCTTGTTCAGGAAAAATAGCTTTTAATCCTTCATCTAGTAAAGCAATATATGTATTGATGCCTTTCTCTACTTCTTCTTCACTAATCTTTTCTAAAAGAAGATTAGCAGATTGCATATTAAGAATTTGAATATCCCTGTCTTTAATTTCTTTGTCCAGCTTATTGATCTTATTTTCTACTGTGTCTTTAAGTGCTTTAAGTGTATGCAGTCTTGTCTTTATATTCATTTTTAAAAATCCTTTCTCTATACTTATAATAAATTAAGAGAAAGGATCAATGATAATTATCTCACCCATGCAATAATAGATACAATATCTGTATCTAAAGCTGTCTTATCTCTTAAAAGCATATATCCATAAGTACCTTCTTTTGTACTGCCTAAGACTACTTCATTTCCTAAATTCTCAATTGCTTTCTTTAGGTATAAGAAATTGAACTTGAATTTGGCAACATCTTCTTTCTTATCTTCTGCTTTCACACTGTCAAAATACATCTTCATTGGGAAATCTAATGCTTCTGTTTCAGGAATAGCTTGTTTAATACTTACTACCAATGGATCATTGCTATTAGATGAATCCATAGACAATGTTGGTTCTGTCATTGAACCTTCAGGATGTTCAAATGCCATAATGAAATCATTCTTATCAGCACCTGCACCTAGAAAGTTAATAGATTGTAGTAAATCTTGTTTATTTAAAATCCAAACTCGTCTTGGTGTCCAATCAAATGACTGTGCATAATTGCCCGGAATCTTGAAAGGTGTAAATGGTGTTTTCATCAAACCTAATAAAGAGCCTTCAGCAGTAAAGAAATATGCTTTATCTGTTTCGCTTAAAGTAACATCATAGCCTTGATGAGTTTTTAAGAATTTTAAGAGTGCAGGATAATCCTTGAAATGTACTTTCAATTCAAAATCTGAAAACACAGGATTTTTTACAAGACACATAGAAAAGCTGTCTGTTGCATAAAGCAAACCATCTTTAATGGATGCTTGGCATAATTCAGGTCTTCTAGTTTCATCTACAGAGATGAAATTCTTAACTGCATTTAAACCTTCATGCAATAATTCGCTTGCGATCTTTTTAACTTCTTTTGCTTCTGCATATTGAGATAACCAGCTTGGGAAAGAAGATGGATCAAGAGATGAAAAAGTCAAAGTACCTTTAGTAGTAGCTAACTTAACAGTACCTTGATTTTCAGTAAAGGTTAAAGTTTCTGTATCTGCAATATTGCTTACTGCAAGTAAAAGTCTTTTACCGTCTACTGTAAATTGACCTTCACCTTCAGCAGTTGATCCTGTTAAAGGTACTTTAGAGAATAGTCTAGGTGGTTCGCATGAAAGAATACTAACATTCTTTTTATCATCAATTTCAAATACAAAGTGAGATGTAATATCTGCACTTGATCCTAATACATTTTGAGCAAGGTTTAATGCTTCTTTTAAATCGTTTTTTGATACTACAATTTTCATTGTGAAATCTCCTTGATTCGTTGTTCTATTCTGTTGAGAGAAAGTTCTGCATCTTGAACTTCTTTATTTAAGGTGGTTAGCATTTCATCTTTTAGATCAGTTAGTTTTTGAATTTCTTCTTCTAACTGACTTGGTTTAATGTTCATTGCGATTAAACGATCATCTAGTTCAGATAAAGCATTTTTTGCACTTTCCATTTTACCTAAAAGTCTTTCTTTTTTTCTTTCAAGTTCTGTTTTCTTATCAATCAAAACTTTAATTTCTTCATTTGTCATATACAAGATCCTTTACACAATAGAAATGACAAATGACTTATATTATTAAATTTACTTTTTACCAAAATCTAATACAGGCAAACTGTTATTATTATCAAATGGATCTGTTGTACTTGTTTTGCCTAATCCTCTTTTAGCTGAGTTATGTTTCTTTTGTGCTTGTCTAGGTTCACATACACTTTCATATGCACAATTTACACAATGCTTTGGTACAGGATTTGGCTCAAAGTTTTTCTTTTGAATTGCCTTTTGTGTTTCTAATGCTTCTTTGGCAAGTCTTTTAATATCATCATCTGTAAATGATACTTCTACCATGCCATTCCAATCACCATCAAATTTAATATCAGGTTTTTCATTTGGTGGAAATCTGAAATAAAAGAAAGCTAAACGATCAGGATTTACACCATAAGCTAATCTATAACATAAGGCATACCATCTTAACTGATCATCATCTTCATACTTGCCCGGGGTGCCTGCATTTTTACCATCTAAAATATGTACTTTATCATTACCATCTCTAAAGATTAAATCTGCAATACCACAAATCTTTAAATCTTTAATAGCTGGTGTTAGCCATGTTTCCATTTTTACTTCTGATCTAGCATAAGGACCCAATAGCTTATTATGTTTCATAATCTTAAGATAGTTGACTGCACCTGTTATACAAGTAGCAATAGCCTCTTCTCTAGGCATATTTCGCCAATCAAGATATTTGCCACCTTCCTGCAGGATAAATTCTTTACGAGCAATTTCTTCTACTCTTTCTCTTAATAAAGTAGGTTCTTTCCATAATTCATCATTATATAAAAGTTCAACTACTCTTGATAAGACACTTCCCATTAAAGCATAATGTTCACTTGCTCTTTCTTCTTCAGCAGGTAAAGGTTTAGGTTTGCCATAACCTGCACCTAAATCAATTTCAGGATTTCCTCTTGACCACAGAAATTTTTGTGGACATTCTCTCATTACCTTTAAATGCGACCAATAAAGAACATTCATATCATCTTCACTTTCAAGAATTACACTTGAAAGTATTTTACTATTCAAATCCATAAAGCATACACCTTTTTAATAGTGATTGGATGCTTTTCTTATATTTTTTCTAAATATTCTACTGCGATTTGTTTCACTATATCTTCTACATCTTTTACTTGCATAATCCTATCTCTTAAACTCATGCCATGATTTTCAATAGACAGTGATCTCATCTTTTCTACAACCTCTTCCATCTTATCTTTATTTTCTCTTTTAGCTATTGTTTCCTCTACCTTAAAAGCACTTAAGACATCTCTTACAGGTAAGTCAATCCTATTAAATGAAATGCCTTGTTTATCTGCAATCACTTCTACAATACACGGATTTCTTTCCAAATCATCTAAATGTAAAGCACCACGAGTTAAGCTACCTGTATTTACGATTGTAGTTTTATCTTTAATAACTATGCCTTGATCCTTATGCCAATGACCAAAGAACCAACCATCTACACCTTGATGTAATAAATCACTATAAGGCACTATATCTTCACCTTCATACATAGCACCTACACCACCTTTTTCGCTGGCTAATAAATGACAGGCTACTAATAAATAATCTTCATCACCTTTCTTTATAGATCGGATTAAATCCCAATCGTAAGAAGTACCATGATATGGAATACCTACAAGTCTTACTTTTACATTGTCTTTCTCAAAGATAATTTCTTTATCATATCCAAACTGATCAAAGACACCTGCATTAAATAAGACACCTAAAGGCTGTTCATCTATATAGTCTATATTGCCATATTTGACATCGTGGTTGCCTACAAGAGTATAGACAGGACAAGCATAACCTTTATGGATTTTAGCTGTTCTACCTACAAGAGAATGTGAGTTTTTAGATGGTGTTTTAATATCAAAGAAATCACCACCATCTATAACTGCATCTATATTATGATCATGTGTATATTTGCCAATCCATTCTAATTTCTTTGAAACATCATCCGTCCAATTGCCTGTTCTTTTAGATGGTGTGTAATCACTAAAATGCACATCTGTTCGCCAAACGAGTTTAATCATAGGTTTTCAATCCTTTATGTTTATCAAAAATACTTATAAGATTTTTAAGTGGACTTGCAATTATTCTTTAGAACAAGTGTTTATACATATAAATGAATGATTGAAATAAATCAGAAAGGACAAAGCAAAATGCTTAGTCAAAATACCATTATTCAAATGTTCGATAAGGACACTTTGATCTGTGAAGACACCTTGTTGTCTTTTGTTGAAAACAATTCTGATGATGAAGAAGTGATTGATGCACTACACCTTTTAAGTCACTTTGTTGAGATTGATGTTGTCACAGGACAAGGTGTTTTCACTCTCAAAGTTAAAGATTAAAAAAATGTCTAGTAAAGAAATCACTACTCAACAGTTATGTTTATTACTACTTAACACAAAAAAGGAAAACTCAAAATGATTGACAAACTATTTTATGATTTATCAGCAGACTTTGAAGTTGTAGATATTCATCCAAATTGTTTTGAAGTATTTGGAAAAAATACTCATGCAGATATTGAATTTAGCAAGCATCAGAACTTATTGAAAATATTCATTTTCACACAAGATGAAGATATAGATGAAGATGAGATATTTTTTGGTCAATATACCTTAGATGATGATTATAATGATATTCTTAACACTGTAAAACAGTATATGTCTTTGTAAGATTTATAAAAAGAAAAAGAAAAGGATTGAAAAACATGAAACAAGTTTCTCTATTTGAAGATGAAACACTAGAAGTTAAATCTGAAACACCTGCATTATCTAAACCTGCTACTAAATCAGCATTATCTAATGCAGAAGAAATCAAAGTAGAAAAGCTATTAGATATTGCATATTCTATTAGAGGTTCATTATCTGATATGGAATTTAGAGATTTCATTTTAGCTTTTATCTTCTATAAACATATTTCTGAAAAGATGGTGACATACTCATCTAAAGAAGATGCTTTTAAAGATTTAGGTTTCTTCTTAAATGAAGATCTCTTATTTAGCTTTCTAGTAGAAAAAGCAAATAAAGGTTTAGACATTGTAGATGATTTAAAGAATGTGTTTAAAGAAATAGACAGTTCTTTATTTGAGAATATCAATCTCTCATCTCTTGGTAAAAGTGATCTTTTACATATCTTAAATAACTTGAATAAGATGCCATCATTGACAGGTGAAAAAGATATTTTAGGTGATGTCTATGAGTATTTTAATGGTGGAAATTTTGGTGAGTTCTACACACCACAACAAGTTTCCAAAGTCTTATCTAAAATTGTTTGTTTAAATAAGACATCTTTAAGAAATGTATATGATCCAAGCTGTGGATCAGGTTCTTTACTTTTAAATGTTGCCAAAGAGATACCTGTGGATAATTTCTATGGTCAAGAAATTATGAAGACTACATATAACCTATGTAGAATGAACATGGTTATGCACAATGTTCATTTAAATAATTTTGATATTAAGCATGGTGATACTTTAAAGCAACCTTTACATTTAAATTTAAAGTTTGATGCAATCGTTGCTAATCCACCATATAGTTTATCATGGACTCCTAATAATGATATTAGATTTGGTGGTCTATTAGCACCTAAAACAAAAGCAGATTTTGCTTTTGTCCAGCATTCAGCACACCACCTTTCAGATGATGGTATTTCAGCTGTGCTTTTGCCACATGGTGTTTTATTTCGTGGTGCTAGTGAAGAAAAGATCAGAAAGCATTTAATAGAAGAGAATTTGGTAGATGCTATTATAGGATTACCTGAAAATCTCTTTACAAATACAAGTATTGGTACTTGTGTTTTAGTCTTAAAAAAGAATAGGCAAAATACAGATATTCTTTTCATAGATGGATCTAATGATTTCATTAAAGAAAAGAAAACCAATCTTATCACTGATCAGCATATAGAAAAAATCATAGACACTTATGCAGGAAGAAAAGAGATAGCTAAATATTCTCATTTGGCTAGTTTAGATGAGATTAAAAATAATGATTTTAATCTAAATATCTCAAGGTATATAAGTAATATTGAGGAAGAAGAAGAGATTGATTTAGTAGATACTTTAAAACAGATCAATCAGATCAATAAAGACTTAAAGATTTTAACAAGTAAAGTGAATGAACATCTTGTAGAATTAGGTTTAGATATTCTTTTAGAGGATTGAGTAATATGACATTAAGGTTTAAGAGGAATGATGGTAGTAATTTTCCTGATTGGGAAGAGAAGAAACTTGGTGATGTTGGAAGTATTATCAAAGGCGATCAAATCAATAAAACAAAGTTATTTGAAAAACAAAGCATAGTAAATAGATATAAATTTATAAATGGTGGTGTAGAACCATCAGGTTACTACCATTCTTATAACACACCAGCTAATACGATTACGATTAGTGAAGGTGGTGCATCTACAGGATTTGTAAATCTTATGAGAGAAGATTTTTGGGCAGGTGGTCATTGCTATACACTATTAAATATTAAATCAAATATTGACACTCAATACCTTTTTCAATTTTTGAAGCATATCGAAAAAGATATTATGTCAAGAAAAGTAGGTACGGGGATACCAAATCTTCAAAAAAAAGATGTTAGTATAATAGCGATTCAAACACCTATCTTTCAAGAACAGCATAAAATAGCCACTTGCTTATCTGATCTAGATAATCTTATTGAGCAGACAAAAGAAAAATTAGAAAAATATAAAGAACTTAAAAAATCCCTTATGAAACACTTATTTAAATAGTTTTTATACCTATATAGACATCATTCGTATTTATCCACTGTGATTTAATCAATGCTTTACTCATATATAAAGAAATAGCATTTCTAGGATTGTGCATTAAATTTATGCCATGCGGTCCTGTGTTTTTTGTTTGATATATCGTACTCTGTAAAAATAAATCCTGTGCATTTCCTCGCACATCATTACAATTTATATTAAGCCAAATGATCATGTAAACCACTTTGGCATAATGGACAGGTATCACCTATCTGTTCATTTAAATTTTCTAATTCCTCTGAAACACTTATCAAATCTTCATTTATATTTTGAATATCTTTAAATAACATTTCCTTTTGTTTTTTGATCTCAAATAAAGAATCGTCTAATGCTGGCATATCACTAATATGAATATTCTTTAAACCTACTTCTAAAATAGAAGTCAATAACTTTACCTTTGTTCTTTGCTTTCTTAAAGATACTAAGTTTTCTAAATGATCCACTAGGTTCAGATCAAAATCACTAAAGAAAATTGAGTTTAAATCGGATTGATTGTTTAACATTTCTTTTAAGACCTTTCTTTGTCTTTGATTAGATTCAAGCACGGATAACCTATCTATGACTTGTTCTATGCTTATATTTGTTAAACCTGTATTTACCAAATCATTTTCTAAATCCAACACTTTCGTTAAAACATTTTTTACCTTTGAGATTTTGACCATATCTTTTAATTGGTTTGCCATCTGCATAAGGTCTACATTCAATTCACAAAATGAAATCTCATCTAAATCACATTTTAAATCTAATATGTTTTCTAAAACATCTCTCTTAACTTTAATTCCATTCGCTGTTCGGATCTTCTCATCTAATACTAAAATCTCTTCACTGTCTTTTGTGAATAAGATATGTAATAAATCATTAAGTATTAAGACTATCTTTTCTAGCTTATCTTTCTTAATCTTAATTTCCTGCAAGACGGATAACTTGGTTGCCACTGCCTCTATTTGTGTTTCTAATAATTCTATTCGCTGTGCTTGTAATTCAAGTTCATCTAGTCCTTCAAATTGTTCTAGCTTAATCTTCTCTTTATTATATTCATCTCTTTTCGCATTGTTTAAAGAGTTTTGATTTTTTATATCTGTTCTTAAACTAGCAGTAGCTTGTTCTAGCTTTTGAATAACATCTACATCGGATAAGGCACTTGCTAATGATGATGGTGGCAAATCTATTAAAAACACTTGTTGAAATTGTTTAGCAAATTGTGGATGAATTTCTTTGCCATCTACATTGACTGCTTTAACACCTAAATTTAAAACTTCATCAGGTGTATCACTGCCTACTTTCTGAATGAGTTTACTATTGATCTCATATTGGTTTGTATTTTTACCTTTAGACCAAATAAGACGATTACCATCATCAAAGGATATATCTACTTTAGCAACTTGAGTACCTTGTCTAACAAAAGCATTTCCTCTTAAATTTGTAAATGCACCTATGATTGATCTAGCTAAAGCAGATTTACCTGTATTATTTTGACCTGTGATTACAGTTAGACCTTTTACTTCTATTTCTGCTTTACTTATAGATTGAAAGTTCTCTACTTTTATTTTCATTTTCAATAAACCTGCTCTTATGATTGTTTTATATTATAAGATATTGAGCAAGTTTTATCTCATTTATTTATTCTTCATCATCAAAAAATTCTTCATCATCATCACCAAACATATCATCAAGGTTAGCACTTGCCATTTTATCTAGCTTGCTATTTTTAGCTGGTGCTTTTTCTTCTGATGCAGTTGCTGTTGCATCTGCTGGAGCAACACCACCATCTTTATTTTGAGAGATGAAAGGTTTAACTTGAGTAAACAAAGCGACTAGACCACCATCCATAGCTTGTAATTGTTCTTTAAAACCTGCAAGACCTTGAGATCTTAATTCACCTGTTGGTGATTGCCATGAGAACCAAGCACCTTTTTTACTGATCACACCACTATTAATAGCTAGATCAATAATAGTTCTTTCATTATCTACACCTTTGCCACTCATTAAGAAGAAATCTACTTCATGGTGAACACTATCAGATACTTTACATTTATCTAAATGTGCCCTTACTACTGCACCTGTTACAGTTTCAATCATCTTACCTTGTAGACCATCCCAAAGTTTGCCTTTTTCTTTTTGAACAACAGATAATTTGATTTGCAAGGTTGAGTAATACTGCCATGCTTTACCACCTTGTGGTGTAGTTTTTGGACCCGCAAAGGATGTCATGCCACCAATAGCTTCTCTTAATTGAGAAATACCAATCACACAGGTATTATGCTTTGCAATGATATTTTTTAGTTTAGGAAGATAAACAGACCATACACGAGCATTAGCACCAACTGCCATTTGTGTTTCACCATCTTGTTTTTCAAACATAGCTTGTGGAACTGCGGCGCCAACACTGTCAATCACAATAAGATCAACACCTTCTCTTGCAAACATAGCCATGTACTTTAAACCTGTTTCAAGAGTATCAGGTTGAACGAGCATGAATTTATCTTTATCAGTGACAGGTACACCTAATGCTTGAGCATATTTAGGTTCTACTTCATTTTCCCAATCGATGTAAAGAACAGTACCACCAGCTTGGCAAACTTGGGCGGCAGTTTGTAATGCAATAGTAGTTTTACCTGCACCTGCATTGCCATAGATATTAGTAATACGACCTCTAGGAAGTCCGGGGCATGGTTTAACACCTCTTTCATTTTCTTTGCCACCAATAAGATAATCTAAAGCGATTGATCCTGTGGAAACATGGGGTGTTGTGGAATTGACTTTAGAATCGTCAAGTTGAACTACAAAATCTTCTTTAAGAGATGCTTTTAAAACACCTGCGATTTTGGAAAGGTTAGCTTTTGCCATATTGATAACTCCTATGGACTTGAAAGGTATCTCATCTTATAGGATTTTAATAAGGAATTGGCAAATTTTTAATAAGATTTTAATGCTTGTAGATATGCTGTTTTAAATTGTGCATTGGCGAACATATCTTCTGAAGTTTCGCCAATAATAGTATTCCAAATGTTTTTTAGTTTACTTGAAATCCAAGAAATACCCGATTCTACACCTAGATTTTCATAGAAATGTGAAATAATATCCCATGATGTAGTTAAAGGTGTAGAGATAGCACTATACATCCTATCTAAAAATTTCATTGCACTTCTAGGATTGAAAGAAGCATATAATGCTGATAAGACAAATGTAGGTGTAAATACTGCACCTGCATATTGACCATAGGTATCTAAAAATTCAAACACAGATGATGTACCATTAGCAACATTTTTCATAAATAATGCAAAAGCAAATAGAACTAATAATCTTGGCAAAAAGACCAATGCCTTATGCTCATAATTATAGGATAAATGCAAATCGTATTTCTCATCCATTTCTTCAAGATATGTATCACTATTTCTTAAAGTAATAGCATCTACACAAAAAACCAAAGTCTTTAATAAAGACTTTGTTAGTGTTTTCAAACCTGATGCAATTGCATCAGGTACTTTGGTAGTTAAAATTTCTTTCATAGAAATATCTTCACTTTGAAAGAAATTTGCTACAGTATTGCCACCATGTGCTTTGACATAATTAGTGATCTTATCTACATCAAGTTTAAGACTTGCTTTAATAATACTTTCTTTGATCTGTGCTTGTTGCTCTAATGGCAATTCTTGAATCATTGGCAACATTTCTTCAAATGTCATACCTGCATTTGCTCTTCTTGAAGAGAGCATCATGTAGTTATAACAGGCTTTTCTTAATTTATGTCCTTGTGGATGAACATAGGATGCTTTTACTAAAGCATTTAATTGTTGTGACTTTAACATTTTTTTAGTCCTTTGTAGAAAGAAAATCTACAAAAGAATATTAGATAAATAATTTATTAACTTTTTAAAGACCACCTAAAAAAACGATCATCTTCTTTATACATGATGCCTTTGCTTTTTACCTGTCCTGCTTTATTTAAATCTAATCTAGCAAACTGACTTTTCTCTACATCATCTAAATCTGCATCTGTAATAATCTCATTTACAAATTTCCAAAACCTTTGTCCTGTTCTAGCTACCCAATAGGCATCTGCTTGGTGGTTATTAAGTTTCTTAACATTTGGATTTGCTTTTTTACAGGCTAAAACCATATCTGATTTTTGCATTTTCCAGCCTTTTGGTCTACCTAAATATTTATGTGCATGAGCCTTTACCTGTAATGGTGATAAAAACATAACATCTACTTCGCCTAACTTAATAGCTTCATTTACATATAAGAAAAGACCATACATACCTTCAGAAAACAAGTCATTAAAATATGGTGATTCCACTGCCATTGTTAAGTTCTCATTTGGATATTGAGTTTTGATATTATGTATTAAAGCTAAAACTTCCTGTCTTAAATACATATATCTTTCTACAAAGATCATATCAGCATCTGTGCCTAATAAACCTTTGTCCATAATTTCTGCATTGTCATTTATTAAAGTCCAACCAAATGCTCTTAATGATGGATCTAAACCTAATGTGATCATTCTATGATTCCTATTGTGTGAATTTTAAGATCGATTTTGATCTTAGATTTCTTATATTTTTGGATGATAGACAAAACATTGTTATATCGTTTATAGTTTAAAAATCTAGCTATATCTTTCATAGGCATTCCTGCTAGATATAACTTGTATGCAAATAAATGCTGATTATATTCTATAGACATATCTATATTTGTGAGTTCTTGATATTTCTTTTTATGCCTATGTATAGTTCTAGCAGGTAAAGATAAAATCTCGCCTACTTCTTTAATTGTCTTTCCCTGTTGGATAAGCAATAGGATTTGACGACCCATTTCCATTGAAAACATAGTGAGTTCCTTTATGATAGAAGTTATTACTTTTCCTAATATCATTATTACAAAAAAACTAATCACACAAGGTTTGTTTATCCAAGTTCTCGGTACTTTACATAATCATTCTATCTATAAAGAAGATACTCTACCTGTGCATAACATTCTTGATAATTCTGAATATCTTTTATTTTGTAATAAGCTAAGTGAAGTTTATGGTTTGCAACCTGTCTACGAAGCATGGAAAAATGAAACAGGTATGTATTATGAAAAGAATACAAGTGCAAATGGTATTAGATTATTAACATCATCAGAATGGTATCAATATAAAGATCATTTTGAAGTTCAAAGCGACTATTCTGAAAGATTAGAAGATGATCTGATTGGCAATCCACTTTTATTAACAGGATTTAGAGTTTGCCAGAACAAATAATTTGATTTACATAAGAACAGATTGTTTTAATATTTTTAGCATCGAGATCCAAACCAAAAAATCTAGGAATGAGATCAAAGTTTTTTTCTTTATTTTTAAGAGTAATTACTCTAACTCCACCATCTGCATAGACAATCTTAAAAAACCAATCTGTATTTATATCAAAGCTATATGTTCTTATGTTATGTGAAATATTGATATTACTCATTAAGATTTTAAGTTTATGTTCTTCTAAATGCACTTTAAGAAAAGCCATATGGTTTTGTGTTTTTAAGATTTCTTCTAATTTCATTCGGATATCCTTTTATTAAGTTCAATAAAAAGATATTTATTAAATCTTTAATGGATCACCAGCATCGTCAAATAATCTTTCAATATCAAAGCTACCATCTTCACCTACCTTTAAAGACCATAAATCTTTAGTAGCTTTATGTACAAGTACATCTTCCATAGAGGCTTTAGCTACAATAAATTGAGATAAAGAATTATTAGAGATGAAAGAGAAGTCATCAAGGTTGGCAACCTTTTTACTAGCTACTTTAATATGAGTTAAAGGTGCTAAAGTAATTTTATTTGATCCATTCCATTTAACAAAAGCAGATCCGTCCATAGCAGTTTTTTTACCTGCCATAGTTTCTACTGCATAAATAGTACCTTTAGTTCCGTGTTGAGGATAACCACTTGGTGCAATAAGACCATTATTAAGATAAGCGACTACAATCGTACCATCTCTTAAATCGGATTCTTTAGCTTGTTTTCTTTTTTTATCTGTGAGATTAGATACAGATAAGATTTCATCAATACTTGCAGTTTTATTATTATTGGCAAACTTAATCATTTTTTGTCCTTTATCATCGGTAGGTTTAATAAAAGACAAAAATATAAATACAAAATAAAAAAGCCACAATCTTTTGAGAGATCATGGCTTTCTTACAAACAAAAAACTAGCGAACACAAAAGGTCTATTAAAAGACCAAAAGGAAACTAGACTTTAATCATCAAGTACATTGCTTAGAACATCATCTGCACTAAAGTTACTTGAAAATCCACTCTTGGCAACAGGACTTGTAGCACCACCTGCTCCACTTAACTTTTCTCTTACTTGATCAATAGTTAAGTCTTGTGCAACATCATCTTGCAATCTTGAGTAAATATCTTTAACGACTTCTACAACACTTGCATAAAGATTTGGTTCTTTTGCTTTGATCGCAGTAAACAAATTGTCTTTACATGGTGCAAATGACATCTTGTGAAACTGTGGATCAGTAACAGTGATAGTGATATCATGTTGTGTCAAAGGAAATTCAGTTTGAATTGCTTCTAATTGACGATACTTATCGAGAGAGAAAATCCAAGACTTTGGATCAAATTCACCTTTCTTTAAGCGATTCATATCAATCACACCATTTGCATCTGTGGGCCATAAAACAATCACTGTTGCGATTGCTACCTTTGATGGTTCACCTGCAAGTTTTGCATATTCAGGACCGTGATCAATGAAATAACCAACATCCTTGTGATACAATCTACGACCACCTTTGAAAAGAGGTGCTTTTGCATTGTGATCAGGATGACCATTTTCGATGCCGGGGAGAGTAACAAAACTGACACGATACTTACCTTTTTGAGGTTTCCATCTTGCTGATTTTGCTGAAAGGATGGTGGAATTGCCACCTAATTCAAAAGTTGAAAAGCCACTCATGGCTAACTCCTTGAGAGTTGTTAAAAGAAAAACTCGACTTTGCTTTTATTAACATTTCGTTATCTTGCTTGGTCTTGTATGATCTTATATTATTAAAATTAAGATTTCCACATTTTACAAAAAAAAGATTAAAAAAATAAAAGGAATATATAATGCTCTTTCACTTTGAGATGTCATCTAATGATGTTCGCAGGAATGCTGATTTCATTTTCTTAATATCTTCACCATATCAAAATACTTCTAAACCTATACATCCAGAAAATTTTAGAAGAGCAACTGCTTTCTTTTTATCTAGACTAATGATTGATCCTAGAAGAAAAGCTAATTGGCATCAAGCTAGTAATCTACATATTGCTCCACCTTTTAAATAAGATCTGTATGCTTTATTTTTTTGAAAACACTAATAACAACATAGGCACAAGTACACAAGGCAATTATTTTATTAGCAGTGTTTCTAATAATAAACATGGACTACCTTGTATAGATAAAAACCTTAGACATTCCATTTCTTTATTTACTGCTAGACGATTGGTTATCAGTTCTTTTGAGATAAAAGATAATGTCTATTATGCACCTTTAAATAATGGCTAAAACCTACCAAGTAAATAATCTTTCCTAGCTTGTTTCATATTGCCTATATATGAAAGACAATCTTTATATTCTGTTAAAGCTATTAAGATAGAACCTGCACCTAAAAAATAAAGTTCATCTATATGCAGATTGTCTATTAATAGAGGATTGCTAGTAAATAAAACATATTGCTGTGCAGGATCAATTTCTGGTAGTTTGCTGTCATTTAAGATTAAGATTTCTTCTGTGCAAAGTTCTTCATTCTCATTAAAGATTTTAATATCTTTTTTAGACAGTATGTCTTGATATAGGATTTCATCATTTAAGACGACTACTTTTTTTAATAATCCATTTTCAAATTGGTTTGGATTTTTAGCTAACTCTAAAGCAGAAAAATAAATATGTTTGTTGCCTACTTCAATTTTTGAAATCATTGCTTACTCTTTTCATAAAAAGACAATGATTATATATTAGTCAATATTCCAAAGATCATCAATATCCAAATCATCAATTTTCTTTTTTGTGGTTTCAATATCTGTAGAAAAGAATGTGTCAATATCCTGTGCAGTATGTTTAGGTGCAGGTGTTGGTTTTACTTCTTCTCTATTTAAGACAGCATCAAGAGTAGTATCATCAACCATAGGTTTGTAATTGTCATTAAATTCTTCAATGACTTTCACAACATTATCTGACTTGCCCCATCGTCTACCTAAACCTAATCCTTCTTGACAAAGTTTAAGTTGGTCTTTCAACCTGCCTTGAATATCTTTCAAGTCTGTTCGTTTAGCTTTAATGACTTTAAGAATTTCATCTAAATCTTGAACTGCTACTTCAAGATGTTTCATTTCTACTGTCATATCTGTTAAGCGAATGCCTGCTAGTGTTTCTCTTTCTGATTGTGATCTACCTGCACGAACATGAGGATCTTCTGCCATAAGACGATTTCTAGCAATCGTAAATTCTGTGTTCTTTACTAATAAATCTCTTTTATACTTATGCAAGTTTTGAGATACATCAATAAATAGCTTTTCTACTCTTGATAAGAGATTTCTAACTTCAGCTGTCTTTAGGTTGAGCCTATCGGGTCCAAATTCTAAAGGATCATGATCAAGTTGAATATCCATATTTGTAAGGTCTTGATAAACCTTTTCAATCCATTGTTCATCAATAATCATTCTTATTCACCAGTCATAAGTTTATTGAAATTTGATTTGAGATGTTGTTTTGCATTGTCAAGTTGAGATGAAGTAATGATACCTGATGCACAGGCTTGTTCATGTGCAATCACATTTACTTGCATACCTAAAAGATAAGATGCTAGTTTTGCATCAGAGATAGAAAGACCTTCAAGGTTTTCACTATCTTCTTTACTGCCATAGTTTGCATTCATAGAAATAAAGGTATCACCTGCACGACCTTTCACTACTCTTGAAATAGTGATTTGGTTTACTTTAATTGTGGACTTGAGTTCTGCTAACTTTTCTTTTAGCTTTTGAATTTCTTCTTGGTTTGCCATTTGACTTTTCCTTTGTTGTTGTTTTGCATTGGCATACATACTTATATGAAATAACAAAAATTAAACACACTTATTTTCAATAAGTTTATCTTTTAATCTTGAATATTTTACTTTTGTACTTGTATTCGCAACACCTAAAGCAAGTGCATCTATATCTCCTATTAAATAGGCTTTCTGTTTTGCTCTTGTAATCGCTGTGTAAATAAGATTTCTCTGAATTAAGCTGTTGCCAAATTCTCTTACCAATGGCATTAAAATCACTTGATACTCTTGACCTTGTGATTTATGTACTGTAGTGGCATAAGCTAATCTCATTAAGCTGGATACTTTATCTTTTGGAATGGAAATCATTGTATTGCTACCTGTTCCACTTCTTAAAATAATATCTACACAATCTTTTCTAATCGTAAACACTTTACCTAGATCACCATTAAAGACACCTAAATCATAATCGTTTTGAGTAATCATGACTTTATCATTTTCTCTAATCTCATCATTGCCTATTCTTAATACAGATGATGAAATAGTAGGATTAAGTTTTGCTCTTAAAACTTTATTAAGATTTGTACATCCTAAATCACCATGATGAGTAGGTGATATAATATGGTAATCAATTTCTTCTTCTTCAAGTTGCAGGCATAAAGATTTAAGAGTTTCTAAAATGTCATGGTTTGAGTAGTTATTTAAAAAGATAAATTCATTATTAGATGTAGGTACTAGACCATTATAAACATCATGAGATGCAATCACAACACCTGAGCCTTCACCTTGTCTAAAGATTTTTGTTAAATGCACAGATGGGATTTTATTACTTGCCATCATATCAGCTAAAGTAAATCCTGCTCCTACAGGTGGAAGTTGAGCAACATCACCTACAAAAATCACTCTACAATTTAAAGTGATGCCTCTTAATAATCGCCAAAGTAAATGAAGATCTACCATAGATGCTTCATCAATGATAAGAATAGTTTCTTGTCTAGGATTATTAGGTGTGTAATTCCAATGTTCTCTAGTGTTATCTCTTGATAAGACACTGCCTACACTTGAATCAGTATCTTTAATAAGACCTTCATAAGTGCTTAAAATACTCTTATCATCATCCACACCACCTGCTCCAAATGCTCTATGAATAGTCATAGCATCCATTTTAACAACAGATGCTAATCGTTTAGATGCAATACCTGTAGGTGCTACTAATAATAAAGTTTCTTTCTTTTCTTTTAAGATAGAACATAACACGGAAAGGATTGTAGTTTTACCTGTCCCGGGCAAACCTGATACAATAGAGATAGGCTGTTCAAGTCCTCTTTGGATAGCCTCAATTTGATCTTCTGTTAAATCGTATTTACTATGTGATTTAATATAGCTAATAGTTTCTCTTTGACCTTTTCGTCTATCTGGATTTGTTAAATAATTTACTACATCTGTTTCCATACGATGAATATTAGGAAGGTAAATAGCATTACCATGATATGCTTTCTCAATGATGATCTGTTTATCATTGACCATTTCTTTAATAAGCAAAGCAATTTTACTTGGATCAGTTTCACCTGTGTTAGTTAAGACACTTTCAAAAATACTTTTACTGTCTAAATAGCAGTTGCCATCTATAACAGATTGATGAATAGCTTCTTTTACACAGGCTTTCATACGATTAGTGTTTTTAAGATCATAAGAAGTAGGATTAAGAGTTAAGGCAATTTGATCAGCTGTCTTAAAAGGAATACCATAATCTACAAGTAGCCAAGCATTATCTAAAATCTCTTGTGGATTTCTTGAAATGATAGACCAAATAGAATTTAAGATTTTAGGATTAATACCACAGGAAACAAGATTGCTTGCGATGGAATAGGTTTTATTCTTTTCAGGACTAGATTGCTTTTGCCATTCATTTAAAGCAAGACCTTTAAGTTGTTTTGGATCAATAGGTGATCTTAAAACTTCAATAGCTGGCTTAGTAACACCTTGATAGGTTTCTTGAATTTCTTTACCTTCAAAAAGGATATAGCTATCTCTTTCTGTATTACCAATGATTTTACCTTTGATGGTTTTAGCTTCGGATTTTGTATCGGAATAAACGATACACCTTAAAACATAATAAGGAGCATTAGCAAAAACTTGCCCCATGACTTTAGCTACATAAAATGGCATTTGTTTATCTTTCTTTAGATGTAAAAAACAATTTGTATTCTTATATTATAAGTCTTTAGTTTTACTTTCAAAGATGTGATAAACTTTTTTAAAGCAGTCTTGAAAAGAAATTTTGAATAAGCATATAGAAGTATAAGTAGGAATAATTAAAGACACCTAAATCACTTAGATCAATATTTTCATCTATGATCATCTCATCCTGCTCTATGGGAATAATAAGATTATTATTTTTTAGTGTTTTCGCAGGACTGCTTTTAGCATAAGCATCTTTCTTTTGTAATCTATTTATAATTCTCTCATCAGGTATAGGCTGGTGTTTAGATTTAAATATATCTGCCTCAATAAAGATAAAAGCAGGATCATTTTGATCTTCATAAATTTTCACAATACGAACTTTCATTTTTTTGTCATCCTTTCAAAAGACAATACATAAGAATTTTTAATAAGGTTGCAATAAATCTCAATCCTAAGTGTTTCAATGGTATCTTAAATAAAAAGGATTTCTAAATGTTACCAATGCAATTTTCAAGTTTAAATAAAGTTTCTGAAACCTTGTTTCATGGCAAGGTTTCTAAAGATATAACCATCAATCCTAGATACATTGTACCTAGAACTCATAGAGATGGTTCATATCGTTTAATGACTACAATGAACAGTAGTGATGGCTGTTTAGGCACAATTCATCTATATGACAAAAACAATGGTTTTGAAAAAGTAGGTGTTGCTTACATTTATGTTTTGCCAAACAAAAGATTTTTCAAAATGGAATATTGGGATATTGAAGATAACTCATATTATGTAAATGAGTATCTTAAAAATTCTCTTAAAGAGAAAGCTAACAATCATACAGAGATTGAGAATACATATTATGATCTGTGTCAAAAGTTTTCTGTTAAACCTATCTTTGATGAAATCTATAATGAACATTTAGCACAAGAGTCATATTTAAATGGTTTAGTAGCAGGTGCAAGAAATAATGAGTATTACACTGACTACCTTAGTACAGAGATTTTACCACTCTTAAATAAGACATATGAAAACCATAAAATCCCAATGCACAATGTAGATGAGTTTAAGAAAGATTTACAAAGTGCATTAGATAAAGTAGATCACAGTGTAGATGAGATTTTAAAAACAAAGAAAGAAAATATGAGTTCTTTTCAGTATGTGATTACATCTGATGAGTTTAAGCATGGTAATGTTTTAAAACTTATTAAAGAAAAAATAGCATATCTGACAAATAAGATTTCAAGTATGCACATGACAAAATGGGGACCATCTTTTGAAAGTGAAGATGATTGGGAAGATTAATAAGTTTTAAATGTAGAAACCTTTCTTAAAACAGAAAGGTGCAGTCATGTCAGATATAACATTATTTAATAAATTTAAAGAAATAATAGAAGAAACTTATGGTGATGATTTTTTTGAGTTAGATTTCCTAAAGACAAATAGTGATCTAAAAAAGAAATATCCAAGACTATCAAGAGCAGAAAGAGATCTTAATAGCTGGACAGAACAATATTGTTCTGAATTTAGAGATGGTCGAGGTAAAGTTTTTGGTATCAAAAATGATGAAATTGTAGAAGGTGGTTATTGCATAGCACATGATAGCTATTTTGCCTGTGTCTTAAAACCTATCAATCCACCATTAGGTAATATGTATCTTCTAGTAGTGTCTAAAAATGGATCGACATATAACTATAAATGGACAGACTATTATTATGATGGAAGTGTATCATCTAACACTTTGAAAGGTCTTTTATCTGAAGTACCTTCATGGATTTCTTGGGGTACAAAAATAGAAAAACAACCTGAGAAAAATCTTTTTTTAAAATTGAAATCACTTATTCATCCTAGTGATGATGATGAAGAATATGAACAAAGCGAATTTTTATCCATAGACGATTTAAGATTTCTGTACTCTTTAAAAGGACACCAAACTTTTAATAAACACACATTCTCTTCTATTAAGAGAATTAAAGAGATTGGTAATAGGTTTCCTAAAGGTCAATACCATTATCTGTATAGAGCATTAGTGAATGAACTTTTTTATTCTGAACTAGAAGATTCTTTTGAAACCACTTGTGGCAGTAAAGAAGAAGTTATTTTAGAAAAAGATTTAAGTGAGAAAGCTAAAAGATATTTTAAAATACTTGTTCGTGGCATTAAAAGCTGGTCTTCTTTAAAAGATGCTGTTGACAGCTATAGGTATCCTGAACATGAAGTTGTTTATGGTGGCAGTATTCTGCTTATTTGGGTAAGACCACCTAAAGAAGATATTGCCTTAGATGCAAGACCAACACTAGATTATATTCATTCGCATTACATGGGTGATCCGTGGGCAATTTATTATGAAGTTTTAGCAGAGCCTACATCAGCTAAAATTGTAGGTATTAAAAGAATTAAGAATTGGAAATATTGCGAGTATGTTATCTATTTAAAATCTTAATCCCAACCCCATTCACCTGTCATTCCACTTGCATTGTAATCTGTCACAACACCTTCAAAAAAGTTCTTAAAGCTATCTCCACTAATAATCCAATCCAACCATTCCAAAGGATTTTCTTTTTGATTAAATTGTGGTTTAAGTCCAAGCTGTAATAATCGTCTATCTGCAAGGTATCTAATATAGGTTTTAATATCTTTACCTTTAAGAGTACAAATCACACTCTCATCATTCTCATAAATCAAATCTACAAGAGCATCTTCAAGTTCTACTGCTCTTGTAAAGTTAGTGTAGATTTGCTTTTTCAAGTCATTATTTACTACTCTAGGATTTTCTTCACAAAAGGTTTGAAATAATTTAGTCATTGCCTCTACATGAAGTGATTCATCACGAATACTCCATTCAACAATTTCACACATACCTTTCATTTTGCCAAATCGCTGGTAATTTAATAACATAACAAAAGCTGAGAACAAAGACATACCTTCATTGCATACAGATTGAGCAAGTGAAGTACCAATAGCTTTTAAAGTAGGATGGTCATTGTGAATACCTGTTTCCTGCATGAACTCAATTTTAGATTTCATTTCAGTATATGATAAGAAACTTGAATATTCTTCTTCAGCTAGACCAAGAGTATCATTTAATAAAGCATATGCTCGTTGATGAGTGCCTTCTCTATTAGCAAAACTTAAAAGCATATTTCTGATTTCATTATTCTTAAACACAGGAATAAATTGATCACAGTAGTTGCCTGCTACTGCACAATCACTTTGTGTAAAAATTCTTAAAATCGAAGTAATATGTTTTCTCTCTTGATCTGTCAATCCACCATTTTTCCATTGCTTAACATCTTCTTGAAGTTTAGCTTCCCAAGTACCCCAATGGATTTTTTCATGTTTTTCAGCATATTCCATAGCCCATGGATAATGGAATGGTTTATATGTGATTGTGGTTTCTAGTAATTTACTCATTTTCATTTCCCAATTGGTAATAAACATTTACCAAGTCTTTTGACTGTAAGACCTTAATAAGTGGTTTTTCATTTCTTAAGATCATGCCTGCCTTATTAATAATAACAGGTTCATTTAAATCCACATCAGATACATCTTCATTTTCATGTGCATCTAAAAAATCTTTATTGAGATCATAAAGTAATAAGGCAGAGATAATCTTCTTCATTTTTTCTTATCCTTGACAAGCAATACACTCATCATAATCTTTGAGTGCTTTTCTTTCTATTTTGGTTGAAACCTTTTCAGCTACAACACCTGTATTCGTTCTTAAATAGTACAAACCTTTAAGACCTTTTTTCCAAGCCATAATATGTACTGCATTTACATATGCTTTATCACTACCTGATGGAAAAAATAGGTTTAAAGATTGACCTTGACAAATATGTACTTGTCTATCTGCACCATGTTCAATAAGCCACATCTGATCTAGTTCAAATGCTGTCTTAAATACATCTTTTTGGTAATCTGTTAAACAATCTAAATGCTGTACAGAACCTTGATTTAAAATGATAGATTGCCAAATAGAATCATATTCTTCTTTAGGTAAATTCTTCTCTACTAAAATCTTATCTAGGTATTTATTCTTTGTTAAGAAACTGCCTGCTCTTGTTCTGTGTGTAAAGGCATTAGATTTCCACGGCTCGATACTTGGTGATGTGTCTAAAATAATAGCTGAATTTGCATTAGGTGCAATAGCTAATAAATGACTATTTCTTCTACCTGTACCTACACCATCTAAATACTCACCTCTTGTTTTAGCTAGTTCTTCAGTTTGCTTAACTGCTCTTTCTTTAATAGTCTTAAAGATTTTCATATTAACACTTTTAGCAATAGCTGATTCAAAGGCAATATTCTTTCTTTGTAAATAAGAATGGAAACCCATAGCACCTAAACCTAAACTTCTTTCGTGCATAGCAGAGTAGATAGCTTTATGTAATTGCTTTGGAGCAGTATCAATAAAATACTGCAAGACATTATCTAGGAAAGTAATACAGTCCTCAATAATGCTGGTGTCCTTCCATTCGTCAAAATACTCAATATTTAATGAAGATAAGCAACACACAGCTGATCTGTCTTTATCTGTGGGTAAATATATCTCCGAGCAGAGATTTGAGCCATGAATTTTAAGACCTTTGTCTTTAAGGGATTGTGGCAAATGTTTATTAGCAGTATCACTAAAAAAGAAATAAGGTTCACCTGTTCTAAATCTCACTTCTAAAATTCTTTGCCATAATTCTCTTGCCTTAACAGTTTCTTTTACTTGTTTATTATGTGGATCTACTAAATTCCAATCTGCATCATCTAAAACAGCTTGCATAAAAGCATCAGATAAATTGACTGCATTATTGAGATTGAAACACTTTCTATTTGTATCGCCACCTGTAGGTACACGGATATTAAGAAATTCAATAATATCAGGATGGCTGACATCTAAATAGCAGGCATAAGATCCCTTCCTTGTTTTGCCCTGTCTATAGGCTTCAACATCACTGTCAATGGTCTTAATGAAAGGAATAGGACCGGGGCTTTTATCTGATACTGTTCGCACAGAAGACCAATGTCCACCTACACCACCACCTAAAACACTCATCCATCTTAATTCATTAGAATGGTCAATAAGACCTTCTAGTGAATCATCAACAAAAGACAAAAAGCAGGAAATAGGCAAGCCTGCTTTTTTATCACCATTTAGTCTAGCATTAGACAAGATAGGTGATGAGAACATAAACCAGCCATTGACTGCATATTGGTAAATACGATCTGCTAATTCTAAATCACCACCACAATATGCAAGACTTGCTCTTTTTAGTGATTCCTTTGGATCAGTTTCACCATCTGTCATGTAATAGCTTGTCAGTAAGCTAAGAGCATGATCCGAAAAATTTAACATTTTGATTTTCTCCATCTATGTAATTTACTATTAAACCTAGACCACAAAACTTTAAGAAGAGGCTTAATGTAAAATACAAGGGAAGATATTAAATAAACAAAATTTTAATAATTCCACACTTCAATCTAGTCCAAGCATCTCTTTCCCCCGCCAACACGGAATATTCACAGTCATTTGCTAGTTTAATCAGTTCACTTATTTTTTTTAAAGATATTTTCTTCACAAAAGGTAAATGAAATTTTTCTACTACAAAGGGATGTATCTTTAAACTTTCAGCAATTCCTTTAGCATCTTTTCCTTGTTGCGATAAACAAGCTATGTCAAACCATAAACATAAATTATATGTCAATAAGCCAGCTACGAATGACATTGTAGGATCATCTTTTTTTGTTCTTTGTAAATCATCCATACTCTTAACCACTGCACGAACATCTAAACTTTTAAGAGCATCTATAATTTTAGTTCCATCTTCTTCACCTAAAATTGCCATTACACCTGCTACTTCTTTTGGCATGATTTCTTTTGTTTGGCAAGCATATTTATATTTCATGCACTCACTATAAAGATAACCAACATCTGTACCTATTCTTAAAACAATAGCTTTGGCTAAATCTTCTTTTATTGTCAATCCTTCTTTCTTTAATACATCTACAATAAATCCTGCACACCACTCGTTTAAGTCTTTTGGTGTATCTATGGTTTGTACTGTTAAACCTTTATCTGCTTTTAATTTACCTGTGCCTATTAAAATCAGTTCTATGTTTGGATCACTTTCCACTACCTTTAAGCAATCTTCTTTTTTTAGTTTATGTGCATTCTGTAAAATTATTAAAATTGGACTAGGATCAAACATAGACACTTCTGTTAAACGATCTACATTTAAATCTTTATCTGTTCCATCTGCTATTCTTATCTCATAGCCATCTAAGATTTTTTGTTGTTTTGTTTCCTGTACCTTAAAGTTTTTATATCCTTCAAAGTCACCATTTAAAAAAACTCTCATTTTAAGCACTCTTTTTGTGTTAGGTATATGTTGATATAGGAAAGGTCTTTAAAATCAATCCTAAGCGAAATTAGAAGGGTCTATTGAAATTAGTTCACCAGCTAAAGAATACAAACTCAATTTGGATATTCTTTTATTCATTAGGTGTCGTTTAAAGACAGGATAGATAACAAAACGATCTTGATAATATTGCAAGGATTCATTTTTAAGAATGGATTCACAACAGGCATCAATAAAAGATCTTTCAGAACCTTTAGGTATATCTTTAAGAGAAGAGATAATTTGGCTGTAATTCCTATCAATCAAGATGGCATTTAAAAAGTCATTAGCTTTATCTAAAAGAGAATGGTCTTGTTCTACTGCAAACCAATATCTTTCACCACATCGTGATCTGATAGTGGCAGGCACTGATCCGAAATCATAAGCCCATAGGATAAGAGTAGGAGTATTAGGTAAAGGTTCTTCTACGATCTTTAAGAGAGTATCTAAATTAGATGGATCAGCTTCATCTAAAGGACCGGCAATTAAACAAGGATTTTTATCTGGATAGATGATCTTTAAATCTGCTACTAAATTCTTTACTTCTTCTGCATTAAGTTTCTCATAAGATGGTTTCACCTGTTTAAGTTGGTTTTCTTCTATAAAGGTTTCTATTCCTTTAGAAACACCTAATCCGTGATGGACAATAATCATCTTTGTTTATCCTTTTTCTATATGGCTGATAAATCTTATCTCTACTTATAAGATTTGGATTTACAATAAACAATAAATCTATCTCATTCTCTAATATCAATTTTAAAGCACTTTAAAAGCACTTTAAAGGTTAACCTATGTCTTTACTCATCCTTACCTGTAATCTCTTTAAAAAACACTATAAAACATACCTATTTTGAAACATATCTTCTTTATCTTATTCTTAGCTATAAATCTCATTCTCTTATTCTCTATAAATCTCTTATTCTTATTCTCTATCTTATTCTGATATCCTATAAAGATTTCCTAATCTATAAATCTTATTCTGATCTTTCTTATTCTCTTATCCTTATCTGTCTTATTCTCTTATCTCTATAAATCTTATTCTTATCTCTTATTCTCTATTCTTTCTTATCTGATCTATAAATCTTATTCTTATTCTCTATTCTCTATTCTTATTCTCTATTCTTATTCTCTATTCTTAATCTTATTCTATAAATCTTAATCTTAATCTTAATCTCTTATTCTTTCTTATTCTGATCTGTCATATATTCTATAAATCTTATTCTGCTGATCCTAATCTCTATTCTGATTTTCTTTTCTTATTCTGTCTTATCTATAATAGATTATCTTTAGATAAGATATATCTTATATCCAATACATATAATACATCTATATATTCTATTTATACATCTAGTATAAGTACAGAGAACAGATTTAGGTTAGAAGATGTTTTGCTTCGCAAAACATAAAGAAAGAATATATAATATAAAGTAGGCAGTAAGATTTATCAGCATATAAGAATAAAGAATAAGAAAGATAAGATTTATAGAGAATAAGAAAGATCAGATTTATAGAGAATAAGATTTATCAGTATATAAGAATAAGAATAAGAAAGAGAATAAGGATATATAGAGAATAAGAATAAGATTTATCAGCATATAAGGTAAAGATAAGATTTATAGATCAGGATAAGAAAGAGAATAAGATTTATAGAAGATCAGAATAAGAGAATAAGATTTATCAACATATAAGGATAAGTAAACCATAAACTTTTATAGCTGGATAAGAAAGGTCTTATTGCTTTAATCTTTAAACCATTATCTTTTATATGCAGGATAAGTAAACGATCTAGCAAATAAATCCTATATGTTCTAAAACCTATCTAATATGCTTTATAGACGATTTTAAAGGTCATTCCTATATGAACATATACCTTAAAGGAAAAGAGCAAATTTAAAGGGCTTTTTTGAATGATAAAAAAAAGATAAAAAAAGATTTGCTAAAAGGGAAAGATTTAAATATAAGAGTAATCCATAAGGTAAAGGCTTTTAAATCTGAAAACAGGTTTAATTGTAGATAAGGTTCTGCTTGGTTACGATCAAGTAAATAAAGTCTTAGGTGTAAAGGTAGCTTAAGATTAGAAAGAATACTTATAAGGGAAAACCTTTAGATATCGCAGGTATCTAGGAACTTTACTTTATTCTCGTGCTAGGTTATGATTACTTTATTTTTAAAGTGATTCTGTAAGGCATAGTTTAAGACTTCAAAAGTAGCTTTTTTTCATCCTTTTTAGGTGGAAGTGAAAATGATACTTAGATAGATGTCAGGACACCATCCGTGCTTACCTTTGAAATAATATAGAGCATGGGGTTAGGACGGTAAGATCCATTAAGGTGTTTCCTATTGCTTCCAACATCTCTTCCAATACATATAATACATCTATATATTCTATTTATACATCTAGTATAAGTAAAATCTTTAGAGGTTTTAGTGTGTGTTCGCATCTGAAACGATGCAAAAGAGATGGTTTCCTCGTCTTCGGACAATGGGGAAACAAAAGACCTTTAAAAGGGTAATAAGATCCTCTGTTTAAAGGCAATGGTAATGTCTTAATTTCCATATCGTGTAGTGTTGAAAGAGAGAATAGAGTTTACTTGGTCTGCAACTGTGGAAAGTAATGCTTGTTGATGGTATCTTTTCGTGCAAGGTAAATATAGGATCAGAAACTAACATAAACATATAAAGACACCTTAATTAAGAGTTGGGAAATTCTTAAAAGAGATTTTATTGTCTTTAAGCTGGTGTTTAAAGTAAAAACATGAGAATAATTAAAATAAAGGTTGTAAAATCTTTAAAGGGATTTTATTGTCTTTTTGAAAGGATTCTTATGAAAGTGACGGAAGTAAAAAACTATTTAAAAGAAAATGGTTTTAAGGTGCAGGGAAATTGGGAAAACGAATATAACAAAAGACCTATGTATAGAGGTGAAGTCTTTTATTCACCAATAGGCAAAGCATTTAAGAAAAATGCTGTTTGTTATATGGTCACACTAGATGTGAGTTGGTGTTCCTTTGAAGATCAAGGTGAACTAGAAATAGGTATGCGAGTAAAGGTAAAAGTAGGTAGTGATACCTGTAAAGAAAAGAACTTGTTTACATTAAGTGAACTAGGATATTTTATTGCACAGGTAGAAGATGAATATTTAAGTAATCGTGTAATATCTATACGATAAATACTTGTTTTTTCTTTGAAAAAAACATATAAGTATATTTATATATTCGTCAATACATAAGGAAAGTGTATATGAACTTATCAAACCTTTTAACCTGTTCACCAATGAATAATCGGATAAGGTTATCCGATATGCCTGTCTTGAAAGAAAAACCTAGAACAGAATTAGATGATCTTTTATTAGAGATGTCTGAAGCAGTAAGCTATCAGATCAAATTTCTAAATAAGAAATTTGGCAACTTTGGGATGAAGAAAGTAATCTTTAAAGATGTGCGAGGGATTCAATTTCCAACAGGTGAAATTGAAATCTTGATGCCATATTTTGAGATGAATCCTAGACTGCGATATGAGTTCAATAATTTAACAGGTGAGTTTTACATTACCAAAGTTAAGAATAGAGTTCTCTATAAGAAAGTCATAACAGATTTATCAGATGTGATGGGAAAAGGTTTAGAATATGAAAAGGTAGGTGTGCTTACTGAAAAAGGTTTTGCTTATGCAGTAAGAAATGAAAACCTGCCATGTTTATATTTTAACAATTCTTATTCATTAAAAAATGATTTGGCAACTTGCATGACTAATGTGATGTACAAGTCAATCGAATTGGATTAAATATGAATATCGTAATCGTAATCCTGCTGTCTATTTTGTTGGTGTATATTCACTTAAATTTAAAGTGATCAATACTTATTTAATAAGAGTACCTTTAATAAAACATTTTTCTTTTATTCCAAAGGATATTCAAAATGGCTAAGAAAAAAGCAAGTCCTCAAAGTATTGATTTTGAAAAAGTATTTAGACAAATTCCATCACCTGCCACAGGTAAAGAAGCAGATTTTGCATCATGGGCAATTTTAAAATCATCTTTAGGTGGTGATAATCCTATGACATCTAGTGAATTTGCACAAAAACTCACTAAATGTGGTCTTTTATTTAAAGATCCTTCTGATAGAACCACAGGTGATTTGACTGTTGGTGAATATGCCTCTATTGATAAAAATAGATGCGATCATCCACAAAATCAAGAAATGTGTAGTGAATTACATTTACAAGTAGTTCTCATTACTAAGATTGTTTCTAGTGGTACAGATTGTGTAATTTCTGTTAAGCGAGTAAACACAGAAGGTGAACCTGTTGGACATGAATTAAGTTTTAATGGCTATAATGGTAAAGCACCATCAGGCAAGAAGGTTGGTCTTTATCGTTTCTCATTTAAGAAACCTGTTTTAGAAGAAGAAACCTCTAATAAACAATTTGAAGTCATTTATTTTAAAGACAGATCCTCAAGACCAAGTCCTCAATATAAGATTGAACAAAGTGCAAATTTTGTTGCTCAAGCAGTTAAGAACATTGATTCTGTTTTGACCAATAGTGAAAAGTATCTTGTCAATTATTATCAAGGTACAATTAACAGTTTCACTCAAAATAAAGAAGGTGAAATGTACTGTACAATGATTGCTAATAAGAGCAGATCTTTTGCTAATGGTATTGGTGATTTTGTAAATCTTAATCCAAGTAAAGGTACTATGTTTTATATTGGTTTAGTAGGACATAGACCTGATGGCTGGATGGGTGAACTTTTATCTCTTATGTATAAAGATAATACAGGCAACTAATCTTGTATTATGTCTTATTCAGAATAAGGATAAGACATGAAAAAACATTTATTAGAAATCAGAATTGCACAATGTAATTTATTGGCTGAAGCAAGTTCTTGTATTCGCAGGAAAGTATCTGCAATGATTTTAGATGATACTACTAATAGCATTATTGCAGATGGATATAATGGTAATCCACGAGGTTGCTCAACAGGTGATTTATGTGGTGGTTCTATTTGTTTAAGAGATTTAAATAAAGTATCAAGTGGTACACAAAATGATGTTGGCTGTCATCATGCAGAATTAAATGCAATTTTAAATGCAAGTAGGATTGGTCAATCTACACAGGGAAAAATCTTAATAGTAAATTGTGATCCGTGTTTAATGTGTGCAAAAGCAATTCATCATGCTGGAATAAAGAAAGTATATTGTCCAATGGATTTTGGTGGTGTGCATAATCAAGGTTTAATATATTTAAAAGACAATATGATTTTACTTGAAAAGATTTAGGATGTCCTCTTCCATATTGGAAAGATTTTGTTTTAGGAATGTATGCACTTTAGAATTTAGTTCGTTTACTTGTGCAGGTGTTAAGTCATTGGTAGAAAGAACAGTTTGGATTTTTTGTTTTACATCCTGTTCAAACAGGTCAAGACAAGTATAAAGATTTTGAGTAATTTGATCTTGCATTTATCTTCTCACAATGTAATCAAAAACAAAGTTAAATCGTTCATAACCATCGCCAAAATCATCATTGTGTAATAATTTATCTGCAACAGATACAGGTAAGTGAAGTGTGATGATGGTATCTTCATCAGATTTAGAAAATCTAAATGCAGTATATTCATGATGAACACTGTCAAGATAACCATCGTTTTGGATATTTAAACCATAGAGAGTAATAAAATCATTCATGTTAGATTCCATATTTTTTGAATTTGGTCAAAGAGATTTGAATTTGTTTTTCAGAGATTTTTGCATTACTGCCATATTTATTGATCAAGTCAATAATGGATTGAGAGAACTTTAAAGTAAATTCATCATTCGCAATTTCACTTGCTTTGGATAAACTTTGAACTTTTTGAAAGAAAGAAATTTGATCATCACTTAAAGGTTTTTTTTCAAATTTCTTAAATGGTTTTCTTTCAGGTTTTTTTTCTACTTGTGCTTTATCAATCCAAAAAGACATTGCATTAAGAACTTTTTCCATAAGAGAAAGAGTAGGATCTTGTGCAAGTTTCTTATCTTCATCGAAAGTAGAAAGAAACTTTTTAGATTGATAAGACCATAAACCTGTAGATTTAAGATTACCATTTTCAAATTTAAAGATCATTGCACAGGTGGTGTTCTTTACATTCACTGCAATGGTATTTTCAGACCACTTGGTAAAAGTGTTTTGAGTTGCATTGAGAAAGTTTTCAAAAGTAGGAATAGAAAGTGTTCCGTACATAAATCACAATCCTTTCGAGATTGGTTAGTTGATATATACATAAACACTTAGGATTGAGATTTATTGCAAGTTCAGATAAAAATTTAATAAGTATTAAATAAAGAACATAATGATAGATAGCAACAGGAGTATATGAAAATGGAAAATAACAATGATAGCTTTAAGTTAAGACAGGCAAGATTAAAAAAGCAGGCAGGTGAAGTTCGCTTTGTTAAAGATAATAGTAATAGCACAGATGGTTGGGCATGGGGTGGTTTTACACCATCTGAAAGAAAGAATGTATCTGAATATGACTTTAATCCTAAATGCAGTAAAGACCTTGCCAAAGTTTTAAGAGCAACTTTATTTAGTTTAGGTCATGCTATGTCAGCATACACTACTTTTGCCAAACTTAAATCAAGAGATGTTTCACCTGATGGTAATCTTGGTGGTAAAGGTTATATTCAAGAAATCAAGACTATGCGAAAACAATATATGAATATTGTAGAGGCATTATCATCTTTAACAGATACTTTATATGATGAAATTAAAGCACCACATTGGTCTATGAAATCTCGTGAAGCAGAAAAAGTGATTGATCAAGTAGAAGAAGTAAAAGATGATCCTGAAGGTTGGGCTCAAGAAGTAGAAGATGAACCACCTGCAATTACAGAAAACATTGCAGAAGATCAAATTCCACCAATGATGAGAACAGCCACATCTAAAAGACCATCTGCTTTAAGAATAGCTGATTTATATATGAAAGGTAATAAATAAAAATGAAAAAGCAATCTAATTCATATCTACCTAATGGTGGTTATACTTTAACCAATGGCTCAAATTATATGCTCGATGGTTTTCAATACGATACTGAATATAATGGTGGAGTATTAGAGAAAGCAAGACTACCTGAAGCCAAAGGTTTATCTTCTTTACCTAGTGGCATTTTGCCAAATGATACACCTAGATCAAGTGTTTTACCTAGTCATGTAGATGAAGAAGGTGGCATCCATTTAGGTGATTTCTTAAAAGAAAGTTCTTTTCAATATGTACCTATTGTAGATCATTCATGGTTAGCACAGGAAACACAAGCTAATCTTGAAGGTGTTCGTAATAAGAAAGATGTTTACGAACAGATGGAAAATAGCTTTTATGAAGATAGTGCATTAAAAGAATTAAGTGAGATGTGGGATGAAAGCACCAATGGTTTAGGATTAGTACCAAATAAGAATAGAGAATTTGTCAAAGTAGTAAATAAATATGATGCACCACAAGCACAACAGCCCGGTGATGATTACAGAGAAAAAATAGAAAAAGCAATGAGAAGGTCTGCTTATGGTGAGCCTTTAAAAGTTATTCTTGCAGATTTGAAAACAGACATAGGCAATAAATATACAGATGATGTTGCTAATCGTATTGCTAGTGATCATGGTTTACATGGCAAAGTATATATAAGAGAAGAGGCATTTAAAGGTTTGTTTAATGGCAAATGGGATAAACAAATTAAAGCAAGGTGTGCAAGTGCAAAATACATTATTCCAGCATCAAAGGATTGTGTATTTGATTACCATCAAGGTCGTAAGGTAGTTTCTAATATCAATTGGAAATCAGCCTTTGAACATTATGCACCAAAATTAAAGACAGTTGGTATTAAGTTAGGCAGTGGTACAAATTACCAAGCTAGATTAAAGCAAGCATTTTTATCTCAAGCACCTGCACAAGTACTGCCACAAACATGGTATGCCTATCAAGAAGATTTAACAAAGAAATATTCAAGCGAACAGGCAAGTGAAAAGTTTGCAAAGTATGTACCTGAAACAGTAGATGTAGGAACAACAAGAGATAGAGAACTGAATAATCTTAATAATAAGTTTGCAGGTCTATTAGAGAATTTTAAGAAAAGTAACTTCTTAAATGAATCCCAATATCAAGAGATTTCAAGATTAAGTAGTTTGGAGCAAAAGACAGCTAAGTTAAATGAATATTTACTTAGACAAAAACAAGCACAGGATTATGAAGGTGGTGGTGTAGGTAAAAAAGGAATGCACAATAAAGTCATTCAAGAAATAGATCCACATTACACAACACCTGCACAAAGAGAAATACAAGCACAAGAAAACAAATTTACTTTATTAGCATCACAGCTAGTAAAGTTGGGAATGACAACAAAAAATCAAGTAGATCAAATCGTTGGTATGAAAGGTGATTTTCATACCAAGACACAATACTTGAAAAAGTTAGCATCTAAACCTGTAATGACAAAAGCAGGAAATTATTTAGGTAGTGGTTTAAATGCACAGACAATGGCAGGCAAATCATATAGTAATGACTTTGGACATTATGATAATGCAGAACAAAGAGATTTGGCAGTAAGATCAAGAGTAGCAAAAGATAAAGTTAGTCGCATGATCAAAGCAGGTTTAATCACTTTAAATCAAATGGAAAAAATAGCTTGTGGATGTAGTAATCCTGAAGAAGTAGTTTCAAGTGCTTTGGACTTCATTACACAATCTCAATCCGATGTATCAAATAAAGAATATAGTGAAACAAGATACGAACAGTTAAACTTATTAAAAGAAGCAAAGAATGATTTTGTTGCTTTCCAAAAAGAACTGTCTGCAAGATTAAAGCAAAACATCCAAGCTATGAAAGATGCGAGTGTTAATATTTCTGATAAAGAATATGACAATCAGCAGTGGTCGGAACAATCAAAATTAAAGCAAGCGAATAATAACTTTAAAGCTATTCAACAGGAATTGGAATTAAGATTAAAGAAAGCAAGTGAAATGCCTTTACTTCAAAAAGAAAAAGAAGTGATGGCAGTCAATCGTAAAATTGAGGCTACTTTAAATTCTATTGTTACAGGTGGTTTATTAGACAGATCTGAATTAGAACATCTAGTAGGTGGCATTTCAAATCCACAAAAGAAATTAGCAAAAGTTTTAACTCATTTAAGTGCAAGTCAAAAGAAAGAATATACAGATACACAATATACACAGCATATCGAAACTAAAAAAGCTAGTGTTAAGTTAGCAAGTAAAGATACAGTAGAAACATGGTTAAGACAAAAGATGGCTGAAGGTGCAGTCGGTAATGATTTGGATATTATGCTTAAAGCAAGATTTGCTAGTGAAGTATTAAATCACTATGCAGATTCTATTAAAGCTATTAGAACTGCACATGAAGGTTTATCTGGTCAAGTCTATGTAGATGCAGGTGCTTATGAAAAAGTAGGTTGCGAACAAGGTGCATTACAACATAGATCAAATATGATACCTGCTGTATTGCAAATGGATAAGTGTGCAACTTGTGTATTTAAGAATGCAGAAGGTACTTGTCAAAAATACAATAAACCTGTGATTGCAAGTTTATCTCAAATGGGAATAGACAATCCTAAGAAGTATCAGAAAGAAAGTATTAGATTAGCTAATGCGAGTGATAGTGAAAAGACAGCATCATTATTTGTAAACAATTATGATGAGGATGAGTTCAACCTAACAACAAACGAAGAAATAGAAATTGAAACAGATACAAGTAAAACACCTGATGGATTAAAAGATGTTTTATTTGGTGGTTTTGAGTTCTAAGGAGAAAAAAAATGCTACCACAGATGTATAAAAAGACAAGTTTGTTTGAACCATTTAAGATGTTAGTCGCACATAAACCTAGTGCAGATTATTCTATTACAAGTGTAGTACCTGCACCAATCCGATATGGCTTTGAAACACAATTAATTGTAACAAATCATGGTCAAGGACAATTAGGTAATTACAATGATTCAAGACCTGCATTAAAGATTAGAGTAAATAGTGATGAATATGGGAATAATGCTTTAGCACCTGCATCATTAAGAAGATTAGATGAATTTCAGATCTACAGTGATAATGTAGCAGATATGGAATTACAGCCTACAATGAAAGTAGGTGATTCATTTGCAAGAACAGGTGGTGAAGATGGTGATGCGATGACATTAGCTGAAATTGCACAAGACTTATGTAATCTTATTAATGACAAAGATTTTAATATGATTGCGAGTATAGATCCCGATAATGATACACAAGTGATTGTGCAGTCAGTGTCTTTGTTTGATAATTTAATTGTTCAGTTTTTGCAATATAGCTATGATTTGTTTAATGGTGTTCCACCTTTCTTAATTTATGATATGGAAAACAATTTGCTATATGATCCATCAGATGATCATAAGTTAGGAAGAAAGCAAGTGGTGAGAGAAAAGTCAATTTTGCCAATGAGTGAATTAAAGGAATCACCTGTGGCAAATGACTTTAGTAATTTTATTAAAAGCATTAAGTTTATTCCTATCTATGTATTTACAGATATTCGTACAGCAGATCAAAAAGTAAGATTTATAGCACCATCAGGAAATACAGTAGAGATGGTATATAATCCATTAACACAGAACACAATTACTTATAATTTAGTAGGTGGTGTCTATGTGAAAACAGAAGTGGCAGTAGATAACTTAACAATAACAAGTTTAGATGCACCACAAGCAGATGCAATGCGAGTGGTTGGATCATTAGAAAAGAATAAGCAAACAATATTAGACCTTATTGCACCTTTTTAGATATAATACTAATATAAAAATCTAATCTAAAAAAGGATATGAATAAATGACAGTGATTGATCCCAATGTAGCAAGAGTAAAAGTAATAGATGATTTAGGAAAGATTGTATGGAGGAAACCTGATGAATTGAAACCAACAGATCAAGTGATGTTGCATCCAACAACAGGTTTACCAATTACGATGAATACCGAACCGGGTCGTAAAACTAAACCTGCATCTAGTCCAACAAATACACCAAGTACACCTGTGCCTACAATTCAACAAGCACAGATAGCAATGTCATCTACACAGCTTAATGTAGCAAATCAGCAATTAAATAAGATGAATACTTTAATGCAGGATAAGATATTAGGCAATGTAATAACAAATATTGAGAGTGGTGATGTATTAAATTCAGTGATTGAAGGTTTGGCAGAAGAATCAGCATCATTAAAATTTGAGAGATCAGAGGCAGAAAGAAAAGGTGAGAATACAAGTCAGTTATCTATTCGTAGAGTAAATGCTTTAAAGGCAGTAGGTGATGCTTGGATTAAAAAGAAAGAAATGTTATCAAACCAAACGATAGATATGGATTCAAAAGCATTTAAGATTTTGTTTGGGTTTTTAGCTGAAACATTTAGGCGAGCCTGTGATGAAGCGAAAGTAAGACCTGAAATGACAGAAAGTATATTTGCGAATTTTGGTAAAATGATAGATGCAGAGGAATGGATGAAAGAAGCAAAAGCTAGGATGGAAAAAGGTTAAATAGATTCTTCATTAACAATTTTAATAAATTCTTCAACAATCAATTTTTCAGAAGTCTTGGCAAGGTTTAAAGTAGCAAGAGTAGCCATTTCAGCAAACCATTCATAGTGAGCCATTTTAGAATATTGAGATGGACATCTGCTAAGTATTCTGATTTCAGATCTAGGTAAGATTTTTTGTTTTTTTTGTTCATTTTCATAGATATAGTTCCATTGGTCAATCTTCTTTAAATAATATTCGGAATTAGCTAATCTATTATTAATGCCCCAAAGTTTAGGATCTCTAAGATTAGATAAAGGATCACCTATTTGTGGCAGTTCGCAATATTCATCACCAATTGGATTTTTAGCTAGGTCAAATAAATCTTTAAGTCTTTTGTTTTCCATACCATTCTTTATATGGTGATATTGAAATTTATGTGCAAGTTCATGAATAAGATTAATGGCATCGGATTTTTTATATGTTTCACCATTTAAGATGATGTAAACATTATTTACAAATCGTGGATCAAAAAAGCCAGCAAGTATACCTTTAAATGTTTGTAATTCACTAGCAATTTCAGATGGTAAAATATTAGATGCTAGAAGGTCTATTTTTTGACCAACTATAACTTTACCTGCTGAAAAGACTTTTTTGAAGTTCTTTAAAGGCGAACCTTTGATGGTTTTAATTGTGAAGTTCAAATGTTTTTTAAAAAGGATAAGACCCGGTGTTGTAATTCTACCATAGAATATAAAATCTAAAGCAGGTGCAGTACTCAAACTTAAAGTTGTTATTTTTCCTGCAAGTTCTTTCTTTTTATCTTCATCAAAGTTCAAATAGGTGTCAATCAAAGACACATCCATTGCTTTATTTATAAACACAGGATCATTTTTTAAAGAATCAGGAAGGATGGTATATGCTTTTGGTGTTACTTCTAAAAGTTTAAGCATAAAACTTTCATCGTTTTTTAAATCATTTGCTATGTGATCAAGGAAAGATAAATGATTTTCATTTACCATATTGAAAATATGATAAACTGATTTGGCATCAGGTGTGATGCCAGCAGATTGCAAAATTAGTTTTTTATTTTTAAGAAGTTTCTGAACTTGAATGTGATTTACTAGGTTTGGGAAAAATCTAAGGTCTTGTAGGTTTTGTGAAAGTCTTTGAATGGCAAAATCAATATTTGTCTTTAAGTCATTCATTAATGAAACGAATACTTGTGGATTTTTTTCAAGGATGTAGTTTCCGATAGTGAGATCATTTTTTAAACGATCACTAGCAAATTGAATAGTGTTAGCATCTATCTTAACAGCAAGGCTAACAACATCATAGTCATCTTTAAGTTCATCACTTGCAAACATAAGATTATTTGGATCTAATTTTACTGCTACTAAAACTACTTCTTTATTATTAGTAAGACTACTATCTAAATATCCAAGTTGATCACTGCCACCATTTTTCAAACCTTTAATAGCAAGATTTGGATCAGAAATTCTTATGTATCTACTAGTAGGCATATAAGTATCTGATATTAAAGCACCATTCTCAATAGCAATTTCTCTCAATGTAGGATTGGATTTTAAATCCCTGCTTGCTTTAGCAATTTCGCTACCATTACCATTTTGTATTCTTTTTAAAACAAAATTATAATCATCCCAATTTTCATATTCAGCTTGTCTATACTTAGTCATTTTTTACCTGTTTTTTAAGATGTATATAAAAAGACGGATATATAAAATAAAAATTAGTCGAGGTTGCAATAAACTTTTATCTTAAGTGTTTACATATATATGAATGGTCGTTAAGAAAGGTAAAAGACATGAACGAACATATTTTTAGAGTAAATGAAAAGATCTGTACTGTATTAGGTGTTTTCCCATTGCACAGATTAAAGTCTAAAGAAAATCTTTTTTGGAATACTGTTGAAACAAATGGTAAGCAATATACCTTTGAGTATGTGCAAAAAGAAAAAATTCAATTTACCATTATTGAATGGCAGTCAAAAAAAGTAAGATTTGATCTAGAGTTAAACAGCATGACAAATCCACTGTCATTAAACCAAATACTCAAGATCAGAGAAACACTTTAATTTTTACTTTATTTATAAAGTCTATTGTTAATAGGCATAGCTGAAAAAAGAAAGGATATACAATATGTATAGTCATAGAAGTCGTAGATCGAGTTTACTAAAGATGTATCAAAATCATTCTCTATTTAGAGGTGAGCATTTTATGGATTTGAGTCAAACTAGAGGTACAAATGTACATGAATTGTTATTAGAACTTGTAGATAACAATCCTAAAACAAGAGATTTAGGATCTGATCAAAAAATGATGGATAGAGCAATCCGTGATGGTGAGATTACAGATATTCGTGATGAATTTCCATTAGATTGGTTTCAACACATTTCTAGAATTGCAAGTGATTTTCATGCAAGCAAACCATTTTACTTCTATTTTGATTTTCCTATCATTAGAGAAGTGATTGAGAATATGTTATCAGATGATCCACCATTTAATAGTGATAGAGAACTCATTCAATACAAGTTAATGGTAGAAGTAGAAAAGTCAGGCATTTTGAAAAAATTTCCACCATCTATGTATGAAGAACAAGTAAAAATTTTGGCAGAAAAGTTTTGGAAAAAATATGATTACACAGTGTTTTTTCCTGCAGAAGTTAGATTATCTTTAGTGGCATATTATTTAGACTTCTAAATTATCTTTAATGATCTTAATCAGTTTATCTGCAATCCATTGTTGATTAGGTTTCACTTTACCTAAAGTAATAAGTGCTACCATTTCAGCAAAAAATTCTTGTACATTAGATGCACCATATTGACTTGGACAAACCATTAGTTCTTTCATTTTATCTGAACTGATGGTTTTTTCCACACCTTGATCATTTTTATAAATGTAGTTTTTATTTCTATCTATCTCATTCAAATAAAACTCATTACTTGAACTCATTTTAACATTCCACCAATCTTCTCTTAGATCAGATAATGGATCACCTAGCTTTGGCATAGAGCAGGTATCATTTTGCAGTTTCATAAAGAAAGAAGAAATAGCTTCATTTTCCATACCATCTTTAATCATAGTATTCTGAAATTTATGTCCAAATTCATGCACAAGATCATAGATTGAAGATGATTTAGATGGCATGACATAAAAGATATCATCTAGGTTTTTTGAGTACAATGCACTTGTATCGTCTAAACCTTCTAAAAGAAAATACTTTTTAAGGTTTTCTTTATTCGCAATATAAATATTATCTTTTAAGACTTTACTAAACTTTGGGATTTTTGACTTTTTGATTAAAGAAGTGACTTGTTTCAAGTTTTCTTTAAATTCTAAAAGAGTATATTTATTAATGTTAATAAAAGTTAAAAGCAAAGGCAAGTATGGATGTTTAATAGTAACTCTTTTGCCTGCTCGTGGTTCAATTTGATATGGACTTTTAGCTACTTCTTTTGGTATGTCAAGATATCTCACAGCAGGATTAGCATCAATAGCATTTTCAATAAACCAATATCGTTTTATATTGCCATCTGCATATAATGTAGGTTCTTTTAAAGAATAGTCTGCATAATTGTAAAAATTATGATTTATTTTAATAGCCTCAAGCATGAACTTTTTATCTTTACGATATGCTAAATCTATCTCAAAGAAGATATGTGGATTTTCTTTTATTAATTCTAAGAGAAATTTCTCATCTTTAAATAATGGATTGGTTTTGTAATCCATCCATCTTAAGACATCCACGATATAAAATTTAGGTGTGTTTTTTAGAGTAGTACGAATAACATCTTTGTCTTGCTTTAGCCTGTCACTTACATATAGATATTCTTCATATGAATCACCTACTGCTTGTAGTACGATTTCTTTATCATCTCTAAAAGACGGTGGTACGAAATTTAATCTGATGTTTGTACCTGCTTGTTTCATATTCTATATTCTTTCTTCTTCGAGTAGAGTGATAAAATCATCAGCAAGACTTTGCATAGCTGGTGTGACTTTATTTAAAGTGATAAGAGTGCATAATTCAGCAACAAATTCTCTATGGTTTTTCATACTATATTCAGAAGGACAGTTGATCAGCTGACTCATTTTATCCGAACTGATGATTTTTTCATCACCTGCAATATTTTTATAGATATAGTTTTTCTTTCTATCTATCTTTTTTAAATAATATTCATCTGATGCCATTTTAACAAGCCACCAATCTTCTCTTAGGTTAGAAAGTGGATCTCCTATTTTTGGAAAAGTGCATTCTCTAAATTTAGCAAATTGAGCAAATCTTTTGACTTTATCATTTCCATATCCTTCTTTAATCAAAGTGTAATGGTATTTATGACTAAACTCATGGATGAGAGTGCTAACAAGACTTCCTCTTGTTGGTAGGATATAAAAGATACCTGCTTTTTCAGTATAGTAAGCACTTGTGTTTTCATTCACATATACACCACCACCAAAATTAAGAATGAGATCTTCTTGTGATCCGATATAAATGTTGCCATTTAAGACAGCATTGAAATTTGGTAATCTAGATGATTTTATCAGCTGGATAGTTTCTTTTAAATCTTTTCTGAAAGCTAAGACATCTTTTTTACTGATATTGAAAAAGAAAAGATTAATTGGTAGTTCTCGTAGTCTAACTTTTGTGATCTGTCTATTTTCATCTTTAACAATCTCAGGATCTTGTCTTAATTCTAAAGGAATGATGTCATATGTAATTCTAATTTCAGGATTTACATTAATAGCATTAATAAGAAAATTCCTATCGTTTTTTAAACTCTCATCTGCATATACAAAAAAGTATGGATTTAGTTTAATAGCATAGAGCATGAATGCTTCATCAGATCTTAACTTTTGGTTTACAAGAGTTATTGCTAATGAATATTCTTTAAACCCTTCTAAGATGAGATATGGATTTTGGATATTCATACTTTTTATAAAATTGGTTTGGAAAGGGATTTTACTTGTGGGTATGCTTTTTAAAGTAGCTACGATAACATCATCATCTTTTTTCAATCTATTGCTTGCATATAGATAATTATTGAAATTGTTTTGTACTGCCTTTAAGACTTGTTCTTTATCATCCCAATTCATAATCTTTGTCCTTTCTTATGTAGATATATATATAAGATAAGATATATAAAAAGATTATGAGTGATTAGATTTCTTCCTCAAGCATACGGATAAAGTCATCAGCTAGTTTTTGCATAGATGATTTCATTTTATTTAAAGTGATAAGAGTACACAACTCAGCAACAAACTCTTTATGGTTTTTAGCACCATATTGAGAAGGACAGTTGATTAGTTCAATCATTTTACCATAAGGTATGACTTTTTTATCTTTGTTCTTATTCTCATATTCATAGGCATTATTAGAGAGTATTCTTTTTAAATAGTATTCATCAGATGCCATTTTCTTAACAATCCACCAATCTTCCCTTAGATCTGAAAGTGGATCACCTACCTGTGGAAAACTACATTCTCTATATTGGGAAAATCGGAAAAATTGCATGATTGCATAATTTCGATATCCATCCTTAATCAAAGTATAATGGTATTTATGTGCAAGTTCGTGGATGAGAGTACTAACACTTCCTATTTTTGTTGGTAGGATATAAAAGACACCTATTTTTTCAATATAGTAAGCACCTACATTTTCATCTATGCCTGATCCACCAAAATTAAGAATGAGATCTTCTCTAGTACCAATATAAATGTTGCCATTTAAGACATCACTGAAATTTGGTATTTTAGATGATTTTATCAGCTGGATAGTTTCTTTTAAATTCTTTCTGAAAATCAATATCTCTTCTTTACTGATATTGAAAAAGAAGAGATTAATTGGTAGTTCTCGTAGCTTAACTTTTGTGACCTGTCTATTTTCATCTTTAACAATCTCAGGATCTTGTCTTATTTCTAAAGGTATCTTATCATCCATAATTCTGATATCAGGATTTATATTAATAGCATCTATGATAAACATCCTATCGTTCTTTAAACTATCATCTGCATACAGAAAAAAGTATGGATTTATTTTAATAGCATTAAGCATGAATGTTTTATCTGATTTTAATTTCTCATTGAGATAGTTTATTACAAAGGTATGTTCTTTAAAAGTATCTAAGATGAGATAAGGATTTTGAATATCCATACTTTTTATAAAATCTTCTGAAAAAGATAATCTGTCGGATGGTATGCTTTTTAAAGTGGTTCGGATAATATCTTCATCTTGTTTTAACCTGTCACTAGCATATTCAAAATTACCATAATAATCTTTTACTGCTTTTAAGATTATTTCTTTATCGTCTTTAAATTTCTTAGGTATATATCTTAAATCCATTGGTTGGGATAAGATGGTTTTTTTGACAGTGTTATATAAGATTTCATTATTTTGAAGTTCTTCAGAAGCATAATTAAAATTTGTGATTCTTCCTTTAACAGCTTTTAAAAGAAAAGGTAAATTGTTTTTAAGTCTAGGACTAGCATCTCTAATTCCATATATTGAGTTTTTAGCTTGTTCTAAGACTTGTTGTTCATCATCCCAATTCATAATCTTTATCCTTTTTAAATTTATATCTATAAGGAATAAGATATATAAAAAGATTATGATTCAAAACAGCTTGCCATTCTTTTACTCTTTTCACTATATAATAATGATACACAGAACATATAAAAGGATATGACTATGCAAAAGCTAATCGCAAGACTACCTGAAAAATATCAATGGTCTTTACATAATTTAATTGGACATCCTGTAAGTGAAGTTTTTCATATATTAGGATTTGAGAAATTATCTAAACAAATTCATGATGCTACTTTGCCACCAGCTTAGATTAATTCTGTATTAATAATTTCCATAAACTTATCAGCTATTAATTTTTGAGATGGTTTCACTAATCCTAAAGTGATAAGTGTTACCATTTCAGCAAAAAATTCACCTTCATTTTTAGCACCATATTGACTTGGACAGGTTATCCTTCTAAGGATGTCTTTCTTATCTAAATACTTAAGTTCACCCTTAGAGTTTTTATAGGCATATGAGTTATCTTTAATTTTAGATAAAATCCATTCTTCGGATGACCTTCTAACTGTATACCAATTTTCCCTTAAATTAGAAAGAGGATCACCTATTTTAGGTAATTGGTCTAAATAACATTGTTCTTCCGATCTAAATGCTTGAACATATAGTGTTCTGATTTTAGGATTTTTAAATCCACCTTTAATATGGTTGTAATGGAATCTATGTGCAAACTCATGTATAAAAGTAGTGTAAATATCTCTTTCTGGTTGAAAGGGTGCAATATCTATAAAATAGATAATATCGTTTGTTTTCTCATCATATAAAGCACTTACTTTATATGGTGTCGTAACACCTGTTTGTTCTTTAATATCTGCCTCTGTACCTAAAATTAAATTACCTTTTAATGCTTTATCAAAATTAGGAATAGGCGATGCTTTAATCGCACCTATTGATCTAAGAATGTTTTTCTTAAAGTCTAAAAGGTCTTCCATAGATACAGGCGAAATGATCTTGATCTTTAAGTTAGGTTCTTTTTGCATCACAATAGTGATTTCTTGATCTAAGGCATCTTCCCAAGTCATCTTATTTTCAATAATGGTAGTGTCTGTGATTTTAATCTTTTCGATTTCCTTAGCAAAATTATTTAAAAAAGACAAAAACATAATCAGATCAGCTTTTTCGTTTTTTAAATATATTGGTTTTTTTTTAAGTTCTCTTTCATATGAACTGATGATAGATGATAATTCAAAACTTTTCTCAAAAGTGAGTTTTAGTTTAGGTAAATTGGTTTCAATAGCTGAAATTGCTTTTCCCAAGTCTAAACTCTCAGCATCATCGTCTATAGTCATATTGCTAATCTTAGAGATGAGTTTTAAAATCCCTTCTTTTGCTCTTTTAAATTCAATATCACTCATTGTGTTCATAACATATCTCTTTTCTTTCTTTAAAGAAATTGACTACCTATTTTTTCACCAGCATATTCAGCAAGACCTTCCATAAACTTATTCGCAATCACTTGTTGATTAGGTGTTTACAAAGAAGATTAAATAAAAGGATTATTTAAATAGAATCTTGTTCTATGATTTTCATAAACTTATCAGCTATTAATTGTTGACTAGGTTTCACTAATCCTAAAGTAATAAGTGTTACCATCTCAGCAAAAAATTCTTCTGCATTTGAAGCACCATATTCAGATGGACAGGCAAGCATCTCTATGATTTCTTCTTTAGTAAAAATCGTATCATCACCTTTTCCATTCTCATAATAATAAACACCACGAATGATTTTAGTTAATAAATATTCATCTCTTGAACCTTTCTTAACAGCCCACCAACTTTCCCTTAAGTTAGAGAGGGGATCGCCTATTTTAGGTAAAGTGAATAATTCACATTGCCTCTTTGAATTGGTTGCTCTTTTAAATAAAGCTAAAATAACTTTATTCCCAAAGCTATTTTTAATCAAAGTATGGTGAAACTGATGTGCAAGTTCATGGATTAAAGTAATGTATGCTGGATGAGATTTTATTGAATCAAAGAAAAAACCAATCGATTTAGTTTTACCTTTATATACTGCTACTGTATTTTTACTTTGATTATATTTTTGATATAAGTCAGCATGAGAACCTAAATCAATGAATACAGAAGAAAGAACTTTTTTAAAAGAGTGGATAGGGGATTGGCTTATATACTTGCCTGCTAAAGATAATTGTGCTTTAAAAAATTCTATGTCTTTTTCTGTGATAAGAGATTGAATGCTTATCTTAATACCATCTACTTCAATAACAACAGCTTTAAGTCTATCTGATCCATATTCAATATCACTCATGGTGTTCATAATATATCTCTCTTTTGCCTAGATTGAATACTTATTAATAATATCCATAAACTTATCAGCAATAACCTGTTGAGATGGTTTCACTAATCCTAAAGTGATAAGTGTTACCATTTCAGCAAAAAATTCTAATTCGTTTTTTGCTCCATATTGGGAAGGACAAGTTATTAGTTTAAGAATGTCTTTCTTATCTATTTGCATAGTTTTACCTTCCGTGTTAGTGTAGACATACTTAATACCTAAGTTACTTTTTTGGATTTCAGTTAAAACATAATCTTCAGATGACATCCTAACTGTCCACCAATCTTCTCTTAAATTAGAAAGAGGATCACCTATTTTAGGTAATTGGTCTAAGTAACATTGTTCTGTAGATTTCATTGCTTCAAGATATAATACTTTGACTGCTGTGCTTCCAAATCCTGCTTTCATGAATTTATCGTGAAATTTATGACCAAATTCATGAATAAGAGAAATGTAAATCTCTCTTTTATCTACATTTTGAGTTTCATCAATATAATAAACAACGATCTGATGGTTTTGAGAATAAAAAGCAATAGCTGTTTTTGTTTTTTTAATACCATATTCTTTTTGAATGTCTTTATCTGTAGCAATAATTAAATCACCTGTGACAGCTTTATGTAGTTTAGAGATAGGTGATGTTTTGATTCTATCCACAGCTTTAAGAATGTTTGTTTTAAAATTGATGAGATTATCCATAGTGACTTGCGAAAGGAATTTGAGATTTAAAGAAGGTACTTGTTGAATGACAATCTCAATTTCTTGTTTAGAGGCATCTTCCCAAGAGGTTTGATTTTCTGTAATTTGAGTATCTGTGATTTTAATCTTTTTGATTTCTTTAGCGAATGTGTCTGTAAAATTTATGATCTTACTCTTAATATTATCGTTTGGATTTAAACCTATAGTATCAATATCTTCAATTTCTTTTTTAAAAGTAATATAGCTAGATATAGGTTTATTGAGTTTTAACTTTGGTATGTTTTTTTCTAAATAAGAAATGATAGATTTTGCTAACCTATAACTTTCAGGATCAAACATAAAATCTTTAGTTCGTTTTTTGACAGGTTTGAAAGCATCTAAAATTTGTTTTTTTGTTAGTTCTAATTCAATATCACTCATTGAACTCATGGTACATCTCTCTTTTCAAATGTTTAATTTAAGAGATGTATATAAATAAGATATTAGATAGAGTACTTTTGAAGTGTCTTTTCAATCCATAAAAGTTGTTTAGGTGTGTATGGTATATTTTGTTTAAGCATCTTGATCATATTTGCCATAAACTTAGTTTCCCATTCAGTAGAACTATCTTTAGTCATTTTGATTTTAGCTAATGTTTTCTCAAATCTACTTAAATAGGTAGGTATATCTGCATATGGATTAAATTTTGATCCTGTTGGTGATGGTTGTTGAACAACAGGTGCAGATGGTGTGAACACAGGAGCAACAGGTACTTTAGGTGTAGGTACAGGTGTAGGTACAGGTGTAGGTGTAGGTACAGGTGCTTTAGGTGTTCTAGGTTTTCTAGTTTTAGGTGGTGTAGGTTCAGTGTAAGTGACAGGTGTAGGTGGAACAACAACAACTTTAGGTGTTGTCTTTACTTCAGGTGTTTTTGTAGGTGGTGTATAAACAACAATATCATCATCAGAAGTACCACCTTGCCAAATCTCTAAGAATTTCGCTTTAACATCTGCATAAAGAGGTTTTAATTTTTTCATGTGGATTAAAGCTAAAGTTTCACAGAAAAATTCATCTTGTGAATCGCTTGAGTATGTAGTTGGGAAACCAAGTGTTTTTCTAAATCCTGCTCTTGAAACCATGCCACCACTTTCAAGAACAAGGACAGTTTCACCAAACATGGGTTCAAATCTTACTTCTTTAACAACATCTAAAGGATATTTATGTTTTGTATTAACTTTGAAATCTTTTGAAAGACTGTCGCCAACTTGAGGATAAAACTTTGCAGAATCAGAACTCCATTGTTTTGATTGGATATCTTTATAAAATGATTTCCATTCTGTTTTTTGACTGTCTGTTGCAATTTTATTTAGATATCGGTGTCCAAGTTCATGAATGACACTATGAACACTATCTTCAATTCCTTCAGATTTGATATATTGATGTTGTAAATAAACAAAATCATCAATACGATTATAATAAGCAATGGTGCTTGATTTTTTGCCACCTACGATAAAAATTTGTAGGTTCTTAAGCATTTCTTTAAATCTAGGTAAATTGCTTTTATTTATAAATTCCACTGCTTTTTCAATAATTTCTTTACATTCCACCATAAGAGCAGGTGTGATTTTAGATGTTACACGAACTCTAATATCTTTAACTTTAAAAAAATCTTCACCTTCTTCAGCAGACATATCGATATCTTTCCAAGTTTTCCACCATGTAATCATCTCTGTAAAAACAGATTGGAACATACTAAAATCATCTGTGCTGTAGGATTTCTTTGATAAAAGAGTCTTAATTTTTCCTAAAGCCACTCTTTCTTTACTACTAGGAATTTCTTTTTTTTCCATAAGTATAGTTAACATTTGAAGAGGAAGATGAGAAACTACCTGCTTTAGTAATAATTTCATTTTTACTCGTAGTGGACTCATCGGATTAAATAATGCACTTGATCCTAATGTTTTCACTAGGGATAAGGTATTAGTTAAGTCATTTAGTAAGGTTTCTGATTCTTGAACAATAACCTGTGCTTCTGCATCGGAATATGCTTTTTTTAAAAATTTCATTTTTTAATACCTTTGTTTAAATGTGGTTTAATTTAAACAAAGTTTATAAATAAGATATTAAATACACCTGTTTTAAGACAATTCACTTTGAACGATAGTGATAATCTTTAAAGAAATTGACTGCCTATTTTTTCACCAGCATACTCAGCAAGACCTTCCATAAACTTATTCGCAATAAAAGGAATATTTAAATAGAATCTTGTTCTATGATTTTCATAAACTTATCTGCTAGTACTTTTTGATTAGGTTTTACTAAACCTAAAACAATAAGAGTAAACATCTCAGCAAAAAACTCCCTTTCATTTTTTGCCCCATATTGAGAAGGACAGGTGATTCTTTTAAGAATGTCTTTCTTTGGAACTACTATAATCCTACCTCGCTCATTCTCATAGATGTAGTTATCACCAACTATCTTTTTTAAATAATATTCATTGGATGCCATTCTAACAGAATACCAATCTTCTCTTAAATCGGAAAGAGGATCACCTATTTTTGGTAGGTTTTTAAGATAACAAGTTTTAGTTCCTTCTTGTGATTCTAAATATAATTTCTTGATTTTAGGATTATTATAACCATTCTTCATAAAATGAGCATGAAATCTATGTCCGTATTCATGAATCAAAGTAATGTAAATTTCTTTATTAGAATAAGTACTGCCATCCGATTTTAAAAAATAAAAAATTTGATCTGCTAATTCCCGATAACGAGCAATAGCATTTCCACGAGGAGAGTCAGATTGGTCTTCTGTGCCAACAAGGATTACTGAATTAGAAAAAACTTTTTTAAAAGGTGTGTTTTTTAGTTTTTCAATAGCTGTAGATAAGGCTTTTTTAAATTCGATCGTTTGGCTTAAAGTCATATTTGACATGATATGTAGAGAAACATTTGCTAATTTAATAATAGCACTTTCACTATCTTCACTTACTTCACTGCTATCTATAGAAGTAAGAATAAGTTTAATTTGAGAAACTAAGGTTTTTATATTTTCCAAATCTTTTACAATATCTTCATAATCAGAGTGTGCCCTTGGACTTATATTTCTAAGATATATTTCATAGGCATTGCTGTCTTTGTTTTTAGGAATTAATCTTAATTTATTCCTATCTTTATTGATAATAAAATTAATAAAACCAATAGTTGTATATTCCATAGACTTATACTTAGGAAGAGGATTTAAAAGTTTCAAATCCGATTGGTGATCTTCTATTAATTGTAGTATCAAACCACCAATCGTAATTTCGGATGGGAATCCATAATCATTCGCTGGTATCTGAACAGGTCTTTGATACCAATATCCATATTTATTTTTAATAACATAAGGATAAGATGCACCATTACCTGTCCAATCTTTAGTAACATAGCCTTTAACAAAAGCTATTTTTTTTAGAAAATGGTCTTTGATGGTTTCATCATATTGTTTTTGTGTCATTGCCATTTTTATATGTAATCCTGTTCTAAATGTTTTATCTATATAGGTATTATAGATAAATAAAATAAAGGAGGTTTCATTTATGGCTTTATCCACGATTGCAATTTCAGCTAGTGCCAAAGCAGGTGTTCAATCCAAAGAAGATGCAAATATTATTGACTTTGTTGAAGCACCTTGGGGACTAGGTATGACTTTATTCCCTGTGCAAAAGGTTATTCTTAAAGCACACTATGGTCTTGAACTAGATGATGTGAAAAGATTTAAAATCTCTGATTGGCGAAGGCAACATTTTAGAGATGTTACAGAAAAAGAATATCTACAATTACTCTTTGATGAAGGTAGATGTAATATTGGTCAAGTTATACCGGGCAAAGAAAGAAGAGAAATGGTTTTGTCCATTGGTCGTAGATCGGGTAAGACAACTATCTCTGCTTGTATCGCCGCCTATGAAACATATAAACTTATTAGAAAACAAGATCCACAAGAGTATTATGGATTGCCTGCAAGTAATAACATTCAGATCATTTCAGTAGCTACTGATAAAGATCAGGCAGGTTTGCTATATAACGAGGTTTCTGGACACTTTCGCAATTGTGCCTTCTTTGGACCCTACACTGCAAACAATACACAATCCTATGCTAGATTTCAAACACCTAAAGATGTAGAAAGATATGGTAGGTATATAGAAGATCCAAGTGCCAAAGCTACCTTAAAAGTAACATTTAGAAGTTGTGTTGCTAAAGGTCTTCGTGGTGCTGGTAATATTTGTGTTATTATGGATGAGATCGCTCACTTTACCGAAACAGGTCAAAGTGGTGCAGAAGAAGTATATAATGCAGTTGTACCATCTACATCAGCTTATTCACCAAAAGATCCAACAGATCGTAGAATACCTATTGGGCCCGTAGAAGGTCGTGTAATATCTATTTCATCACCATTAGGTAAACAAGGTTTGTTTTATAAGTTATTTCAAATTGGTATGCAAGGTGGCAAAGCATCAGAAAATATGTTATGTGTGCAAGCACCAACATGGGAAGTAAATCCAACAGTACCTGCAACAGAATTTGAAAAGCATTATTTAAAAAATCCAGCTGTATTCTTTACAGAATATGGTGGTGAATTTACAGATAGAACTCGTGGTTGGATAGAAGATAGTAAAGACTTATTAGCTTGTGTAGATGAAAAGCATAGACCTGTAGAAAGAGGTGTAGCAAGAAAACCATATTTCATGGGAATAGATGTTGCTTTGGTAGGTGATGGTAGTGCAGTAGCAATAGGACATTTAGATGGTGATAAGTTAGTTTTAGATAAAGTAGATATGATTAAAGCAGGTGTAGGTAAATATGCAGATAAAGAAAGATTAGAATTTGATGATGTAGCAGATTGGGTTTTAGACTACACAAAGAAATTTTATATTACAGAAGGGATATTTGACCAATGGGCAGGTATTCCATTTGAGCAAGCATTAAATAAGCGAGGGATAACACAATTAAAGACACAACAAATGACAAAGCAATTAACAAGTCAAATGTTTCAAAACTTTAAAGATATGATGTGGGATAAGAGATTGGTGTTATATAATAAAAAGAATTGTGATGTAGATGGACATGAACCATATATTCAAGAAATGTTAGAATTGCAACAGACAGTACATAGTAAGAATTTAATAACAGTAGAAGCACCACAAACAGAAGGCAAGCATGACGATATGAGTGATGCGATAGTGAGAATGTTTTGGGTAGCAAGTCAAAATGTAGGTAAAGGTAAATTTTTATCTATGTCTAGTGGTGGCTCAACAAGATCATCACCATTAGGTAGAGGATTAGTATTTGGCAGAGCAGTGCCTGAAGGAAGTGCAGTAAATCGTATAGCACCAAAATTACCTAAACATTCAATTCGTGGTATGATTGGTCGCAGTAGATGATGAGAGATATAGATCAAGAATAGCAGGAAAAGAAATAAGAGTACCAACAGGGATTTCTTTTTTATTAAGAGCAGTCAATTCGTGGATTGTGTATTTGCCATATCTATTTAAAGTATTATTAATAGACAAGACTTCATCATTTGTAAGTCTGTTCGCATTGCCTGATACAAGTTGAGTGATATGAGTGTAAAGAGTATTACAAATGATGCCATTATCTTTAAGAACAAAATCTGCATCATCCATAAGCAATCCATTATGTTTCATATAGTGGTTTAGCTGGCAGTAATAAAGTAGTTTATGTAGTTTTATGCCTGTTGTACTTTTATAGGTATCAAGAATGTATTTCGCAACATCAATAAGGTTAGCCATGTGGTTTAAGTCCTGTGCTTTGTATATGTTTTTTTAAAAGGTATCTCCTACCATAGTTATATAAATTAGTACGATGGTCAAGTAGATTTTTGATATACAATTCACTATCTAAATTAAGTAAATTGATTTGTAGTTTGATTTGAAGTTCAAACCATTCAGCAGTAAGAGTATCTTTATCTGAACAGAAAATATATGGTTTACCTAGTTCAAGATAATCTTCGAGAAAGAACATACAAAGGGAATAGTATTGGTGGTTTTCATTAAACATTTGATAATCCTTTTAATTATGATGTGTAATAAACAAGAAAGGTTAAATGAATTATGAAACCAAAGCATTTAGGAATGGCATACCAAAGAGTGATTTCAAGAATATTAGAAATATCCTATGGTGATGAAAAAGAGGATTTAGATTTAATAGAAGAGATTGCTTTATTGTATAATGAAAAAGGTGGAACATGGAAGCAGTTTTATGAAGGACATCCTGACCATGTTAAGTTATTAAAAACAGTGATTAAATATTTAATAAAGCAAAGGAAGGATGAAAATGGCAAAGCAATCAAACCAACAGACACCAACGATTGAAGATGATGATGTAAAAGTAGTCAGTAAAGTAAGACCAAGAGAAAAGGTAAAGACACAGCCTGCAAAAAAGCTAACACCTAATGAGATGAAATCAAGAGTAAAGGTTGCGATGACAACAGGTGGTACTCAATTAGGTGGTGGTGGTAATTTTTACTCACCTGAACTTTCAACAGACTTTTTGGAATTACCACAATCTCAAGATGAACAGAGAAACTACTTTAGATTCTTTTATCGTACAGATCCATTTGTTGGTCAAGCGATTGATTTACATACCGAATTACCTTTATCTAAAATTAGATTAGGTATGCCAAAAGCTAAAGACAGTGAGTTAGCTAGAAAAGCATTATCCTTTTGTGAGAAATGGGCAAAGAAAGTAGGTTTACTACACAGACTTATTGAAATTGTGCATGAATATAATTTACTTGGTGAAGTGTTTGTATTCTGTGAAGATAACAATCCAGATATGCCTAAAGAAGTTACACATAAAAAAAAGATTTCTTTAAGGGAAGGTACAGCAGATCAGATTGAAGAACTTTGGGAAGAATATGAAGATAGTAATGAGAGGGCATATGAGTGGATGAAAAAGAATTATAAGGGATGGACAGCTATTCGTATTTTGCCACCTGAACAAGTACATATGGAGAGTTTTCCATTTACAGATCAAAAGATGATTCAATTAATACCTGATAGCAAGACAAAAGATGTAGTAGAGAGAGCAGGTATGGATGATCCTGAAGCATTAAGAATAGCTAGATCAATGCCACCTGATGTAGTAGATGCAATTAAAGAAGGTAGGAATATACCATTAAATACAGATCCAAATCTAGGTAGCTTTGTGTTTTATATGGCAAGAAAGAAATCACAATATGAACCTCGTGGACATAGTGTATTAGAAAGATGTTTAAGAATTTTAGTGTTTAGAGATAAATTAAGACAAGCACAGACAAGTATTGCATCAAGACACTTAACACCTATTCGTTTAGTATATGCAGAGGATATGGATGCAATGGATGTAGAGGCATTAAGAGATCAAGTAGATTTAGCATTACAAGATCCTGATTATTCTATTATTTCAAATTTCCAAGTGAATTGGGAAGAAATGGGTGCAGATAGTCGCTTGTTAGACCTGTCATCTGAATACGATATGACAGATAGACAGCTATATGCAGGTTTAGGTGTAACAGAAAGTTTATTAAGTGGTGAAGGTGCATATAGTGGTGATCGTATTCATTTGGAAGTCATTAACACTAGATATATGTTAATGAGAGAAATTCTACAGGAAATGGTAGAAGAAAATATGCTTAAACCTATGTGTGAAAGAATGGGATTTATAGAAGTAGATGATGATGGTGAAGAAGTGGTGGTTCATCCGTCTTTATCATTTACAAGATTAGGATTAAGAGATAATCAAGACACCTTTGATGCTTTGTTTAATCTGTATCAAAAGGGATCATTAGATATAGATGTGATTTTAGAGTTATTGAATATTGACAGTGAAACCACAAAGGCAAAGCTAAAGAGAGATGCTTTAACATTTAATGACAGTACATTTAATGAAGTGTTGAGAGGTATATATGGTGAGGCAGGTAGAATGTTAGCAGAGAATAGTGATGCGATAGAATTGATAGCAAAAAACATAGGATTGAAATATAGTAAGCCAAAGCCTGAAGGTGAAGGTGGTCGTTTTTAATAACTATTAAATGAATATCCTTTTTTATATAAAAAATCTAAAAAAAAGGATATGTATATGTTTGATTTATCATTTCGTTTAAGTTCTTTAAAGACAAGAATAAAAAGAGCAAGTGAAAGTGATTTAGGTTTATTGCCTATTATGAATCCTTTATTTAATATGAGAGAGATTTGTAAGCAATCTTGTTTATTGGAAGATCATTTAAATAATGTTCGCAAGAGGTGTCCTGATTGTATTAGAAAACATTTCTTAACGATTGAGGCATTCTTTGAAGAGGCGATCTCACTAGATAAAGATTTAAAGTATCTTGATATATTAGAAGGTCAAGCACAAGTATTAAGAGATTTGCAATCAATATGGCTGGATATTAAAGATGATGAGATCAAAAAGAGAAAAGGATATTTATTGATATCACAGGCATTAAGAGATGTAAGAAAAAAGCTAACACCATATTGTTTTGATGTAGTGGAAATGGACGAGTCAAAACATAATAAGAAGTTTGCATCTTACTGTCCACATGGCAAATATGCTACTAAAAGTGATAATCAGAAAGAAGATGAAAGAGTATCTGAAATGGTAAAGCCATCACCAAAGCTGAAACCTAAAAGAGAAGATTTAAGACAAAATAGGATTGTAGAGAACGATAAGGATATTGAGAATTTAGGTGCAGAAGGTGATAGAGATTTATCATTACATACAACCAAAGTAGCAAGAAGAAGATGGTAAAAGAAAATGTATGTATTAGATCCTTTATTGAATATTAAGACAGCTGATAAAGATTTAGATGAATTGCAATCAATGACAAAATTTATTCAAAATAAATTAACAGAGATGCAAGCTAAAGAAACTACAAAAAGTCAAAGTACTGCTGATCCTGAATTAGCAGATAAAGTAAAAAAAGGACTAAAAGGTAAAAGATATAAAGATACTGCTACAGGTGTAGAACTATCTTTTGGAACTGCATATGCAAGAGGAAATGCACAGGCAAAAGAAGATTTCAATAAAGGTATGGATAAGGCAAGATCAAAAAAAGAAACAGGTGGAGCAGGTAGTCAAAAAGATAAAGGTGAACAAAAAGAAGAAAAGCAAGCACCTAAAAAAAGTATTTCAGAAATAGATCCTATAAAGACAAAAGATAATGCAAAGAAGTTATTAAAAGCATTAAGAGGACATGATAAGGCAAAGGCATTAGAGGAATTAAAGCAGATAGAGCAAGGCAGTGAAAGAGGCACTTTAGATGCTATCATAGAATTGTTATCTCAACCTGAATTACAACAGGCATTAGGAATGCAAAGACCTGAAGGATCTAAAGCACCACCTAAACAGAAAGCACCTGTTAAAAAAGATCAACCTAAAGTTACTGATCAATCTAAAGTTACTGATCAAACCAAACAGGATCAATCTAAACCACAGGAAAAACAACCTAAACAGGATCAATCTAAACCACAAGAGCAAACTCCACCACCTGTACAAGCACCACCACCTGTAGTAGAAACAGGTGTATCTGCTAAACCTAGATTGGATATGAATAGAGTAAATGAATGGGCAAAGAAAAATAAAGTACCTTTTAATCCAAAATCTTTTGAAAAACATTTAAAGAGTTTAGATGTGGATATGGATGAAAAAGAACTAAATGATTTTATGGAGTCTTATACAAATACAGTAAAGAAAGAACAAAGTCATTCAGATTATAAGAAATATAGAGATGTGGATTTAAGCAAAATAAAAGATCCAAAAGAATTAGCAAAGGCAATGGCAATAAAGAAAGAGGCAGAATTTCATTTTAATCCATTAAATGGTTTAGGTTTAGAAAACCTAACAACAATGAATAAACAGGATATAGAAGAACATAAAGAATGGATAAGAGAATCAGAAAAAGAAAGATATGCAAAGATGCCTGCTGAGGATAGAAAAGAGATGGGAAATAAACTAAAAGCAGAAATGGATAAATTAGATCCATTTAAAGATAAAGAAAAAATAGATGTTTTGGAAAGTGCATATGAAGGACTACTAGCATCAGCAATGTTTGAAAACAATGAAGATGAAATGCAAGAATTATTTGATGCTGATCCAACAGAAGGAATGAGTCCTAATGAGAAAAAGGAATATAAGGAAAAGCAAGATGCAAAGAGGAAAGAAAAGCAAGATAAAAGGGAAAAAGAAATTTCTAATTTAGAAAAAATGAAGATGCCATTAAATGATAAAGAAAAGAAAAAAAGAGAAGAAAATAGTAAAAAGATAACTGAGAATAAGCAGAAATCTCAAAGCATAGGAAATAGTATTTTAGAAATACAACAGGCAATTTCTAAAACAAAAGATCAAAAAGAATTAGAAAAATTAAATGAAGAACTTCTTAAACAACAAAGTGCAAAAGAAAAGATAGAAAAAGAGACAGCTAAAATAGAACAAAATGATTATAAGTTAGCATTAAGAGATGAAGAAAGTCTTTTAAAAGATGTGGCATCTTATGAAGAAGTGAAAGCTGAATTAGAAACCTTAAAGGAAAAGTTATTAAAATCACAATCTAATCCGAAAGTGAAAAAAGAAGATTTGGCAAAAGACCAGATTGCATATAAGAAATTATTAGAAAAGAAAGAAAAAGCAATTACAGCACAAAGTGCTTTAAATGAGAGAAAGAATACTGCGAATAAAATCCAATCATTAAAAGATGAAACTAAAAAAGAAATAGAGCAAGAAGAAAATAAGAAGCTTTTAGATGGTAGTAAAGTAAGATTTAAACAGATGCAATGGTTTGAATTAAAGAAAAAGATAACTACTTTGAAAATTAAAAAAGAAAAGGATGGGAAGTTAAGTGAAAAAGAAGAAACAGAATTACAAAAATTAGCAGGCGATCTTACTATTGCAAGTGATGAACTTAAAAAATTAGAAGAGAAAGCTAGAAAATTACAAGACAAGGAATTTATAAAAACAAAAAGATATCCTGTGAATAAAGATATTGTGGCAATGGTTCAAACAATGGATAATCCTAAAGTCTTAGGTGCATTAATGCAAATGACAAAAATTAAAGAACAAGGTGAATATAAAGAAAATTTAAAGACCATATTTAAATCTGTATCTGATGAAGATTTAATGTCTGTAGTAGAAAATACGAGTGTTGGTGAAATGGCAAAATTATTAGGTGCAGATTATTGTCCACAAGATGTTGCGAATAAAAGCAAAGATAGAGATGATGATGATAATAAATGTAATGTTACATTAAGTTATGCACAAAAACAAGAGGCAAGGGAACATATATTAGATTTCATTTCAAATGAAATGTTTTTTACGAATGCAGATAAAGGTAAGACAAAAGCAAAACCTACAAAAATGGACATTGAAGAAAAAGAGGATGTCTCTGAAATGGCAAAAGAGATAGAGAAGAGAGAAGAAGCAGAAGCAAAAGAAAAAGAGAAGGAGAAGGCAAAAGAGAAGGAGAAGGCAAAAGAAGAAAAAGAACAGGTAAAAAAGCATCAAGAAGAGATTAAGAAATACACAAAGAATTTTGAAGATGCTTTACTCATACCAGATGAAAATAAAAGAGTAGAGAGGATTAAACAAATCACAACAGATTTGAATTTGGCAAAGGCAAGTCAAGCAACAAGAGATGAACGATCTAAAGCAATGATAGATGCAATTAGAAAGATACCTGATCCAAAGAAAAGACAAGAATATTTAGAATTATTGCAAAATAATGATAGTGATCCACCTATTTTTAAAAAAACAAGACTAGGAACTGATAAAAACTTTAATAAAGTATTTATTAACAACAATAATAATAGCAAAGGACTAGATTTTAATATGAAAAAGAAATCTACAACGATCACCAATTATCAAGAGATAGCTAATACCTTTAGAATAGGTATGAAAGTATTTCCTTTTTATGGTGGCAGTAAAGATCATCACGGAACAGTAGTAGCGATTTATCCAGCTATTGGTATGGTTGATGTTCAATTTCCTTTTGGTAGCTCAAGATATCCTGTAGAGGATTTACAGATTGCAGACTTAGACATTGAGCCTGTGCAATATGATTCAATCCCCGGAGGTCTTGGCACAAAGCCTGTTAATGCAAAAACAGCATTATATTGGGCAGATAAAGATCGCAAGTATAGGATGTGTAGAGATGAACTCAAACCTACTTGTCCTAGATGCAAAGGTGTAGAACTAAAGAAAACCATCTATAAAAGAGTAGGTGGTAAATCTGAAAGACTTCTATGCTGTCCTGAATGTTTATTTCTCATCAAAACCACAGATATACTTGGTTTCAACTAAGGAGTACATGAAATGGCATTTCTAAGATATGCAAAATCAAGTATCGTTAAACCAAAGATATTTGGTGGTGAATGGGATCGTATTCGTGTTGCAAGTGGCAATAGAAGATTAGATGCAAGTTTAAAAGAACAAGCTGAAAGAATTTTAGGTGAAACATTTACACCTGATAAATATCTATTAACACATTCAACAATCGTATGTTCTGTAGATGTAGATACACCTACAAATGTAAAGACAGGTTCAGTACAATTTGAAGGTGAAAAGATTAATAGAAGATTTGCCGATTATGTAGTGAAAGCTGATTGCGATCAATATATCAATAATAATTTAGATTGTTGGTCAAGAGGTGTATTACAGAAATCCTACAAGTCATTTATTGGTGCCCATAATTTTGTAGAACATATTCAAGTAGAAGAATTATCTAAAGGTAAGATTATTGATGCAGTATTAAGAGATATTGGTGATAGTCTTTATGTAGATATTTTAGTAGCTACTAATAAAAAGCATACTGATTTAGTACAACAGATTATATCAGGTCAAATGAATGCGATGAGTATGGGATGTTCTGTAGACTATACCCTATGTACTAAATGTGGAAATGTTGCGAGTGATGAAACAGAAATGTGTAAGCACATCAAATATGAAAAAGGCAATGTTTTCTATGATGAAAAAGGTAATAAGCACAGAGTAGCAGAACTATGTGGACATGAATCAGAAGGTGATAATGGTGGTGTTACATTTATTGAGGCATCATGGGTAGCTACACCTGCATTTAAAGGTGCAGTCGCAAGAAATACTTTAGATATTCAAAAGGTTGCAAGTCAATCCAAATCAGCTTTTGATTTTGGTGATGATTCAAGTGGTGGTGAAGAAGGTGGTGGTGAAGAAAAGAAACCTGCTGAACCTGCTAAAAGTCCTATTGATGAATTAGAAGAACACATTAAGCAAGTAGTGATGGATAGAGTAAAGTCTAAGTTAGAAGAAGAACTTTCAGGCAAGAAAGAAGAACCTAAAGTAGATATGAGTAAATCTAGCATTCATGAAAATGATAGTGTGATTAAAGAAGGCAATTTGAATTTTGAGAATTGGTCTATTTCTAAAACAGCACAAGAAGATGAAGATACAGAAGAAAAGACAGTATCTTTAAAAGAAATGTCAGATGAAGATATAGATGCTTTAGTAGAAAAATTATATGGTCGTTTGGTTGAAAAAGATAAAGCTAAGAAACAAGCAAGTTTACAGCAGAATTATTTTAGTCATTTAAGAGTGGCAGTAAACTTATCTCAATCAAATGAAACAGCGATCAAGAATGTTGCTTATGTGAATAAGCAATATGGTGTAGAAATCCCAAATCATTTGTATCGTTTGGCAAGTTATTTAGGTAGTACAAAACAATATGGTGATGTAAATACTTATTTAGCAACAGCTGATACAATTTATAAAAAACCTTTAACAGATAAAGAACAAAAGATCTTAGTGAGATTAGCTAAGATTTTAAGTTTAAGATAAACCTTTAAACCTATGGAGTTTAACATGACATTCCGTACAAGAAGATCATCTTTTTCAAATAGAAGAAGAGCAAATTCAGGAATCCCCGGCTATGATAATCAAGGTTGGGATGCTTTTGGACATCCTGCATCTTATGCTCAACCTGAAGTAGATGAATATGGTATTGATAGTGATTTTGGCGAAGGTGTTCGCAAGGGTCCATATCTTTCCGGTCCACCACCTGCATCAGTAGGTTGGATGCCTGATCATCCTGCAGTAGATGAAGACCTTGTAGAAGATTATGAAACAGGTAGTCAATTACATGAATTGAATTTAAAGCAAGCTATGGAAAGAAAAGCATCAAAGTGCATTGAATTAGCTGAAAAGAAACTTGGTCGTAAAGCATCTGCTCGTGCGATTGAAAATCTTGCTTTGTCATATATGAATTTATCTAATTCCACACTTCAAAGAAAACTTTCATCTTCTTTTTTAGCTGATGAAATGGATATGATGTCAGATGAATTTGATATGATGGCTGATGAATCAGATATGTTTGCTGAAAATGTAGTTCAAGAAGGCACAGGTTATTTTGGCGAAGTTGATGCTGAAGATCTTATGTCAGATGAATCAGATATGATGGCTGAAATGAGTATGATGGCTCGTAGAGCAAATCGTGGTCGTTTTGCAGGTAAGAAATCAGAAGATTCAAGTGAAGCTGAACAACTAGCTGAAGAGGCTGTAGAAACTGCCGAACAATTAGCTGAAGAAGTTGAAGAACTCAAAGCTGAATTGCAAGCAATGAAGAAAGCAAATCTTAAATTAAGACAAGCAGGCAAGAAATCAGAAGATGCAAGTGAAGCTGAAAGCATTGCTGAAGAAGCAGTTTCTACAGCAGAGCAATTAGCTGAAGAAGTTGAAAACCTTGCTGAAGAACTTAAACAAGCAAAGAAAGCTAATCTTCGTTTAAAACAATCAAAGAAATCTGATGGTGCAGAACAATTAGCTGAAGAAGCAGTAGAAACAGCTGAACAATTAGCTGAAGAAGTTGAAACTCTTTCATCTGAAGTTGAAAGTCTTGCTGAAGAACTTAAACAAGCAAAGAAAGCAAATGCTCGTTTAAGACAAGCTAAAAAATCTGAAGAATCAGAAGAATTAAGCGATAGTGAAGTTCTTGAAGAAGAAATCAAAGCACTTAAAAAAGCAAATGCTCGTTTAAGACAAAGATTAGCAGGCAGTGAAGTTTTAGATGCTTTAGAACAAAACTATTCTTCTCATGGTGAACAACCTGTAGAAAGATTTGCATCTTCAAGAAAAGCAGGTGTTGGTCGTTTAGCAAATGTTCTTAGTTCATATATGGCTGAAGATGAAGGTATTGCAGATGATGGTACTGAATCATTAGCAGATCTTTTAGCTGAAATTGAAGCTGAAGAAGCTATGGAACAACAAGCATCAAAGTTTGCATCTAAGAAAGCTAATAAAAAAGCTGGTCAAAATGATCCTCGTCATTTCTATCAAGAAGAAATTGAAGCTCGTGAAGGCAAGCAATCTGCAAAGAAAGCTATGTTCATGGCTGAAGATGAAACTGAATACATGATGGCAGATGAAGTTGAATCTGAAGAAGAAGAACAAGCTGATTGGATGGCTGATGAAGTTGAATCTGATGAAGTAGATCCATTTGGTCTTGATTCAGATGATATGATGGCTGATGCTGATCCTAGATTAGCAAGTCTTTTCTCTTTTGCTAGTGATGAAGATGAAGAAGAAGTTGAAGAAACTGAAACAGCATCTAAAAAAGCTAGTCGTTTTGCCAAAGCTAAAAAATCTGAAGAAGAAACTGAAGAAGAAGAAACTGAGGATGAAGAAGTAGAGGAAGAAGAAGAGGAAGAAAAGCCTGCTAAAAAAGCACCTGCAAAGAAAGCACCTGCTAAAGAAGAAGGTAAAGCACCTGCTAAAGAAGAAGGTAAAGCATCTTCTAAGAAAGCATCTATTACTCCTAGACCAAAGACACAACAAGCTAGTGTAAAGACACTTGGCAATATTAGTAGAACAGCAAGTGATGCTAATGAATTGTCAAAGTTGTGGGAATCAGCACCTGATGTTAGCAAGTTCTTTAGCTAAGATTTGGTTATCTTAAGTAGTCATGTTTAAGAGCATTTAAAATAAATGTGAAAAAAGATGATGAAAAAGTAGTAGATGACTATTAAATCTTTAATAGTTTATCTATTAAACAAGAGTATATAAAGTGAAGTTATTAAAAATAATTTCAAACTTTTAAACTTTTTAAAACTTTTTTTCATAAACCATTCTCTTGAAAACAGAGAGTCAGAGATTTAGGAGTGACATCATGTCTATTTCTTTACTTGGACAAGCGAGTGGTGGATTTACTCAAAGTAATAGTGCATTGCGAATCCTTCATGTTGGTGTTCGCAATACAGTTGGTCAATTGACTGCTGATTCTTTTACTCAAACTAATCCACCTGTTATTACAACAAACACCAAGAAAACAACTGCTAGTGGTTTCACAGCAGGTGTTTTAGGTGTATTAAGTGGTTCTATTGCCTTTACTCGTAATGATGAAGGTGAATTTTATCATGGTGGTCCCACAGCAGGTAGTGCTAATGGTGGTGCTGATAATGATAAAGAAAAGCCAATTGGTATTTTCATTAATACTGCTGTAGGTCTTGCATTTACCAATCAACCCGGTGTTGCATCAAATCGTGGACCCTATGTATCTGCACAAGGTACTTATGGTAATACACTTTATGAAACACAATCTCAAGATGATAATTCTGATTTGGCTTATACCATTGGTGATGAATTGTTTGCATCTGTAAATGGTTATTTGACCAATGCTACTGCTAATGCTGATTTACATGATGTTGATCATGGTTCAGGTCCCACAGCAGGTGGTTCATGGACTATTGGTATTTTAACTGTTGCAGGCGATACATCTTCTGATGAACTCGTCTATGACCAAAGAATTTAATAAAGAAAGGTAGCAGTTAAAATGACAAATTTAAATGTTGATAATGCAGTAAAACAGAAGATCATTTCTGACTATATTAAGACTCCTCAAGGTCGTGCAAAACTTGCATCTTCTATGACACAACCACTTCGTCTTAGAAGAGATTATACCTCTGTTGGTCGTAAGACTTTCTTGGTAGAACAATTACCTGATGGTGCTTTGCCAATCTATGACAAAGATCCTGATGTTACAGCATTCGTAGTTGGTGAAGAAGGTGAAAACATTCTTGCTATTACCAAGCCACGAAGAGTAATTTTCCCTCTCTTTGAAATTGCATCAAATCCTGAAATTCCTTTAACACAAATTAAGGAAAGACGATTTGACTTGATTGAAAGAGCCCAAGACCTTGCTCGTGCCCAAATCCAAGCGGCCGAAGATGAAAGAGTATTTGCAATTCTTGATGCAGTTGCTACTCAAGGTTTTGATGGTGTTGCTGGTCAAACCAATCCTGATATTCCTGTTATTGCTCCTTTAAATGGTGCAGTACTTGCTGATGCTTATGCACAAATTGAAAAGCATGATCTCCGTGTAGCTCGTGTATTTATCAATGCTCGTGACTATGCTGATATCAGAAAGTTTGGTCGTGACATTTTGGATATCGAAAGTCAAGCCGCCCTCTTAAAGACAGGTTTGCAAGCAACTCTTTGGGGTGCACAAATCATTACAAGTCGTTTGGTTAACCCCGGCACTGTATATGTTTGTTGCGAACCTGAAATGTTTGGTCGTATTCCTGTTCGTACAGAATTGACTGTTCTTTCTGCTGATGATCCAAAGGCTCGTACAATTGGTTTCAGTGTGTTCGAGAATTTAGGTATCGGGGCTTATAATCCTCGTGGTTTAACTCGTTTAACAGTAACTCGTTAATCTATTAAACCTATTAAAACATTCGATTTTATCGTGGTTTTGAAGCCACTGTGTTTAATTGCACAGTGGCTTTTTTCATTTTAGATGTAAATTTATTTGTTTCCATTTTCCATTTTTTGTATAATTTTAAATACAAGGAGGACAAATAAATGAAAAAGATACCATGTCCAATTACATCTGATAGGTTATCAGAATTATATACCAACTTATTATTGACAGATGAGCAAGTAGCAGAAGTTCTATGTAAAGAAGGATATGAAGCTACTAAAAAAAGAGTGTGTAGGTGGAGAGATGATTATAATATTCCAACACTACAAAGATATGAAAGATTTAAACCACCTGCTATTGAAGGTGAATTGAAATCCTTATTAATAGGTTCTATGTTAGGTGACGGTAGAATTGCCTTTAGAGGACAAGCATCTCATTATGAAGAAAGACATTCACCTGAACAGCTAGACTATTTAAAATGGAAAGCTGATAAGTGGGGTGAATGGAGTGCAGGAGATTTAACTATTGCTTATAGTAGAGAATTTGCTAGTCATATCTTTAGAACTAAAGCACATAGTGATTTAAACCAATATAGAGATTTATTCTATACAGAGAGAGAAAAGGGATGGAAAGTTGTTAAACCTGAATTGGTGGATATGGTAGATGCTTATGCTTTAGCTATATGGTATTTAGATGATGGTTGGGCAGGACATTATCCAGCTATTTCTTTTGGTGCTAAAGATGGTAGTAGAGGCAATGCTTATCTGATCTTTGAGAAGTTTAATTTATTACCTAAATGGAAATTAAGAAAAGGTGAAACAGGTGAGTTTCATTTTGAGAAAGAAGAAGGTGATAAGTTTATTGAGATCATTAAACCTTATGTACCTGATTGTATGTCATATAAGATGACATTTGCATATAGAGATGGTAGAAATAACAAAGTAGCACAGAAGATGAAAAAACCTGTATTAGAAGGATTGATAGCGAAAGGATATACAAAAGATGAGATGGCAAAAGAATTAGGTGTAGGATATAATACAGTAGATAGGTGGTTAGAGAGATATGGATTAAAAACAATGAATAGTATGAGAAAAAAACATTTGCAATCTTAAAAGAGATGGATTATGTTTATAAATGGACAGGCAATGTTTGTGTGAACTTGTTTGTTTGTTTTTGTTTGTAGTGTTTTAGTCGTGGTGATTAAGACACTACTAAAAAAATCCTTCTCCTTTATTTGGTGTGGTTTTCCACCAAGTAGTGCGAGTGGTTGTTGTTGTTTAAAAAGGCATAGTAAATAAAACTACTATGCCTTTTTTTATTTGTGATAAAATCTTTATAATTTGTATATATGTTATGTATGTTTATTTCTCAAACCTTAAAAAAGGACAAATGAAATGTCAGAAGTGAATTTCAATAAAGGTGTGTTTATTCGTGTAAAGGCAAATACTACAATTCATTTAGGAAAACTTGAAAGAAATCTTTATCAAGGTGATGTAGTAGAATTTGATGGTGTTACATTAAGAGTAGGCAATCAAGATGTTGTGATGCCTGAACTAAAATCAGGTATTAAAAGAGGTTGGCTAACAATCGTAGATCCAGCTGAATATGTAGAAGAAAAGAAAGTTGCTCAACCTGTAGTATCAGTACCAAAGAAAGAAATGCCTGTACAAAAGGTATATGATGAAGAAAAGTCAGTAGCAGATGTTGTAAAGAAAGAAGTTGTACCTGCAAAGAAATTCCCTGTGCAAGTAGAAAGTCAAGATGATGATGTTCGTCCTGTACATAAAGTAGATACAAAGAGTGGAGCAACAGTATCAGGTGCAACAAGTGCAATGGATAATGTATCAGCACAACAAGGTGCAGAATCAGTAAAGATTCCATTAAAGACAGCATCAAAGCAAAAAGTAGTGATTTCAGATGGAAGTCAAATTACTAAAGAAATGGCAAAGCTAGAAAATCTACAAAGAGATGCAGTAAAGAAACCTGTAGTAGTAGATGATCAACAAGGTGCAGAAGAAGTTTTGAATACACAAACAATTACACAAGATGAATTGAGTGTGGCATTAAGTCAAGCTGAAGAAGTACCTGTTACAGAAGAACCATCAAGCGAATTAAATCTAGATCCTATTGTAGAGGCGATGTCAAATCTACAAGAGGATTTACAGACAGTAGAAGCATTAGATGCCAAACCAAGTACAGGTGCAGTGATTATTGGTGAAGGTGATGAATTTTCATGGGATAAATCAAAGCATTGGCAACATCGTGTAAAGTTAGCAGTAGAGAAATATGGCAATGATGCAGAAACATTGGCAAAGATCAAAGCGATTGAAACAGATGGTGTAGTGAAAGCGATTGATAAAGCATTAGCAGATCAACAATAATTTGTTGTTAATATGATCAAGCTATATGGTATCTTATTATAAAGGAAAAAAGATATGCTATATAGTTTAAGTTTAATTGTGTTCTGTGCATTGGTATATTGGTTTAGATCAAATGCAAAAGCAGTATTTGATTTACATTGGACACCATTTCAGTGGTGGTTATATACGAGTTTAATAACCAACTATGCAAGTTTAAGTGCATGGTGGTTTTTAAGAGAATCGTATGATATATGGAAAGCCACCATGATATGGCAAGTGATTTTATTTATAGTAGAAGTATCTTTAAACACATATTTCTTTGGATTTAGTTTTAAGATGTTTGTATCCTTATCATTAATCTTTATAGCAATACTAATAGGCTTGTCTTAATAATATATTTATATGTTCATTTATCTTTAAGAATAAAAGTAAAGGTGAATGATGAAAAAGCAATCAAATAGTCAAGCGAGCTGGAGTTTAATAAGTGAAGGTGTAAATTCAGCTAGAGTAGAAGCACATAGAATAAGTGTATGTGTAAAGCAATTACTAGAGGCAGTTAAAGAAAATCCTGAACTAGAAGAAGAATTGCAAAGACTATGTGGTGATGTATTATTGATGATACCTAGATCATCAGAGAATATGGAAAAGTCATTAGATAAGACAACCTATGCTTTAATCAAATTAGGTGAAGGATTTTATCGTCAAAGATTGCCACATGAAGATAGAGAATTAGTGGATATAGCAAGTAAGTTTAATCCATATCCAAGTGCTAGACGAATAGCATCAAAGTATATGAGTAAAAAATGAGAAGATATTCTTATAGATCAGATGAATCTTTATCAGGTGCAAAGACATTTGTAAAACCTGAATCGGGTACAGATACAACGAAACCTGAAAAGAGTAGAGAAGATTATGCAGATGGCAAACCACAAAGAGATAGAGTATTGCCATTACCGAGTGGACATCCTGAAGGTCGAGATGAAAAAAGACCGGGACCACCTGTCTTTAATACACCATCTGACAGTATGGATAATTCATCAAATTATAGCAAACCTAGATCTGAAAATGCAGTTAGTCCAAAGCCTATGGGAAAGCCATTACATCAAAGTCCGAGAACAACAGGAGTGCCGGGTGATCAATATGGACATCCATATATAGATCAAGGTACAATGTTGAATCAAAGAAGAACGATGACAGCCTATGAAGAAAAAGAGGCTGGTATAGAATGGAGACCACCTAGAAGGCAGGAAAGACAACATAAGCAAAGAGGACAGGAAAGAAGAGATGCTAAAAGGTATTATCAGAAAAATCGTTTTAAGATAAAGCGAAATGTAAGACAATATCAAAGAAAAAATAAAGTTAAACTAAAGATGTATCAGAAACAAAGAAGAAAACATCCTGAGAAATATCAGAGATTAAAAACAAGGAGAGCCTGTATGCAAGCGAATAAGTTACAAATGCTGTTAATGTTATTAGCAGGATTAAGATCAGCACATTTAAGTCATTGGACAAGCCATTGGCAAGTCAAAGGTATGCCATATTATGGAGATCATTTATTGATGGATAAGTTATATAATAGCTTACCTGAAGAAATTGATGCTTTGGCAGAAAAGATTGTAGCTGAATTTGGAGCAGAAGCAGTAGATTTAAATGCACAGATGGAAGAAATGACAATGCAAGTAAAAGCTATTAGTGAAGCATCAACAGATCCATTACATAGAGCATTATGTGTAGAAGAATTTCTACAAGATTTATTTGAAGTAGTTTATGATGAACTAGAAGATCAAATGTCATTAGGTATGGATGATTTCATTATGGCAACAGCGAATGCACATGAAACCAATCTTTATTTATTAAGACAAAGATTTAGATAAATCATTTATAATTTAAATGATAGATGAAACTTTTTATAAAGAAAGGACAGTCCAAAATGCTAACAAGAGAAGCAAGACAAATTAAAGCATATCTACAATCTACAGAAGGTCGTAGTATTTTAAGAACAGCAAAGATGGTATTAAGAGCAAATAATATCAAGTTGCAAGATGATGATAGAATGGGATTAAGATCATTGGTATTAGCATATGCTTTATATCCAAATCAGTTATCAAATTCTACAAATGGATTGATTACAAAAAGTGCGAAATTGAAAGTAGATTTTTGTAGTGCAGATCCTGCATTATGTGCAGGAAGAAAAGCTATTCCTAGAATGGAAATGCCTGTATTAGAAGGTAAAAATTTACAGGTAGTGACAAAGAATTTAAAGAATGGTCTTATTGATTGGCAAAATCCACCAAAAGATGCTTATCGAGCAAGATATGCTGAAATTCCATCAATTCCATCAATTAAGAAAGAATTGCAAGGCAAACTTATTGAGATCACAAGTTTAAATGCAGTACAAGCTAAAAAACTAGGTATTGCAGATATGGAAATAGGATATGATGGTGTGACTAAATATCATCAAAGATCAGCAGATAAACCAATGCCTGTAGCTGTAAAGCAAGTAGCTGTAAAAGCAGGTTCATTGAAACCAACACAATCAGAAATTAATTTTGCTAAATCCTTTGGTATGGCACAAAATTACTTATTAGGTAAATTCAAAGGATTGGCAACATTTGATCCTGATAATGTAACTATTGTATCAAAAGAAGGTTATATTATTGATGGACATCACAGATGGGCAGCGATTGGATTGGTTAATGCTTTTTCAACAGAAAGCATGACAACATTATCATCAAATCCAGATGAACCAACCTTATTGAATTTAGTACAAGATGAAAATGCTAAAGGTATTTCAGAATGGCTAAAAAGCAATAAAGGTGGTGGTGATACATCTATTAAGATGCCTGTTGTATGGATGGATTTACCAATCAAGACTTTATTGCCATGTTTAAATGCTTGTACAGATAGTTTAGGTGTAGCAAGAAAACCATTTGATGAAGATAATCCACATGAAATTGCACAGATTATTATTCCTAAACAAGATGAAGCATATCGAATGAATACTCATCAAAGGGAATTGAAAGATACTGATGATGCTTCAGAAGAATTACAAAAAGTAGTCGATAGTACATCACCAAACAAAGATCTTTTTGAGAATGTAACTGATATTAATGATGATAGTAATAATCCATACAGTTATGCTACCAAAGTAGCCAATCGAGCAAGATTATCCAATCGAGCAAGGTTAGCCAATCAGGCAAGATTTCAAAGAAGATACTTTTAAAGGTCTGTAAAAAATGAAGAACTTTCAAATCAATGGTTTTAAAGTAGAGTCTACTTTAGAAAATCCTGAATCCGAAAATAAGTTATTAAACATTGTAGAAGATGTTTTAATAAAAGTAAAAATGAGAGGAGTAAGGGATTTAAAAAAAGTATTGCAAAGGATTGCTCTTCGTCCATATAGTCCAAGTATAGATTATAGTACAGAGTTAGGTATTTATGTACCTAGTAGAAAAACAATGTATATCATAGACCAATCGTCTAAAACAGATGTTTTTCAGAATGAGTATCCTATTTACTATAATACCTTGATTCATGAAATAGGTCATGCTTTACAAGAAAACCTGCATATTGAGGCATTAAAGTTTTGGCAAACCCCATGGTTAGAATATAATTTTAATGCTCTCAAAAATAATAGACCTTTCATTATGAAAGTAATCAAAGAACTTTTTACTGTAGATGGTGATATTTCTAAAATTAGATTTAAAAATCTAGCAGATCATATTAAACTATTTCTCTTATTTTCATTTTACCTAAATGAAAATGAAATGGATGATGATGCTTTTTTTGAACATCTTAGTCAAAGGAAACCATTTACATGGGATGGTTTTTTGTCTACTGATATTGAAGAGTTCTTTTTAAATCCTGAAAATCGTGATGTCAGTTTTGATGAGTATCCTGAAGAAATTTTAGATTTATTTAATCGAGCTGAATTTGAGAGTGGGAAAGTGGAAAGATTTCTTGAAGAATTAGATTTTCAAGTAGATTTGGGATTGCCAAGTAAATTGCATTATAATGCAAATGAAGATTTTGCAGAAACTTTTAGATTATGGTTTTTAACACCTAATCGTTTAGATGATAAACAAAAAGAAAGGTTTTTAAAAACCTTATGGCTGTCAGGATTTTATGGCAAACCTGTTATTAAGAAAAAAGCTAAACACCGATTATTTTAATAATATCATCTTTATTGATAAAATCATTACCTAAGTAATCTAAATATTCCGAAAAGAACTTATCTTTATTCTTCTCTGCATAGTCAATAAATTGTTTTATATCTTTATGGTCAGTATGGTATTTCAATATGCCTACAAGTTCATCTTCTTCAATAAATAAAAGTCTTGCTACTTGTTTAGCTAGATAAATATCAAAATAAGCCAGAACAGTGAGTAATACATCATACTCATCTAAAGATCCTTTATGGTCAAAATATGTAAAGTCAATCATTGTAGTTTATCATCTTTAAAGAAGTTTGCGAGCAGTTTAAACCTAATGGGATTTTCATCTGTATGTTCTTCAAAGAAACTAACAGTATGATCATCATTAACTTTAAAATTTAATTTAAAATCTATTAAACCATTGAGATCTTCATAATGAATATGCAAAACACCATTTGCTTGATAACAGTAAACATAGCTTAATGTACTTAAATTGCTTTCTATTTTATTTTGAATAATATGATATGTACTATCATCTAAGATACCTTTCTCATTTATAAGTTCAGGTGGATCTGAAGTAAAGATAAGACTGCCTTCTTCATAATTAAAACCTTTAAAGGTAAGAGAGATGTAAACTACAGGAAAATCAAAAAGATCATCTTTACAGGCATCTTCAAACCAAAAAACTAGCATCTCTTTGGCAGTTCTAGTAAAATATTCAAAACTTTGTTTTCTAACTTGTTGTAAAATCTGTTCATAATCAATAACAAACATGAGAGTGCCTTTATGGAAGAAGAAAAAAATAATAGAGATTTAAAGATAATACAAAAGAATTTAGATGAGATTAGAAATCAGATACGATTTGTACAATCTAAAGTCAGTAGATTAGACAATGGTGATGTTGATCCTTTAAGAAGAATACTAAGACAACTTGATGACTACATCAAAGAAATGAGTAAAAAGAAAAATGCCAATGTATAGCTATAAATGTAAAAAATGCGAAAGAGAAGTGACAGTAAGATTAAGCACAATCTCAACACCACAGCCAAAGGTATGTAAAGAAGTAGAACCAAAAATAGAATGTGATGGTGAGTTAGAAAAGATTTTATTGCCAAGTAGCTTTTCATTAAAAGGAGCAGGTTGGTTTAAAGACGGATATTAATATAATATAAGATACGATACTCTTTAAACCAAAGGAATAAAATGGAAGAAAACTATTTAAGAGAAGATATTTTCCTTAAAGATGGTAAACTATCTATCAACCAGCAATATTGGGATTTGATCAAAAAACACCATCAAAGACATGATGTGCAAAACTACATTCATTCTTTAATTGTGAAACATAATATTCCTTTTCCATATAAGGAATACACAGAACTTGGTCTAAAAGATGAGTTCTCAAAGCTAAAAAATACACATCATTATGGCATCATCTCTTATGCCAAATGGTCAAGTCATAGACTAGAAATACCTGCCTTTGATTTCACTTATGATGGTAGGTATTTAGGTTTGTTGCCAAACCTTGTAGGCAGATCATGTTCAGATAATTTCACACAGGTGGAAAGAATGAAATGTGAAGCTAAAGATCGTGGTTTATCACCTATTAACTCATGGGAAAAAAGAACATCTGTATTTAGGTTTCTTTATAATGTATGTGAGAATGTATCACCAAAGACATTAAGAGCAACAATCTCAAATTCAAGTGGATATGTAGCAAGTCAATTTTCACCTATGTGTGCAAAAGCTATTTATGAGATGTTTGATTGTAAAAATGTACTTGATCTGTCTATGGGATGGGGAGATAGACTTGTAGGTGCTTTGGCATCTAATATTGATTCATATACAGGCATTGATCCAAATACAGCTTTGCATCCACATTATGCAGGTATTAATAATTATTATAGACATAATAAGAAAACAAAATTTCTTTGCCAGCCAGCTGAAGATGTTGAGTTAGAACCAAATCAATTTGATATGGTTTTTACATCACCACCTTATTTTGATCGTGAAAGATATTCAGAAGAATCAACACAGTCGTGGAAAAGATATGGTAGCAGTGTAGAAAGATGGCTTAATGGATTTTTATTTAAAGTCATGGCAAAGTCATATGATTGGTTGCAAGATGGTGGTCGTCTTATTTTAAATATTAATGATGTATCTAAAACACCATTTTGTAAACAGATGTTAGATCATGCTTTAAAGTTGGGATATACATATGAAGGTGTGATTGGATATGGTATGCAGTCAAGACCGGGCGAACATACAACAAGTGAAGATGTAATTTATGAGCCTATGTTTGTATGGAGCAAAGGTAAAGTAAAAAATAAAATTCAAGTAGAACCTATGAATACTTTATTTTAATATTATAAGACATAATACCTTTCACATCTCTTTAAACAAGGATTTAACTAAAATGAGTGATAAAGATAATTTTGTAGATCAAACGATTGATTGGACAATGGGATTAGCAGAGAGTTTCTTAAACAATTGGGATAAGAGTGCAGAGTGGTCTGCTGAAAATCCTATGCCTGCATTTTTGGTAACTTTAACACCTGAAGATGAAGATGATATTAACACTTTATCACCTGATCTACCATATTTCTTAGATTTTGAAGATGGTCAAATGACATATTTAAAGTATTCAAAGAAAGATTGGAGTGGCATCATTCGTAATATCGTGGATTATAGAAAACCTATTGGATATATGGTAGTCTGTGAAACAGGATATACAAGAAGGGATTTAGATACCAAAGAAGTAAAGCACGGAAATGGTGTTGTAGTTTTATTTGTGACAGTAGATAATTTTGCCAAAGTGTTTTTAGGCAATATTGAAAAGACAGATGATGGACTTGTTATTAAAAGAACAGAAGATGAGATTTTAGAAAATGCTATGATGTCACCATTCTTTAAAAGTTTAGTTCATTATGATTTAGGTGTATCACCTATTTTGCAGTAGGTTTCTTATCATCATCATCGTCATCATCGTCATCATCTCTTAAAGACATTTGTACATATTTATCTAAAGCAGTTTGACCAAGTATATAACCTATCTGAATAAAACCACTTGTTAAGACAATGGTAATTAAAAGAGTGAGATCAGATGGATCAATTTGACCTTGAATTTTCCATAGCAAGTAAAATAAAGTAATCTTCCAGCCTATCTCACTAATAAGGTATGCGATAAACTTTTTAGATTGTAGTGGCATCTTATCAATTTTAATCATTTTGGAAATCTAATCACAGGTTTGTTTAATTTGGATTGAAAGTTATCTTCAAGTTGCTGGTGATTAGGTTTGTCTTTCATGACATTAGGACAATCATCTACAATAGCTTGTAGTCTTTCTTGTTCTTCAGGCAACATGGTAGGTAAAAGTTCTAAGAAACCTTTACGAGCATCAGGATAATCGCTGAGTAATTCTTGAATAAGAGTAGCAGGTAAAACAGGTGGATTAAATTCATTATCCTCAACACCTTTTAAAGTGTTTTGTCCTGTTGGTCTAATCCAAAAATTCATGCCTTTGCTTTTATTATTATAGACAGCCATTTTATGTATTCCCTTTCTATATATAAGAGAATACAAAATAAAAGTATTATTTCTTATTCCAATGTTTATAGATATTAAATTCAGATCTAGAAACAGCTTTATATGCAAAACCAACAGACACGGAATCACCATTAGTAATTCGTTTACCGTGTTCATCTAGTTTAATATTCATCAATGCTTTTTCAGCAGTGTTGCTATTTTCTGCCCATGTTTCAACTTCTCTAATATGATCCGACCAAGCTAAAAGATATTTACTTGCTTCAAAAGGTTCGCCTTTAAAATCAGTTCTTAAACCATAAGCATGAACTTGCACATTATATATATCACAGATTTGAGTGAGCTGTGCTACTTGTTTAGCAGTGAGAAATTGAGATTCATCTACAAAGACAATCTGTAAAGGATTGCTATCTATATTTTTTGTAATGATCTGTGTAGATACCATTTCATAAAGGTTATCATTTTCATCAATAGAGATGGCATCTTGATGTATGCCAATTCTTGAACTGACTTTATTAAAACCATCTCTACCTGATGCAACAGCAGGTACAAAGATCAAGTATTTAATATTTCTTTGAGAGCAGGCATGGGCAGATAAAATAAGATTAGCAGTTTTGCCTGCATTAATAGTGGAGTAAAAGAAGGTAAGCATATCTTAATCAATATCCTTGTTAAACAAAGGTGAAATAGTTTTCTTAATTTTGGAAGTCATTTCACTGACTTTCCTGTTTTCGATTTTAAGGTTGCTAGAGATTTGGCTTATATTATATCCAAGCAACATTTGATCAAAAACATTTTTCATATCTTCAGTTTTACAAAGATTTCTAGCTTCTTCTATTAGGAATTTAGTGTCAAAGTCATGGTTATCTTTAATAAGTCTAAACAAATCATCTTTTTCTTTGGGATCAAAAATCCTTGCTCTTGTCTTATTTTCTTTATTGAAGATATTAAAGAGAATACATCTGCTAACCATAACAATATATGTAGATAAAGAAGATTTAGCAGGATCAAAAGGACAGTTACCTTTATTGCGATGTAGAATACCTAAATAGATTTCCTGTAGCATTTCTTCAGGATCATATTTAGATTGGATACACATTTTGGCAAAGTGTTTATAGAAGATAGATTTAATATCGTTTGCTTTAGCATCAACATCTACACCTAATTTTCGTTTAGGTTTAATATCTTCTTCAATAACAGGTTTAGTTTTAATGATATCAAAGATAGAGGAAAGACCTTTGAGATAGACAGGCAATTTAACTTCAAAATAGAGTTCAGGGATTTTGCCAAATTTCTTTTTAAATTCTTTGGCAGTGAGTTCAAGAGAATCGATGATAAATTTATCATCTTTTTTTACAACTTTGTGTCCACCATGATTTAATTTCATATAAGTATATTGCTCTTCTAACAAAGTAGCACCTACTTTCTTTATCGTATAAAAAAAGGATTAAGAGAAAATGGACATGATCCAATTCATTCAGAAAGCCAGACAATTAAAAGTTCTAGGTTTTGATTCATATCAAGGTATCATTGCCACACATGGCATTGAAAAAGCAGACCAAATCTTAAGTTATCTTTTGGAGGCATCCGAATTAGGTTTTAACTTAAATGATTTGAAATCACTTTTCAACAATTTAAATGGATCATCTGATAAAAAAGATGAAATTGTACCACAAGTTTCTGTTGTTGTAGAAAAAACAGTTTCTACAGATTTATGGCAATTAGTAAAAGAAAGATTTGGCATTACTTTTGATATTGAAAAGTTTGTCAGTGTTTATGAAAATCCAAGCTATCCACAAGGATTAGAAATTGAAGATTTTCTAATGTGTTTAGGTGTAGATTGGTCTTCAGCTAACAGCAGAATGCGAGGAGCATCAGGCACAATTTCAGCTACCTTATTAGGTAAAGGTTATGATCGTACATCACAATCTACAATCACAACAATTTCACCAAGCACAAGACAGGTCTTTGAAAAGAGCAATGGTTGTGTAGTAGCTTTATTAGAAACTTTAAGAAAGTATTTATTAAAGGAGTACACACCACAGGATCAAAAAATGATGACCATCCAAGAATGGATGAATGTCAAGTGTGCGATTACAAGAAATGGTGCAGTTGAAAATTGGATGCTACCTAAAGAAGTCATTACTGAGTTAAGTGATGAAGTCAATAATTTATTGATTAAGTATAATATAGGTAGTGAGTATGTGTCAAAGACAGCTACAACGAAAGATAAAGGTTTCACATCAGTGGATGCTTTAGATGTAAGCAAAGGCTTTTGTGAAATCGTATATAGAGATGTAGTCTTGACAATGTATAATGAAGATGTATCATTTAGAGAAATGGTACAAGAGTACTGTTCAAAGAAAGGAATAGTGTACACGAAAGATTTTGAAGATCTTGTTTTAGACCAAGCGAACAAGACTAAAATCAATCAGTATGAATTTAAAAACTTTACAATGAAGTCAGTGCGACCTTTCCATCAACTTGTGCTTTTTCATATTTTAGAAAAGCTAAATGCAGAAAGGACAGCACTCAAAGTAGAACCATTATTCTCATAGGAGGATAAATGTTGAAGGTGCAAGGAAATGATATATAATACCATAAATGAGATCATCTTAACTTGTGTGATGCTTGTTAATGGTATGAGTATAGAAAAAACTTATCCTAGTGTTTATAATAATTCTTTAGTAGAGATAAGTTTGGATATACAGGATGCTAAAAGAGATCGAATCCGTGCTTGTGTTGAGATAGGTAATTTAGCATTAAGGGAAAATGTAGATCCTATATTAGCCATAGCAGTAGCAAAACATGAAAGTAAGTTTGCTCGTAAAATCGTAGGTGGCATAGGTAAAATATCTAAACCATCAATATCTAAACATACACAGGCAAATAAAATTGCAAGATTGGATAAGGAAGAAATAAAAGGTAGTCCAAGTTTAGGTATCATGCAGGTAATACCTAAATGGTGGTGCAAGCTACAGACAGGTAGAGATGATTGGCAAAGTAAAACAGATGTTTTATTTATTCCGAATATCCAAAGAACTTGTAAAAAGAAAAAGAAGTTAAAGACCAATCACTATTATGATGAACAGTGTCAAGAGATTTACTGTGATACAGAAAATTGTGAGTATGTGGAATGTGATTTAGAGAAAGCAGGCATAATAGCAATACAGACATATGCTAATATATATAAGAAGAACATGGTGCAGTTATTATGTCATTACAATTATGGCAATACAAGTAAACCATGTCCTGCGAAAGCTATAAAGTATGCACATTCAATAATAGGTGATATGGGAAAGATTAATAAGTATTATAAGCGAATGAAAAGGTTATCAAAGTTAGATCAGATAATCTTATTGGGATTATCTAATGCACCATTAGATTTGATTATATCGTCTAAGTAAAGAGGCTACTCTTGATTTAAGAGATGCTTTCTTTTGAGAACCTTGTTTGAAAATAGGTGCGATATTATCAATAAGACTATGTGCAGAAGGAATTAAAAGAGGAGTTTCAGAACTAATAGCTTCAATATCTTGACCAATTTCTTGAAAGAAAGAAGAAAATGCTTTATCCCATGCTTTTTCACCAACAGATTCAGTAATGTCATCGGTAGGATTAATGGATTCATAAAGATTAATGACAGCAACAATAAATTCTGAAAATTCATCAAGAGCATCAGCTTGATTAACAGCAATGCTAAGGTTTTCAAGACTATCAGCTAATTTAGTATCTCTAATAACACGACCTTCTTCAAAAAGTTTCTGTGCAGGATAAGCTAATTGGCTATATAGTTTCATATCGTCTTTGGTACTGATTAAAGATGAAAGATTGCTATAAGCTAATTTCATAGAGAAAAGAATATGAGAAATTGCTCTTCTTTGTTTAGCAGGAGTTCTGATAGATTTCCAACCATAACCTAATTTGAAAAGTTCAATAAGACGATCTAAAGTATTTTCAGTAATCATAGATCCAGCAATTTGTTCAGGATTTAGATCTTTATCTTTAAGTTTATTCTCAAAAGGAGTAGATGTTTCATCATCATTTTTAGTTAAAGCAGAAAAGTTCTCAGTTTGAGTAAGACCTTTGCCACGACTATTAAATTTTAGTCTGTTATTATAAAGAGTGATGGTGGAAAGAATACTGTTTACACAATCTTGATATTTATTAGGTATAGAAGTTAAAGAATTAACTTTAAGTTCTTCTACAGTCTTTTGGAAAAGAGCAGGTAAAACACTATGTTCTTTTCCAGCATGAGCAAAAGCATTTTTAGCTTCTACTTTTTGATAAGCAGTTTGAGTAACAGGATTGAAACCTGCTAGGATATTATGGACAGCATCTTCAGCTTTATCTACACTTTTTAAAGTATAGGTAAAATCTTTGATCATCTTTTCATAAAATCTTTGGTTTCCCAATTGACTAGCATTAAAAAATTCAGTGGCAAGTTTTCTAGCTACAGAGATATTTCTAAAACTAATACCTTGTGTTTTAGAGATTAGCTTAATGATGCCATTTTCAAAATTATCACCACCTGTTGCCATAGCTTGAGTAACATTATCAATATCATCATCTTGAGTAATGACACCATAAATATAAGCAAAAGCAATCATTTCATTATATGTAGTAGCAGATGCTTTTTTTAAAAGCATTGCTTTTCTAGGATTTGTTTCATTTCTTGCTTGTAGGAGCAAACTATGTGCTTTTTTGATTAAACTCATTTTTAAAAAACCTTTCATTAAAAAGCGATTTGGTATTGACAAACTGATAGAAAATAGATAAACTATTGAAAGAAATTAGGCACGACCTTTGAAACAAAAAACTTGTCATTATTGCCTATCTACAAAAACATAACCCTTACGGAGTAATACAATGCTATCTCTAAGAAATCTTATTTTATCCGATTTAAACTGTTTTGATCTTAATTTACTTGATGATGAAATTTATAATGATGAAAAAGAAACTGTTCAAATTGAACAAAGTCAAGTAAGTGATGATGATGAATTTTATTCAATGATTGAACAAAGAAAAGCAAACTTGAATGAAAAACTATCACAAGAAATTCAATCACAAGAAATTCAATCCGATGATAAAGAAGTAATCATTACTAAAGAATTGACTACTAAAGAAGTAGTATCTGAAAAACCTAGATACACTAAAAAAGTACAAGAAGTGAATTTGACAGAACAATGGATTTTTCATCCTGCATTTAATAGGTTTGAAAAAATTGAAACTGAACTGATCAAAAATTTAAGAACAGCAACTTATTATAAAATCCCATTATGCGATCAAGTAGATCGAGTAAGAGATTTTATGGTATGGATGGTAGAAATAGACCATTTGCGATCTGAATTAGAAAAAGAAAACAATATTAAAGTAGGTGCAGTATGGTATCACTTTACACAATGGTTAGTTCGTTTTGGACATAAACAAGGTAAAGATGCACTTTCAAGAGAAAAAGAAGGTTCAAGAACACAAGCACAATTAGCAAAAAGAAATTTAGGTATTGAACCTGTGTTTGAAGCACCTGTAGTAGCAAGACAAGTAAAAAATGATGAAGGTCAAGTTTTAGATATGTTTAATGAACATCAAGAAGAAGATTTTGATTTGACGATTAGAGAAAAACAATTAAATCAAAAAGTACTTGAATGTTTAAAAGTTAAATTCCCTGATGAGTATGAGTTTTACAATCAATTATATTTAGATAAACTTTATCAAAAATATCCAAGTGTTTCTGCATGGTCAAAAGCAATAGATATGCCTGAAAGAAGGTTGAGATTGTATTTAGAAAGAATGACTAAAAAACTACAATCCTTTGGCAGAGATCTCTTTCTTTCTTAAAGCACACCTTCGTCTTGATTTTAATCTATTATCTTTTCGTCTACATCGTTCGCAACAAAACTTTTCTTTTTTACCACCAGCTTCAAAGTAGTTTGGACAGATATGCCATTCACACTTCTTTAATACAGGTTCTACAATAGGATTTTCTAAAGGTGAAGCCTGCTCTACTATTACTACCTGCTCTTCTACTATTACAATAGGTTCTTCTACTATAACAATAGGCTTAGGTAAATCTTCAATAACCACAGGTGGTTGCTTATTAACAATAGGTTTCTTAGTTTTCTTTTGTAATGCAGTCAGTTCTTTCTGAACTTTTTCTTTTCTAATACTCTCTTCTTTTTCTTCTTCATAGGTTGCTTTACGACCGGGACAACCATCACGATAACATTCTTTCTCATCCATAGATAAAGCACTATCCATATTCTTTTTACAAAACCATTTATTCTTATCGTTTACTTTAATATCACACTTCTTAAAGTTATGTTCTTCAGCCTCAATTCGTTCGAGTTCTCTTTTCATTCTTCTAATAAGTGCATCCATAGGATCTTTAGTAACCTCTTTCTTGGTATCTTTCATCTTAGATTCAATTTCAAGTAAGCGAGCAGTTTCTTCTTCTTCTGTTAATTCTCTGCCCGGACATCTGGAATAATTACAAGTCTTATTCTCAATCTCTTGCTTTTCACTAAGTTGTCTTTTGCAATACCAATGTGTACCATCAGAATTATATCTGACAGGACACCTACTCTTAAAATTATCTCTTAAATCCATTTTTTAAAAACCTTTCTTTGGGATTTTGTAAAGAATAATACAAACAATATAAGAATAAATAAATAAAGGAGATCGTAAAATGTCCGAAGATCTTAAAGAATGGCAAAAAGGATATGATTTAGAATACCTAAAATCCTTGCAAGCTAGATATGATACTCTTAATGAGAAAATCATTTCACCTTTCATGCAAATGAAAAAGAATAATATTGCAGAATATCTTTCTACAGGTGAACTCATCTTAACTGATGCTTATGATGTACTTGTTTCCCAATCAAATAAACCATCCAAAATCAAAGTTTATTCTTCTAAAAATCATATACTTGCAGTAAAACAAGCGAATGATATAGAATTAAGCTATGTTCAAATTAGAGATTTACCTGTCTTTATATCTTATCTTAATAGCTTAACAGAAAACCTTTGGCTCTTATGGCTGGATGATGGTGATCTCACACCTATTACACAATTAGGATTTACACGAATAGGTAGCAAGATTAATTCTTTTGGTGATTGCTTTGGTGTCTATTACCTAGAAAAGAAACCATCTTTTTCATTATTTGATCAAGAGCCTATTTGCCTATATACTGATCCACATGAAATAGCCTGTGCTTTTAAATTTACTGATTTCCATTATGATATAACAGCATTAAAAGAAAAGGTATCTCAACTGAACTTTGCCAATCACTATTCAAATTATAATGCAGATGGTGGTTGGTCTGCTATATCATTAAGAGGATATAGTGCTGATCCAAACTTTATTATTAAACCTTTAGAGATGAATGACAAATGGCATGAAAAACATAAAGGTCAAGATTTCCATATTCAAGATACAAGTGTTTATGATTTATTTCCTGAAGTGAAAGAGATTATTAAGCAGGTATCAAAGACAGCTAAAGTAGATCGTGTTCGGATAATGAAACTAGATGCAGGTAAAGTTATTGAACAACATACTGATTTAGTAGATAGTGAATGTGGCATAGGCATAGGTGAAGTACCAAGATTTCATATACCAATAGATACACATGATGATTGTTGGTTTGAAGTATATGGCATGACAGGTAAAGAGGTCTTTAAATTTAAAGAAGGTGAACTTTGGTATTTAGATACTAGAAAACCACATAGAGTAGTGAATAATGGCAAAACAAGAATCCATTTAGTTTTTGACTTGTACACGGATGCAGATTTACTAAACAAATTAAAACAAAGGAAACTCACATGAATGCAAAAGAGTTCTATAAGTTATTTACACCTTTAAAATCTGAACACACAGTGCCTTATTCTCTTAAAGCATATGCAGATGGTTTAGCAGAATATCATGGTGTTAATATCTCATATATAGATGAAGAAAGTATTTATAAAGAACCTATTGAGGATTTAGATGAAAAGAAAGCAGTGGTCTTATTTTCAAGTGGTGTAGATAGCACATGGTCTTTATTAGAACATATTAAATTAGGATATGAAGTTTATCCTGTGTTTATAAAGATGCTTAATCCAGCTATCTCATCTAAAGAATTAAAGGCAGTGAATGTTTTAAAAGAAAAGCTAAATCTCAATTTGACAGTGATTGATCATCCAAGTGAGTTAAGGCTACTACATAAAGATCAATATCTGTCAGATAAGATAGATAAAGAAAGTGTAGTGAAAAATCAATATGCTTTATTGTTATTGGTAGATTTAATAAGAGAGCATAAGATAGGTACAGTGATTTGTATTAATGATCATATAGATGATGGCAGTATAACAATGTATTCAGATACACCTAAAGCATATCATTTATTTGAAGATGTTTTAAGAAAAGAAGTAGGTGCTTTAAAGTTTAGTCATATAACAGTACCTAGAAAAGAGAAAGTGAAAGTTTTATTAGAAAAGGGATTATTTGAATACACAGCATCTTGTTATATGAGAGAGATGTTTTTTAAAGCACATTATAATAAGCAAAAGCCACCATATAAGAATATGTGTGGAGTTTGTGTTAAATGTAAATGGAATTTACAAATCTTTAAAGAATTACAATAGTCCAGCTTTTTCAGCTAGATCTTTGTCAGCAGTGGATTGAGTTTTGCCACCTGATAAGAAACTATAAACACGAGCAATAGACCATTGCTGTTGAGTAGCACCCGGTCTATGTCCTGTTGCCCATGCCGCCGCACCTCTTGCATAAACTTCACTTAAAATAGATTTAGATACACCTGATACTTTAGATGATGCTTCAATGAAAGCATCTTTGCCTTGACCTTCAATTTTTTCTCTGATCTTTTTAGCTATGTCTGTTTTAGAGTATTGGCTTTTGGAAGTGGATTCACCTTTATCTGATTTGAAAGGTTTAAACTTTTTCTTTGGATCAGTTTCATTTTTTCTTTTGTCGATTTCATTTACTCTTTTTTTTCTATCTTTACCTTTAAGACCTGACAAGTATTTTTTAGGTAAGCCTTTGTCTTTGTCTTTGCTTTCTAAATAAATACTAGCAATTCTAATTGCCATGAGTTCTCTGTTGTCCATAGGTGAAAATCCTTTATGTAAATGTTTTCTAAAATAAGATGAAAAAATAAAATGAAAAAAATAAAATGGATATGTATAATGAAAATAGAAATACTGAAAAAGCTATGTCTTACAATTTAAGGGAAGATTATTTTAAATTGTAAAAATGCCAATATAGGTGATGTGAGTTCAAATCTCACATTTTCTTTTAGGTAGTGAGATATAGCTTTAAGTTTTTTCGCAAGTCATAAGACCATTCATTATGACTATGGGTCGTTAGATCAATAGGTAGATCATAAGACTTTTAATCTTCAGGTTTTGGGTTCGAGTCCCAAACGACCCATTTATATTTGCATAACTAAAAATACTATGTCATAAATAAAGATACCTTCCAATCAAATCCAAAGGATCATAAAAAATGACAAACACACAAATCTCAAAGCTAGCAAATTACACAGCAATTACAATTATTGTTTTAAGTTTATTAGTTGCGATCTATACTAAAAGCAGTCCAAAACCTTTAAATCGTGTAGAGAAAAAAGAAATTGAAAACATTATGTAATTTTATATTGCATGATGAAAAAGAAATGAGTATAACAAACATAATCCTGTAGGTTATCTATTAGGGTTTGGTTGAAAAGTTTTTAAGTGGATGTGGATTAAAAACCTATATGCACTTAAAGATAAGTTCCTATCGTCTAGTCAGGTAAGGACATTGCCCTTTCAAGGCAGTAACACGAGTTCAAATCTCGTTAGGAGCATTAAAATGAATATAGAGAATTTAAAAATAAGACTAGCTAAAGTCAAATTCGATATGCCTAGAAAATGGGATAAAAAACATTGTATGTCTAAATCCTGTGATGAAATGGGATTTAGTGAGAAAGCTAGTTGTAGACCATATAAGAATTGCTATACAAAATGAATATCTATCTACATATGATCTTATGCCTAATCTTAATAGGTATTACACTTATATTCTTTTCTGAAAATCCTTATGTCTTAGTGCCTGTCTTTATTTATGCACAATATGTGTATCATAAATATGTTTAAGTTCATCATAGATATTAGGCAAGACTTCAAGTAGAACACCATTCTGTATCTTTTCTACTTCATTGTTATTTCTAATCTTATATTTGGTATGTATCTCATCTATGTAAACATCAATATTGATTTCATTATTAAAGATGATCTCAATATTGTCTTTCCTATATATAATGCAATAAGACACAGGGATAAAACCTATCTCTTCTAAAAAATCATAAATCATAATGCAATATACTTTTTCATAATAAAGGCAACTTCATTTCTTTCATTATCATTCCAAGTAGTGCCTGCACAAGCCTTTGCATACATTTTAGAAATGGTTTCAATTTCATTTGTATCCATTTCATTTGTAGGTAAAGTATTCATTGCTTTAAGAAAATCAATTTGTTTTTTGTTTAAAGCAATTCGAGGTGTATATCGCCATTTAACTTTATTAAATGCCTGCTGTTGAGCAGGTGTTAAAGTATCATGTGCAAGTAAATACTTTTCTAAAGATTTTAAAAAAGGATCAAAGTTAAACATAGGTGTAGATCTAAGATCTTTTAATAACTTATCTGCATTTACTTTCTCTTTAGATTTTAAAGCAACTTCAGATTGAACTGCATTGATAGCTTTAAGTAAATTGTCTTTCCAATTTGTAGAAAGATCTACTTCTTTACTTAATGCTAAATGAAGTCCTTCTTTATCTTGATCTTGAACTTTTGTTGCTAGACTATCTTTCCAGCCTTTAAAGTTTTGTAAATTATTTTCATCTATACCTATGATTTCGACTATAATGATCCTATCTTCATTTAAAGGTATTTCAATATTATATCTTTCCCAATACATATCCATATCAAAATAAACACCTTTTTTTAAAGCTGTTTTACCATATTTCTTTTCTAAAAAAGATCTGATTTCAGATAGACTTAAATTTAATGCTTTCATTTTTAAAACCTTTCAATCCAATTGATAAAGTTATTAAGTTGGTCTGTACCTTCAGCAGTGGCAAGATAACTTATAATATGTGGACGATTACTTCCATCCTGTTCTAAATTTCTATTAACAGTTCTTTGCCAAGTAAATGATCCATCTCTACTATCTGTAATAAATCCTAATTGACTAAACACTTCTATTAAATGACTAGATACCTGTTGAGATTGATAATGCTGTCCAATGACAATAAAACCTACTTTTTTATTCGCAACAAGATTAGGTTCTTCATAAACACTATGCCTATTTTCAATCACATTAAGTCTTTCAATAATAGTTTGTAGTAAAGCACTATGACTCATCCATCTAACAGAAGTAGAGATAAGAATAACATCAGCCCATTCAATACCATCATAAATATAAGTCATTTCGTCTTTGCCACCATACTCATCAGGATTTTCATGAGAAAGATGAGTTGCCCAACATCTATATTTGCCAGCATCAAGAGATCCACAATTCTTTTTATCTGTGGAATAGCAAGACAGGTTTTTAATGATATGAAGTTTATTAGCATCAAGAATTTGAGTATCATGTCCATACTGATCTAAAATCTTAATTAAAGTTTCTAATGTAGTAAAAGATGCAGATGGTTCAGGATGTTCAGGTACAGGTGAATGTGTAGTGGTACTGATACCTAAAATTTTCATAGGAACTCAACTTTCAAAGTAAGGGATACAATAAAATTTTTAATAAAAGATTAAGTGAACTTGCAATAATATCTTATGCAAAGTGTTTAGATAGTATCAATAAACCAACTCATCAAAGGAGTAAAAAAATGATTAACTCAATCGTTAAAATTGTAGCAGATGTTCTTGCAACACACCAAATCACCACCACCATTAATAGCAGTGTAGATGATGAAGTCTATGCAACAGTAGAAAAGAACAACATGGCATTTTCATTGTTTATCACAAGTGAGTATGCAAGTGTATCTGAAAGCAGATTTCATTATGATATCGGATACGATGAAGAAATGATTTTTGAGGTTCATCACTACAATCTCAAATCCTTAATTGAAAGGATTTCCTTACTCATAGCAGAAAGGATTGAGTTTCGTAGAATGGAAGATGAGTATTACAAAGAATTATCTGAAGCAGAAGATGAAGATTTTTAATGCGAACTTGCAATAAACTTTAAAGATAAGTGTTTATCTATTACCAAAGAAAGGAAATGACAAAATGTCAAGAACAGTAAGAAATGTGCCTGTTGGCAAAATCTTCAAAACACCAAAAACCACAGCAAATAAAAGAGCATTGTCTTTCAAAGATACTGATCTTTTGACTTTAGGTATTAAACCACAAACCAAGTTTGCAAATGCTTGGGATGACAGAACTATCTCAGCACTTTATGAAAAGAAAGGTAATAGATAAAATGGATGATTTTTTATGCACCATGACTTGTGAAGAGTTTTACTCATCAAATGATTGTCTTACAGAAGAAGAAAAAAGAGCAATTTTAGATGAAATTGCAGAAGAAGAAAACCAAACAGAAGAAGGGAAATAATAAAAATGCAAGAGCAGTTTAGATTCTTATTTGATTTACCAACCACCACTTCACAAGAAGAACTACAAATTTATTTGCATTGTTTTGTTGAAGATTTGGGATATACAAATGTTATGTTAGAAGATTCAAGTCTATATAATGACTTACCTGTCTTTGGCATCCACATAAACTTTGGTCAAGACCTTGTAGTGGAAGGTATGCCTAAGCAGGTATGTATTTTATGTGATCTTGATAAGAATACAATGCAAGTGTCTTGTTTGGCATCATCCTATAAAGAAGATGAAGATTCTTATTTAGATTATAAGGATATTGAAAATCATGATTTCACATGGGAAAAATTAAAAGAACTTGTGATTAAATACCAAGCAGAATTTTATTAGATTTCTCAATTAAGAGTGTGCTTAAACTCTTTTCTCTTGGATTGTGTATAAGTAAAGGTACTTCATAAAAATCACAAGTGACTTCTACATTTCCTCTTCGCCAAAAGTTTTCACCACAGATCACAAGTAATTTAGTGTCTTGTGCATATAAACCTAATTCTAGCAGGCTGATAGGTGATTTGGTATTCTCATCTAAATACATAAGAATAAGACCACATTCATACAGCTTATTTAATTCCCATTCGACTTGATATTTGAACTGTTCATTTTCAATAGATTGCTTCCATGAACTATCCCAATTAATTCGTCTAGGATTATAAACAGTACAGCCATCTGTCTTAAAGATTTCTTTGTCAAAGACTTCTTCAACTTCTCTTTGCCAATCTACAGCAGATCCCATTTCAATACTGCCAGCTAAAAAGATAGTTCTGTTTGGAAAGATTGCTTTTTGATCTTCACTATCAGGTTTAATAACTTGAATCATGGATTATCCTTTGTAGGATATGAAATGGCTTGCAACCAAAACCAAAAAATGGTGGCAGTGAGGATTGCCGAGTAATCTTGAAAAGCATAAGTAAGAGTAGGTACTAAAGCATACCAAATATATACTGTAACTTGTCTATATCTTTTTGATACAGGTGGATCTTGCTGTTCCATTAAGTCTTTTGTCACAGCAGGTGTAAAGTATATAAGAAGGACTAAATTTAACAATGTGAGTAAAATCATACTTTTTCTCTTTTACATGATGAAGGTTGAGTTACCTTATTATAGCATACAAAACTCTTTGATGATTTATGTATAGTATTAATATATTCTCTACCTACAAAAGAAAAGGTTAAAAAGATGGCAGTCAAAGTTATTCTAGGTTTACAAAATGGTGATGAAGGTAAAGGCAGGATTGTAGATGATCTGTGCTTTAAAGCAGATAAACCTGTTGTTGTTCGTTTTCAAGGTGGTGCAAATGCAGGACATACTATTTATGATGAAAAAGGTAATAAGTCTGTAGTGCATCTATTACCTAGTGGTGTTCTAAATCCAAATGCTATTAATGTTATTACAAGAGCAACAGTGGTAGATCCTATTCAGCTTGTAGAAGAGATCAAACAATTTAATGTTCAGAAAGGATCTCTTATTATTTCGCCTTATTGTCCTGTAGTCATGTCATGGCATATTGCAGAGGATAAAGCCAAATACCAATCGAAGTTAGGTACGACTGCAAAAGGTATTGGTCCCGCTTTAAGAGATTTTTATGCAAGAGATGCCATGAATATTAATGCTTGGCTTCAATCTTTTGATTACACAGAAGATGCAGTTCTTTTAAAAGATTATATAGGTGATGCAGAAAAGTTTCTACAAGACCATTTATCTACAATGGATCTTTTATTAGAAGGCTGTCAAGGTTATCGACTAGATGTATGGGGTGAAGAATATCCCAATGTTACTTCATCATGCACAACCATTGGTGCAGTCTTTTATTCTACTCGTTTAAGTCATAAACAAATAGATGAAGTAATAGGTGTAGCTAAAATCTATGAAACCAAAGTAGGTACAGGTGAGTTTGAAGAACTAGATGAAGAGTTATCGGAGAAATATAGATCTGTAGGTAAAGAATATGGAGCAACAACAGGTAGACCTAGAAAGATAGGTTGGTTGGATTTAGATTTATTAAAAGAGGCAATACAAGTAAATGGTGTAGATACACTTATTATTACAAAGACAGATATACCTGTGCAGGTAGGTGTTTTAAAGATTAGAACAGCAGAAGATTTTTGGGAAATTAAAGAATTGTGGAATGGTAGTGTAGAACCATTAGTAAGTTTATTAAAAAGGATTCAAAATTACACAGGTGTTAAGAAGATAGGATATACTTATGGTGAAAATCGTGGATGTATTGCAATCCTTTAATTAATCTTTTAGTGGTTCTAGCTTAACAAATTCTTTAACAAGTTTAGAGATTTCATCTACAGATTCATCATTTAACTTTTCTTGATCTTTAATAGTAATTTCACCTTTGATATTCTTTTCTGTACCTCTTGTTCTATATTTAAGAGCAGTTTCCCAAAGTTTGCCTTTTTTAGAATGCACAAATTCAATAACTAATTGAGGATCACCATCTTCATGTGCAAGGTTCTTTACAGTTAAGATATGGTTTTTTTTATCATCTACATAAATAAGATGATCTGCAATTTTCTTTTGAATAAGTCTTTTGACTAAACTTTTAATAAAAAGATTAAAGTACCAAAGTTTAGGGTCATCAGTAAAACTCACAATATCGCCAACTTGAGTTTTGATTAAAGCAATTCTTTGTACAGATGCCAATCGTGTTTTTAAATCATGTAAAGACATAATGTTTACCTTTTCGTTTAAGTGTTTCATATCAAGGAAAAAAGATATAAATAAAATATAAGATAAGATAAATAAACAAGGAAAAGATATGATCAAAAAGCTAATCACATATAAAAGTATGTATCTAGTACATATTATACCAGCTAGTGAAAAGTTGCCACCTATGAAATCAGATTACTTTGCATTTTCATTAGATATGGCAAATACACAGGTAGATTTCTTTAGAACACAGAAAGCGACTACTTATGTGTTTTATCCTACGGATGCTTTAACAAGAGAACAGATATTATCATTAGAAACCATAAGCCAAAGGGAAATACTTTTCTTTACAGCTTGTGCATTTAAATATGAAAGGATAGATATGGCAAAAGAATTGCTATTGAGCAGTATGCAAAAAGACTTTATTCAGAAATTCTATAAGGTTTTAAAAAAGAAAGATTATCCAATTGCTTATGATCATATCATGGCATATCTTAAAGATGTAAGACCAACAATGCTTTATGAAAGACCATTTGAGCAGGTAGTAAATTGTGATAAGAATACTTTGTTTAAGTGTTTAAAAGAGCATCATGCTTATATAGATAAGAGCAATGATGATTTACAGCCTGCACAGTGGAATACAGATTTATTGTCATTTATGGATAAAGATCAAATTCGTGTTCGTGTAGATGAAAGGTATATAGATAGCTTTGAGAAAGCAACAGGATTAAATCATTTAAGATGGATAGAAGATAACAATACAGATTATTATACCTTTGAGATTATTCTTCAACCTTAACAATTACCTTGCCATCATCTAAGATTTGGAAAACTTGATCTTCTTTCAAATCAAATTTAAATTTAATTTGGCTTAAAAGGTTTTGAGCTTCATTCTCATTCTTATTGAGAGTTTCAATGATGTTATGTTTTTTAAGTTCAAGAGAGCCTAACTGATTAACAAGCTGGATAGCAGTTTGCTTTAATTCTGCAAACTTTTGGATTTGTTGTTCAGAGAGTGTCCCGATCTGTTTTGTAGTGCTTTGCATTTTGAACTGCCTTTTTAAGTTTAAGTTTAAGTAAGATGTCTTTAGACTTATTATTTATACAATCTGTTTTCTTTTTAAGATCATTAAATTTTATATCTTCTTTAATAACTAAAGGTGATGGTGGAGGTATTTCGACCATCTTTATTTCTTTTGCACGGATGGTAGTCATTTCTAATTTTTTGTGTTTAAAGAAATCATCTGTACCCGATATAAGAAAGAAAACAGAAGTAAACATAATAGCTAAAGCATAAACTTTCATTTTTTAAAACTCACTTTTCAATTAAGATCTTTTGGATCTCATTCAAGTTTTTTTCGATGCTGTTAATGTCTTTCTCAATATCTTTTAATGCTTGTTCTGTACGAGCATCCATAACTTTATCATTAACAACATCTTTTTTGACTTCATAGACTTGATATTCTATCTGATTTATTTTGTTCTGTATGTTGATTACTTGGTTTTCAAGCACTGCATTATCAACACTTATTTCATTAAGCCAATAGATAAGGGGCAATACACTAGCAGATAAGCCTTTCATTGCCCAACTGATCCATTTTCTCATTTGTTCGTTTTGTTTTTCTGTCATTTTCTATTCTATCTTTATTATAAAAAGTTTCGTGGAGAGAGGACACCACGACCAACATGGGGACCAAAAGCTGATCTGATACCAACACCATATTTAGGTTGTTGTAAACCACGAATGATTTTGGTAGTTCTAGCTTTCATTTCAGTAGCAGTTTGCCATTGACTTTCAGCGGCGGATCTTAAACCTTCATATTTAGAGGATTTATCAATATTTAATGAAATGCCACCTATGGAATAATCAAATTCATCTACAATCCAATTCGCTTGTAATGCCATCGCCGCAAACTGAATAGCACCTTGAAAGATTGCAGTTCGCCATGCAGGTTTCTGATTACAAAGAACATCAATATTTTTATATGCACCATCAGTTTCAGGTGGCATCATATTCCACCAATCTAATGCTCTTTCAATATATTCTAATAACTCTACATCTTCCCATACTTGACCAAATACTCTATTATATTGACCAACATTAGCTTCAGCTTCAGGTGGTCTAAAATGATAAAATTTATCAGGACAGTTATGGACAAGTATTTTACTATCAAATAAAAAGAGATTGTGATTATTTTCTACTGTGAGATCATACATATGCTCTCTATTATCTATTTGAGAGATAGCTAATATCTTAACTTTGCCTTGTAGAGAATAAACAGAATCACCTTCTTTTAAATCTTCTACTTCAACAGCATAATCAATATCTGTATATACTCTATGACCACCTGTGAGAATCATACTACCTAATTCAGTTTCAATAGAATAGATAGATTCCCATGATGTTTCATTTTTATGTGCTTTCTCAATCTTTTGCCAAGACAAATTGCCTTCTTTATCCATAGATTGGATTTTCAAAGTACCTTCTTTAAAAGATTCTTTGATAATACTATCATTTTCTTTATCTATTAGATCATAAAGTTCTTCTAAAGTAATAATTACTTTTTCACCATTGACATCTAATAAGATTTTCTCTTCACCACCAATACACTGATCACGGAGTAGCAATCTTAGTTTATCTACCATTATTCTTTCATTAGTAGAAAATGAATTTCCTACTATTGTAGTTTCACTGACAACACCAAATTCTTGAATGACAGTTTGTTCAGGACTATTAACAAGTTCTTTAATCGTCCATTTTATTCTATATGTACCATAAGATGCAGTAGCTGGTATTCTAAGAGAGGCATAGTATTCACCAACAGCTGGATTTTCAGGTATGCGAGCAGGATCACCAATAAGAACATCAACCATATTATCTACAAAAAAGATAGCATAAGTAATAGACGAGGCATTGGCAACATTTCCACTAGCATTAGTTAAGAATATATCAAGATCACCACGAGTAAGTGTTTGACTTCGTTTAAATGCGACACTCATTTTATCAGTACCTTGTTTGTGATTTTCAATTTATTAAAGAGTCTAAATATAAAATAAGTATTTTTTCAAAGGATTTGAAATCATGGCAAATAGCCTATCTCTTAAAGTAATCAATGTTGGCTCAAACTCATCTATATATTTAAATGACATTCATGATGGTAAAGATCAGAATGGTAGAGTAAATAATCGTAAGCCATATCAATATATACCTAAAAATGGTGCAGTAACAATATTGTTTACAGAACAAGTACAATATAGCTATGAATCAGGTGCAATCAGATCATTTATTGATCAAGGTTTAATTCAAACCTTTTTTGAGCATGGTGATTTAAATTATACCTCAACTGATGAAGATGGTATTTCAAATCATTTAGATGTCACTTTCCAAAATGGTCTATATGAGATTTCGGGTCCTTATGATCCTCAAGGTGCTTTAGATTTTACAGGTACTGACATTTTAATTAAAGCAGGTACTTCAAATGGTGCAGGTCAAGTAGGTGGTGCTTTGGAATTAAATGCAGGTGCATCTCTTAATGGTAATGGTGGTGGTGTAGAAATCCGTGCAGGTGAAGGTGAAGTAAATGGTGGTGGTGTATATATTTATGGTAATAGAGGAAGTACAGGCACAGCAGGTAAAGTATCTATTATAGGTGGTGATAGTGATACTGATGATGGTGGTAATGTAGAGATTACAGGTGGTCCCGTATGGAGTGGGAATAAAGAAGGTGGGAATGTAAATTTAACAGGTGGTCTTGTAATTGATAATGTTGTGGCAACAGGTGGTCATATTAATATCACAGGTGGTGGTGTAGGTAATTTTATAGGTTCTTCAAATGGTGGTGATGTAAATATCACATCAGGAGCAGGTATTGGGGCAGGCAGGACAAGTGGAAATATTACTTTAGATCCAGCAACAGGTGGAGGTGGTGCAAGTGATGGTAAAGTTATTATTAAAGGTGCAAATGTTACTTTAGATAATTATATCTTTAATGGTCTTTTAGGTGTGTTTAATGGTGATGGTACTGTAGGTGTTCATTATTATGGATCACAAGACTTTACTATACCTGATGGTTTAAATAATGGTGAAATCACTTTTACAGTAGCAGGTGCTTTTATAATTGGAACAAATCTAATAATTCTGAATGTGTTTGCACCATCATCAGTAGATATTAATACACCACCTGTTACTTATGAGATTAACCCGGGTGTGAATTTCAAAGCTAGACTTAAAGCAACAAATGGATCAGGTGATCCTGTAGGCTGTAAACTATTTTGGGTTTGTATCTAAATATAGGATGACAGTATATAATAAGGTAGTGGAGGTACTAGCGATAAAGGTTTAGTTTAATTTACTTTCATCTGCAGGAATAGTACCTGTATTGAGACCCATTTCTACCATTTTTGGATGATTGTTTTTTAAGAAAGATATAAAATCTTTAATACTTGCTTTAATACTTGCACGATCATCAGAAGTAGTTTCATCCCAAAGGTATAGTTTTTTGGATAAGTTAAGTAGCATATCTTTACGAGCATTCCATTCATAAGGACTTACAAGAATAGACATTTGGATTGTATCTTCTTCATTATCAGGAAAAAGGTCAATAAGAAGAGACCATTTATGTGTAGGATATAGTGCTAGAGGATGGTTATTTTTTAGTACTAACTCATATTTGAGAGTATTTCCTCTTCTTTGTCCTTCATACATAAGTTTAAGAGAAGGTATACTTTTTTCGATTTCTTCTTGGAAAATATCTTGTTCTTCTTTAAAGAAATCGAAAAAAGTTTTTTTTTCAAGACGAGCGAGTCTATGTTTAAGTTGAGCAATACGATGTGACATAATGTTTTCCATTTCTTTGAAAGATTATTTAAACCAATCGGAAACTAATTTTTTATCAAAACCAGCTTTATATAAAGCATGACGAATTTGTTTTTTAATTTCTTCAGGTGGTTCACCATTAGCAGGATTAGAAAAACCATTTTGAGCAAAAGTCAAAATAGGATCTTTACGATTTTTCTCAAAGATAGCATCATTGATTAATTGTAAACGATATTGTCTTTTAATATCATCATCGTAACCTGCTAAAGCCATAGCAAGTTCATCCATACTAAATCGTTTCTTATAAAATGTAGTAGCTTTTAAATATTGTGATGCTACTCTAAGAGCAGATGGTCTATTCATTTTTCAAGTCCTTTCGTATCTTCCACAGTAAATTGATCTTTAGTGCCACCATCATAGGATTTGGCAAAACCTTTTTCAATCATCATTTCACTAAGTGTCTTAGGTGCTGGTGTCCAATCATCATTTAAAGACCATACATCAGCTAAAGCACGACCATATTTATCAGGCTTGTGGCTTTTTAATAACACTTTTTTATCAAGTACTTGTTCACGGATAAAATCTCTTGATGCCACAGCTAATTTCTTAACTTCAGGATCTTCTGATTTCATTTCAGCAGTGTCAATACCCATAAGACGAACTTTAGTTTTAATGGTTAAACTAAAACCTAGATCGATAATAACAGTAAGAGTATCACCATCATATACTTCTAAAACATCAGCATAATATGTATAAGGTGATGGTGGCAAGGTAGCTTTCTTTTTAGCCATTTTCTTTTGTCCTTTTTTATGTTCATGCAATAAAGTATTTATAAATATGTTATTAAAGAATGAAAGAAACGAAAGGTTTTCAAAATGAGAAATTTAAGTAAAAAGATTGCATCTGTATATATGATGCAAAAACAAGCAGGCAGTGGATCACTACTTGCATTCCCAAGTGTTATGTTCAATTTGAAAGAATTATCTAACCAAGCAAAAGATCAAGTATCTGATGCGATTGTAGATGGTCTTGCAAATATTTTTCATGGCATCATTCAAGCAAGTGGTGGTGAGTATGAAGTTAAAGTTTTAAAACAAGAAACACTTGAAGGTGATATTCCGATGAGAAATCAAGGTAAGTATTACAGTGATACAGGTTTTGAAGCACATGAGATTTATGGTGCAAATGGAAAAAAATTATCTTTATCTATTCAAGTAGAACTTGAATTTGTAGCTGAAGAATTGGCAAAACATCTCAATTCAGAAGTACATCAATTTTTTGCACATAAGATTCTTACTAAAGAGGTATTAAAAGATCTTAAAGCAGGATCATATTTAAATGCAGTAGCAATGTTTGTAAAGCAAGAAATTAAAAGTTCAAACATTCGCTATGCTACAGATCATGTAGAAGAGTTTTTAAGTTGGATTGAAAATCTTGATTTAGATTTTCTTGGCATGAATAGTATGGAAGGTAGTCAATATTTAGAGTACTCTAGTGTTGCAGTAAAAGATGTGAGTTGGAGTTTAAATACTATGGACTTTTTGGTAGCTATGGAAGTAGGTTTTATACTTGATGGTAATCAGTATTTGAATGATTATTAGCCTACAACTAAAGCATCATAATAGGTATAGGTGAAGGTGGTAGGGTATCATTCTTTTATAGTTTATTAATAAAATCGTGATTGATAAAAGATTCCTTAATCCGACAACGAAAGTGAAGATTAAAAATGAAATATTTAAGTAAAAAAATTGCATCTATCTATATGCAAAAGCAAGCAGGTAATGGATCACTACTTGCATTCCCAAGTGTTATGTTCAATTTGAAAGAATTATCTAACCAAGCAAAAGATCAAGTATCTGGTGCGATTGTAGATGGTCTTACAAATGTTTTTCATGGCATCATTCAATCAGCTGATGGTGAGTATCAAGTTAAAGTTTTAAAACAAGAAGAAGATATTTATTCACATGAGATACGAGTATCTTTATCTATTCAAGTGGCACTTGAATCTGTAGCTAAAGTATTAGCAGATCATCTCAATTCAGAAGAACCTCAATTTTTTGCACATAAGATTCTTGCTAAAGAGGTATTAAAAGATCTTAAAGCAGGATCATATTTAAATGCAGTAGCAATGTTTGTAAAGCAAGGAATTAAAAGTTCAAACATTCACTATGATGAAAAGGTTGTTGAAGAGTTTTTAATGAAAGATGCGGGTATTTCTTTAGATTTTCTTGTTGGTATTGATACTGATGATGTTGATGTTCATCAATATTTAGATTCTTATAGTATTGCAGTAAAAGATGTGAGTTGGAGTTTAAACACTATGGATTTTTTGGTAAATATGGAAGTAATTTATGTAATTGATCCAGATCCAAATGATTATTAGCCTACAATAGCAAATTCCTGTCTTGCTATTTCTATTGGTGCAGTAGAATCTCTTTGGATAGACCATTCTACATAATATCCACCTCTTAAAAATCCTGTATTCAATTTTTCACCTACAAAGTAATATCCTGTGCTTTCTTTAATAGGTGTTCTTTCTGCCATACCTACTCTATTTTTCTTCATGTCATAAAAAGCATAAGTAATTCGATATGGATCAAATAACCTATCTCTATCATCTCTGATATATATTCTTAAATCAAATTTTGTAGGTGTATCGCTTTGTTTAAATATGACTGCCATTATATGCTCTCTTTTATTGATTCTATATATGCAGATCAAAATAAATCATTTAGAAAGAAATTCTTCTTTGCTTTCTTTAATGTATCCAAGAGCAAAACCTATATCCCATAATAAAGCAAGTTCATCTTTAGTAAGACCTTCTTTATTGATCGCTTTCTTATCCATCAAATCTTTAACAGCTTGTGTGAATAACATATTAATCTTCTTCACAACAAGGAGGAATATAAGATTGTTTAAAAGTTTTAAAGAAAGCCTTAATATCTTTCTTTAAATGCTTTGCAATAGCTTTATTAAAATTTAAAGGATTATCAACAGAACAGGTATCAAAAACTAAAGTTTGCTTATCAATAAATGATTCTGTGCATATGGAATCATTTCTGATGAGTCCTGATTTTTTACTTGCAGAGATTTTAAGACGGAATGAGCCATCTTGAAATTCTGTGTAAGAAAACTTAAATTTACCTGTTAGTGTTTTATCTAACAATTCTTTAGATTTGACATGAGAAAATTCTTCAAATTCTTTGATTTGTTCTTCGTCAAGGTATTTAGAAAGAATCTTTTGCAATAAGGGAACTCGTTTGAAAACTTCATAAGGTGGTGGACTTTTTCTTTTCTTGCGAGAACCTCTTCTAATAATAGAACCCATAGTTTTTACTCTCTTGTGTGGATTGCACTTAATTGTGCAAATCATATTACCAAGCTATTTAAACTTTTTTGGAAGAAATTCAAAAAAGCCTAGTAAATCTAGTTCTTGCAAAAACAGTTCTACTAATTCTTTTTTACTGACACTAGGATAGCCTACTGTATTGTGTTTTACTTTATTAAAATCTATATTTTGAAATATGCTTAATGTTGTTTCATGCTTAGATTTGATATAGAAAAAGTTTTTTGTTGTGTACTTGTCTTTTTGATCTATGATAATTTGACCTGCCTTTACACCAACTCTTTGCACTATAAAATCACAATCTTTTGGCTCAACAAAATCAAAATAACTATTTGCTTTTGAAACATCTAATCCTTTGGTATTTTGTCTTTGGTTTATTTGTCTTTGCCATATCTGAAAGCAACAAGAAACATCATAAGATTTGTTATTGAATATAAAGCTATTTTTTGGTACATCTTCATCATATATAAGATGAAAGTTTTTATCTAGCTTCTTAACAAAAGAGTTTTTTCTAAAAGTTTTAGGCAATATGAATGCTATCACATTACTAAATGTTGCTGAGTGATTGAAAAAATCTACTGCTAGATTTGAATTTTTACCAAAAGGTGGATTTCCAATTGTGATGATATTGCCTTTTAGTAAACAATTCCATTTTAAGAAATCCATTTTGATTGCACCATCAATTTTAGGATCTATATCAATTGCGATTCTTTTTGTATGGTCAAATAGGTGATAAAAAGCACCATTCCCAACACTTGGCTCAATAATGTAATCAAATGAAACTAAATCTAATTTACTTTGGATGATATTGAAAAAGTTTTTAGCACACTCTAAATTTGTATAAAATTGGTCTAGTTCTCTTGCATTTTCAAACATCTGTAAAACTCTTATGTGCTATGCACAATTAAACAAAACTAATTCGCATACCTTTAATAGCATCTATATTGATAGTAGTTTCTTTTACAATTCGTTCATCATCAAGGTTAGTACCTTCTACTTTAATATATAGAGTTTGACCTGCTGTATCACTAGGAATGGTAATAAAGGCTGTCCAGCTAGATGGTTCATCTTCATCAAGTAAATCCATCGCTTGATTAGTGATAAGTTTCTCTATTGTGTTATCATCATTAAAACGATAAAGAGTGTAGATAGCATCTGCAATGACAATAGGAATACCTTCAGGTGATGTGAAAAAAACATTATGTGCATATACATCATTTGGATAAATAGCCATGTTAAGATTCCTTTTTAGACATATATGTTAATGACTTCATAGATCTAATTTCATCAACAAAATCCAAAGCAGTGATAGTAGCTTGCCTGTTAAAATATTCTTTTTTAAGATCTTTAATAGAACCATTGTCTTGAAAAAGAAAAGAGATTTTAAAATCATCTTTTTCAGTGGATTGTAGAATAACACCTTTAGCTTTAAGAAAAGATGCAAAGTACAAATCAGAAGTTCTATAAGTCATTTTAAAAGGCTTTTCACTTGATCTAAGATTTGTTTAGTTTTTTTGCTTTCTGTGTTATAGACAATTTGATTATCTAACCATTCGGCAACCTGTTCGCCCCATGTGGCATTTAATTTGAATCCATCTGTAGTAAAACATCTAGATTCAAACTGTTTCTTATTAAAGAATGCTTGGATAACTTTCTTATCCTCTAAATTTAATTTCATCAGTTATTTCCTTTATAACTTATTCTTTAAATATTAGGCTTGTGGATCATACACAGTACCATTATTATTATAAATAACAACAGCTTGTGATTGAACACCTTTGTAAGTGAAAGCATCAGAAAGCATAACAGACAAAGCACCTTCAGCAGAAGAAACAGCCAAATCACTTGTCAAAATTCTTTGGTATTTATCGCCTGAGAAAAAGCTATCAATATCATTAGCAGGAATACCTACAAAGTTTTGAGTATTGTCTTGAACTTCATGACCTGCAGGCAAAGTAAAGGTAGCACCTGCAAGGATAGCAAGAATATCTACTAATCTACCTGTAGAATTGCCTTCGCCAATACCTCTATTTTCAGCACCTGCAATTTGTGCTTTGAGAATAACATTCACTTCAGCAACAGTAAGACCATTACCAGCTTGCATACGAGCAATAATAGCATTAGCAGAGTTATTAGCTTCAGTGGCAGTCATAGCTAAATTATCAGGTGCAACAACATCACCTTCAATAGTAGCAATAAGATAAGCACTTAAACCTGTAGTGGTTTTACTAATAGTTCTTTGATCACCATTAGATTTAGTAGCAACAGTGTTATTAGAAGGATTGCTAAGATAGAAAGGACCCTGTGGAAGAGGATCAATCACAGGATTATATTGTGATTGGTTGGGCCACAAGTCACGGATTAGCAAAGTTCCATTAGGAATGTCAGTTCTTTTCAAAGTAATAAACATAATTTTTACTCCATATCCATTAAAGGATTAAGCTAAAGTTCCATCGTTTTGGTAAACGATGATTAAAGGGATTTCATTATCAGCTGAATCTAATTGTGTTTTACCTGCATAGGTTTTCACATTAGTAGAATATTGGTAAAGTTCACCTTCAGAAAGGCTAGTTTCCCAAGTAGTATCGCCATTGATAAGTTTTCTATCATTAGGTGTAGAAAAACTACCTACACCCATAGGTACAACATAATCACCATTGTCATCTTGGAATTTAACACCTGCATTAAATTCAAACTTATCACCTGCTAAAATACGAAGAACATCTTCTGTACTGCCATTGAAAGTGTAATCACCATTGATATTTTCAACAATAGCTTCAATATCATCAAGAGCATTGCCATCAATAACTTCTTGTTGAATAGCTTCAACAACAGCAATAGCTTGTGCTTTTGTCAAAGCAGTAGCATCATTATCTACATAAACGAGAACATAAGCGAGTAAGCCATGAGTATCTCTAAGAAATGATCTTTCATCACCATTAGATACAATGATAGGTGCAGTATGACCTTTCATGTTTAAATCAGATGCACGAACATAAAGAGGACCCTGTGGATAAGGTTCAGTAGCAGGTTTATATTGAGATTTATTGAAAAACAAATCTTTGATTTGAATTGCACCATCTTGCAAGTCAGTTCTTCTTGGTAGCACATAAGGCATTTCGGTATCTCCTTTTGTATAATCTTTCTTATTAAAGAATAATTATTAAATGTTTATTAAGAATGATTTACTAAAACCATTCTAACAGTAAATCTAATTTCATCACCTGCACCTGCAATAAACAGTTCGGGTGCTCCACCACCTGTTAAACCAATTTCACCATAAGGTCTAATGATGGTAGGATTCATGCCCGGGTGAAAAGCAACATAACTTGAATCTGTATCATCTAAATTCAAAACACTAATGGTATGTGAGAAATAAGGTAAATGAATATTCATTGTACCAAAATCCATTACATCAGGTTCATCAGCTAAAGCAGGTGCAGTACCTGTAAAGGTAAAGACAGGATGAGCAGTAGTAAAGAAATCAAATGGTGGAACACAAATGATGGGTCCATAATCAGACCATTGTTGGTTATGTCTATATTTTCCACGAACACGGATATAAAGAACATCAGTATCCGATGGAAGTTTAGTGTCTAATGGATTAACAGGTAGTGTATCTGCATAGTCATTTGGATCAAAAATCCATCTTGTTAAATCTCTATTATTTTCATCAGCTAAAGTTTTAGTAGTTTTAATAGTGATAGATCGGAAAGAAGATCCAACTTTAACAGTAAACATAGATTTGGGATTATTATAGGCAGTAGTGACATTACTAGCACCAGCTACTTCAATTTGATCCATTGCTCTAAGTAAATCATTTTTTAAAGACATATCTACTAGACCTTTAGATCTAGCATTAAGACTAGGTGCTAATCTTCCTCTTGACATAAAATTAAATCCTTTATTGATAATATTATAAAAGACAGGATTTAATTAAAAGAATATTAAAGAGCAAATGTTTGAGAGGCTAAACGATAGAATTTTTCATCTTGCATAGCGAGTTTTTTAAATTCACGGATAACAAGACGATTGGCAGTTTTCTTAACAACAGTTTCTTCTTCTTCATCCCACCATGCTTTAAGTTTAGCACCTGCATCATCAAAGATACCTTTAACTTTATTATATCCCCATTTGACAGCACTAAGGACATCATTAATAACAGCCATAGGTAGACCAAATACCAAAGCGGCGGCTTTTTTCAAGAGCATATAAACATTATGTGATCCGAACAAAAGACAAAGAGTCAAAATGACTGCAAAAGATCCTGCAACAGCACCTGCTACTTTTAACCAAGATGCACCATGCAACCACATTTCAACAGCATGAAGAGCTTCATATCCATATTTCAAAGCATATTTTTGGATACTGATCCAATTTTCTTCAACAGCGACTGCACCTAAACCTAAGAAAGTAGGTAGATAAGGTTTAAATTTTTCCCATTCTTTACTTTCAGCTTTTAAAAGATCTTCAGCACTTTCAGCAGAAAGAACAGATGCAATAAAAGCAATAGTACCTGAAATATCGCCACCACTTTTTGTTTTATTGAGATTAAGATCAATAACCTCAAAAGCAATAGAAACTGCATCAACAGGAGCAGATACTACAGCAAAGTTTTTATTTTGGATATTTTGAATAGTAACACTATGTTTTTTAATCCATGCTTTGATTTTATTTAGACCTTTAGGTGCAAGTTTCTTTTCATGTTCTTCTACAGTAGAAACCATAGCTTCAGCAACTAGATTTAATTTAGCTTCATTCTGAACATCTTTAGGTGCATCAGCTAAATCTTCAACAATAGTTTCAACTTTGGCATCACTAGCAACACGAACTTTACCCATAGCAATAAGACAAGCCTGTCTTAAAGAATGACCTTTAGGTGTTTGGAAAGATAACTTATATAAAGTAGCAATCGTTTGAGAGCGATTCATTTTTGACCATCCTTGTTTTTTAAGTGAATGTTTTTTATAACAAACAAGGATTAAAATATAAATTTAATATTAAAATCTTTTACGAGCAGTCTTAACAGATACAAGTTTACCACCCATAATATCAGCGATCTCTTGTGGTGTTAAATATCTTTCACTTTCTGCTTTTTTAGTACGAGCAGTTTTAGCAGGCTTAACAGACACTAAAGTACCACCCATAATATCTGCAATTTCTTGTGGTGTTAAATATTCTTCATCTTTCGCATAACGAGAAAAAGATTGACCAACACCTTGAGAAATTTCATCTGAATCAAGATATTCATCTTTATTGCTATCTAATAAAGAAAACATATCATCATTGCCTTCCCATTCATCACGACCAATCATTTGATCTTGATTAAAATCATATTCATCAAACATGGTATGTGAAAGCATTTCATTCGCTTTCTTTAATCTATTTTTAAGAGTAGATAACTTTGCCATTTGCTTTAATCCTTTGAAAAGAGGTTATATACATAATATATCTTATATTAAAACATTATTAACTTTTCTTTAAGGTATCTTCTTTCTTAACAAGTTCACTATAGCTTTCTGTATTCTTGCCTAAATCTTTGGCAAGTTTTTGAGCATCCGACCAAGAATCTACTCTTTCACCATTTACATTAGGTACTAGCTTAACACTAGGTGCATCTCTCTTCATTTCATTTTCTCTAACAGCAAGTTTCTTATTTTTATCTGACATCTGTTTACTGATACGATTATTCTTATCTATCCAGCTATCACCTTTAAACATGACTTGTGGCATAGTGATTTGTCTTGTACAGTCATTCGCAGAACATTCAGGACAAGCTTCAGGTTTATTGTATTCAGAGATTTTTTTAGTGACATTAAATTCATGTTCACATTCTTTGCAGATATAGCTGTAAGAAGGCATTTTAATATTCCTTTGTTTTATTTTAATTATACAAGGGATTTGTAGTAGGCAAGCATAACATCTTGTTTTGGCAAACCAAATAACTTATATCCATTTAATACGATATCCACATATTCTAAATGTGGTTTATTTTTCATAGCATCTCTTACCATTGTGTAGCTAAATGCTTTTTCACCTGTGTTTAATAAAAAAGAAAAGTGATGGTATTTACATCCTTCTTCATGATCTAAAGAAGAGATGCTATCATCAGGTATCTGCCATAAAATACCATGTACTGTAGAATTAGGATTTGGTTTAATATCTAAAACACCATTTTGACGATGGTTTCTAGAATGTCCTGCAAATCTTAATTCCCAATCTTTTAGACTATACCTACCATAAAATTGTGCATTCGGTATTCTTGATAACATAACTTTAGGATTGGTATTACTACCATAAGCAAAATATATCATCTCCATTTACCTTTTAAGAATGGATTGGTTTCTTTTGGTATTTTGTATGGTTCTAATTTAAAATTACCTTGACCATCTTCTTTACAAATCCTAAACAAATTTAATTTCAATCGTGGTTTCACTACATTACACTTATATCCTAAAATCCTAACCTTGTATGGTAAGGTATAAAAATTAAATGTTTTCTCTTGTGGATCAATCACATATTGACAGCCTGTCTTTAAACCATTTGGTAGATTCCTAACCATATTATGTGGATCATCAAAACCATTTGGTCTGTATTTATAGATATTCTCAATAATGCTTTCTTTACTTTCAGTATTTCTTAATGCTTTTAATGCTCTTAATCTTCTAGTGATAGTGGATTTTCTACCATTACCATTTTGTACACCTGCATGAGGAATATCTATACCATGATTTGTTCTTACATGAACATCTTCATTTGGATTAATTTCTTTACAGACAGGTTCTTCACCTTCAAAATGCTCTACTGAATATGACTTATCTGCATTAGATATAATTGTATGTCCATATAGTCCATTCTTATATCCACAAATCATATCCATAGCATCTTCAACAGTTTTTTGTTCTAGTGCTTTAAGAATAATTTCACCATCACCTTTAGCTGAATCTTTCAAGCGACTTTCATCTATTGAAGGCATAAGAGTAGCATTAATAATACCTATGCCATATTGATTCATACCTTCTATCCATCCTGTGAGAGCATCTTTAAAATATAAGACTTCTACACCATGTCTTAATTCATGGTGGAATGTTATGCAATTTCTATAATTACGATCTCTATTCTTAAAAAGAACACGATCATCATTCCATTGACCTAGAGCAACAATACAACCTTGCTTATTCATTTGATAATCCTTTCTAAAACAGCTAATGTGTGTTTACATAGCTTATTGTTTCCCTTTGGATCTTTGACTTGTGGTTTATCAGCAGTGCCTTGTGGATCACCTAATAAATATCCGTCTTGTTTTGCATGATACTCAGCACCTTGATATTTCCAAAATCCACAATCACAATTTGTAAATACATTGTTATTGGTATCGACTAGAACATTGACTTGATACTCACCTACTTGAAAGGTATTTACTTTATTTTTACCATTAAATTCACCTGTGATTTGTTTATCACTAGCTACGATATTAGGATTTAAACCTGTTTTGATTTGGCTTAATGTAGTGGCTTTTCTCATAGCAAAGGTATTATTCACTATGCTTTCATTAAACACATGGTTTCTACTAGCTACTTTTATTAACTCATTTTTAAAAGCTGTTTTTGTCTGTGGTGTAGATGAGATAAGACAATTCATGCAGGCAGTTCTAAGACTACTTGTGTTATCAAAAAGATAACTTAATTTATATGCTCGCATGATAAGAGATGCTTCTTTTTTAGCTTTGGATTTTTTAATCTCTTCTTCATTATCTTTTTTCCATTTTTTCCATTTGCTATATGCAGGACTACTAGCTTTAGATGGATCATGTCCCCAATTTCTTAAAGAGATTTCCCATTTACTTCTACCTGTTGAACCTACAGGTTGCCCGGGTGATCCACCAAGCATACGACCATTAAAACCATTCTCTTGACTAGCATTATCAAAATCTTGAGCAGTCCAATCTTCAAAAGGTTTGTCTTTTCTTCTTTTAATACGATGAAAAGAATCATAACCTGATTGGATTTTGCCATTATCTTTAGCCTCTTCTCTATTTAAAGAAGCTTCAAGGTGATCTGGATTATCGCCCCATTCTTTTAATTCTTTTTCTGACATATTGATAAGTTTTTTCCACTTATCATAGATTTCTTTTTTTTCTTCATCAGATCGTTCTTTAGCAAGATATTTCATTTTAGATATCCTTTGTCTTGTATATAATAGATAAACATATTAAACAAAAAAAAGATTTGAAAAAAATGAAATTGCTAGATCCAAGAGATGAATTTGATAAATGTGTAGTAGGTGTTTTATATGATGCAGATTGTGCAGTCTATGACACAGAGTTAGTATTGGAAACATTCATGCGAATTAATGAATGGTCTTATGAAGAGGCATTGGAATGGTTTGAATACAATGTATTAAGATCCTTGCCATATTTTGAAGATGCACCTGTGTTTATGAATAAAGATTTTGATTTGGATTTAGATAAATAATGATTAGAAATAAAGTTTGGCATATTTTGCAATAGCCATTTTAACTTTATCAGCAGGTATATTGATCAATCTCTTTTTAAAATTAGGTGTAGTACTTTTCATTTTCCCATAGAAATCAATATTATATGTACCTAAATCATTTAAGAAGATACCTATATGTTCAACACCAACACCAAAAACAAGAGGAACTGAAAAAATAATACCACCCATAGCTTTATTAGATCTAGCAATATGAGAACCATACATCATAGACTTAATTTTTTCTTCACCACCTAAAAGGTTAATAACATCATCAGCACCATTAATTACAGGATTTTCAAATTCGCCTGCTTTTCTACCAAATAAACTCCAATTTGGAGGAGTTGGTATTTGTTCAATTTTAGGTACTCGTAAAGAAAGACCTGTATGATATTCAACAGTAGAAAGCAATTTTTCTACAGGTACATCATTTTCACTACTCTTGACTTTACGATCAAATGTTTTTGAACTGAAAGGACTATAAAACTTTAAATCATAGCTATCAGATCCATTAAGAGTAATCATAATCAAACCAATGCCTTTGCCTGTTCTAGGAATATGGATTTGAACACCATTAGGCATACCAACAAATTGTTTTGCACCTGCCATCATTTTTAAAGTTCTATTTCCACCTAACAGTTCAAGGATTTGATTGCCAATTTCATTAGAAGTTTTTTGAGTAGAAGCAGTACGACCACTATAAGCATTTTCCATAATCTCAAATAAAAGATTTTCTGCAGGCACATCTTTTAAACTCTTTTTAACATTAGGTGTTTTACCTGCACCTAAAAAGTTTACATCATAACTTCCATTGTTATTTGCTAAGACATGGATGTAATAAATTTTATCGCCTTTACCATAAGGAAGTTGTCTAGGGAAAATAATTCCTTTATTTCCTGAAAGTATCTGAACAGAACCACCATTAGTGAAAGATTTGATATTATCTCTACCACCTAATAGTTCAAGGATTTGATTGCTAGTATCATTAGAAGTTTTTTGAGTAGATGCAGTACGATAGTAACCACGATACCATGCTCTTTCTGCATATGTTAGACCTTCCATAATCCAATCAGCAACAACAAGAGTATCTTGAATTTGATTGTCCACTGTAATTAGGTATTCATTTCTAGTATCTTCTATGGTTTCTTGTGGATCATTAGATGTAATCATTAAATTCACTAGAACAGACATTCCCATATCTACAGGTCTACTTTTAAATTCTAAAAGAAGTTCTAGTCCTGAGATTGTATGTACACCTGAAATAACACCACCATTTTGAATTTTAAATTTCCATTCGTTTTTGGTTTTTTTTGTTAAAATGCTGATGAGCATTTTTAAAAAAGAAATCATGTTTAACATAATGTTAGTCCTTTTTTGAGAGTAGGTTTCATAATAAAAATATCTATAAAAAAAGTATTAATGACTTTTAATAGCACCTTGAAATCTATGACTATCTTTTAAGAGTTCAGGTGAAACACCTTTAGGAAATCCATAAAGTCTTTTAGATACATTTCCCATTTCACCTAATTGTCTTGAGTAATAACCATCACCTTCCCAATCAACAGGCTTACCTAAAACTTTCTCAACAATTTCTTGATTGTCAATAAAAGGAACACCATGCTTTTGAGCAATATATTCTGTCTTTAAAGAAAGTTCAGCAAAGTAGCCTTGTTTATGCAAATAAGTAGCAATAGCTTCTTTAATAGCTTGTATTGCTTCAGGACTGCCATCATTGCCTGCAATACCTAATTTTTTGCCATGTGGTGTATCTGTCATGCTAATAAATAAATCAGCATATGGATCTTCATCAATATCTTTTAAAACAAAATCATCATATTTAAATAAAGTGTCTTGGTTTAAGTGCATACCAATAGACTTGTATGATTTCTCATACATATTCCAAATCTCATCTTTATCTTCAGGATGTTGTTTGATAACAGAAGTGTCAATATCCATAAACTTGTTTTTAATAAGATCTAGTTTAGCTTTTAAAATTCTTAATTTTCTCATGTGTTTATCTACCTTGTTTGTTTTAAGAAAATGTTTTTAGCAATGTTAAGTTGTTTTTCAGCTTCAGCAATAGCTTTAAGTGCCTGTGGAATAGTGCCTAAAGATTGTTGAAAAGCAAGACCATATTGAAATTCAGAAGAAGGGATATTTTGTCTATCTTCTTGAAATTCAATTTGGATTTCCATAATTTCATCCAGCATTTCATCAATACCATGAATAGCATTATCTACTTTAAGATTTCGTGCAAATCGTTTAAACATCTTTACTAAGTCCTTTGTATTTTGTTTAATAGAGATTGTGCATATAAAAGGATTATAAAAATGTATATCTACTTTGAAGATAAAGAACTTGCTTTAAATGCTCTAACATACTGCACGGATAAAACAAACATCTTAAAACGATATGGTGACAGGTATCGTTTAAATGTATATGATTTAACTTTTAGAGAAAGGTCTAAATTCTTTTATCGTTTCTCTAAAAAGGAATATCTTAATTCTTTTAAGATAGATAAAGAAGACCATTCAAAGGTTATTGTTTTTCTGCCACATGATTTGCAATTTGCCATGTCTATATATAATGAAATACAATCTAAATATAAAGATAGAGAAGATGTAGTGGTGTTTATTAATCGCAAAGATACACCTGATTGTTTACAGCTAGTATTTCATTCTAATAATGAAGATAAAGAAAGAAAAGCTATACTTAAGACAATAAATGAAGAAAATATTATGTATTTAAAAACTCGTTTAGGTATAACAGATGAAAGCACAGAAGGATGTTAGCACATTAAAGTAGTATGCTTTCTTAAAAAAGCACCTAAAGTTTCTTTGTTAATGATCCAAGAGTTGCTAGGTTTGTATCGATATTCAAAACGAATAGAATATTTATTAGGCTGGTCTTTAATATCTGTGATAAAAATCTTATCATAAAATTCATTTACATCTGCAAGGTAGACGACCAAAGCATCTGATTCATTTTTGAGATTAGATACAAGAATATCTGAATGTTCAATATTATCATAAATGATTTCAAGCAATTCATTAATCATTTTAAATCCTTTGTTTAAGTTGGATATGCTTATAACAAAAGATTTAGATAGGTGACATAGTTTTTTGTGATACCTGCCTATGTCATACAGACGGAAAAGCTAATGGATACTAGCAATCACAAAAAAATAGAATACTGATAATTTTTAAAAAAGCAATTATTTTTCAAATACCATAGCATGAATAAGATTTGAAAAATCAAGAGAAGATGTCTTATCTTGAGATTCTTTTTGTGGAATACAGCCTTCTTCAATAAATCTTGATACAGGAACAGTAACATATTTCCAAGTTTTATTAGCTGAATCCCAAGTTCTCTTAACATTAGTAGCAAGTACTCTAACAGAATCTTGACCACGAGTAAGAGCAACATAAGCTAATCGTCTTTCAGATGCTACTTCAGCTTCATGCTCTTTATCTGTCATTTCTTCTTTTTTATCTCTTGGGAATTGACTAGAGAAAATGGTGGTTAGGTTTTTACATTCCAAACCTTTCCATTGGTGCATGGTGTCAATAAGCATACCTGTATTCTTTTCTTTAGCTTCAGCGACTTGAGTAATATATTTAGTAATTTCTTTCATCGCATCTCTTAAAGTAGTGATAGCTGGATTATCTCTAAAATTGATAAGAGATTTCATAATATCTAAATCTGCTGATGTATCTTCAGCCTCCTCATCCTCTGCACCATCTGATCTAGTTTTTGGGAAAAAGGCTTCAGCGAAATCTCTAAGTTTTTCTCTTTGTGTTGCTCTATCAATCACCTTTTTTTGATCTTTTAACAGCAATAAAGAATTAAAACAATCTATAGGACTACCTGTAATTCGTCTAGCTTGTTTAAGAGTTCTAAGATAAACTTCAACATTTTTACGAACAGATGTTTCAGTGATAGGAAAATTATCCTCAGAAAGATCAGTTAAGAGATTAACATTCTTTTTACTTTGCAATAAATCCCTAACAACAACATTGAAGTTCTTTTCACCTAAAAAGTAAGTGGGTCCTGTGTTATGCAAAGTTAAAACATAGTTATTAAGTTCATCTACAGCAGAATCAGGCAAACTAATAAAATTTAGCCATTTGAATACATTCTTAAAATTGCTTTTCATTAAAGGATTGGTTTGTGATCGGAAAGGAATCTTTTCTTTTAATGCTTGCAATAAGAAAGGATATGCTTCTCTCTTAGATCTAGTAGCAACACCATAATCTTCTGCTTTTCCACCTAATTCAATATGTGTTTTAATTTCTTCTATTAAGCGAATAGCATCACTATTAAAAGTAGTATCAGGTGTTACTTCATAATAAATAGAACCTGTGCCTTTAGCTGGAACAGAAACACAAGTCATAGGAATTTGTTCATTATAAGAGATGAGTTTATTAGCAGTATCTACAATATCACCACCACTTCTAAAATTGGTAGGAATGATAGCAGTTTGGAAACCACCATTAAGAAGATCAGATTTACCAATAAATTCTTTAGGTGTAGCACCTCTAAATTCATAAATCGCTTGTTTATCATCACCAATCAAAACATAAGATTCTGCTCTCATGCGACCATAAACTTTAGATTTAACATCAGGTTTATTTTGATCTTTCACAACGAGTTGCATTTCATCATCTGTATATTGCATTAAGTTCGCAGGATTGATAGTGCCTGCAATTAAACCAAAGAAGATATGTTGAGATTGATTTAAGTCTTGTGCTTCGTCCACCATGATATGAGAATATTGTCTTTGTAAAGATGCTAAAAGAGCAGGTTTCTTTACAAGTAATCCAATGGTCTTAACAAGTTGGTCATCACCACTGCAATAACCTCTAAATGTAGTATCATTTTCTTTAAGCCATAAATAAGCACCATAGACTGCGACTAAAGCATTATTAAGAAAGTTAGGTGGCAACATTTCTTTAACTTGTTTTACAGACATTACATTGTTGTAAAATTGAGATACTTTTTTATGAAACCAATCAGATTGTCTTTTATCTGTGTAGTTTTCCATATCTTTTTCTAAACTATATAATTCTTGAAACAATTTATTATTCTTTAAAATGTTCTTTTGAACTTCAATATCAGATCCATTTAAACCTAAATTAAACCACATATTGGCAGGTGTATTTTTAAAATATGGTGAGTCTTTCGCTGGCAAACCTTTTTCACTTTTATCAGCTTCAGCTTCAAGATCTTCAAAGTTTTTAGCAGATGTTTTATTTGATTTACCAAACTTTTGAAGTCTTTCTAAATTCTCAAGTTTATCTTGAGCAAGTAATTTACCAAAAACTTTCTTGCCTCTTTCAGAATTGATCATGCTATTAAGATATTCTTTTTGACTAGCATCTAGATCATAAGGCAAGATTTTATTTTTTTGAATGACATTCAAGAGAGCAATATCTTTAGCTAAAACTTGTTTTTCTTGAGGATTTGTATTTGGATCATTCATGAAATAGTTAGCATATCCCATAAAGTTATTGATGATCTGAATATAGTTATTAATGTCTTGTTCTGTATATTGATCAAACATAGGCTTATTAGAAAATTTGCCTACTTGATTTTTAGGAACATTAGGTGACATTTCAATTTGATTAAGAGCAATATCCACTAACTTGCCGTCTAAAGCATGATCTACTTTATTATTGTCTTTGGTATTCTTCATTAAAATTCTATATGCAATAGAATGTGATGTACCAAAACCATCACCATAGATAGCACCTTCACCTGCAAATTCAGGTTTTTGGATTCTTTCTTTTAATTCAATAGCAGAGTTTCTAGTAAAAGATGTTGCCATGATTTTATTAGCAGGTACACCTTTTTCTTTAATAAGCCATGCAACACGACCTGCAAGAACACGAGTTTTACCTGAGCCTGCACCTGCGGCGATGATTGCTTTACCTTCTACAGTCATAGCAAGTTCTTGTTCAGGTGTTAGATTTAATCTTTTACCTGTTTCAGTGATATGTGTATCTGTACTGTGAATGGTGCTTGTTAAAGAATTTAAAATACTTTTAGCATCTTTACCTTCATTTTCATAAATTTCAGTGATGAGTGCTTGAAGTTTTTCTCTTCTTGCATCTTGAATATCAATATATTCTTTAGTGTTTGGATTTAAAGATCTAGCTTTTGTATCAAACTCTCTGATTTCAGTAGCAATATTGATATAGCTTTCTTTGATCGCAATCATTTGATCTAATTTTTCCACTTCACTTGAATTGGTAATATTAGCATCAATCAATTTCTTAATCCAAGATGTAGGTGATTTGGCACTTGTCTTTAAATATAAGAATGATGGAATATTGATCAAATTTTTCAAACTTTGTTTGGTCTTTTTTTCAAGCACACCTTGATTAATATCTTTAATGTAATTGATCATTAAAGGATCATTTTCACCAAACTTGAGAATTTCTGCACTGTTTGTACTTAAATATCTAAAACAGCTTTCAATTAAACCTATTCTAAGTTGTAAACTTTCAGAACTGTATGTTTTTTTAGCTGAACGATATTTAGTGTAAAGTGGATTGAGTTTTTGTACTGTTGATACAATCTCATCAAAAAACAGTCCACCAATTTCATTGATGCCATTAATGTTTAAACGATATAGTTCAAAACCTTCTGCTAATAAATCAGCAGGCATCTCTGTACCTAATTCTACACATCTATCTAAAATCAAAAGAAATCTGCTCAAATCTAGCAGTGTCTTTTTATCAACGATTTCATCTTGTTCGTCATTTGCTCTTTTAATTGCCATTTTATAACATCCTTTTTTATGTTAAATGTTGTAATCTTTTAAAAGACCTAAAAGTTTTTGTTTTTCTTCATTTGACAGTTTAATACCTTGTCTTGCTTTATTAATCATAATCAAAGTATATGTCTTATCCACAGGTGATGCTACTTCTGTTAAAGCTACCAATCTTGCCATTGCTCTTTCTTGTTCAGGTGTCATTACAATACCTTTAATAGCAGATGGAGCATCTGTATATGTCTTTGGTGTAGATACAGGTCTTTCATAAGTAGGTCTACTTGGCTCAAATGATGGTCTAGGTTCAAATGATGGTCTAGGTTCAAAGGTTTTCTTTGGTTCTGCTTTGTTTCTTAAAAACTTAGCAATCGCATCTTCCTGAGCAACAGTCAAAATATTATTATTTGTGACTTTTTCGTGCATACTAGTTAAGAAAGTATTCTTTTCCCAACCATAAACACTTTCAATATCTTCTAACAGATTTTTCTTATATTCTACACGATCTTCAATCTCTGCAATCCTGTCATAAAAACCTTTGGCATTGTTATACACAGAAGACCAATGCTCTACACCATCTTTCCATGTTTTTTTCCAATTTAAAGTTCTTTTGAAATGTGAACGATCTGCATCTTTCTTATTTAATAACTGCTTTGTTACTAAACTCACAAGACTTAACTTCATTGAACCTTCAGCATATCCCATAGATCCACTGCTTGCAGTTTGTGTAGATGATAGCTTAACTGCTACTACATCTGATAAATGAATATAGTAGATACCTGCCATTCGTGGATCTTTTGTCCATTTATTTGGCAAACTATCTAACCATTCTTCCAATTCTTCTCTTGTAATATCAACATAAGAAACAGGCATTTTTATATCCTTTGTGAAAAATAAGTTTACTATTAGGTTATTCTTTTAATGATTATTAAATTTTTAAACCTTTGTTAAACTTAACAAAGGTAGATCCATATATGAACAAAACATTTTTTCTTTTTCTCTTGATACCTTATGTTGCATTCGCTCAACTTAAAGTATCTACTATTCCTTATGTGCAATCTAATCCTGATATTCCACATATCGCAGTAAATGGTTTACCTACTCATTTACAAGCTATTGCTGAAGGATGTAACTCTTATTCTTATCGTTGGGATGTAAATGGTGATGGTGATTTTAATGATGCTAGTGAAACAAGTACATCAATCGCTGGTAATTCATTTTTTGCACCTTTACATTTAGCATATCAATATCCTAATGCTTTAGGTAATACTTATATTTATCCTAAAGTAGAAGTGACTTGTGGCAGTGAAATTGCCACAGCTACTATGCCTGTTCTTATTCATGTAGATCGTATCTGTGATAATTACTATAATGATCCTTTAAATGCAAATTGCACAGCGAACGATGGCAACCTAAATCTTACAAGACAAATTTATTCTAGTAGAGCAGTAGATATAGCCTTATGGTATTTATTTAGACAAGCTATCCATAAAGGCAATGATTCACTTGGACATAATGAACATCTTTGTTATGTAGCAGGTAATCAAACTTTATATTCCACAGGTATGGCATTAAATGTTTTTTTAAGAAGAGGACATGGCTTTGGTCTTAATAGAGATAATGATCCATATTATAGACACTTTACTCAATGTGGACTACATTCTATTTTATCTACAATGCAATTAAAGAACATAGGATTTACAGATACAGATACATTAGGTAATGCAGGTAAAGGAATGGAATTTGTTGCGACTAATAATTTAAGTGCTTGGTTTTGGTCTAGCTATGAATCAACAGCATGGTCTGAGCCTTTGGCAAATTTTGGCAACTCATCTTATATTTCACCTGTAGGTAGACAAGGTATTTTTGGCAATGATCTTAAAAATATTGGTCAAGACATTATAGATGGTCTTTTACAATGTACTACATCTGATGGTGCATGGTTTTACACTTGCAGTAATATGGCAGGTGTTACAGACGATGCCTCAACAAATGGTTGGGCACCTGAAGCCATTCGTATTCTTAAAAGAAAATTTAATAATGTAGATTATGAAAGTTTTAAAACAAAACAAAGAGATTGGCTGTCACTTTATTGTCCAAATGGTATATGTTATTATGATGGAAATGGTAATGGCAAACTAGCAGGTAATACTCTTGTTGGTTATGGCTGGACAGAAAACGAGGATTTAAATACAAATGCACAAGTTAATGCTTCTATTAATGCTATCCAATCTTGGTATGTTACTGATAACAGCCATTGGGGTCTTTACTACATCTATGCTTCTACAAAAGGTCTTAGATCTTTTTCGCCAGAAATAACTTATTTACCTAATGGTACTCATTGGTCTAATGAATATACAGATTTCTTTCTCACAGGTAAAAATGCCACTAAAAATTCTAATGGTGCATCTAAACAACAAGCTAATGCGACTTGGACTTGGACAGGTAATTGGCTATGGGCAGGTTCTTTCTCTACTAATGAAAAAACATCTGTTATTACTCAAATCATTCAATCATGGTTAGAAGTTCAACCTTATGCCAAAGCAACACCACAATTAATATCACCTAACACACCTGTCACTTTTGATCATTCATGGTCTTATGCACTTGATCCTGAAGTTAGCATTGTGCAATTTAAATGGAATGTTGTAGATGATTTATTAACAGAAGATCTTAATGCGAATGGTAAGATAGACAGTAATGAGATCGTATGGGATTTTACTACTAATGATCTAAATGAAAAATTTACATATACATATACAAATGATGTCAGTTGGGGACAAACCATTAAACAAAAAGTCATTTTAAGAACGATTGATAATCTTAATCGTATTGTAGATGATGAAAATGCAGTATCTATAAGCATCAGTAAATATAACCATGCACCTATTGCTATTGCTCAAACCTTTACAGGATATACAGGTCAAACCATCACTTTAAATGCTAACCTGTCTTATGATGCAGATAGCAATCAAGATCCTTATCCAAACCATCCTAAAGATTTTATTTCTTCTGTGGAATTTGATTCAAACCTTGATGGAGTTTTTACTACAAGCGAATCGTCTTATCTAGTACCTAATAACTTATCTAAGATTTCTATACCTTTTAAAATTTGTGATGATGGTCAATGGACAGATGCTTGTCTTGATGGTGTAGAAAAAACAGATTGCTCTTTATGTAGCTTTGGATCTGTAATTGTTAATATCTTGCCAAATACACAGCCACCTGTCATTGTAGAAGATGTTCTTAATAATCTTATTAATCTTAACCAATCATTTGATCCTGAATCTTTAAGTGTGTCTTATCAAGTAGAAGTCTTATCAGGACAAGGCAGTTTAAATGAGATTTCCACAGGCATTTATGAATATATTCCTATAGGTGATGGATTTAGAGTAGATACGATTAAAATCACAGCCACAGATGCAGGTGGTCTTGTTTCAACAAAAAACATTTATATCGAAGTGCCAAACCTTCCACCTGTCATTCAAGAGATTTCAGTTGAACATAGAAATCTAAATCCTATCATTTCATCCGTGCAAATAGAAAAACAAGGAAATGGATTTTATGAGATTCAAGTTTATGCACAACCAAATCCTTTAATAGAAGTGAGAGCCTTAGCTACGATTACAGATTATGATCCATTTATCACAGCAACCTTTAATGACAATATTGTTATAGATACACCACCATATATAACACCATATATATTAAGCACAGGTACAGGTATTTTTACTTTAAATGCTTTTGATGGTTCAGATGCTAGTGAAACAGTTAGTAAACCTTATTCATTTGAGAAAGCAAGTAGTTTAATCTATACTATAGATATAAATGACAGTGCATATTTAGAAGTAGTAAATAGCAGTCTTAATACATATACCTTTAAAGCGAGCAGTGATACAACACCTGTAAGCATTATGGTAAAAGACAATTTAGGATTAGCAACAGAATACACAACAATTATAGATACAGGAAATCAAGCACCTGTCATTTTAGATGTAGATATAACACGGAATACAAATCTAGTAACTGTCTTTGTAAATGCTACTGATATGGATAATGACAGTTTGCAATATGAATTTAATGCAGGTGATGGTAGTACATCTATGGTAAATAACACAGGCATTTTTGTTTATACATATTCATCCTATGGTAGTTTTAGTCCAAGTGTGCGAGTGATAGATAGTATAGGATCACAAGCTACAAAAAATTTAGAAACTTTAAACTTTATGGAAAACTTGCCACCTGTGATAAATGCAGTAACAAGTCTTATTGGATATGCAGGTAAATGCTGGTTAGTAGTAGATGCTACTGATCCAAATGGTGATGAGTTATCTTATGAAGTGAGAGTACATGATCAAGTATTTACTAAACTAGATTTTGATTTGCCATATCAAACAGAACCTTATCTTGCTTTAATCACAGTTAAAGATACAAGTGGTTTAAACACTACAATCTCAACACAAATTCAAATAGTGGATGCACCTACAATCTTAAACATTAATAAACATTTACTAGCAGGTGGTAGTTATTTAATAGTGGCTAATGCGAGTGATCCTGATACGAATGCTTTTAAGTATTATTGGAAAGTAAATGCAGATCAAGACTATGAAGAAAGAACGAACTTAGAGATTTTTAATTTGGATGTGAATCAGCAACATACAATATATCTTAAAGTAAAAGATCTTTGGTCAAATGTAGAAACAGAAGTGTCTTTAAATATTGAGCCTACACCTGTACCTGTGATTTCAGATGTAGATGTTGAAATAGGTGTAGGTGGTGTAGTGAGTTTAAGAGTTATTAGTGATACTTATTTTCAAAGCTATGAAGTAGATTGGAATGATGGTACTGTTAATTCTTATTTAGAACATAAATATGCTTGGAAAGAAACACCATATTTAATAAAGGTCAAAGGTTTCACATCTAATAAGCAATCTGAAGTATTTACAAAAGAAGTGCAGGTGGTCAATCATCCAACAGAAGTAAATGAAGTACAGGTATGGCAAGATGATGGTATGATTTCTTTAAATGTTTTAGCAGATGATCCTGATGTGGATGATTTGTTATATACGATAGACTTTGAGATGGATGGCATACTTGAAAGAGAGAGAAGTTGGAATGGCAGTAAAACATATGAAGCACAGAGAGCAGGCTTATTACCTGTGAAGATTTTGATTTATGATGAGTGGTCAAATACAACAACAGAAGTTATTAAACAGATTGATGTGCAGTCATGGTTATTAACAGTAGATAATGTGCAAAGTGAAGAAGGCAGGTGTGTGATTTTAAGTGCAGAAGAATTAGACAATCCGAAAGTGAATTTAGAAAATTGTAATCTTGAATCGGATCTGACAAGTGATTATTTATGGTTATTAGAAAACGAGGCAAATAAGCAAGGTGAAGAAGTGTCTTATTTATTTGAAGATGATGGTATCTACACAATAAAGATGATTTCACCTTATGGATATTACAATAAGATTAGAGTTCATGTATCAAATGTAGCACCTGTGTTTATAAGTGTACCTGATATGATAGCATATGCAGGCAGGACATATAAATATGATATACGAGTAAAAGATCAAGGAGCATTTGATTTAATAGAGATGAAGTTAGGTGCAGGATCGCCAACAGAAATGACAGTAGAGCAAATAGATGATAATTTATTTAGATTAGAGTGGCAAGTGCCTAGTAATTTAGCAGGAACAGAAGCAAGTGTAAATTTAATAGCATTAGATTATCAAGGTGCAGATGATCATTATATGTATGATGGTGGACGAACAGAACAGTCATTTAGGATAAGAGTATTAAATGGCAATAATTTAGTGAATGCAGGTGATATGAATGTAAGCGATATGTCAGTGAGTGATATGGCAGTAAATAAGCAAATAGATATAGATCAGATGATAAGAGATATGAGATTGGTGGATTATGATTTAGTGCCTGTGATGTATGAAGATAAAGGGAATACGAAAAAGACAAAGTTTCAAGGTGGCAGTTGTCAAAATGTAGATCAAGCGACTAATTTGATAATGATGTTAGGTATTTTAGTTTTATTTACAAGGATGTACTTTAGGAAAAATTAGTTATTGGTTGTAATCAGGGATTGCAACACCATTAAATTTTGAATATGTTTTAAGAGTGTCAATCAAAAAGTTAAGTTCAAGATCATTTTCATCTGTAGTAAGACATTCAAGGACTGCATCCATATCTTCTTTTTCAAGGATATATCTTAAAGAATATTTGCCAAGAGATAAATCTGCAACAAGACCTGAAAGTCTAGGTGTGTTATAGATGACAGTTCTAGTGTTTTCAGTAATAAAATGTAAATCCATTTTTATTAAATCCTTTTATTGAGTTCATTTTGAAAGAGTTGGATAAAGTGTTCAATGGTAGAATTTCCATCTAAAGAGAAGTATTCATATTGAATGACTTCTTGGTTTCCCTTAATGATTTTAAAGAGAATGAAATCTTCTCCATATTCATCACAGAGTAGGATTTCAATGCCAATCTTTTGAGTACCTGTCATTCTAAAAATGAGATAGGTTTTGTCATGAGTATTTGCACCACTAAGGTACTTGATTTCTTGAATGTCAGTGTTTTTGTTAAATGCTGTATCTAAGACAACATTTATTTTGCATTCAAGAATTTGCTTTTGGGAAATGATTTTATCCATAATGGATTTTATCCTTTGGTTGTTGTTTGGATGATATGTAAAACACTAAAGATAAGTTTTTATTGCAAGTTCAGAAAAAAATTAATACCAAGCACTAAGACAGATGTTTTCAACAGTAGAGTAATATTCAAACATACGGATAAAATCAATTGCTTCATCCATAGTGTATTCATCAAAAAAACCATAATGGTCTACAACAGTTTGTTTACCTGCTTTAATAAATTCTTCCCAATGCTGTTCAGCATCTTCACTTAGGAACTTATCAAGGTATGTACTCATTTGGCTATAGGCATCTTCAATTTCAGATTTAAAATGAAAGTTATATAACCAGCTATTTTCTTTTAGCATGGCATCACACATAGATAGGTAATATTTACCTCTAAATGATCCATTGCCATCACTTGTAAATAAACCACCTACAAGACTAATAGGATGTTTGCCATGATAGTAAACATTTTCAAAATCAACATTTTCAGGTGATTCTTGAGTTTGTGGTGCTTTAGAAAATACTGCAAGATTTTCTTCAGTTTGTTTAGGAATGAGCCAAAAGTTATCTAAACCCATAAAAGTTTTCCTTTCTTAATTTCTAGTTCTTTCAAATTTTCTAGCTTCAAAAATAAGATATGTAGCCAAGTCATAATCTAAAAAGATTTTCTTAACAAGTTCTGCAATCTCTTCTTTAGGTGGCATTAAAATTTCATCTTCACTTTCAGTTTTGATTTCACTTTCTAAAGCATCTAAGAAAGCGAACATCTCTTTGCCTGCTTCAGTAAGTGGCTTTGTTAAATCATCATCTTCCACAGAAATACAATAATCTTTTTCAAGTTTCTCAATTAAAGCATCAAGACTTTGACGATAATCACTTAAAGGAAATGAATTGATAGTGGTTTCATCCAGCATAGTGCCAACAGAATTTAAAGCATCTGTGATTTTCAGAATACTTTCATTTTGTTTTAGTTTTTCTTCAATGTCTTTTTTTCTAAGTTCAACAAGTGATTTTAAACTTTCATAGTCATTAGTCATTCTTGATCTTAAATAAGAGATACCATAAGAGAATGTTAGTTTGCCTGATCCTTCAAAAGTCTTTAAGAAAACTTCAATATCCTTTTCAGTAATAAGGCTAATGCTATCATCATTGTGATATGTGATTTCATCAGCAATCGCTTGTAAATCGGTAGTGAATTTAAGGTTGTACTTTTCCATTTTTTAATCTTTAAGTTTAAGAGTGAGAGTAAGATCACCTGCATCTGTTGTGATTTGGATTTCACCGAAGTGTTTTAAAAGGTGTATTGCATCAAGCATTTCTTCATTATCTTGATTTTTTTCAACAAAAGAAACTAATGTTTCTTCGCTGATTAAAATGTCTTTATCGAACATTTGAATAATGGTGTTTTGACTAAGCATCTTTTGCTATGTCCTTTCTTTATCTCAAGTTCATTTGTATAAACTTGTTAAGTTCATTTTTGAAGTGATCTGCAAAATCAGAAATTGTGGTAAGTGGAAATTCAGAAAATTCCATATCAGTTGAAAGGTCTTTAATAAATCCATATAGGATATATGTTTCATCATCATCTGTACACAATTGAGTTTCACATCTGAATGTTGTTTGAAGGTCAAACTTCCTATTGCCAATAAGGTAAGACTTGTGTAAATCTTCAACAAATTCTGAATTTTCATATCCATTGCTGAGATGTAAAATATTAGAAATATCATTATTTGTTTCTAAACAAGTCATCAAGATTTCACCAATCATGCAATCAAGTTCTGTTTTCATGTTTACTGTGCTTTCGTTTGAGAGTTGGTTAAGCATTTTGCTTTGTCCTTTCTGTGTTATCTGTTCTGATGTAGATATAACACTTAGGAATAAGAATAATTGCAAGTTCACTTAAAAATATTTTTATTTTGTCTTATCTGTTTTCAATGTATAATTTCTTTGTTTAAAAAGGAGTATCTACAAATGCTATTAAAGACTTTCAATGACTATCTCATTTCACCTCAATATTCTAGTATCGCATCAAGAGATGAAATTGATTTAAGTTCATCTCTTGGTAATCAGAAATATGCTTTACCTATTATCTCATCACCAATGACTACTGTCACAGAAACAGAGATGGCAATCGCAATGCAATCTAAAGGTGGTCTTGGTATCATTCATAGATATAATAGTATTGTTGATCGTACTCATCTTTCTTTTAATGCTAATAAAGCCTGTGTTGCTTTTGGCTGTAATGAACTAGACAGTATAGACAAGTTTATTAATGCAGGCATCACAACCTTTTGTTTAGATGTTGCACATGGTCATACTAAAATCGTAGGTGATACATTAAAAGAATTGAAAGCAAGACATAAAGACATTTATGTAATAGCTGGCAATGTAGCTACACAAGATGGATATGAGTTTTTAATAGATCATGGTGCAGATGCAGTTCGTGTAGGTATAGGTGGTGGTTCTATTTGTACTACTCGTATTCAAACAGGACATGGTATTCCTACATTAGCTAGTGTTTTTGATTGTGCTAAATCTACATATGAAAAACCTATTATTGCAGATGGTGGAATTAAGACAACAGGTGATATGGTAAAGTGTTTGGCAGGTGGTGCAGATTTTGTCATGTTAGGTTCATATTTAGCAGGTACAGATGAAGCCCCGGGTAGAGTACATACAGATGAACAAGGTAATAAATATAAGAAGTATGTAGGTATGGCAAGTAAAGAAGCACAATCTCAATGGCGAGGAAATGTAAGATCAGTAGAAGGTGTAAGTCATCAAGTGAATTACAAAGGATCAGTGTTAGATATATTAGATGAGATAGCAATTAATATTAAGAGTGGATTAAGCTATAGTGGAGCAAGGAATATTAGAGAATTGCAATTAACAGCAAAGTGGGTAGAGATTAGTAATCAAGCATATGCAGAAAGTCAAGCACACATCTTTAATTAGGATTAGAAGGATAACAAACAAAGCTGGTGACAACAGTAGCAACAGTAGCTAAACCTGATACACCTAATTGTAGGTAGTTTCCATTTTTACAGTGTTTAAAATCTACTTCACATTCTTTCTTTTCGATAGCAATTTGGTTATTGACTTGGATAAGTCTTAAAATTTCAGCATCTTTTTCTCTAAGCAGGTTATCTTTTTCAACGAGTAGTTTTTCTAATTTCTTAACATTATCATTTAAGAAAGGTAATATGGCAAGGCTACTGAGATCTACTTTGGCAGATTCTTTAATGGTTTCAGCAGTTTTAGCAAGTTGGTTTTCATGTTGAAAAATCAAAGGTGATAAAAGGTAGTCTTTATCTTCTTGAGCAAAAGTATATAAGGGAAAGAATAAAAAGCAGGCAAGGTATTTCATAGGGTATCTTTCTTTAGTTTGTATAATATACATAAACTTATTATATGTATCAGTAAACAAAAAAAGGAAATTGTTAATGAAATCTTATTTTGAAATATCTAATAGTTTTGAAGAGGACAGTTCAATTGTAATTGCTACAAAAGACAGTTTAGAAGAGATTAAGAATTTGCCTAATGAGAAATTCAAACTTATTTTGACATCACCACCTTATAATATAGGTAAGTCATATGAAACTCAAACCAAACTAGATGTCTATTTAGAATGGCAAGAAAATATACTTGTAGAATTAGTTAGAATACTACATTCAAATGGCAGTTTAGTATTACAGGTAGGCACTTTTGTAAATAATGGTGAAATGTTTCCTTTAGATTTTTATTTTTATCCTATTTGTAAGAAGCTAGGTTTACAGCTTAGAAATCGTATAGTATGGCATTTTGAGCATGGCTTACATAGCACAAAAAAGCTATCAGGTAGGTATGAAGTTTTATTATGGTTTACAAAAACTAAAGACTATACTTTCAATCTTGACTCTATTAGAGTACCTTCTTTATATCCAGATAAAAAACATTTTAAAGGACCGAAAAAAGGACAACTTAGTGGAAATCCTTTAGGTAAAAATCCATCTGATTTTTGGGAAATAATAGAAAACGAATTTGAAAAAGGTATATTTGATGTACCTAATGTGAAAAATGCACATCCTGAAAAAACAGAGCATCCTTGTCAATTTCCTGTAGAAATTGCAGAAAGGTGTGTTTTGGCATTTACAGATGAAGATGATTGGATACTTGATCCTTTTGGTGGAGTAGGCTCAACTTTGATTGCATCCATTAAAAATAATCGTAAAGCTATGAGTATAGATAGAGATGAAAAGTATTCTAATATTGCCACACAAAGAGTATGTGATTTTTTTAATGGAAATTTAAAATTAAGAAAAATTGGAACACCCATTTCTAAACCTAAAAAGCCAATAGCTACACCAAATCAAGGATTGCATTCTCTTTTTTAAGATTAGGATGCACGAATTTTTGTAGGATCGTTTCGTGCGAACGAACAAGGAACACCTAATTGCAGGAGGCGACTACATTTAATAAGAATGATATAAATAAAGTATTGAGAAAGAGAATTTTATATGAAAATAAGCAAAGATTTTAGGATTCGATAGTTTGTGCCAAAGGTTTATCTCTTAATTACATCATTCTTAAGTTGATCTAAAGATGACATAAGTTCTTCAAAGTCCTTAGTAGATTCCACAGGAAGTGAAGGTGTTAAACTATAAGCTAAGTCTTGCCATTGAGTTAGAATATTATACTTGATATCCTCAAGATCAAGTTGTTCGCCTGTCAATTCTGCATGGAGATGATACAATTGGTCCCAGGGCATTTGATCTTCAAGTTGTTGATATCTTTTTTGTAAAAAAAGATCACCATCTTTTAGAAGTTTCCCCATTTGGTTTTTAATAATTTGGATTGTTTTTGCATATTCTTGCTTGAGAGCAGGATTTGCTCTCTTATATTGAGAAGCTAAACGAGTTCTCAAAGAAGAAGTAGGATTTCTACGGATCATTTTATTTGTCCTTTTGTGAAAGTGGATTTTCTCTATTCTATTAAGATTGATTTAATAAAAGAAATATTGATCTTATGCCCAAATAGGTGCTTGAGCCTGTCCATTCTTAACTTTTTGACCTAGATCAAAACCTTGATTATAGAATTGTAATTGCACAGGATCAGAAGGTGGATTAGATGTGCCTTGTAAACCATCTTGATAACCACGAACAGTTTCTGTATTCACTTGAGTAGCAGGTGTGCCTGTTTTCATCATAGCCATAATAAAATCCTTTTTGTATCTCTTTTATTGTATGTATAATATAAAGACATTATACACCTAAGAAAGGTCAAATATGAAATATTTATTAGGATTGCTTTTATTAGTGAGTTTGATACTCAAATCACCAGCACAAGACAAACATAAAGAAGTGAGATCAAAAGCTGATTGGTGTGCATTAACAAAAGATGAAAAAGTAAAGTATTCAAATTCGCCTTTTAAATGTGAATTGCCAAAATGTGATTGCAATAACCAATGTGATACAGAACCTGAAACCTGTGATTTTGAAGAGAAACCTGAAGGGATTAAATAAAATGAGTAATATCTTTGGTGGTGGCAATAATAAGCATATCTATATTCCACTTACAGAAGTAGAACAAGAATTTATTAGCAGGTTAGTAGAATCAAAAGACTTGCAAATAGTGATACATGGCTGGCAAACCATCACAGAAATTAGACCTGTGTTTGGCGATAAGAATTTGCATTTGCATTTTAATTTTCCATTTTTGAATGTTGAGCCAAAGGAAGTGTATTTCTTTGATATGGAATTACAGACAGGATCAGGTGCATCTTTATATAAAGAAAAGATGCCATGCGAATATGATGGTAAACCATTAAAGGTATGTTCACCAATGGTTTTAGCAATGGTATGGGATATATCAATTAATATGATAGATCCAAAGCTAGTGAAAGCATTGATGCCGGGGGTAATAGGATTGACATCAAGACGAATAGATAAAGACAGTGGATTTGCTACAATAGAAGGGAATATGAAATTAGATGCGAAACAAAAGTTTCATGCTTATGATTTAATGCAAAGAGAAAAGAAATTAAATATTCAAAGAAAAAAGAAAGTTCAATCTAAAAGTTCTAAAACTCGTTGATGGAAAACAGGATTAACAGATGCAAGTCTTAAGGTTTCTCTAAAGACAGCAACTTTGGGATTAGATGTTTCAACTTCTTCATCATCACCAAACCATGAATCAAAGAAAGCAACAGTATTAGAAACGATTTTACTAAAGAAAGTAGAGATTTTATTCCAAGACCATTTTAATGCACGAATTAAATCATTAAAAAGCACAATAGGAATAGCTTTAATTAAAATATCTTGTTTGCGAATGAATTGGGCGGAATCTTTAATATCCAATAATAAAACAGACAAGATGACAATATAGAGAACTTCTTTAATGCCATGTCCGATACTATGAAGAATATCCATAAAAGAACCACCACCAAAAGCCATAACTACAAAACTAAAAACACTAGCTTCTAAAAGTGTCATTGCAAGTTCAACAGTAAATAACTTATATACTTCTTTAATTTCAGCAATAGCAGAGTAAAACTTTCTCCAACCACCACCAATAAGACCTGTGACTTTTTTACCTAAAAGTACAGAAAGGTATCCTTCAAATTCATCCATAGAAATATCAAGTGCTTTAACAATTTCTTCAGGTGATTCTGCTTGAGTAATACGACCTAGAAAAGCAATGCTATCTGAAACATCTGCAAAACTTTTAGCTTTTTCACTAATCTTTTTTTCAAGTGGATTTGAAGGTGCAGTAATAATCTTTTCACCTCTACGAATTTTATTCGCAAGACCTGTTTCTTTGATTAGATCTTTAAAGGTATCTAAAGCACCTGCATCTATATGAGATTGCATTTGGACTTTAACTTTATTTACGATTTCACTTAAAACACCTACTTTGACTTCTTTTTGTTCATTTGCAGGAAGTTCTGTTAATGCTTGTAGTTGACCATCAATATTGCCAACATTAGCTTTTCTTCTCATATTTGGTTTAGCTGTTAATGCTCTTAAACAAGCCTTTTGTAAAGCACTACTGCCTTTGGTTTGTTTTGCAATACGATAGATTTCATTGATTACCATTTGTTATGTCCTTTAAAAAAGAATTGGTTTTTGTTAATCACAAAGATATAAATAAATTATTAAGATCAACCAATAGCTAAAACATGACCTCTTGGAATTAAACCTAATGCTACATATGGCAAGCCTGTGACAGTATCTCTATCTGATCCACACATAATAAAACCAACACTTGTACCTTTACTAGATAAAACTAAAGCACCACCACCACGAATGGTAGTAACAACTTCACTATTAACTACTGCACTAGCAACACCATTGAGAGTAGCAATACCACTTAAAGCATTCACAGTAGCTACACCTGCAGTAGCATTTATTATTGCACTTGCAGGTGTAAGATTAATAGCATTTGCTCCAACAGTCATATTTAAAGCACCTGCACCAATGACAGTATTTTTAGTACCTGATGTAATGAGATCGGTAATATTGCTAGTAGTCAAATAAGTATTAAGTTCATCACCAAAAGCAACAACCTTTTCATCTACAATACCTGCGACTTGACCTGTTGCAGGTGATGCCAAAATCTTTGTAGATCGTGGCGGTCCACTTAACATATTAAAGTCTTTGGGTCCACTAATGGTAGTACTTGAACCACCCATAATGGTTTCATTTTTACCTTTAGCTGAAATATTGATTGATTCAGCACTACCAAAATTTAAAGCACTTTGAGATTTAAGTACAACTTGACCTGCATCAGCTAAATTTACAACAGGAGCAGATAAGTTTATTCTTTCATTAGAGCTAAGATTGATCGTATTGACTGCATTAATATTAATAACTTTATTGGATTTTAAATCTACATTGTTGCCAGCATTAAGAGAAACCTGTCCACCTAAGTTCATATCCAAATTACCTGTAGTTTGAACATTTACTTTTTGAGCAGATAGACCAACACCACTATTGACTTTAGCCTTAATGCCATATTCAGTAGTAGCATTACCTATAAATGCTCTTAAAGCACCACCTTTGGTAAAAGAAATAAAAGATGCAGGATCACCACCAACAACAGGTTGTACTTTTAATAAAGTAGCAGAATGTTCTTGTAAATCTAAAGTAGAAGCATCTACAAGAGAAGAACCTGCACCAAATTCAATTTTAGGTGATAAAGGTTTACCATATAAATCTTTACCTGTTAAAGTAAATGCTTCATTACCGACTACAGAACCTAAAACAAATTCAACAAAAGGTAATTTATCTTTGCTTTCTTTAACATCAGGCAGTCTATCAGAATCAAAACCATCTGTCTGTTCAGATACAGGTAAAGTGCCATCAGTTAAGTGATTAAGTTCGATACGATATTCAGTAGCCATGTTAGTATTAAAAGATGCTTTGCCTTCTGTATTTAATCTAAGAATAGCTTTGCCACCATAAACAAGACTTCTAGTTTCACTTTCATTTTCAAAAAACTCATTAACAAGGTTAGCATTGTAAACGAATTTATATGGATCAACAGTGATGAAACCATCATCTTTCTCAAAGTTGTTTTTTTCATTAAGACTTTCTTTTCTAAAAAGATGGTGTGGTTTATAGTTATCCTGTGAAACAGTATCATTTTTAAAATTTCTTTTAGGTTTGCCATCTACATCTAATTGATATGGATCAGACCAATCACTACCATCAGAGATAAGTTCTTTAGGTAAAGTTCTAGCATCTCTTTGAACAATGCCACCATAAATTCTAGCACCACTCATTGTATGGAATTGTTGTTGGGATCTTACAACAAATGCTTGATCTTGATCTCTCAATCTAATTTCATTTGCTCGCCTATTAGATAATAAAACACTTTCATCTAAAACAAGATCAGAGCCTTGAGATGAAGATGCACCAATATTGCCAGCTTGAAAGTGTCTTAATTTATTTCTAATACGATGACTAATACCTTTAAGTTCAATTCTATCTTTAGGTGTATTGAGCATACCTTCTTCAGTAGTAGTAGATTGAGTAGGCAACCAATCATGTCCTAGAAAAGGTGATTTGGGAAACCAACCTAAAATAGCAGGTTTTCTTTTCCCATCTTGATCAGCAGACATCCAGCCTACAATACAAAGATCATTAATATCAGGAATAGCACCTAAGAAATGTCTAGCACCAAAAGCAGGCAGGATAATTTCAACACCTGAATAAATAGGTTCATCTTTTTCACCTTGCACAACTTTAATATCACATCTAAGTTCTTCAGCATAAACTTTAATAATGCTTGCGAGAGAGATAGAAAGTTTAGACCATCCTTGAGAAGATGATTTAGGAGCAAGTTCATTTCTTAAATTATTAGTGAGAGTAGTATTACTCATTTGCCACCACCTATTAATTTGCTTTGGTTAGATTGCCAAACTTCAGCTTTAGAGAAGTTATCGTTAGCCATTTTCTTAACAAGTTGTTCTTGACCAACATTGACATAGTTATATGCACCATCAAGACTTATACCTAAAAGCTGTAAATCTCTATCATAAGATCTACAATCACAGACATTACCTTTTTGATCAAAGTTTGGAGTAATATCTTGAAGTTTCTTTGGCACGGATTCAATAATAAGACCTTGATCAACAGAAGTTTGATTTACAGGCTGGTTAGCAAGACCACTATCAATAATATTTGTAGACATTTCTTTATTTAAATTCGCATCTGAATTGACTGCATTTTTAATTGTATTGCTACCTTCTTGAATAGTGACATTAGCAAGTTCACTGCCTGCAACATCTTCTTTAGTGTCCTCTAAATTTACAGAAGATGTTTTATCTTTCTTTAATAGTTTTTCAAAAGATCCATTTTTTCTTAAAGTCAATCCTCTGCCATAAGGATAACTACCAAATACTTCATAACCATATTCATCAGATACAGGGAAAACAGGCATAACAGTAGGATCATTATTATAAGCACCTGCACCACTAGCAAGACTATTACTTGGAGTGAGATTAAAACCACCTGTAAGACTTAAAAGGATTTTTAAATCTTTTTGAAGTTTATCAATATTTTCACCTTGAGTATTAAAGACATTTTGGACAGCTTGTGGATTTTCTTTAGCTTTTTTAAGATCAGTAAGTACAGAATGTTTTTTTTCTAGTTTAGCCATAAGGTTAGTAACAATGTTATTAAGTTTAATTTTATAGACACTGTCATTAGGATTAGCTTTTGGAGTTTGAGCAGGTGGAATAAAATCTTCAGGAAGGAAACGATAAAGATACCAAATAATATCTTTTTTTCGTTTAGTTTTAACAACACCTGTACCTTCTTTACCATCTGGATGTAGTCCAAACGAATTACCATCTACACAGATAATATAATCTTGATGGATTTCAGCACAAAGAGCAATATGTTTACCATGTTCAGCAGATTTATTAGTGGGTGCACCTGTTTCACTATCAATACCATTAAAGATAACAATATCACCTACTTTGATTTCTGCATTTTTATTTTTATAGTAATCGATAAATCTAGGAGTATTTCCCCATTTACTAAAAATGCCACCACATCCACCTAAAAATCCACCATCATAAACACTAGGTTTAATTGCACCACTTTCTTTAATGCAATATTGAGCAAAAAGACCACACCATGCGACTTGACAATCATAACGATAATCTCGTCCTGTATATATATCTAAATATGTTTTACTTGGTGTTGCACACCATCTTTGATTAGCAGGATCAAGACGAGCATTTGCAACACCTATTTTATCAGGTGATACAGGTGCATCATAAATATCTCTTGACCATTCTCTAATCGCAACACCTAGAATCCTTTGGATACCTTCACCATTAATTTCTATATAATCACCTACAAGAGATTTGCCATCACCATCACATAAAGAACCATTTGCATATGCTTGGAAAATATCCTCATTTATATCATCTATTTTATCTTTATCAAATAAAACTTCGCAAATATTCTTATTGATTTGTGGATCATTAGCACCAATCTTCTTTTCTCTTAATAAAGGTCTACCATTACTAAATAATTGATCACGGATAATTTTGGCAATTTGAGAATAAGAAATACCTGTCATTTTTCCCATAGGTGTGCCTTGAGTTTGCTCTGTAATAACAGTAGTAGGTATCTCTAAATCTATCTTTTGAAAAGCAAGACCTTTGATTTCACTTGTAGGTACAATTTCCTGTGGTTGTCCAATGTTCTTAAAGATACGAATACCTGTCTTAACAAAATTAGGATCATCTACAAATTCAATAAGATTACCATCAGTATTAGCATTAGTAGGATCAGGCATTACAACATTTACATTTTTAAGATTGGGATTAGCCTCTATTCTAGGTGGTTGCTTAAAATCTACTTTGCCTTTCTTTACTGATATTTCAATTGCACCTTGCATTTGAACATCAGGATGAGAGCAACTATAATATCTATAATGTCCAGCGACAGCACCACCAAAGGTAGATTTTCTTGTAGCTAAATTTGCAAGGATATTTGCTTTACTGCCTTGACCAAAAGCTGTTGTATTTGATGATCTATATGATTTAACAAGATCTACCAATTGACTTAAAGTGACTTTCTTATCTGCAATAGATTGTTGTTGTCCAATATCTACAGATGTAGTAGGTATTTCATCAGGTAGAGATTGGTTTTGTACATTAAGTTCATTACTAGCAATTTGATCTTGGCTCAAATCATTACCTTTAATAGAATTATCTTTAGGTTGGACTGCATTAGTAGAGTTATTAGGTGATATACTAGCTTGTGTTCCTAATTGACTTGTAGCATCTTTAACATCAAGAATACCTATGATTTCACCTTCACCATCTGTACTAGCAGGATTTCTAACAAAGAAGGGTCCATTAAATAGAGGATTACCTTTATTTAAATCACTAGATGCTTGAGGTGCAATTTGTAAAATACCTGCATTATGTGCTTCAAGGATAAGCATATTAAGATGTTCAGGTGTAGAGATTTCAATATTATCTTGACCTGATGGTAAAGAAGTAGGATTGATTTTAGTTTGGTCAATAGCCATAACTACATTAGGAAAACCACAGACACGAACATTGCCTTCCGTGTCTAAAGAATTGAGATATTTATTAGGCTGAGAGATATTAGCTAGATCGACAGCTTTACTACTGTCTTGTGCATAAGAAGTGTTAGAACTGCCGGGCAGGATAAATTTCTTTCTTCTGCAAACAAGAGTTAAAGAAGTAGTGCAATCACCACCAAAAGAAAAAGAATGACTAACAGCTTCTACATAATAAAAGCAATCTATATGTTCAATATAGATAGGATAACCTGCTTTTAATTCAGGTCTTAAAGGAATAGTGAGTGTACAGCCTTCAACATCTTTATTAAGAAGATCAAGTTTAGCAGATGCCATATAGAAAGCAGATTTAGGATCTTTAATATGAGTGGCATCAAATTGATTTTCTCGCCATCCAAATTTAGCAACTAAACGATAATCTACATATTGTGCTTGAGGTGCAATTTGTTGGTTATCTACAAGACCTGTCATATTGCCAAACATACTACCTTTACAGACAACATAGGTAGCATTAGGTTCTTTTTGAGTAAAACCTAAATCTACAATATCTTCAGGTTTAATAGTATAGACACGATTACCTTTAACATTAAGATTAAACATAGGTGGTTTAAAAACAAGATCACCATCTACATCTTGAAAAAATTCCCAATTTGTTTTTTCAACGACAGTATCTGCAATACCTAATTTAGTTTCATAAGTAGATTGATAAGAATCAAATTGACCAACACTGCCAACATCTAAAGTAAAAGGTTGTATTTGTTCTGTGTCTGTACCTGTCAAAGGTACTTCAATTAAATCATATTGTCTAAGAACTCTAGGATCAAGAGTGTTATCTACTCTTTGTTGAGAGTTCATTGTAGGTAAACCATTTTGAGATCTAGGACTTAAAGAACCACTATTAACAATAAGCTGATCTATATAAGCATCTGCACCATTAGTAAGAAGATTGCCTGATGCACCATACATTCTTAAATTATAAAGACCTTGAGAAAATCTAGTTTCCCAATATTGTAATGCTTGTTGCCAAAGTTCATCACCACCTTGAGAAGATAAATTACTAACACCATTGATTACATAACCTAAATCATTTTTTTGAGCCCCACCACGATCTTTAAATAGATATTTAATAATTTGATGTGGTGTCCAGCCTGTGAACACATGACCTGTAGGTTGCATTTGAGCATTAGGTACAGATTCAAGTGATGCTGATTGTGTGATGATATGTTGATATTGCCAAAAATGTAATAAACCATTACACGATAAACTGCCTGAATAAAAGCCACCACTATATGTGTAATTTACACTTGTAACAACACCATGAAAGACAGGATAATAAGGTTTCATTTGTAGATCAGCTAAATCATATTCTTCATCACCATAATCAATGATTTCTGATTCAACTAAATTCTGGACATTAAAAAAACCACGATAATAGACATTGATCTCTAAGCCTACACATAAAATAAAAGTACCATCTTTAAAGATGCTATCACCATGATGTTTAGGTATAGAAAAATTAATAGAAGATGATGATGATGAAGATGTATTACCTGCTTCAACATTAACAGATGTAATAAAAGGTTGGAAATCTATTTTATTTTTACATTCTTGACAGCCTATTAAAGCAGTATCACCATTAATATAGACAAGAGCATCGGGTGACCATGTATGTACTTTTCTAAAATTAGGTTTCCATGATCCTGCATAAGGTCTATTTTCAATTCTTGAAGTATTAACAAAGCTAGTGCCTTTAGTAGTAGTACTCATGTTATTGTCCTTGTTGGGATGAAGTAAACAAAGCATTGACTTGAGTTTGTTGGCTTTGCTCTGTAGGAAGTAAAACACCTGATCCAACAGGTTTAGTAGTTTGGTTATCCTCAATAATATCGTTTTGAGTAAGTTCTATTTTATCAGCATCAAGATTTGTTTTAGGTGTGGCAGTATTTTGTGCTTTAGTAGGCTCAAAATAAGTCATTTCATGAACTTTCATTTTAAAGTTAAAATCCATACCACCAAGCATTTGTGCTTCATCATAACCATAGTCAAAGGATTCAAGACTGCCTTTATATCTAGTACCATCATATTCAATAACAAAGCGACCAACTTCATGTATCATTTCAGATCTACCAACACGATCACGGATGGTAGCACCATTACGATACATGGCAAGGATAGCAAGTATTTGTCTAAAGCTGGCACTATCTCTCATAGATGCGAATTGCAAACCTGTGGCAGTTTTACTTGGATCACCATAGGCAATAAAAGCACCTGATTTGCATTGAATATCGAGATCAGGTAAATCTTCACCCCATGCTTGAAAAACATAACCAAATCTAGTTCGTTCGGAATATTGTTGGACTTTAGTAAAGGTTAAGCCTAGTGATTGTGGATTAGAAAGAAAGACGAGTGGTGGCAAATCTCTTAATTGTTTAAATTGATCTACAATATCTAAAGCCATTAAACGATCTGAAAGACCAGCTTGAGAAGTATTATTTTCAGTAACTTGACTATTAAAAGAGTAAATAGGATTTTTAGCATTAGAAGAAATAGATGCACCATTAAGACTATTAACATTAGTAGCTAGATATGCTCTATTTCTTAAAGGTGATGCAAAAGGTGGGATTTTAGTAGAAGAGATTTCACTTTGTTTTCTTATTGTTTTAGGAAAGATAATAGCAGGTGGTTCGATATACATAACAAAAGGTGAATAAGAACGAGCAACAGGATCAGCAGTATCTACAGGATAACCACCATTAGATACTTCATTGCTATACATTTGAAAGAGTTCACCTGTTGCCAATTGGGAAAATTGACTAATATCAAGAGTAGGTTTCATATTTTAAAAACCTCCCATTTGAGTTCGGATTTCATGTACTTCTCTTTCGATTTGAAAGCCTGCACTTAAAGCAAAGCTATATGGAGTTTCAATACTATCAGTAACAGTAAAGGTTTGAAACCAACCAAACCATGTACCACCATTAAAAGACATTTTAATTCTACCATGCACAACAATATTGCCAAAGGCATCATATAAAGCACCATTGTTATGGAATAGAGCAAGGAAATCTAAATATTTATCATAGGCAAGAGTATCCATTCGAGTACCTGTATCTAAATTAGAACCACCTACACTAGGAACAGCACCTGTGATAGCAGATGTACCTGTACCTACACGGATAAAACCACCTGTAGCAGTTTCGATATTAGTGGTGATAGGTTCATCGCCCCAATGAGTTTCAATAAATCCACCAAAGGTTTGAGTACGAGTGATTTTTTTAGTGTAAGAGAATTTAAGATTGGATGGATTGACTTGAAGAACAAGTCTAAGATCAGATTGACCATCATTTAAGAGAGAAGTGTATCCATCAGGAGCAACAATATCAAAAATGACAGGTCTAACACCTGATCCATTATTAAGATCATTTAAGCTAGGCATTTAAACATATCCTTTCTTTCTATTAAGCATAAGAAGTTCGTTCAGTAACAACACCTGCTCTTTTAAGAGCATCAGTAATAGTTTTAAGAACTTCATCTTTATTACCACCATTGATATTGATATTAAACATAGCACGAGCATTATTGTTATTATTAGTAGTATTGCCTGCCATCATAGAATTGATAGCAGAACCCATTTTACCTTGATCTTTAAAACCAATGACATTATCTTGAGGTGAGAATGATTGTAGACCACCTTTTTCTCGCCAAATAAAATCCTGCATAGGTAGAGCAGGTATAGGATTGCCACTTGCATCAAATTGAGTTTTACTAAGTTCGTGTTTTTCTAAACCTTGTTGAATACCTTCAGCAGTAGTATCGACAGTTTCTTTTCTATTTTTTTTATTTTCTTCTGTTTGTGCTTTAGCAAATAAAGCTGGATTAAAAACATCTTTCATTGTGTCTGATACATATTGACCTTCACCATGACTTGTTCGAAGAAACTTTTCATCGCCTTTAGATAAGGATAAATTTGAAGTTAGATAATCGGATTCAAAATTAGTTTGGATGCCATGCTTTTTCATAGCATCTTCAATTTTCTTTTTTTGTTCTTCCTGTTCTTTAGTAAGTTTATTAAAGTAAGGATCATTTTCTTGCTCTAAAATATCACTACGATAAGACTCTAATATTTTTAGAGCATCCTCTTGAGTTTTAGCACCAATTTCTTCAAAGAAACCTGAAATTTCTTTTTGATTATTTTGTGAACTAAGAAGTTCTTTATGTAAAACATCCGTGTTCACTTTATTTGTATCACTCATATAACCTTCAATAGATTCAAATAAAGCTCTACCTTGATCATCAAAGATTTTAGCATATTCAGTACCTAAAGTAGAATCGAGTTGTAATTGTAGACCTGATGCTTTAACTTTTTCTTCAAAGTCAGCAAGTTTTTTTAATTCTTCTTCAGTAGCATCTTCATCATCTTTGTTTTCATAAATATCTCTCATTTCATCTAATAAATCTAAAACTTCTTGATCTGTAGATTTGCCTAAACTTTCTTTTAAAGCACCTAATTTAGCACCTGCTGTGCCAGCACCAAATGCTTTACTAGCAACATCTCTTTTAGTAGTAGCAAGTTGGAGTTCTTGTTGTTTTTTATTTCCTAATAAAGTAGCACCTTTTTGTAGAAGTTCTAGTTCGCTTTGACTAGATTCTTTAAGTTTAGAAAGTTCAGCAATTCTTTTTTCACTTTTCGCAACTTCATCTGCACTGCCACCTGTCTTTTTAAGTTGAGCGATTTTATCTGTTTCTTCTTTAATTTGTTTATCGTATCGCTTTTGTTGGTCAATTTTTTCTTCTTGTAGTCTTTGTTGAGTTTTCATTTCTTGATTTGTTTGAGTGCCAAACCAAGATGAAATATAAGATAAGATTTTAGCAACATAAGTATTAAGCTGTTCAAGATAAACACCGAAGGTAGCTTCAAGACGATCACCCATACCCCAAGTAGCATCTATTTGATCTTTCATAAGATCCTGTTCAGATTTAACTTTAGGTTCTCTTGCTTTTTGTTCCTCACTAAAAATTTCACCTGTTGCGACATACATATCTTCAGTAGATTTAACGAGTTGCTGTGTATTTTTAGTAACAAGTTCACCTTGAGCATTCATCATTAAACCCATTTTAGCTAAATCTTCATCCATTTTTTGTTTGTCCTCAGCACTAGCACTTGCATATTTAGCTTGGATTTCTTGTGCTTTGCTAAAATCACCTCTTGCTCTTTGATCTAAAGAAATTAAAGTATTGATTTCTTTTTCAGTTTTGCCTTGACCTTTGAGAGCAGTTTTAACTGTTTCTAAAACTTTTTCATCTAATTGACTAATTGTTTTACCTTTACCTGCACCTGTTTCAATAATAGCTTTTGCTTCAGCAAATTTCATTGCATATTGACCACCCATAGAAAGTTCTCTTAAAGCTAATGATTGTTCTTCAAATCCTTTATCTTTACCAACACCTTGAGCAGATCTAACACCTGCTTGTACTTTTTCAATTAAAGCAGAGGCATTACCAATACCTGAATCTTCTAAAGTACTTATGAATTTAACAAAAGCATCGCTTGTTAGATCAACACCTTGTAATTGTGTCATAATTTCTTCATTACTTTTAGTGAGATCGAGATTTAAACCTGATTCTTTAGATGCTTTTTCAAATGCTTTTTTTTCTTCATCACTGCTAATTGCTTTTTGAAGACCACCTGCACTTGTAATAGCATTTTGTCGCATAATTTTTTGCATCGTTTCGCTTGCGGGACCTCCAGCCATTGCAAGGTTTTTAATAAGATCTGCATATTCTTTTTCTTTTTGATCCTCAAATCCTTCAAAGAAGTCTTTTGCTCGATTTGCACCTAATGCTTTATTAACTTTAAACATAACAGATGCAGTTTGAACAATAGACTTATTAAAGCTAGTAGATTTAGCATTAGCCTCTTTAAGCTGGTTGGTAAATGCTTTGGTAGAGATATTAGATTTGCTTGCAAAGAAACCAATACTTTGAAAAGCAGAAGATAAAGTTTCCATACCATCTTGTGTAGATGTATCGATAGCCATACTATCAACAAAAGATTCAGCAATTTCTGTTGTTTCAGAAATAGAAAGACCAAGACCTTTAGAATAAGTAGATAGTGTTTTAAATGCTCTTTCAAAACCATCAAAATCTTTAAGTGTTTCTTTATTGAAGAAAGTAGTGTCTTGTAGAGCAATAAATTGAGATTTGATCTCATCAGCTTTCATACCTACAGTGTTTGCCATTTTAGCAAAACCTTCACGATAGGTATTTAAACTACTAGCTAAACCTTCTTGACTATGTTTAAGAAAAGATAAAGAACCACCTGCATCGTTCAACATATCTTTATTAAATTCTTTAACTTTAGATTCAGCATCAATCATCATTTTAAAGGCAGTGACAACACCCATTACACCTACAGAAAGCATCTGCATACCTTTACTCATAGCTAACATACCTGTAGCATCTTTTTCAGAACTAACTCTACTTGATTCTAATGTAGTAAGTTCTTTATCATCATCGGATGAACCACCTGATTTAGCACCTCTTTTTTTTAATTCAGTAATTCTAGCTAAATCTTTTTTACCTTGTTCAGCTAGTTTTAATGCTCTTATTTGAAAGACTTTAGTGATGCCACCTAAAGAAGATGATAGGATTTTTTCCATTCCTGCAATACCACCATCCATAGCAGTTTCTATAACTTCTTGTAATTCGCTACCTATTGAAGAAATTTGTTTGAAAAGATTTCCATCTTTAAAAGCACTATCTAAATTTTGATTAATTTCTTCAATACCATCTTCAAAGTCTTTAATGATCTTTAAATTCTGTTTGGCAATTTCTTCATATGCTCTCCTTTGAGTATTAAACATTTTTTCATGTTCTTTTTGTAAATTCTTTAATTCAAGTCTTTGTTCAATGATTTGTTTTCTTGATTCTTTAGATCCTACTGCTTGAAGGTTTTTGATATTATTTAAAATTTCCATTTCGGATTTTTGGAAATCCTTATTGATTTTATTGATTTCTTTTAGTTTTTTCTTTTGAGCTTCATAATCACCTAAAGTTCTACTATTCACTTTAGCAAGAGTATCATTAAAATTAGCAGATGCTTTTTTCACAAGTTCTGCTTGATGCACAATAGTATTCATCACACCTAAAAGACTTTTATCGGTATCAGAAATTTTTTTGGTTAGATCTTTCAGCTGATCCATTGTCATTTGCATCTTTGGAATTGCCATGTTCTTTACCTATATCTTTGGTTGCCTTTGTGTAATTTTATCCATTAATGATGTTTTTGATTGATTGAAAATTGAATCTTGTTCAGGATTTAAAGGCTCAGGTACAAGAGCATCTGCCATAATTTTATTTAATACTTTTTCATTGTCTTTACTTAAATGCACACCTATTGTTGTTGATTGTGTTATTCCACCTGTCTTTTGTTTTATATCATCTAAGGAATAACCAACCAATGGTATAGCTTGTATTTCTTCCTTTTTCTCAATAGCAATTTGTCTTTGTTCTTCTGCATAGGTTTTAGCTTTAGTGATTTGCTCTTTCATAAATTCTTTATGTTCTCTAATCACTTTATCATGTTCATCTTCTTCACCAGCTAACCACCTTCTCATTTCTTCAATCAATTTTTCATTTTGATCTAGGACAGCTCCTTTAGCATCTTTAGGCATAGGTTTTCCCATGCGAGCATATTTCTTTACTTCTTCTCTTCTCTTGTTTTCCAATTCTTCTTGATTTTTCCATTTGGCTTTAATTTTATCTACACCTGATGCCATAGCACTAGCTACAAATAATGACCTTTGCCAATGTGAATCTTCTATAGCTTTTAAATCTTCACTTTCATTCCATATAATCCAAGCGAGTTGCAAAGTATCAAAAGCACCATCAGATACTTCTTTTTGAAATCTATTTTTAGACATCCAAGTTTTCCAAAGCTGTCTTGATTCAGTTTCATAGCAAAATCCTTCAAGTAAAATACCTGCATTTCTTAAACGATTAGTGATTGCATATATATAAAGCACAATCTTATTAAAACATGACATAGGAATGGTTTTACAAAATTCTATCATTTGATAGAAATCTCTGTCTTGATTGATTTTGACATAACCAATAGAATAGATACACCTTGCGATAAGAATAATATCTCTTACAGATCTTAAAGAATAAGATTCCATCAATTCAAAATCTTTAAGAGATGGTGATCTGAAAGTAATATATCTGTGATTGATAAGTATTTTAAAAGAAAGAAAGCCATATTCAATGACTTGTCTTAAATCTTGATAATGATCTATCATTTTTATTCAACAGATCCGATTTCCTTTAAAGCATCACTAAAATTTGGTTGCTTAATATTATTTAAAGTTGCCAAACTTTGCTTGGTCTTTTCTTCATTCTTTTTCTGAATTTCTTGTTGTCTTAAAGTATTTGCTCTATTTTCTAATAAATCTGCCTCAACAAGATTATCTTTTTCTTTAACCTGCAATAAACTTTCCACTTGTTTTTCAGATTGCTCTGTTAAAGCAGTCATTTCATTAAACAGGTGTGCAAGAATACCTTTAGGTAATTTATCAAGCATTTTCATAATAGCTTCTTGTTTGGTGATCTTAATGGAAACACCATTATCTAAATTTTCTTCAGTTTCAATGACTGTGAGATTTCTTAGATTTTTACCATTCACTTCAATGATTGCTCTTGAAAGAGTTTCTTTTCTAAACACATCAATAAACTCAACTGCGAGTGTATCATCATTTCTAAAAGCACTAATGACTTTTTGGATTTCAATTTCATCAGCTGGTGTGAGTGTTTTAAGCACTAAAGAAATATTGCCAATAGTAACTTGTCTTTCGAGATTACCAATTTTAATAAGATCATCAAATGCAGATGCGATTTCATTTAAAAACATATTTATATTCTCCCTTTATAGATCGTCATCTATATCATACAATAAAATTATCAACGAGATGCAGGGAATCGTTTAGATGCAACTTGACCAAGATAAGGATTATTACCTGTAGATAAGAACTCACCATAAGTAGAAAGACCATCGTGTACATCTGTAACACCACAAGCAACATTTTCCATAATATGTGCAGAACTAATATCAACAGAGTGATCAATAGAGTGCAACCAACAGGTTTCAAAATAAGTTAAAATAGCTTTGTGTACTTTTTTAGAATATCTAAATGCTGAGACATCAGGTTCAGTAACATTTTGAGCAGAGTAATCTACATTAACAATACCTTGAGTATATGTATTGCCATCTGTACCATCTGATTCATTATCTGCAATATCACTAAACACAAGTTGTTCTTCAACATCAAAGGGCCAGCGAGTATGCTTAACACTTCTTACGGGTCCGTCTACACCACCTGCAAAACCAATCGTTTGGAAAGCATTAGATAAATAAAATAAAGCACGAGTGAAAGAAATGGTTGGTGGATCAGTGAGCCCGGGTACAAGTTCTGCAATCTGATCACCAAAACCAATACCTCTTCTAGCTTCTGTAGATCTACTATTACCTTCATAAGAAAAAGTTTCTACAACACCTAACTGATATTTCTTTAAAGCAGTTTGTCCTGTTTTACCATAAGTAGGTGCTAGGATTCTTACCTTTTGAGAAAGAGCAACACGAGTATTTGGTGATGTATTAAATTTGTAAAGTTCGCTAGTACCTTGCATATCAAAGCCACCCACATTTTGTGGATTTTGATCTGGATTCTTAGACATGGTGATCTATCCTTTTTTCTGAAATTAGAGTATTTAATACTTAAGAAAATAATAAAATATTTATTGAAAACTACTTTTGCATAAAGGAGTTTTAAAATGAACAGATCAGAAAAAGCCTATGGTGGATATTCAACACATTCTTTACCTACAAGAAATGCTGAAGACAATATAGCAACCTTATTAGATATATATGCTACGATTGAAAAGTTTGATGATCCAAAGATTGTAGATGTCTTAATGGCAAATGATTATGATACAGCTATTAAGATGGCATCAAATGAAACCTGTAGAATATTGATAGGCAATATTCAAAAGCATAGTGCAAGAGTAAAACAAGCAAGAGATAGAATTATTGCTACAATTCTAAATGAAAAAAGAAGAAATAAGATCATGATTCATGAACCAATGAATGGTGATGTAGTCATTCAACTTTTATTAGCAGGTGATTGGGAAGGTGCTTTAGATCAAGCAGATCATCCAAAAAGCAAAGAAGTCGCAATCGAAGTAAAGAATTTATACATTAGACTTATTAACAAACTTGGACTAAGGATGGTAGGTTAAAATGGATATTTTTAAATTTACAGATGTTGAAACAGATGAACTGTTTAAGTTTATTTTAGAGTTTTTTGGTCGTGATGCCGATTCAGCAAATGTTGCTTGGTACTTCTTTATTAAAAGAAAGGTTGGTAAATCCGAGCAAACACAAGCATATATTATGCTAACTAGAATAGCTAAACTTAAATATGGTACTATTAAGAGAAAACCTGTCTATACAGGTGATATCTATTTAAGAGCAATCACAGCTGTTCGTAAAATTATTAAATGGATTCAAAAAACATGGCTTAAAGAAAAACAAAAACAAATTAATATCAAGTCAGATTATATTCAAGAACAAACATTTAAACTTTTACATTCTAATAGACCACTAGCTACTGAATATGCTATCCTGTTTAATATTATTTTGACTTGGAAACCAATGACAGGTGTTGTAAAAAAACAAGTGCTTTAATAGATGTAAAGCATAGATAAATATCTTATAAGTAGATCATTCATTATCACTTTGAAAGATGACTACTTAAAAATGAATTATTTAAAAGATCCAAAGCTACTTGCTACTATTGAAAAATTAAGAGAAGTTCGTGTTAAACAAGAAATCAAAATGCCTGCAAACTCATTCTTGAGAACTCATTTGGCAAATGGCAAACCTTTAACATTAAGAAACTATCAATTACAAGGCATTCTGCATTTACTTGCAATGCCACGATTTGTACTTGGCGATGACACGGGGTTAGGTAAAACGATTCAAACCATAGCATCTCTATGCTATGTATGGGAAAAAAGACCTGATATGCCTGCTGTCATTATGACTACTAAATCTGCTCTAAACCAATGGGCAAGTGAATTTGAGAAATTTACCAATGGTAGTATCTCTTGTTTTGTTGTCAGTGGAGATAAAAAGAAAAGACAAAAGGTTTATGATGCTTACTTTGCCTGTACTACTACTAAAGTTCTTATTTTAGGTTATAGAACAGGTGTGATTGATTTTGATATTATTCAACCTATCACAGGTAATGTTATGGTCTTTGACGAGGCAACTGCTTTTAAAAACGATACTTCTCAAATCCATCAAGTTTGTTCTCATTTATCTGGTAGTGCAGAAAAGGTATGGTCTTTATCAGCTACTATTATTAAAAATAGACTTATGGAAGCATGGGCAATCTATAAAGTAACTGTCCCCGGACTTATGCCTAGCAAGAATGTATTCATGTCTAATTACTGTGTATGTGTAGATAAGCAAATAGGTAGAAAGAGAATTAAGTTTGTAGTAGGTCATAGGAAATCTGATATTGAAGCATTTAAAGAAAAGATTGATCCTTTCTTTGTAGGTAGACCAAAACATGAAGTAGCGAGTGAATTGCCACCATTGACTACTAAGAGAATTGAATGTGAATTATCTGATCAACAAAGATCAAAATATAAAGAAGCATTAAGTGGTCTATTAGAAAAATATGATGCTGAATCAGGTGAGATCAAACAAAAGGAAGTAACAAAACTCACAGCAGTTATGTATTGTCAACAGATTGTAAACCATTTAGAACTTGTAGATGCGACAGGTGATAGTGGCAAAATGGATGCTTTATTTGAGTTACTAGAAGATGAACTAGATGGAGAAAAGGTAATTATCTTTTCAAGGTTTAGGAAGATGATAGATGTTTTGGAAAGAGAACTAACAGCAAAGAAAATTAAGAGTGTAAGAATTACAGGTGGTGAAAAGGATGATGAGAGAAAGAAATCACAAGAGGCATTTCAAGATGAAAATTCTGATGTAAAGGTCGTCTTGATTACAATGGCGGCGGCAGAAGGTATTAATTTACAGTTAGCTAAAGCAGTTATCTTTTATGACTCCCCATGGAGTGCAGGTGATTATCTTCAAATCATTGGTAGAATGATTCGTATCGGTAGTATTCATGATCGTGTATTTTGTTATCATTTAGTTTGTCCAAAGACTATTGATGATCGTGTAATGAAAGCCTTAGCAAGTAAAATGGATTTAATTGAAAATGTTTTAGGTAAAAGACTGAAAAACGATGAAGAATCAGATAAGATAGAAGGAGTATCTGATACAGAACTCAAAGATATTTTCAATGGCTTACTAGAGGATGCAAAAGACAATGGCTAAAGTTTGTGAAAAATGTGGTGGCATAGGTTTAGTACCTAGTGGTCAATATTATAGAAATGAACCTATCATGGCTCAATGTTCATGTGTATTAAAAGAACATTTGAAAAATCAATGTGAAAGAGCTTGGACAGGTTTAAGTCAATTTCCAGCGAAAAAAGCTACACCTTTAAAAGGTAAACTAAAAGAAAACATTATTGTTCATGCAGAGAAAACAGAATTATGTTCTCATCTGAAAGGAGCAATCTTTTTAGAAAAGAATCCTAGCTTTTTTATTAAAGTTGTATCTGATGCAAATTTAATGAGTGCATGGCTTTCTAATATCTCATTAGCACAAAGTGATATTATTGATCCTGATTTCACTAGAGAAATTACAGTTCGTGGTTTAGAAGATATGGCTGAAGCACCAAGTCTTTTAATAGTGAGATTAGGTGTTAAGATGGCAAGAAATTCAGCTATGCCTGAAGTCTTAATAGAAACAATAGAATTAAGACAACATCTTAATAAACCTACTTGGATTGTAGTTGATCCAAACAGACCATTATGTGAAGGACATATTGCATGGTCAAGAGGTGTAGAAGATGTATTATTAGGATGGAATAATATAAGACTTGTAGAGCAACAAGAAGTTGAAAACAAAAAAGTACCAACACTTAAAATTTAAGAGATAAGAAAACATGAAGATTTTAAGAAGTATATTGCCTGATCAAAGATTAGGTGATGATATTAATCAAATGCAGATGAATTACATGGCATTAAGAGAAAGCATTTTTAACTTTGAAACAAAAGAAGATAATGCGATTTGGTCTTATGTAAAAGGTTTTATGTCAAATCACGGACATTTACCTGATCATGCTACTATTACACAACACTTTGAAACACAAAATGAATTTGAATGTTCAGATCGTGTTCGTGCATTAGCATCTATTACACCTATCTATAAAGGTAATTTCCTAAGTGAAATTGAAAACCTTGTAGAAGAGGCTCGTATCATTAAATTGTCAAATACCATTACAGATGTTAAGACAATTATTAAAAGTGGTTTAGAAGTCAAAGAAAAAGGCAACCATAAAACTATTCTTAAAGGAGCAAGAGATGCAGGTCGTTTCTTATCTAATAAGTTAGTAGAAGTGATGACACCTACATTTGGATCAAAGCTAGGTGGTGAAGTATTAACAGATGTAGAAGACCTTGCAGAAGAATATCAAAAAGCAGAAGAGGCAGGTAGAGAAGTCATTCCTACAACAGGTATTAAGATTATAGATGATGCGATAGGTGGATTTAGAAAAAAAGAGTTATATATTTTAGCTGGCTTTACAGGTCATGCTAAATCAAAGACAGCATTAAATTGGGCATATTCACAAGCTACTTGGGATAAGACCAATACTTTATATTTCTCATTAGAAATGCACTATCCACAAGTAAGAAGATCAATTTATTGTATTCATTCTTGTCATTCTAAATTTAAGAATATTCGTTTAGCATTAGGATTACAGAAACCTAATGTAGAATTATATGAAGGGATTGATCCATCTAAAGTTCGTGGTGGCAAGCTAACAGCAGAAGAGAAAGATTTCTTTTTTAATTATGTAGTACCTGATTTAAAGAAATGTAGAGAAAATGGTGAATATGGAGCAATTCATATAGAAGGAGATAATCCTGATAGCTTTGATTTCACAGTAGAAGATTTAAGAGCAAAAGCAGAGTTATTAAGTCAAAAAGAAAAGATAGATTTGATCGTAGTAGACCATGCTTTGTTACTAGCAAGTAGAACTAAATATGGATCAACCACAGAAAGATTAAATGAAGTCATTAGAGATTTAAAGAGAATGGCAATGAATTTTAATCGTGGTCAAGGTATTCCTGTGTTATGTTTATTTCAGATTAGTCGTGATGGCTATAATGATGCTCTTAAAAAGAATGGTGAGTATCAATTAACACACTTGTCTTATGCAAATGAAGCAGAACGATCAGCAGATATAGTGATAGCAAATTGGTTTGGTAATGATGTGAGAGAACAGAAACAAATTAAGTATCAATGTTTAAAGAGTAGAGATCAAGCAGGCTTTCCTACATTTAATGCAAACATTTTGTTTCCTGCAGGTAAAATCACAAACAGTGATAATTTGTCATTATTGCCATTAACAGGTAATGCAAAAGCAGATCCATTAACAGATGTGATATAGAAAAATGAGTAAAAGATCAGATCGTATTAAAAACCAAGTACCTTTAGATCAAGTGTTAGGTGCTTATGGATATAATGTAAGAACGAATGGATCTGATCAACAATTTTCATGTGATTTACATGGTAGTGGTGTAGATACAAAACCTAGTGCAAGATATTACCATAATACAAAGACATGGTATTGCTTTGCTTGTGGCAAGGTAAGAGATGTAGTATCAACAGTAATGGAAAAAGAAGGTGTGGAATTTAATGTAGCTTGCAGGATGATAGAAAAGAAATATGGTTTAAGCGAATGGCAGGAATATGAGAAACCTGATGTGTTTAAAGATGTGGATATAGAAGATAGTGAAATTGATTGGCAGGCGAAAACAATAAATAAGTTGTCAAGGATTACAAAAGAAAAAGTATTATCTTTAAAGGAATGTTTAAAGTTATGGGAAGCAGTAGATTTTTTATTGTTTGCCAAAAAGACAGAACCTGAACTATGGATAAAGATATACAGGAAACTTGAAAATGACAGACAACAATGAAGAAGATAAAGAACTACTACCGAGTGATGTATTTAATCAAGAAGGATTTGAGTTTTTAATATCACAGTTAGCACAGACATATTACTTTGGACAAAATGATTTTGAAGGTGAACAGGAATTATTAAATGTATGGATTAAGATAGGACAGCTTTTAAATATATTTCATGTTTTGCCACATCATAAGTTAATAGTGAATAATGAAGAAGGTCAAACCAAAATCTTATCTTATATTTTATGTGCAAGTAAAAAGGTATTAGAGCAGATCACAGATCATGATATATTTGATCAAGACATGGTAGAGCAGTCAGTAAAGGCAATAGAAGATAAGAAAAAAGGATATAATTAAAAATGTATAGAGAAAATGGAATGATCTTTTGTGTGATAACAGATGAGAGATATGGTAATCCAAAGGTAGCTAGAATAATACCAAAAGAGAATGTAGACAATTGGGGTGAGTATATAGAATTAAAAGATAGTGAATGGGAAAGATTATTGCCTGTCATATCAGAGGAAGTGATAGACAGAGCATTAAGAGGTGATGCGAAAACATTAATGCAGTCGCAGGGATTAAGAGATCCGAAAGGATGTTTAAAGTTAATACCGATAAAGAATAGTGTATGTGCAGATAAGAAAGGATGTCCATCATATACAGTAAAATGTGATTTTAGGAATAAGGATTGTCCTGAGTGTTTTAGTGTAGATGGTGATGTGAGTATGGTAAAGAGGAATTTAATACAAGCATGGCGAATGGGATATATAGTGGTTCGGATGTTAGAATTTTAATAATGATTAAAAGAAATTTGTATAAAGCAAAAACTCATTTTTTTTAATAGAAAAAGAAAGGTCGTAGTAAAATGCTACAACACCAACATATTGTAATCCGTGCTTATGTAAATAAGCCACCTATGGCAACAGATGTGATTGAATCATGGTTAAAGGATTTGATCCAAGCGATTGACATGAAGATTTTAAGTGGACCCCATGCTGTGTATCTTGACAAGGCAGGCAATAGAGGTTTAACAGCAGTGACTATTATTGAAACATCACATATTGCGATTCATGTGTGGGATGAAGCAGTGCCCGGCTTAATTCAATTGGATGTATATTCATGCAAGGAATTTGACAAAGAAACAGTGTTTGCAAAGTTTGCACAATTTGAACCTGTGAGTGTGGAATGGTTTATGATGGATCGTACAGACAAGTTATCTATTACGAATGAGATTGAGAAAATTTAATATTAAATCTATATTTACAAGCATAATTATAAAAGAGCATATTTTCACTTAAAACAAAGGATAAGCAAAATGCCTGTTGTGAAATTGATAAACAATCCAAATCGCAGTGCCAATCCATTTAAATCTAATTTTCTATTAGCTTTTAAAGTTCCACAATTGTCTAGTAGAGATACTACTAGAGGCAAGATCGAAGGAAATGGCAATTATGTTTTTAATCACTACCAGCAATTGGTAGAGTTTGAAGATTACTTAATCGATTATATTAATGATCGAGTATCACAGGTAGCGAAAGATAAGTCTTTAGTTAAGTGGTCTTTAGATGAAGATATGGAAAAAGCATATCTGTATTATTTGGGATTTTTCAGAGAAAAAGAACAAGATGAGGAATTGAAAAACCTTTGGATTGACTTGAAAGTAAATATTCAAAAAGTAGATGCTTTCATTGAAACGAATTTACAAAAGGTATGGGAAGGATATTTAGAGTTCATTGTGAGACAAGGAAATCCAACAAGTAATTCACAAGAAGAAGTCTTTAAGAAAGCTAAAGTTGTTTTAATGGCAGGTGCTTTTGATGTGGCAAATCGTTTAGGTAAGCAAGCATTTTTCAAAGAAAGTTTGAAGTCATTATCAGGATGGATTGCTTTAATTTGCAAAGCAAAAGGTTTGCAATATGAGATCACACAAAAAGTAACAAGCACAGGTGTAAAATACGATGTGTTTAAAGAAGTATCAGGAGCAATACCTGCTGTTGTGATTGCAGAAAATGCAAATACGATTAAGAAGAAATATGTTGAGTATGAAAAAGCTCAATTAAAGACTAAGTTATCAGGAATCGGAGCATTTACAGAAGTTAAATTAGAAGATGGTGATCGTCTTGATTTATATTTAAATGATCCAAAAAATATGCCTACGATTGCAGGTGTTATTAAAAAAAGAAAACTAGACTTTTTACAGACAATGAATTTGCCTGTTGATTTAGACATTGATACGATGTCGGAAGTCAAAGAAGAAGATTACTTAGTAAAAATGGATCAATTAGCTAAAAAGAAGTTAAGTGCCAAATTATTAAGTACATCAGTCGTAGGTACAACAGAAGATGTAATTAAAAAGATTTTATCTCAAACAGATATGGATTTGACCTTTGCTAATCTTATGGAATATATGATAGCAAAAAACAATATTGTACCAATTGGTCTATCTTTAAAACCATTGATCACAAAATTTAAGCAATTTAAGATTGATAGTAATCTTAAGCTATCTCAAATTTGCCAAAACTATTTTCTGAGTCAAGGTTGGGATATTGATCAAGATCCATATAAAGAGATGTTTGAAAAATTAGTGTCTTTAGTGGATGTGCCTTCATTTAAATATGTTTTAGATGAATATAATATGGAAAAAGAAATTATTGATTCAGATATGCAAATCAATAAGCGAGCAGTAAAGCAATTATATGGACAGCTTAAAGAACTTGAAAAACCAAATTCTATTGTCAAAGGTAAAACTTTAAAGGTAGCTATCAAAGAAGAACAAAAGAACTTTTTAGATAAAGCACATACCATTTATAGTGAAAAGCTAGGTGTGATTGAATCCGAAAATGGTTTATCTGCATATGAAGTTTATCAACAAAAGAAATTTGATGTCCAAATTAAGTCAAAGGTTTTAAGAGATGCTTTTCCTGAAATCAGAACGATTACAGTAACAAACCAAAATGGTGAAGAAGTACAACAAAAGCAATTAATCTTTAAGCATATCAAGAGAAGAGTGATTTATGAAAAAGATGAATTAGGAAATGTAATTTTTAAAAATGGTGAGCCTGTACCTAAATATGAAACCAAAAAAGATGGTACACTTAAATTTGATGAGATTGGAAATCCTATTCCATTAACAGAAGATTTGGATATGAATATTCCACCTATTGTGATAGATCATTTACCTGATTCAGTAGTAGATGCACTTCCGGGCGAAGAAAGAGAAGTAGAATTATCTGATGATACAACACCAAAGGCATCAAATCCTTTAAGATTTGCACATTGGGTCAAAGTAAAGACTACTACTATTAAAGGTGTTACTAAAGATATTATCACAAGGGGACCAATGAAAGGTTTCTCTGTGGAAGATTTAGCAAATGCAACAGGAAGATTAACAAGCGAAAATAAATGTTATTCTGTTGGAGCAAATGGTAAAATTATTAATATCTATGAAGGTATTAAAGTAGAGAGTGGTGATATTAAGATCAATTATAATGTTTTGGAAGAACCATATATCACATGGTTTAAAGGCAGGTTTGTAATTGCATTACCAAAAGGTGATGCTTTTAAAGGTGAAAGAGGTGCTTTAAAGAATTTAAAGAAGACAAGAGCATCAGTTGAAGAAATTGAAAATATTAGTGGTACAAGAGTAACTTATTATTTTGATGGTGATGATTATGAGTCAATCAAAGATTCTTTAGGATCTTGTTTGATGACTAGAAAAGCACATGAAGAATTAGAAAAGTATTATGGTATTGTCTTACAGAAAGACAAAGCATTAAATGCACAGAATTTAGAAAAATATAAACCTGTATCAATAGGTGGATTTAAAGATAACATTGTATTTAACAATAAGCAAGTTGAGGCATTAGCTTGGTTAGATGCAAATGATTTAAAAGGTGTGATGGCATTAGACACAGGTGTAGGTAAAACCTTAGTAGGTGTGACTGCAATGCAATTGGGATCAAAAAAAGAAAAGGATGCAAAGTTTTTAATTGTGGGTCCTGATGCTTTAAGAGGAAACTTTTTAAGTGAAGTGAGAAAGTTTTTAACAGAAGATGTAGCAGATGGATTAGCTGGGAATGTAGAAAAAAAGATTGATAGTCGTGCAAAAGAAATTGGATATACCGAATTTGTTAAGATGTACGAAAGCAAGTTTGATTTTGAAAATGAATATTACTGCATGATTTTTGATGAAGTGAATGAAGCCTTAACAGGAAAGAAAGCACAAGCGATTAGTGGAGTAAAACATAAAAGAAAGATTTTACTAACTGCATCTGCATTAGAAACATCACCTATGGATTTATTTAGATTTGTATCTTTATCTACAGGTAATCCTATTGAACCTGCAAAAGAAAAAGCATTTGCAGATAAATATGCAATCAATATTGGTGGCAAGTTTGTAGGTATTAAACCTGAAGCAAGACATCAATTTAATATTTGGTTAAAGCAAAATGCTTACTTTGCAGATAAGATGGATGTGGATTACGAGGCAGTAGGTAAAAAACAACTTAAACCTTTAGTGAAATTAAACACAGCTGTAAATATGCCACCTGAAGTAGGTAAGGCATATGTAGAAGTAGCAAGTGGCATTAAAAACCAGCTTAAAGAAATGAAAGACAGGTATTCTGCTTTATTGACACAAAATGCTGAAGATATTTCAGTAACCTTGCAAAAAGAAAAAGATATTGCAGTTGGTAATTTAAAGGATAAGATTGCTTTATTACACTTGTTTAGTTTAAATCCACATAAAGCAATGGCAAAATATAATAAGATGAAAGGCATTGAGCCAAAAACTTATACTTTTGTAAATCCAAAGGTAGAACAAGCAACAGCTTTAGCTACTAAATTCTTACAGGAATCTAAACGAACAATTTATTTCACAGAAGATAATGATGTAGCAAAACAAACAGTCATTTCTATTTCTATGAGACATCGTACAAAAATTCATGCTCTTTGTTTATCTAATATGATTGTGTTTTATCAGGCAGGTGTTCCTTTAAAGAAAGGTCGTGCTACTAAAAAAACCAATGTAGAGAATTTTAAGATCAATCGTTTAACAGAAGAACAAATTGAAGCGATTGAAAGAGAAAGAATGTCAAAGACAGGTGCAGTAGCTAAACCTTCTGTAAAAAATATGCCTGTAGATATGACATGGGCAATTAAGATTGTTAAGAACTTTATTGCAGAAAATGATCAAGTAGTTACAATGGTATGTAATTCATCTTATGCAAGAGGATTTAATTTACAAAAATTTAAAGCTGTTGTGCATTTAGATAGAGATGGTTGGGATAGTGAAGAAATTAAGCAAAGAACAGCAAGAGCATTTAGACAAGGACAGGAGAATGAAGTTCTTGAAGTGATGGTAGATGCAGTAGCACCTAATGATGAAAAAGGCAAACCAACAGTGTCAATAGATGAATTGAGAGGTCTAGTACATGAAACAGATCAGAAGTTCTTTAATGACATTATTAAAAAAAGTGGTGCTATCAAGTTATCTGAAAACTACAGTGCGATTGAACATGGTGTTGTAAGTGATAAAATGACAACACCAAACTTAGAAGAATTTACAAGAGCGATTTTGCCTACAAGAGAAGCATCAAATGAAATTGATGAATACTTTAAGAATAAGAAGGAAGATCCTGTTAAGCATACAGTTTTAGATCCAAATCGTTTTAATCATCCATCAATTAAAACTATACTACAACAATTAGGCACTACTGTATTGACACCTGAATTGAAAGAAAAGTTAGATGTTTCAGGTATATCAGGTGTTTTGAATGTAACACCTGCTGAAATTACAAGTAGTGTTTCTGTACCTGATGTAAAGCATATTAGGTTAAAAGGCGATTGGATTGCATCACAAATTAGAGCAGTCAATTCTGATTCAGTAAAAAATTGTGAGTTTTTTACAACAACTTGTGCCCCAAAGAGTATTGGAAACAAAGCATTGTTTTCTCAATTAGTAGCTTGTAAAAAGGCAGGTAAAAAAGAACTTGTAACAGATGGTGGTGGTTCTTTTAATAGCTTTGATCCTGAAACAGGACTTGGTAAAAAAGGTCAAGGACATAATCCTATGATTGGTTATTATATCTGGCCCAAGTTTGGATATGATGCTACTGTGCTAATACTTACACTACAGTATCCTCCTTTACAACAGAATTTTGATTTGGTATTAAAATTCTTAAATCCAACTAATCTAGTTTCACCACTACCAGCAGGAAATGATGCACAATCACAATTGGTTTTTCAGGAAGAATTGAAAAACTATATTGAAAAAGTCGAAGAACACAATGCAAGTTTAAAAACAAAAGCAGTAGATGTAAAAGTAGATAAAGAAAGTGTTTTGGATTTAATTTCAAAACTAAAAAATCCTGATACTAAAGGACTTAATTCTCAACAAAAACATCAAATTGTTACTTTCCTTAGAGATGGTGCAGGTTGGTGGCTTTTAAAACTAGCTAAATGTTATTATCTTGTTTCCGAAATGACAGATGTTTACAAGCAACAAACTTATAGTCTTTTAGATCTTTATGCAATCACTTTTACAGATTCTGAAGGTAATGTTGTTAAAGCAGGTGAAGAACTATGGAAATTCTTTGGTAGTACTACAAAACTTACTTTATCTTTAGATGACAATTCTAAGTCATATAAGCATTTAACTAAATATGTAGATGCAAAAGTTAAAGAGGCAGGCTTTGAAACTTTAGAAGAATATTTATCAGCACCTACAGATCCATTTGATACTAAAAGTACTGAATGTTGGTTTTTGTTCTTTAGAGATCAAATCTTAACACAGTTAACAAAATCAGAAAAATCTACTCTTGTAAAAACTTATATGAAAGACTTAAAAGAAGTTCTTGTCAAAGCTAATATGAATGAAAGAGTAGCTATTCTAGATAGTTTAAAAATGTTTAAAGAAAATAATCCTGAACTTTCATCTATGAAATTAGCATCTAAAAAGTATGCAGATGAAGATCAAGAAGTATCATCTGAAAGTTTAATGGGAATGTTAGCAGTACAAGACGATGCTCTTTTTACTACTATTACTAAAGAACTAGAAAATGAAAAAACTTTAGAAAATACACAAAAAGAAATTGCAGTATTGAGAGGTGATTTGAAACCTGTTTTAAATCCTTTTGATCTAAGCAAGAAAGGCAATAAATAAAAATGGAAGATCCAAAGACACTAAAAGAATGGATTTTGTATGTATCACAAATTTCAGATGAAGATTTAATTGTGCAAGCTAAATATGCAGGCACTCAAGTTTTTATCAATATGCTTACAGAAGATGGATATTCAAGTGATGATATTTTTAAGATTCACAAAGCATTTGCTTTAAGATTTCAAGAAGATGGTCGCAGGATTCCTATGTATGATGGGATTTTAGTAGATTATAAGTCTATCCTTAATCCTACAAGTTTGCCTGATGATGCTACTTAGTTTGCACGAATTGATTTAATTTATCAGCAACAGATAAAATTTCTTCAATTGTATTGGCAGGTGCATTTAGCTTGGCTAAATCTTCTAAAGACTTTGCCATATGTAATTTTGCTTCAAATAATTTAAGCTGTGTTTGAGATTGTTCTTCTACAATACGAGTTGCTAAATGTAAAAGATCTGTACGAATTTGATAACCATTTACTTTGTCAGACATGATCATTATTCCTATAAAAAAGTGTGTGTGTGTTTTAATAAGCAACATTGCCTATCTTTTTATATTATACCATCACTTTTTAAACTTTTGTAGGCATCAATAAGATTTTAACATTATCTTTTGTAAATAAGAATGGTGCAGATGAAAAGTTTCTAGGATTGCAGTAAATGTTTTCAGTTAAAGCTAGAACTTGAGTGAGGTTGTTAATATTGAAATTAACAGATCGTTCTTTACCTTGAAATTCATTCTCTTGCCATACATATTGACTTTCTGTATTGGTCAATCTCAATGTGGATCTTTCATCTACATCTATTTTCATAATAGGTGTATCAATCACTTTTTCGCTTTCATATAATGCTTGTTTGCCACGAGCAGAGATATTGATCTTTTCAAGATCAGCATCTTTAGGCATGACATTTAAGTAGTTTGGAAAACTTTCATTCACCAGCAAAATTGAATATCTTGTAGTCGCATTTTGGATATTCAAATGACAATCCTTAACACTAGCATGAGCATTAATAAGGTTATCAGCAAGAATAGGAATAGCATCAGCAGGGATCAAAGCCTTTTGATTGACAAATTCAAATGTTAGCTTTTGAGTAAAGAGTTTAGTACCATCAGTAGATACGATATTACGATTGGTTGGATCATAATAAACACCTGTGATTTTATTCTTTCCTTCTTCTTTGGATAAGAAACGAACAGCATTTTTAAGAGCATATCCGAGTTCAATCGCTTGTGCTTGATTGATCTTTTTACCTGTAAAGGTTTCAAAATCATCTTCTTTGCTAGTAAATTCTAATTGAGTAAACTCAACAGTTTCAATATCACCTTGAGAGAAAAGACCATCAGGTTCTTCACCATAAGAGATGCGATCATCTTTTAAAATGATAGTAGATGATCTCATAGCTTTATCTAAAACATCAGTAGGTAAAAAGACAATACCATCATCATAGATAGATCCGTCTAAAATACATGACAAGATGAAATCATTATTTGTAGCAGTTGCTTTAATGGTGTTATTAAAACATTCAAATTTTACTGCACGAGATGTTTTATTTTTTTTAGACAAACTGATCAATGATCTTAAATGTTGTCTGTTTTGTTTAACATGAAAATGGACTTCCATTTGTTTTTTCCTTTTGACAAAAGAAGAGTTTTGTTGTCCATTTACTTATATTATTAAGGATTTGATTTACTTAAAAAATGCTATTCTAATTTTAAAACTTCACTTTCAATTAGATTACCTTTTTCATCTATTAAATGCCTGCGATACAGATAATAAAATTGAGCACCCATAGCAGGTATTATTAAAGCATTCCATCCTATCTTCAAAGAGGATGCAATCATTCCACTTGGGATAAAAGGACAAAATACTTGAATAAGTAAACCTAAACCTGTTTCAGGTAAAGTACGAATAAGATCACCCCATGACATTAAACCTAAAAATCCTTTAGTGATATCTGTAACCTTCCAACTTATTTCTGTTACATTTGTCCAAACTAACCAAAATACATATGCTTTAGCAGGCATAGACATGACATCAAAAACAGGATGATGATCAAAAAAATCTTCAATAATTTCTGCAAAGGTATTAAAACCACCATTGTATTTTTTAAATGCCTGCATGATAATTTGCTTTTCTTCACTATCTACTCTTTCAAGTAAATAGTTTATTGAACTTGTTACTGTTGGTGCTTTATCTGCATATAAGAACATAAAGTACAAATACTTATTTTTTTCCGATAGCTGTTGTTTATGCTTATTGACCCATTCTTTACCTTGTTCAAGATATCCTGCTAATTTATCATTAAGCTGGTGATATAGAGAAACATTATCTATAGCATTAATACCTAAAGTCTTTTTAAAAAGATTCCACATCTGTGGTTGCTCTTGGTACTTTTCATAAATATCTTTGAGTTTACTTGTTAGTCCAAAAAGAGAACCATGTTTAACAATTTGGTTAGCAAAAGGTATTAAGGTAGTCGCATTAAGTTCTTTTCTAACTTGATATGCACTAGCTGTCCTTATCTTTTTACTTTCTTTTATTGCTTGTATGCAGGCAAGTTTTATATATTTCATGTTAGTTTCTCTACTTCACTTTCAATCAGTTTACCATGTTCATCTATTAAGTGTTGTTGATACAGATAATAAAATTGTATACCCATAGCAGGGATGATCAGTGCATTCCAACCTATCTTTAAAGAAGATGCAACCATGCCACTTGGGATGAAAGGCATAAAGATTTGGATAAGAAAACCTAAACCACTTTCAGGTAGTGATTCTAAAAGATCACCCCATGAGATTTGACCTAGAAAACCTTTAATAATATCTGTGATTTTCCAACTGACTTCAGCTACATTGACCCAAATGATCCAAAATAAATATGCTTTAGCAGGAATACTGATTGTATGTAGAACAGGATGTTTTTTAAAGAACTCATCTATTGTGTCTTTTAGGTTTCCAAATCCATCTGATAATTGTTTAAGTTTTTTAGACAGCTTAGATGAATTATCAGGATTGATCTTTTCAAGTAGTGTTTTTATAGAACCTGTTATTGTAGGTGCATTCTCTGCATATAAGAACATAAAATAAATTAGCTTGTTTTCTTTTGCTAGTTTCTGTTTATGTCCATCAATCCATTTTTTACCTTCTTCAAGATATTCAGATAACTTTTCATTAAGTTGCTTATATAGAGAAACAACATTAGTCGCAGTGATACCTAATTTTTCTTTAAACTTTTCCCAAAGGTTTGGCATCTTTTGAAAACCTTCATAGATTTGTTTAATTTTACCAACAAGACCTTTAATAGAACCATACTTAACAATTTGATTGCCAAAAGGTATTAAAGTAGTCGCATTAAGTTCTTGTCTTAAATGTGATGCAGTTTTATATTTAATGCTTTTATGTACTGCTATTTGACAGGCAAGTTTTATTAAAATTTCTCTTTTCATTCCTAATGTCCTTTCAATATTCTTAGTTCTTCATCTAAATATCCTTCTTGATAAAGGAAATAAATCTGAAAAGGTAAAGTCTTATATTTCACAATATCTTCAATATCTATGAAATCCTCTAAAAGAGCAGATATGAAATCACTTAACTTATCCATAGGTAAATCATCTAGTATCTGATCACTATCTAATTTGCCTGTTAGTCCTGATACTAGATTTTTCTTTGCAAAGGTATCATCATCTATTTTTCTTGAAATACCTAAATAGACTAAAAACACAGCTATGTTTACTGCTTTGTTATCTGTCTTTTTAATTTTTTCTTTTAATAAATCCCAAATCTTTCCTAACCAATCCTTAACAGATGTAGCCATATTTTTAAGTTTATCTATACCTTGTTGGATTTTAGCAGGTAGTTTAGCATATAAGTTCTCTAACCATTGTTTCGCTTGTGTATATTCTAATTTAGACACTTTATACATGATGTTTAAGAAAGGTATATCTTTAATAACACTTTCTAACCACTTGCCAAAATTGGATTTAAAATTAGGCAAGTCCATTAGCATAGAACCAATATTTTTAGGATCGAGATTTAAGGTTTTTTTAATTTCTTCCCATTTGTTTGGTTTCTTTTGTATTTCTTCATAGATATGGATTAAAGAATTTTTAGTGTTTTCATATAAAGAAGTAATGTCTTTAATAAAAGCAGTCTTATAGAAAAGATGATTGCCTAAAACTTCTAAAACTTCAGGTGTGATTTCAGAACGAACATATCCAGCACTAGCTGTTTTATATTTTTTACTTTCACGAATAGCATCAATAGATGCTAAACGAATGATATGTCTTTTGACTACATTATTTATTAAAACTTGTCTACTCATCTGATATTCCCTTTTTATTTTATAATAGAAGGGAATATCAAAATTTTATTGAAGGTAGCCTTTTTGCCAAGAGAGTTTAAACATCTTTACAATATAACCTACGAGTTCTTGTTCAATTTCATCAGATGTAAGATTGCTTTCTTTACCATCCCAAACCTTTGAAAATCCTGCGATTTCCCAAGAGATGGCATAACCATTAATTTTAGGACTTTCTAACATCAATCTAAAAACTAATGCAAGTTCTTGATCATCTTTATAAATAACAATACTTTCTGCATCATCATCCACAGCTACTTTATATTCTGATTTTTTAATCACAGGATTAGACTTCAATTGCTTTTCTACAGTCTTAAAAAAAATCTCACTAAAAAGACCACCTGCAATCTTTTCAACACCTGCTATTTTATTTAAACGATTCTTTAAAGATGAAATAAGATACTTCATTTTGATTACCTTTCATATTGTGTTCATATCTAAATATAATAAGATAAAAGAATTATTAAAATAGGAAGTATCTTTTTAGACCTGCATCTCCTTGTATCGTCCATAATTCATTTGGATCTTTGCCACGATATTTACATTCCACAGCACGAATACCTAACTTTTTGAATTTATAAATAGCATCACTAGATTTCAATCTACCTGTGTTGTCATTATCGTATGCCATATAAATAGTACTGATCTTATTAGCAAACCTTTGGATTAAAGAGATTGTTAATTCATCTACACCTGCTCTCATAGTACAGCCTACTGCATTGGGATATGAGATAACCTTTTTAAGAGCAACCATATCAAAGACACCTTCAACAAAATAAACATCACCATTAGACCATAATGATTCAGCTACTTCATGTCCATTAAGTAAAGAAGGTATCCATTGACTGCGATCTAGCATATATTTAAAAACTTTTTTATTACCATTTGCATCCCAAGACCTTGCTTCAAATCCATAGGTTTCACCTTTTGGACAGGTAGCAGGGATGATTAAACAGTCTTTTAATTTTTCACCTGCTTTGCCAAAGGTTGCTTTAAATCGATCACACGGAATGTTAAAGTTTACCATATCAAAGGTTTTAAAATTAACATTAGTGTTTTGATCCACACCTCTTTTATTTAAGTAGTTTTGATGCTCTGTGCTTAAAGGCAGGATTGAGATAAAATCATCTAGCCAATTCATTTTTTAGCTTTCTTATTTTCATGTGTAATGAAATGTTCATGGTATTTGCCAAAGGTTTTTCTAAGTCTATGTACACAAGGTTCACAAGCACCACCATCTCTTTCAGTCCATTTGATAGCATTAGGCAGGTCGTGGTATTTTTTGCCACAGATCGTGCAATTCATTTTTAAGTACTCCTTTATAAAAATTCAAATTCATTATATTAAAGACAGGTTTCTATTACTTTCTTAATTTCAGAATGATCAATATTTTTAGATTTCTTTAAAAACTCTACTGCTTTAAGTCTTGCATTTTTATGATTACTTGCATAGGTTTCAGATGCTTTATCATCACATCTATTGCCACTAAAGTAATGACAGATGGTTTTATCTAGTTTGCCATCCCATCTTTCTTTTATGTATTTCAATTGATCTAATGCCTCTTTGGTTGCTCTAGTAGGATGTAAAAGATCAACACAATCAAATTTATTCATGCTTAATTTATCTGTCTGTTGAAACACACCACAAGCCTCACCATAGTAGTTTGGTGTGATATGATCTGTATCAAAAGAAAATCTAGTTTCATTCCATGCAAGTGCAATTAAATGTTGCACAGATTGCTCTTGAGTAAAGTATGTGTTCTCTACACTATAGGAATAGATAACATTTGAGAGTTGGTTTAGTTTACAGATTTCATCTGTATCTAAGACAGGTGTTTCGGTGTTTAACATAGATAAGAGAGTAAAGAGAATATCGATTGACTTGATCATTTTTTTTGTCCTTATAGGTTAGAGAAAAAAGTTTTAAGGTCTTGTGCAATATCATCAGATGTATCATAAGACTTATGATACACTTGATACATATCATCATTTTCACTGTCATCTACATCTAAAGAGATTTCGATTTTGTTATTATCAGATATATAACTGTAAAGGTAAAAACTACCTTTATCACAGTAAAGAAGACTTTCTAGTTCAGTATCGGAACAGTCAAGTACATCAATAGAAGAGATTAGATCAACAGATTTGATTTGATTTAAGATAGTGTTCATAAGAACTCCTTTTTGTTTAGGTTTGTACTTATATAACACTTTGCATAAGATATTATTGCAAGTTCATTTAAATTTCTAAAATTTTTTTAATCCTTTCTCTTAAGACATCCTGTTTCCAAAAGTAATAGTCATCTGCATTATGAATATGAGAAATTTCATTCACTTCAAAGTTTTCAAGTGGAAAACCAACAGACACAATAGGATGCTTAACATTAATAATGTCATGTTGATATTCTTTAATCCATAGCACCAAGTAATCTTCAAAGTCGTCTTTTTTCACTACAATATAAGTTTGTCCATCACGATCTTCTTTTGTTTCATTATTAGAAACGAAAGGTCTTACAGGTTCTTCGAGTTCTAAGAAGATTTGATGCAGGTCTTGTAGGATTGCATTTTGAACTTGTATTGCTTTACGAGTTTTTAAAGCCATTTTCTTTTCCTTTATTTAAAAGAGATATGTATCTTATACTATATTTGTTTTATTAAATGTTCTTTATGTGAAAAAAGGTGAGATTAAAAATGACAGAATGGAAAAGCAAGATCAATCCAGATCAAGAAAAAGTTAAATCCTTTACAGATCAGTTAGAAAGTTTAAAGCAGATGTTTCAATCTATGCTGGATAAAGACTTAATGGAATTAAGTAAAGCACAAATGGAATTAGAAAGATTAGAAGCACAAAAAAGAAATCAAAGAGAGAAAAAATAAATGGCAGAATGGTCAATTATTAAAACACCTAAAATACCTGACATCTTTAAAGAAGTTAGACCAATTGTAGATAACATCTTTGCTACTCTTAATATCTTTCTTACCTTTCTTAATAATGTGTTAGAATTTGTGAAAGCCTTTCTAATAGATTTCAGTAATCCTTTGTTATTGCTTTTGAAAGAGCTTATTGCACTTATTAAAAATATCATTTCAGATCTTCAAAACTTAGGTCTTTATTTAACTACCGATTTGGATATGTTGCCAAGAGTTTTTGATGAAGGCTATAAAGTGTATGCTGGTGGATATCAAGCATTTGAGCAAAGGATGGTAAACAAGTTTACTAATCCAGCTGATACAACAAGACCTGTTATCAGTAAAGATAGTGTTGTGCTTGGTATTTTTCAATTCGCAGGTTCTAATATAGAAGGGATTTTAAGACTCATCAAAATATTTAATGATTTGAAAAAGCTATTTACAGGAATTTTAGAAGATAGTGGTTTGCCAGTCGCATCCAATGTTAAAGCAACACTTGTTTCAAAGTTCGGAGTTCCTTTCTCTAATTCAAAACTTAAAACACCTGAAGGTTTAAAAATCTCTTGGGAATTAACACCACCTTCTAATAGTCAAGACAGTTTTTTTCCATCTTTTGTAGTACCACCTGATGCTTTCTTAGTAAATATAAGTACTATGCCTGTGAAAGTAGGTTTATTAAGAAGAACTAAATCTGCACAGACAACTACTAATATTGAACTTGCACAAGAAATAGGTGCAAGTTTATATAAGCCTGTTACTGTAAATGGAAAGTCATTTACATTATTAAGTAGTCCAACACTCATTCAAGATAGTCGTGTAATACCTTATTTTGAAAACTTTATTGATGACATTATTAAAAAAGGTTATCCCTTTAGTTATCAGTATTTTTTTAATGATAAAGTGATCCTGCCACAAGACTTGGTAGAAAAGACAAATAAATCTTTTTACTACAATCCTTTCGCAGTAGGTGCTTTCTTAACAGGTAATTCATATAGCTTAACCATACCATATAAAGATTTGCCTAAAAAAATCACATATTCAAGTAAACCATATGAAGTAGATGGCAATACAACAAATGGCATCACTGTTATTGATAAACAAACTGAAAGTGAAGCAGAAGATTTATATGTAGAAGTTTTATCTTTAAGTTCAGATTTAGGTTTTAGTGATAGTGATCTTGTAGAAAATCTTCCTTTATACTTATGGAACTCTATTGTTTCTAATGGGATTGTTACAGGTTTGGTTTCTACTAATTCTAATGCTATCTCAACCAAGCTACCTAAATATGATCGTGTAGATTATATCAATGCTTTAAGAGAGGCATTAGCTATTTTCATTTTAGGTGATTATTTAAATGAAAAGAATTATTTGAATGGTCAAGAGGCTGGTGTGAAAAGTGCTGAGTTTGCCAAATCATATTTATATGGTACAAGTAAGTTTCATTTTTTCAATTTGCCATCACAAGTGAAATTCAATCTTATGGCATATGCCAATAGACAGGCAAATGCCACCAGCTTTGTGAAATTTGATCAAGATGCGAATAGCTTTAGATCAGATGTTTTAGCTGTCATTCAGAACATAGTAAATAAATTACCTTTTCCAACAGAAGCACAACTGATAGCATTGCAAGAGCCAATTGAATTTCTTTCTGAAAAAAGAATAGATGTTAAAGTAGGCGATCAAATTCAAAAGAAAAGTTTTTATGATTTCTTAATAGAAGATAATATGTATGGTGTGCATGGGAATGCTAATAATTATGGTAGCTTTGGCGATACTTCTTTTGATGAAGTTCTAAAGGCAAATAAACCTCGTGTTGAAGGATCTGCATTTAATAACATCATCTACTTAACTACAGGTCTTGAAAGAAGAATCGAACCTTTGTTTCCTACTGCATACACAGAAAAGAAATTAGGTGTTTCAGAAAAAGAACAAGTAAAGACTACTGCTAAACTTTCTCTTATGTATGATTTGGTAGATCAAGATATTGTAGATAATGCTAGACGGATGCTTACTTCTTTACCACAGAAGGTATTAAATGAAACAGGTGCTTGGTTTAATGTGAAATTCTTTATTGATGGCTTTCCTGATTTCACAGCTTATTTAAATGAAATTATTGCTTTTGTAGAAACCTTAACTTTAGGTTTAGAAGGTCTTATTAAAGCGATTAAAGATTTTATTGAAGTCTTGCAAAAGAGAATACAAGAAATTCAAAGAATCATTGCTAAACTAAAAGCATTTATAGATGCTATCTTAAATTTCGCTTTAGATCTAGGTGCAACTGTCGGTATGCTTTTTGTTGTTTCACAAGGTACAGATGGTTTACTTGCTGATTTCTTATCTGCTACTAAAAAACCTAATGCTCCTTCTTTAGGTATTGGTCAATGTGTTGTCATCCCCGGTCCACCACAAATTGTTATTGATCTTTTCTCTGCTATCTTTGGAGGATAATAAAAATGTCTTTTGCTTGGTCTGTTTATTTTAGAGAAGGTAGTTGGTATGAGTTCAGAAACTTTGCTTTAAACCAAAGAAGAAATGTCGAAGCACGATTGAAAGTTATTAACAATGAACTTTCACAAATAGGATATATCCGTGTATCTTTTTTAAAAGATGGTTCTACAAGTAAAATGACAGAAAGAAGAATAGGATTTGAAGTCAATAAAGGATCAAGCCTGCATAAACTCATTATTGCTTATGTTGTGCAAGGTGGAAATCCTTTTGATATTTCTATGTTCTTAAAACCAGATTCATATTTTTACAGTGATGAACAAATTATTGAAACACAGCCTTACACGGGTATCATTGCACCACAGCCAGATAAAAATCCACAAACAGGTACATTAAGTACAGGTGGTTGGTTGCCATTATGGAAATTTCCACCTAGAAAGTTTGGCAAGAATTTAAATATGTATGACTTTGGCAAAGAGATTAGTGATGCAGTCGAATCAGCTAAAAGATGGTTGCCACAGGAAATTAAAGAATTGAGAAATGATCTTGAGGCAAGAATTATTAAGCTATGCGATTTAAGAGAACAGCTGGTCAAAGAAAGAGATGAAATCTTATTAGGTGCAGTAGGTGGTGTCACACCAAGTCTTTTATTTGATAGTGAATCATATTCAGATACACATCATTTAAGTTTCATTGTAAATAACATAGACAATATTGTTTATCCTAATTTAGATACAAATCTAAGCAGGGATTTTAATAATCCACGAATAACAACAGTAGAAAGTGCTTTTCCTACATTAGTAGATAATGCACCTAATAATGAAGAGAAATGGACAGCTTTGTAAAATGATTAAGCATCTTTTAATTTGTTTAGCTTTATTCTTTTTAAGTAAAGAGGCATTATTTATATATCTAGTAGGTTTGCTTGGCTCTTATATAGAAAGCCACCATGAATCTAATGCACCATAAGGTATCTGTTCATATATCTCAACAGGCAGTGAGCCAACACATTTATAGGAAAACCATTCACCTTTTTCTCTAAACTTTTTCAATTCTTTATGCAGTGGTCTTTCTACATTGCCATATCCTTTAAAGACATGAATCAATCTTAATTCTACAGCATTGCCTGTCTGTAATTGCTTTATACGAGCATCACAATCTTTAGCTACACCTATTTTAATAGAACCTGATCCTTTAGCTTGGATCAAATACATATCCTGTTCGGAATAAGGCACTTTTATCAAATCTTGTGTAAAAGGTAAGTAAAGTTTAATCAATTAAACACCTGCTTTCTTTTTTTTCTTATAATCTTTTTTATCTGACTTGCAATAAATCTTAATCTTAAGTGTTTAAGTAGTATCAATAAGACAAAACCACTTTTCAAAAAAAGGAAAATGAAAATGGCAAGAAGATCAAAAGGTATTACTGTTCTCAAGGAAAAGACATACATCAAAGAAAGATTGACCATGAAAGGTTTAAACTTCTCAATCAAAAAGAATGAAGTAATTCTTCATGATTTTGTAGCAATGGGATTTGAAAGTATCACCATTAGGACAACAGAAGATGGTAAATATGTCACAGGTCTAGTAGTCAATCACAAAAATTTATTATCCTTCACAGAAAATGATAATAATTATCCTCTTTTCACAGATGGTAAATTTGTGACAAGTGATATAGATTTCATCCTATCTTACTTATCATGGGAATGTAGAAACAATCCTAGCGATAAAGTACCTGATGGATTACAAATAAAAAGACTAACAAAAATGAGTGTCAATCAAGTAGATTGTTAAAAAACGAAAGGACGAATGAAAATGTTATCTATCACAGAACTTGAAAATCTAGTTAAGAAACACAATTCTCTTTATTGGGATTTGAATGCACCTGAAATCTCTGATGTAGAGTATGATGCACTTGTAGAGCAATTAAGAGCAGTTGCACCTACATCACCTGTCTTAAGCAGTTTAGGCACATTCGCAGAAATTGGTATGGAAGTACAACATTCTAAACCTATGTTGTCATTAGACAAGTGTTATAATGAAGATGACTTAAAGAAATGGTCTAGGTCTTTTTCATCTTATGTATGCACACCTAAAATTGATGGTATGGCTTGCAGTATCAAATATGAAAATGGCATTTTGGTACAAGGTGCAACAAGAGGTGATGGCAATATAGGTGAAGATATTACACAAAACATTATCAACATCGTACCAAAGCAAATTAGCATAACAACACCTGTAGAAATTCGTGGTGAATTATATATGCCTATTTCTGTATTTAATACTCAAAAGGATATCTTTGCAAATCCTAGAAATGCAGTAGCAGGTATTATTAAGAGAAAAGATGGCAATGTACAAGGCATCAAGTTTCTTGCATACGATTTCATAGGCAGTGAGTTTAATCTATTTTCTGATAAAATAGATGCACTTAAAGCATTAGGTTTTGAAATCCCATTTTATACTGTCTTTAATGGTATTGATCATCTACAAGCAGGTTATGATCATATCCTAAACATTAAAGATAGTTTGGACTATGAACTAGATGGTGTTGTTTATCGTGTAAATGATAATCAAGCATATGAAAATGCAGGATATACATCACATCACCCTAAAGGAGCAATAGCATATAAATTTCAAGGTGAGTTTGGTACAACTAAACTTTTAAATGTTGAATGGCAAATTAGCAGATCAGGTATCTTAACACCTGTAGCAATCGTCCAACCTGTGAAATTAAGTGGTGCAATGGTAGGCAGGATTACTTTGCATCATGCAGGTATGATTAAGACAAAAGGTTTAACTCTTAATGCAGATGTTTTGGCAATAAGAAGAGGTGGTGTTATTCCACACCTTGAAAAAGTCATTAATGCAGGTGATACATCTATTGAAATTCCTGTATGTTGTCCATTCTGTTCATCAGCAACAGAACAAAAAGAAGATTTTCTATATTGCACAGCGAATTGTAGTTTATCTACAAAGGTAAGTTACTTTATGGAAAAAGTAGGTATTGAAGGCATAGGCAATGTATGGATTGAAAAGTTAATAGAAGAAGGTCTTGTCAATAACTTTGCTGATCTATATAGACTTAAAAGAGAAGATTTATTAAAGATTGAAAGTGTTGGTGAAACTAGAGCAGATAATTGGTTATCTAGCATTACCAAAAGCACTAGATTATCTTTAGATAAGTTTTTAATATCTCTTGGCATTCACAGTTTAGGTAAAAAAGCAAGTGATGTTTTAACAAGTCAATTTAAAACCTTAGATGCAGTTTTAGCATTAAAGACATCTGATATTGAAAAACTAGATGGTTTTGGCAGTATCACAGCACAGGATATTGTTAATGGTCTTAAAGCAAATGTAAATGTTATTACTGATCTTTTGCAATATATCCAAATTGACAATGGCAGTGAAAAGACAGGTATCTTTAAAAACAAATCATTTCTTTTCACAGGTACATTGACTACCTTAAAGAGAAATGATGCAGAAGCAAAGGTATTAGAGTTAGGTGGCAATGTAGCATCATCAGTAAGCAAGAATTTAAGTTATCTTGTAGCAGGTGAAAAAGCTGGCAGTAAACTAGATAAAGCAAATGCACTTGGCATTAAGGTTATCACAGAACAAGAATTTTTAAATATGTGTAAATGAACTTGCAATAAAAATTTATCTTTAGTGTTTAGGTATATGTAGACAATAAGTTCTTTGAGAACTCAAACTTCAATAACGAAGGAAAATACAAATGGATAGAAAGCAAATCCTTTTAGATCACTTAGCAATAGCAAAAACCACTGTTGCAATTAATCCTACCTATGAAGGTGTTAAATTACCAAAAGATTTAATGAGTAAAGATAATGTACGATTAAATCTTTCAAATCACTTTTCATATCCTATGCAGTTTAGAGATGATAAAGTCGTGGCAACTTTATCCTTTGGTGGTGTACCTTTTGAATGTCATATTCCATACAATGCAATCTTTGCAGTTTTCATTGCAGGTGCATCACTTGAAGATGCAGTTCTTTTTGATGATGCAATTCCTGATTCCACAAAGAGATTGATTCCTTTAATTGAATTAGGTGATATTGATGCAATGAAATTTATTTCAGATTTACAAAAACAATTTGAAAGAGATGATATTACTGTTGGTCAATATAATGACAAACCACAATGATCATTTACTTTGTTACCTTGTAAATGGTGCAGGACTAATTGTTAAATCAGGTTTCTGAATTTTATTCTTAATCACAGGTCTACCTTTAATATTAAATCTATCTGCACTTGCATATCCTTCACCATATCCACTTGGTGAAATACTACCTTGTAAAGTAATTGCCTGATTCACATCTGATCTGTAAATTGCCTGTGTAATGATAACTAATTGTAATTCACTACCATAAGATACTTCATCATCTGTAGTAAATGCAGTTTCATCAAAGTTTTGAACGAGCATAGCTTTACAAGCTAAAACACCACCTTTAAGGACAGGTTGTACACTTGTAGGAAAGCTAGTGACAACATAAGAAACAGCACCACCTTTAACTTTACCTGATGCTCCAAATAAAACAGCACCACGATGTGTTCTATAGGTTTTAGTACCTGATGGACTAAGATCAGTAAAAGCAATATATGTATCATTTACTGCTTCACTCATAATAAGAGCATCACCAGCAACACCATTCACTTTAGAATAAGCAAGACCATTGCTACCAATAGGTAAAGAGATATTAGCAGTCTTAACACTACCTAAAGTAGATTGTAAATAGCTTGATCCATCATTAAGAATATCTTCACATAAGAAATCATAATCATTTACAAGTAAACCTAATGGCAATCGAGATGTTAAGCCTATTAAAGATGAGTCAAGTGATCCATTGCCTGCATTATTTTGAATACCTGTGCCACCTGTCATATACACTTTTGTTGTGGCATATAAAGTATCTACACCTAATTTATATGTGAACTTATTTTGATTTACAGGGAAGGTAAAATAAATAGAGATTTGAGCTTGATTCCCAATCACACCTTTTTCCATATATGTAAACACAATTCTATTTACATAAAGATCTATTGTATATGATCCACTAATAATGTAGTCAGATAAAATGCCTACTGTGTCAATAATGGTAGATGCTAAACTCTCATCTGTGAAAACATTAGTGATCGCAAAGTCATCTGATTTAATTGTACCATTAGGCAATGTGATTGTAATATAGCAATGGTTTACTTGTAAGACACCATCTACAATTTTATTTTTTACATAAACTAAAGTAGCAGTAGCATTTGTTAATCCAATTTCTTTTCCATTAAAGGCTTTTGCTTTGATATGGATCAATTCTTGATTTAAGGCAGTTGGTGGTGTATGTGTAGATTCATATCCAATATCTGTTACTGTGTTCTCATAAAGAGTACCACCGATATTACCTGTACCTAATGTCAAATAAAAATCCATAGATGCAAGCACTGCAAATCCTCTTGGATTAGTGATTGTAATAGCTGATGAACCATCTGTATTAAATTGTTTTCTTGTAAGTCCACCATAATAGTGATCATTTGGATTAAGTTGTCCTTGTCTAATAACTTCATCATTATAATTTGCAACTGATCCTCCTCTTGTATGGTAAATATCACCTTGATATGCTGTTCTTGAATACTCTACATAAAGTTCATCTGCTGATCCAAAAGGTGAAGGGATAACAACATCCACATTTTGTAATTCTGTTGGTAAGGTAGTGAGATTTACATTCTCAACACCAGCACCATCATATTTACGAATGAGAATAAAGCTATTCTTATTAATAAATCCATTTGCAAAGCCAAAGACACAGCATTCTACTACATAATCAAAATCTGCAAATTCATCGCCTGCTACATAAGTAGGAATTTTACGAATATCAAGAGAATGTTCTGTTAAGATATAAGTATGACTGCCTGTTGTGTCTGCTACATCACTTGCACCATCTTGTCTAATAAACATAGTGTATTTAGTAGCATCTGTTCTTAATAAATTAATAGGTGGATTTGCAATAGGAGTAACACGATCTGATTCATGTCCACCAGCTACAGATGAACCTACTTTAGCAAGGTAATCTGTTTTTTCATATACACCATAAACACGAGCAAGACCATGATAAGGTGGCAGTTCAATACCATTTAAGATATTGCCAAAGTCTGTACTTGGGATTTCAAGAGAAACTTTTCTAGCACCTAAAGATGGATGACCTGTAGTAATATCATCACTTGTACCATAATCAATAGCAGTGTAGAAAAGCATAGGCTCAACACCAGCTGAACCCTCATTACTATCACCACCAATGATATTATAGACATCATCTGTATTTGTATTAGTGTCAATAAAGAGATGATGTAAACCATTTAAGAAAGGATCACCTAAACCTGTGTTTGTATGGAAAGGAATATCCTGTCTACCAAATTTAGGTAGGTGCATAGGTGGAAATTCAAAATAATCTTGAGGCAATCCAGCACCTGTGAAGATGCCTGCACCATCTTTATCAGTGACACCATCTTGATAATATTGACTTAAAAGCAAATCAGTAGATGTACTTGCACGGAAGGATTGCAATAATAGATTATGTTGCTTAAAAGGTTTAAGAATTAAAGTTTTAGAATTTGGATCAGCAAAGATTTCATTATTACGATCAATATCTGCACCACCAATAACACTGCCACCAAAAGTATTAAGATTACCTGTAGGACTAGGATCAGCATTTTTAGATGCTAAAGCATTCCATAATTGAATATGAGTATTGGCATCATATTTAACAAGGTCTGTTTCAAAAATAGTTTGAGTAGCATCAAGATCACTAATAGCATTTCTAAGATAAGCTGTGCTTTTATTTCTTAAAGACACATTATGGATTTGATCAGGTGAACGAGCAAGACCACTGTGACCGGGTGCATATTGTAAAGTAGCATTAATTAAAAGTTTAGATGTAGAGTATGTGCCTTCAGTAGCATAAATTTGAGATACTGCATTATTTTCATAAACAGTATGATAAGGCAAGACGATACATAAAGAAGGATCAGTAGCAGTAGTACCATCAAAAGCATAAGTTCTTCTAGTTCTGATTTCTACTGTTAAAGTATTGCCATCTGTATCTTCTGTCCAATTAGAGAAAGCACCATTTAAACGAAGTAAGCGAATGGTAGAATTTGTATTTAAACCACTAGCATCAGTTTCACTAGAAGTTAAACCATCTTTTCCCATGCCTATAATTTGAAAGGATTGGTTGTTTTGTGTTTTAGGTGATCCATAAACAATAGCAAATAATTCAGAACTAAAGCCTGTATTATCTTTACCATAGTTTGTAAGAAGATCAGCTACTGATTCATTACCTAAAACTTTAGTAGTACCATCAAGTAAACTTGCAAGATTTACACCTAAATCAATTTCATAATAATATTCAAGATTGACATCTGCACTATTAGAAATTCTTTTAATTTGAAGATCAGCTAAGACTGTTGAAATACCTGTAACTTTTAAAGATGAGTGTACAAGACCACCAAAGATTTCTACTTTAGATGGATAACCTGCAAAAGTTGATAGTACAGGCAAAAGAGTTTTTTTGGTGAATGGATCGGTATATCCATTATCATTAATAAGATATAGCTTTAAATCTTCCTCTGATTCAGTTAAGAAACGAACTGCTTTTTGATTATTCTTAAAACCTTTTCTTGCACCACTTTGACCATCAAGACCACCTAAGTTTAAGAAAATGACAGCACCACTTGACCATGCTTGTTGATATGTACCACCACCAATATCTACACTAGGCATAAAACCTGTTGGTTTTAAATCTGCACTAATCGTCCAATTGTCTGTTAAGCCACTATCAAAATATCCAACAGTAGTACCATCATCATTTAAAGCTGTAGCTGGATCAATAATGATATTTACATTTTTCTCAACCACTGCACTATCTGACCATACTGTTCTAATACCATTTGGAGCATCTAAAATTTCAGTATATGGTCTTGTTGTATTAGGATTACCAATAACATCCACTTGAGCCAAAGTAATACCTTTACTATCACTGCCTGTAGCACTTGATTTCCAAGTTGTTCTTAAATTATTTGTGATCAAGTCATTTACTGCATTTTGCAATAGCTGTGAATAATCAAATCCTGTTAAAGAAATGCTATTCATCAAATCTAAAATATCTTGTTCATGAATTTGATCTGCATATAAACCATCAGGTCTTGCATTATATAAACTCACTTGTGTAGATGCTAGATGAGATTTAGCTTGAGTACCTAATTGACCACGAACAATAACAATAGCACCTGTGCCTACATTCACACTAGAGATCAAAACAATCTCTTTATTAATGCCTGTGTTTAAAACTAGATAATCACCTACAGAATTACCTTCATCTAAACCACTGCCTACAATAGAACTGCCTAAATTTAAAGTAGTAGCAGATGAAGTCAAACTTGCAGATAAAATAGCTTGTGTTAAGGTTTTAGGTGTAGATGATGATCTTACAGATGCACCATTATGTGTAGGTGATGAACCATTAAGAACAGCAATATAAGAAGAAGTAGATCGTCTAAAGACAGCACAAATAGGAATAGCATAGGAATAATTATCTGTTGATTCAAAATCAACAGATGATGCTTTCCAGCAGGATGGATCACCTTCGCTTGCCATATTAGTATATACTGCACTTGTCACAGGATTAATAGAATTACCTTGACCAAAAACAGATGGATCACCTAAGCCTTGTGGATAAGTGTCAATATCAATATTAGTTTCTACTCTTAAACGATATTGAATTTGAACTCGTTTAGTGGTTTCAAATCCTATGTCATTATCAATAAGATCATCTGTAATATTAGTACCACCAAATTGAGTGTTGCCATATTTATAGAAAGTAATAGCACTAGGTTTATAATCAGTAGAAGGATTTGGACTAACTAAAGATCGCCAAACTTCTAAGAAAACAAAATCTACACGATTGCCTGTGGCAGGTGGTGCAGATAATTTAATGATGTTAGAGGTTTCACTATTCGTATTACAGCCACGAATACGAATAGGCATACCATTAACAATAGCATCAATAGAATTTAATCTGAACTGATTGCTATCTAAAGGATTACATTCAAAATCAATCGCACTAATAGGATCAGCAAGAAAACCACTAGGTGTAGTTTGTTTAATTGCATCAATTAAAGAATCATTGGCAAGCTGTCCAACAAAGTTTAATTCAGAATCCAAAGGTGGTTTACCTGATTGCCAAATGAGATGTGTAAATTTAGTGTTTTGATTATTGAGAACTCTACTGACTTCTGTTCCAAAATTATCAGCCATGTTAATTATCTCCTAGTAAAGTATTGCATATCCTAATAAGTGTATTTTATTTAATGAATTATTGATAAATGCTAGTCTTAGAGTAGTGGATGCACTCGGAAAACTCACAGGTGTCAAATAATTCGCCTCTGTATAAGATACACCGTCATCATTAGAAATATACACTTGAATATCACTAGGTTCTAAAATTTCATATGTCATTGTGCTTGGTACATTTACATTTACTGATTGCTCTTGACCATAGCTAACAATAGCAACCTTCCAATAGACAAGGAATTTATCTTTACTTGTAGTAGTGATTGTATCTGTGATAAGCACACCATAAGCATTAGTGTTTTCATTTTTAGGTAAAATAGCACAGGTATTATAATCACTACCTAACTGACATCTTGATGGATAAGTAGTATATAAAGCACTAGCATCAAAATCGGATTGCACAGGTAAAGATTTAAAGGTTATATCTGTGTAATCTGGATAAAGAGCAAGGAAGCTATCTTGAATATCGGATTGGATGGTAGGAATAGAATTAGCTAAAGAAACTTTAGTGGTTTCAGGTTCATCTAAAAGGTATTTGCCATTCATATCTGTGATTGTGATTTCACTAGACCTTTGGATGATTTTATCATCTTTTCTGTTTACGATTATCATTTTATACTTTCATTTTTTAAGGGACTGTGGTTATGCCGACATTGCCATACATACTAGAAACCCACCAGCTAGTACCATAATAATATATACTTAAACCTTTTGCATCTGAATTGAAGGTGATTGTATTATGTGTACCTTCAATACCACTATTTGCAGTAGTGATTGTAGTGGTTTGATTAGATCTAGATCTAAATGTAAGTTGTGTACCATTAGGTGCAACACCTAAAGTTAAAGCAATAGTACCTGCAGGATTGCAGTGATAGGTCTTGCCATTAAAAATAGTAATAGCACCACTAGCAGTGATATAATCTATCATATCTGAATTAGATATAGCTGTGACATACCAATCTTTAACACCACCTACAATATGAGATATTAATTGAACAGAACTATATCCACTTAAAATAAAAGCATCTGATGGTGAGTATATAGTACCACCATGTCTAATATTTTGTCCTGTACCACCTGTGTAAATCTCTGCATAGTTTGCATTTTTGACTGCAATATTAATAACTCTTCCACCTATTGTATCATCATTTAAATTAGGAAGATTCATTTGGAAAACAGCACTACCTAAAGCACCATTTTCTATAACTACAAAAGACACATCTGAGGTGATATTAGTTGGTGTAGAGGATATTCTTTGTACTTTATAGAATAGACTATTATTTAAACTTAAAGGCTTATAGGTATAAATAAAAGAAGTATCTGTTAGTAAAGTAGTATTTGAAGATGAATCTAAAACTTTAAGATCATTGAATATTTCCCATCTGTCATTTGTTTCATCCCATTTAATATAGCTGTTAGTACTTGTACCCCTCTCTACTTCAATTTGTACACTTTTTGTAGGTGATCCTGTTTCATCACTATTTAATAAGATAGCAGTAGTAGATTGATTTTCTTTTTTAGAGTGTATTCTAAGAGGTATGGTATCAATATCATCTACTGTGGTTGCACCATTCATTGTACTAATTTCTACTGTACCATTATCTACTCTACGAACTATATTATTGCCATTCCATTGAGCATTGGTAATTAGAGTATAAACAATATTTGCCGAAGTAGTAGTGCTTGAACTAAAACCACTCAATACAAGTGCATAAGAAGGTAATTCTCCTGATCCTAATTCTGTTGTACTTACATAAGCATAAAAATCAGGCACTAAAGATTCAATATCAGTACTGTCCATATTAAAATAATAAGTTTTATTTGGATCTAAATAAGCAATAGCATTTACAGTAGGTGTAGGTGTTGTGTTATTATATGTTGAACCTGCACTTGCAATATAACGATAATAACCAGCACCTGTGTTTTCGGAAAGATGATCTAAATTAGATAAACGAACAACATCTCTTGTAATACCATTGTCATCTGTACTAAAAATATAAAAATACTCACTATCACCTAAAGATAAAGAATTATACTTAACATAAATATAAACAGGGAAATGATTGTTTTCAATCTCAATTTGTTCTGTTGTAATGTTATTAGCATCTAACATATTTATTGTAGTAGTAGTAGCATCTAAAGTATCTGTTGCGAAAGATGTAGAAAAAGAACTTGGTTCTATATCCCATCTTTGATTTTCTTCATTCCATTCAATATAACTATTAGTGCCTATCCCTCTCTCTACTTCGAGAGCAATGACATTTGAACCATCTACATTAGGATTGCCTGTGTAATCACTATTTAATAAAATTGCATTTTTACCTTTTTGGATTTTTAAAGAAGTCTTAGCTTGAATATCACTCACAGAAGTAGGACTACTTATATCAGAAACATCTATAAATCCAAATCCACCTAAAATCCCTGCTTTGTAAACAACATCACTTTCTTTCCAAGTAGAACCTCTGACAAATGTATATGTTACGATAGCAGTTGTAGTATTTACATCATATCCGTCAAATACTTTCCAATATGTTGGAGCATATCCTAAAATAGAATTACTTGCATAAATTTGAAAATCTAAATTAGACAAGTCTATTGCATCACTCACCATATGAAAATAATAAGTTTTATTTGGATTAATATAGACAATACCATTGATAGTAGGTGGTGTGGTGTTATTATATGTTGATGCTGAATATGCAATATAACGATTATATCCAGCACTTTGATTTAATTTTAGTTTTGGCGAACTAAAATTAACTTTTATCGGAATGACTTCTCTTGTAAGACCATTATCGTCTGTACTAAAGATATAAAAATACTCATTGTCTGTAAAGGATGTAGCATTATACTTAACATAAATATAGACAGGAATGAGATTATTTGAGATAGTGGTTTCAGAAAGAATTGTTAAATCTTTTGTATCATCACTGCCTATTGTCAAATTTTCAGAAAAATAAACATTGGAATTAAAATCCCACCAATCATTTGTTTCATCCCATTTAATTTTAGCATTTGTTAATGCACCTCTCTCTACTTCAAGAGCAATAATATCTGCTTGTTGTCCATTACCTGTTCTATCTGCATTTAATAAAATAGCAGGTGTAGTAGAAGTGTCTGTTGGTTTTTTAATTGAAACTTGACCATCTGTTGTTAAAGATAGACCATTTGAAGTAACTACACCTGTAAAGGTAGCAGATGATCCACTAAAAATACCTGCTTTTAAAGTAGAATATGTTTTTGTAAGACTTGTGAAATTTGTTGTTGCACTCGTTGCACCTGCTACTGTTGCAAGTTCAAATTGATTTAAAGTTTCATTCCAAATAAAAACAGCAGGATTTTCTGTACTTCCTCTTTGTAAAAACAAGCCTGCATCTGTACTAGCAGTAGGATTAAGATTAGCATTTTTAGCTAATGTAATCACAGGATCTTCTATTGTCAAAGTAACACTATCTATTGTTGTAGTTGTACCATTAACAGTCAAATTTCCATCTATTGTTATATACCCATCAAATGTAGTATTGCCTTTATCTTGAACATAAATCACATTATTTACATTCTTATTTGTACCACTACCTGCATTGCCACCTGTAAATGAACTTGTAGGCATTTTTCTTTACTCCATCATCAATCTGTTTTTAGTGTTGTAGATACTTGCAATCGTGTAATTACTACCTAATGTAATTTTATTCTCACTATCCAATTCTGCATATCTACTAATCAAAACCAAAAGCACTTCACCTTTTCTGAAATATAAAGTGTTTGATTTCGCTTTACATAATAAAGGTAATACATTTTTATGACTTACTTCACTAGAGAAAGGTGATGAATAAGTGACAGGTAAATATCCTGAACCACCTTCATAAATTGTATTGCCTTGTGAGTCTGTTGTCTTGCTTGTAAAAGTCAAATCCGTGTTAATATCAATAGGCATAAAGTTATTAAGACTTAACATACCAGCATCAATATTAAAATCACTAATAGAGATCTGTGCATTTGCTCTTAAATCCCATTCGTCTAAGTCAAAATCACTATGGATACCTACCATGTCACTTGCACTCGGATAAGGATAAGATACACTTAAACTGCCTTTGCTTGTTTGAATAGCATACATAGATTTAGAAATATAAATAGGCTCAACATCAATCGTTAATCCTGATGGGATTGTAGTTTGAGATGCTAGGTATCTATAATAGACCATCGTTCTAGCTTTGTTTGCTAGTAAAGGATAATATTTTAAGCTAACTAAAGTTTGACCTGCATTTGTTAAAGCATTTACCAAAACACTCGCATCGGATTTATTGTAATCAGATGTATTAAGTACATCTGAATATCCAGCACCTACTTCTTGATCTTCATATTGCACAAAATAAGTAATGCCATCACCATAGAATTTAAAAGGAGTTAAGATTTCTGTGGCAGACTTACTTACAAGTTCTATTGTCTGTATTTTCTTAACATACTCTAAAGCAATTTCTCTATTCGTATCATTAAAAGATGCTAAAACACCATCTTCAAATTCTGAAAAGAAAAGACTAGATTCGTTAATAACACTACCTTGTGGATAAACACTTGAATCAGGATTTAATAAAATAGGTGTTGCACTTAAACCATTACCTTCAGGATAACATAAAGCAAGTTCAATAAAGATATTTCTAGGACTGCCTACATCACCATCTGTAGTATTGCCTGTCATTTGGTAATTACTTGTAGCAGATAGACCACCATTTACAGTGAAGTCATTTTTATCTAAGATTAAAGAAACCTTTGTTGCAGAGATAAATTCTATTTTCTTAAATTGAATATTTTGACTAACTGCTGTAGTTGTGTGTCCATCATCATGCCATGCTCTTAAGACATCAATGATTTTTGTACTTGTTGGGAATGAATCAGTAACAGGATTAAAAAAGCCTGCATTATAATAGTTGCCAAAGTCTAAAATGATCTCATCATTTTCATACCAATTAAAAGTACCTACTACTTTATCTACATAAGCAAAAGCTGTCGGATCATCATCTGAAATTGTTATTGTTGCGATTACTTTCTCTACATTTGGATAGCCTGAAAATCTTCGTCTTAAACCATCTGCATATCCGATTAAATTGCCATAGGTATTTGGTTGAGTAACACCATAATATTCAATCGCATCACAAACCAAAGGTTCTGTACTGCGATCACCATCTGTAATTTGATTGCCTATATAAAATCTATTTCTACCATCTCTTTGAACTGTCTTAATGTTATTGTCAAAAAGATAATGTGTTTGCTCTGTTAATAGCTTTTCACTGTCTAAAATATCAATCACTTTCTTTCTCATGTCTGTGATATCCACATCAGATATTAAATCAGCAAATAAACCATCAGGTCTGTCGCTTAATCCAGCAGGAATAATAATAGGATCAAGATCTAGCCAATTTTCTGTTGCACCTGTATGTGTAGATAATAAAGCACCATTAGGATTAACAGGATTAAAACCACCACTATTTCTACGATTGACAAAACAAATAGGTAAAGCATATACATATCCATCTACAGTACCTAAATCAGTAGCAGATGCTTCATTACCTGAGCCTGCAATCCATAAGCCATTATCTGTTGAGCTTGCACTAAAAGAATAAGAAGTAGGTGATCCATTAGTACCTTGTGCTTTAACATTAGTAGTATCTGAAAAACCATCTTGATATGTATCTACTGCAAAGTTATCTACTGTTCGGAAACGATATTGATATTGTATTCTCTTAGTGGACTCTGCATTTAAAGTAGTATCATAAATATCATCATCTAACCAAGCACCTGTTAAAGATTGCACATTGCCATAAATGTATATCTTATTATTCGCAGGAATATTTAAACCACTTGATTCACCTGTGGCAGGTGTTACAGTAATAGCAAGTGATGTTGTACTAATGGAAACAGTAGTATCTAAAGTTAAGAAAATAAAATCTGTACCTTTGCTATCTGAACTGACTACATTAGATAAGCTACTTAAAGCAGTAGCAATATTTAAAGCAGTGACATATTTATCAGCACCTAAGACAAAATCCACACCACAAGTAATTGTATCTGTATCAATGGTAATCGTATCACCATTGGCAACATTATCACCTATTCTTAATCTAGCATTAGGTAAAGTAGCAGGACTAACTAATGCTTTCCAAATTTCTAAAAAGACAAAGGTTGTAGATTTTTGAGTAGCTGGTGGACTAGATAAAGAGATTTTATTTGAGCCTGTGTTATCATTTGCATAAGCAATTCTAATGACTTTATTTTTAACACGGACATCAAAAGCACTTAAAGTTAAGGTATTTGGAGTAGTGTTAAAAACATAATCAGAAAAGATGTCTTTTTTATTTGAAATGATGCCACTAGGTTTGGAATTGACTAGACTAATATCTTGAACTAAGTTTAATTCGCTATCAAGTAAAGGTTTGCCTGTTTGAAAGACAACACTCTCATAATTTGTTAAACTAGGATCAAGGTTTCTGGATGTAGTAGTAATATATTTTGCCATTTTACTTATCTACCTTTTAAAAAGTCAATCGCCAAGTAATTGCTAAAACAGAATTAGATGGCTTATTGATCACAGGGAAAGTCAAATAGTTAATCAGAATGTCATAATTCGTAACATCTAAAGTAGTATCATAATCAGGAAAACTAACAGGATCACCATTACCATCTAATAAAGGATAATTAGATAAAGGACTTGCATCATAAGGACTAACCAATCCCATTTCATTTAAAGCACCTACTGCTTCACCCTCATTATAAACAGTTGTGAAATCTACAACATTCGTAGGAATTGTACTGACTGCAAATGTTGTAGGATTTCTAAATAAGACAGATGCAAATTCTTTACGAGCAATTTCAGTATTTAATCTTCTTTGTCTTTGATCTGCAACACTAGGTACTAAACTTGTACCTGTTGCACCTGTACCTACTGCTAACATTGTAATAGGTGATCGTGTTGGATATAATCCTGAAAAGAGAATAGATGCAAGCAAGCTACCATCTAAAGTGTAAACATTATTTACTTTAATCTCTTGATCATCCAGCTTAATAAACACTTCACCTTTTACACGGTATGTAGTTTCATTAAATCCAAATCCAAAAGCTACTGAACTTTGTGGTCTTTTAATATTTTCACTAATCATTTTTTCTTATCTATCCTTTAAAGCGATATGAGTATTATTTCAACACTTGCAGTACCATCATATATAACTTGAGTGTTATTATTTAATACATATTGCTCAAGATTTAAGATGCCATTATTTAATAAGAAAGGTGCATTATTTACACCACTGCTCTTAAACACAGGACAAACATCCTCAAAAACAAAGGTTTGCTCTAAGCCTATCCACTCATCTTTAAAAAAACTAAACTCACTAGCTAAACCACTATTGTCTGTTACTGTATCTTTAATTTTAGTTTGTCTAGGCTTTTCAGGTGGATTTGCATTGCCTAATGGATTTGCCATAAATTCATCCACATTAAAAGCAACCTGCTTAACAATATTCTTAAATGGTATCATGCCTTCATTTAAATCATCAGGTCTAAACCAATCACCACTTTGACTAACTGAACGATTTGTTAAGCATACAACATCTATCACTATGCCATCTGCTATGCCATTAAAAGTAATTGCATTGCCATTTACTTTATATGCAGTGATATTTGTCAATCCTTGCTTAACAGATATCATTCGTTTCACATGAAAAGGTAAAATCACTTTACCATCTAAGACAGATACACTTGCACTAGCAGGTGCTAATACTCTATGCACAGCATTAATAACATTGTGTCTGTTTAATTTATTTTTAGAATTTAAAAGCAAAGATGAGTTATTAAGAGTATCTGTATTACTATGTGCATAAAATGATCTTACCCATTCTTTTACTAATGGATATGTATTCTTATGGTGAAATAAGACCTGTGCATTTCTTTTTTCAATTCTATTCGCAGGCAAAAGATTTGTTGTTGGTCTTTGGTTTCTAGGTCTATATGAATTAAGCACAAAGCTAGTATCATTTAAAGCAGTGAAACATACTTGATCTGTTTCATCATAAGGATAAGTGATTTCAATTTCAGTAGTGGATGTACTTAAAGAAATAACACGAGTAAATGGATTGTATTCTGTAATTTCTACACTGCTAGTAAAATCACTTGGTAGGATAGGCATACCATAAATTGTATATGGTGTAGAAAAAGGTAAAGTAAATTGACTTGTTAAGACAGGGAAAGTTTGACTATATGTTTTATATCTCAATGGTCTTGTCTTAAAAGAAGATTGTAGATTTTCTAATAGATATAAGTTAGCTGTGGTAGCAGTCAAAGGTCTATCCAAAGTGAAAACCTGTGCAGATAATTTATATGTATAAGGATTTACTTTTAAGATGAAATAAGCAGATGCACCTATTAAGACTAATTCACCTTCTTGCATAACTAACATAGATGCAATTAAGCAATGGTTTACAATAGAACCTGTGCCTGTTAAGTTAAGTCTTGGTACAGAATAAGAAACACTAGGTGCATCATCTGCCAAAACAGTATTAATGGCAACAATCTTTCTCTCTTGATTATTTACACGGATACGATCATTTATCCTAAAACCACTATCATACACTCTTAGGAATTTAGAGTTTGTAAGAGTATATCCATAAACACTAGATAAATAAATGCCTTGATCTGTCTTTCTTAAATCCTCTTGAAACATTAAACCAGCAGTCAAAGAAAAATCAAAGGTAGGTTTATTAATAACTTCTTTAAATAAAGTACTTGGTCTATTACCTATATTGACATGAGCAGGTTTAGTTTTTAAGAGTAGCTTATATAAATTATCCTGTAGTGTAATCACATCCTGTTGAAAACCATATAAGACTTCATGTGTATGTCCACTAGCAGTTTGAACGATGCCATCTAAAACATCATGTTGGTGTAGATCATCACCCCATTTATATCCTATAGGTGCAGATGTTTTACCTAAACCTAAAATAGGTGCATATACATAATGTTTATGTCCATTCACTTCTGTTGTCAAAGCATAAGATGAGATAAGACAGTCAATTAAAAAATCACCTATTTCTGAAATCTCAACAAGACTATTCGCTTGAACTTTATTAAGAAGATATAAAATAGCTTTACCTGTGCTACCTTGTAATAATGCTTGGATAAGATTTAAAATCGTATATCTCAATTCTGTTTCATTATTAAAAGAAGGTCTATCTACAGATTTAGGAAAAAGTAGTCCATAAAGTCTATCATTAAAAAACTCAGGTCTAATTTGAGAGTAGTCCACTTCATTTACAAGGTCTAAGCAATCTAATAAAAGACTAGAAAGAGTTTTACCTAGACCTTCATATAAAATTCTATTATTGCTACCATATTCGGAAAGGTAGTTAGATGCTAAAGAACCTGAAAGAGCATTAGCATAAGCGACTACAAGTGAATCCTGTAATGCTTTTTTTTCTTCACTTTTACTGCCAATCGGATCTGTATTGGCAATTGGGAAATCAGGATAAAAAGGAATTTTATCACTCATGTTTTTACTCTGCTCTGTAAGTGAAGTTTAAGTTGCCAACAGTGAAATAAGAGAATGGATTTAAGGATAAGTTATTAACAAAGCCTGAGCCATCTGCTGTTTGGTAATTTACATGAAAGGTGTAATCACTTGGTGATTTACCAATAGGCAAAGCAACAAGGATTTTATTTTTACTGTTTGTAATAGGATTGCCACCTATTACAAGATCAGTATTGCCTATAATGCAAACACTATTTGGTTTATTCCCCAAAGTAGTGATCAGTGATTGGGAAACTAGATTAAATTCTAAACCATTGCCATAAACACGACCTATTTCACCACCATCTGTAGATGCAGGTTGTGCTAGGTTTACATCAATAAGCCATGCGACTGCAACACCTGTAGTTAAAGATACAATTTGAGTGTATGAGTTATTAGGTATGATTTCTTCTCTAATGACAAGAGTATTTACTGAAAAAGAAAGCTGTGTTAAAGGCAAGTCAATAAAAGCAACACCATCTGCATTATCCAGCACTCTTACAATATCACTCACTCTTAGGTTAGCACCTAGATTAAGATAAGAAATATAATTTTGTACATTGTTTCTAATAGCAAGATCGATTTGGCTAACTTGATAGCCTTTTCGGATAACAATATTTGCTTTTACATCTATAGGACAGGGAATGCACTGTTTAACAAGTATATCAGCAGTCAAATGTTTTGAGTTATTAATTTGAGATTGAACATTTTGCAGTACTTGATTATATGAATAAGTGACTTCAAGATTTAAGAGATAGCTATAATTGACTTTGACTGTGACATTTTCAGGGATGTCAGAATTAGATGTTCTAGTTAAAGTAGTATATCCTTCATCTGTAGTTTCAATAATGAAATCAGGATTAGCAACATAAGATGAATTATAGAAAGTATAGCCTGTTTCACCATCACCACTCGAATCAAGTCTAAGCTGGATGCTTAAAGCATCTACACCTTTTTTAGTCAATTGATATGGATAAAAACCAATAAAGCTAAACACTTCGCTTGTGGAATAGAAATCAGAAGTGATAGCACCATTATTGATTAAGATATTATCTTTAGCTTTGGTGGAATATCCTTCAAGTAAAGGATCTTGTGTTTTCTTAAAAAGATAATCAGTACCTTGTGCATATTCTACATTATTTTCATCTATTAAAGTAGAGATGCTTTCAACAGGCTGTCTAGTGAGATAAATGATTTCACTAATATTTTCTTGCCAATCACCTATGATAACATCTGTGATATTGTAATCAGGCTGTGTTAAGCTAGTATCTAAAATAACAATATTGTCATTTGTTATAGTATGGTTAGTGAGATCAAACCATTCACCTGTTGTGGCATTTTTTAAACCATATCCTAATGTTTGGTTATCTATCATTTTATATAAAGACAAATTGAGATCACCTAATTTAAATTGATAGATGCCTTCAGCAATAGGAATGAAAAGACTATCTTTATGTGTTTGGAAATTTGGAGCATATAAATCAGTAGCAGTAGCTAAAGACACACCACGAATCCACACATCAACTTTGCCATCACCTCTAAATTGATAAGGTGATTCAGCACCTGCGACAAAAACTTCAGTAACACCAGCAGTTGCACTAGCTATTCTTTCAATACCTGATTTAGTACCTGTATCTACACTAGCAAGAGTATTAATTGCTCTTGAACTTAAATCTAAATTTGATTCTACTTCTGATCCACCAAAGGTAGGATTTTCATTATTCACAGAAAGACCATTAATAGAAGAGTTTCTGATTTGGTTGCTAGTGACATTGCCTGCAATACCTATATTTAATGCTTGCACAGGTACATAAACTGCATATCTATCTTTAACAGGATCATAAAAAGAAGATAATGTATCTATTGAAATTCTAGCGAATTGTGTAGTTTGAAAAGGAATACTGCCTGCATAAATCGTAGTGTATGAAGGAATATTGATAGTTCTAGTAGGAGCAGTCTTAACAAAGAAAACTACTTCACCAATTGCACGACTACCTAATCTTCTTTTAATGCCAAAGTTATATGCAAGTTTATCAAAGGCTGAATCAATAACTGCTTGTACTCTATTTTGTTCACTAAAGAAAAGAGCTTGTCCAAGAGCAGTTTTATAATTTGAATTACTGACTGCAATACTTTTACCTGTGTTTCTAGGATCATCAATAGTGAGTAAAGTAGTAAAAGACATAGCACGGTAGGTAAAGTCTAATAAGAATCTAGTTCTTTCCATTTCATTAACAAAAGGATCAATAATGACATCTCTAGTAACAGAGCCCGGGTTCACTAAAGCATCAGGTTGTAATTTATGGATGGTAGTAATCATTTCTGTAGTTAAGGTTTGACGATTGACTACAGGTAAAGAAACATTAGATTGATTAATATTGACAGGCTTGCCTACTACTTCTAAAGAATATGCACTTTCAATTTCAGTACCATTAACAACTTTAACAGCAGTGGCAACATAGTAAAGAACATTTTCATTAGAAAGAGAAGCGAAAGCACCAAATTGAATAGTAGGTGGTGTAGAATTTTGAGTAGCTTGTCTATTATGTTTAAAGACGATTTCAGTTTGGATATCAATAGCAGATAAAGTAGCAGTCAATCTCAATCGTTTAATAGCTTCACTGACTTCACTATTAAAAATGACATCGCTGGCTAAATTAGTAGAACCATCAGTTTGGATGAAATTTAATTTAGCATATAAAGGATCAGCAGTTTGAGTATTTGCATTAAAGGTTTCATCTGCAATGGTAGTTAAAACTTCTTTACCTATGCCATAGCTAATAGGATCTAAAGGTTCAAAGTTAATTTTTTGATAACCATTGATGCCACCACCTGAAGAAACACTAGCATACAAGTTATAATATTTGACTTCACTGTCTGTATGTTGGAATTTAATAAGAACATCTTGTGCAAGTCTTTCAATATAGATGCCTTGTGGTTGAGCAGGTGGTTGGTAGAGATTGACGATAGGTTGGATAACATTAAGATAAAAGGTTTCAGTAGTAGAAAGATTAAGAATAAGATTGTTATTACCATTATAGAGAATAAGACCATCAGGACTAAGAGCAGGATTAGGAAAGGTAAAGTAATTACCATCAAAGAAAATATCCATGCCTGTATAGGTTTGGTTTTCAATAGTGATACTAAGATTGCTTGGATCATCAGTAATACCTTTAATAAAGATAGCTTTTTGAGTAGTGGAATAGTTAGCAGGACTATCTAGTAAAGAACCACTAGGTGAAATAATTTGTATCATTTTATTTTATCTTTCAATTTGTTAAGTCAATAGAGCCGGGGACTGCAAACACAATGTTAAGATTAACAGGTGTATTTGCTCTGCTAACAAGACCAATATCAACAAGGTAGGCATTATTAGTATTAGGAACTTGTTGCACATCAATTTTCCGAACAGATGCAATTTGTTCTTCTAAAGATAGCTTTTGTATTTTACCAACTTGATTTTGAATATTGATATGCTGATTGAGTGCTTGTCTTACAGATTCTTGAATGCTAAGTTTAGCTAGGTTGCCTTGTTTAGCACCTACAAAATCAAAAGCATTAGTACCATACCAAGAGTGTTGAGGATTAGTATTAATTTTAGTAAGGCAAACTTTGGCAACCTGCTGATAAAGTAGATCGTGTTTTTCCACTTGTTTAATTTCACCATACTCATTAAATCTTAAATCATTTTCAATGCCTGTGCTTGCACATCGATTACAATAATTCTTTTCTGTAGTGTATGAAATAAGATAATTACCTTTTACATTTTCATTAAAGCGAATGAAATAGCCTAAGCCATCATCTCTTTTAAAAAGTTTCCAGCCTGTATGCACTTGTTTACCTTGTGCTTTAAATTTCTCATAAGTAAATCCAAACTTATTTAAATCACCTTGTATTTCTAGTCTTGAAGATAGACCTGTGGATTTATCTTTTATCTGAATAGATTGGTTTACAAGATTGACTTCTACTTTATTCATAGGCAGGTATTTAATAAGAGTGTTTTGGATTTGAGATGCAGATAAAAGACCTGTATCAAATTTCACAGGATAAGATACATTTTGATAAACAAAAGTGTAGTTAGGATTTAGGATTTTATATGGAGCATTAGCAGGGAAGATAATTTCAGCAGGTGAGTAAAGACCTTCTTGGTTTATGGTAATATTATTTTTAGTGATGGTAAAAAGACTAGAACCATTGATAGGTGATCTAGTGACAACATCAGTGATATTATCTAAAGTATAGGATTCAAACCTAATGTAATGTGGACATTGGTGTGAAACATGAATGTCTTTACTCATCTGTATGCCTTTCACATAATAAGTTTAGCTACAAAGAACATTTATATTTAAAATAAAAAATTTAATGAACTTGCAATAAGTTTTAATCTTAAGTGTTTATCTATTACAACAACAAACCAAAGGATAAAAAAAATGATCCACTTTTCTACACTAAACCAAATCATCTCTACTAAATACAGCAACCTCGAAATCACATCCGTGTGTAGTTTCGATGGTTATATCTTTACTTGTGAGTACACAGGTAAACACAAAGACCAAACAAGAGTAAATCTTATTTACAGAACACCTGTAAATAAAGCAATCTGCACCTTTACTTTATCTATCTATGATAAAGATGGCATTCAAATCGAAGATAGATTTGAGTCCTGCAAATCAGAAGATAGTCAAAAAGTCATCACCAAACTTTTACCAAAAAACATCAAATAAGGAGTATTACTATGTTAACTCAAATTTTAAATCAATCCATCATCTCTACTCTTTCTTCTGTCTATGCAGATATCAAATCTGATATTTTGCAGAATGGCAGTATTGACATTCACTTGGATGTTAATACCAAAATCCACATACATGGGATGAAACAAATCCAAAAAGGTAAAACCTATATCCTTGTGCAAGTCATTCAAATAAATGGTGACTTTACAAAGTCTAGGACTTTCTACATTGACCAGACTGATCCTGATTCAGTAAAACCAAAACTCAAATTTTTGTTGAGCAAGAAGGGATGGTAATGTTAAACGAAGTATATCGTTTGTTATATACTTGTAAAAATTCTCAAATCCGAATGGAAGTTGAATTGGTTCTAGTTAAAAACAAACTCAGCATAAAAACCTTGACTGCTTTAAAGACAAAACTTTTAAAGCACCAATAAATATAAGTGAACTTGCAATAAACCTTTAGAGCAAGTGTTTAGGTAGTATCAACAAACCAACCATAGGAGTAAAAAAATGGCAGACCAAGCCTTTTTAAACAATGCAAAAGCATTAATCATGATCACCACAGATGAATGGACTAAAGGTTTCGTAAGTTCTCTTATTGAGCAAGTGAACTCAGGTAGAACATTATCTGAAAAACAAATGACTATTTTTAATGCAAAATTAGATGCAGTCTTAAATCCACCTGCACCTGTAGAGATTGATCCTGAATTTGTTACTAAACTTGAAACTTTAAGAAAAAAGACCAAATCCGAATGGTTATTAGGTTTCTTAGAAAGTTTAGAAAAACAAATGAAAGCAGGCAAAGCATTAACAGAAAAACAAAAAGATTGTTTTCAAAGCAAATATGACAGATTAGTTTTGAAAATTAAACCTAAAAAAGTAGAACAGGATGAAGATGTTGAAGGTATTGATTTTGAATCTTGGGTTTCTTTGGATGATATAAATTAATATGGATATACAGTCCTTTATCAATAATGCAAAATCTATTTTGATATGCAGTACTTCTATATGGACTAAAAATAAAGTTGAGCATTTATTAAATCGTGTTCTAGCAGGCAAGTTTTTAGATCAAACTGAAATTCATTTATTTGAATACCTTTTAAATCGTGTCTTTCATCCACCACAGATCACAATAGAACTTAACTTTTATACAATAACAGATTTGATGCAGTCAAATCTTGATACACCTAGTACATTTCAATCATGGTGTTTTATTTTTCTATCTGAATTAAGAAAAAACTTATTAGGAAAACAAGACATCTCTTACAATAAACACTACATCTTTGATGTCTTATATAGACAGCTTGTCTTAAAACAAAAAACCTTAGAAGATGGTCTTGCAGATCAAATCTTATTTGAGATGGCTAACGAATAAAATATTTATATCTAAATCCTTTATATATGCTCTAAATAAAGGATACATATCATGCCAGCAGGTTGGGAATATTCAAGATCACCTTATCCTATGCCACCTAGAAACACATCAGCTAATTCACCTTTTCTTAAAGGTGCAATAGATTTAAGATGGGATAGTCCTTCTTTCATTCATGAAAATGAAGGCTGGATCATTCGTGGTGTTAATATATATAGATCAAATACATCAGATCGGGGACCTTACCAAAGAATAAATCAACAGCCTATATCTGCTACCTTTTATAGAGATACAAATATCACAGAAATGATCTATGATGAAGTGATTACAAATTGGATAAGCAAAGGCAGTAATGCAGATGGTTCATATCGTTTTAGAACAGCTAGACCAATAGCTAGAATAGGCAGTGCGATTGAGCCTTCTACTTCATATAGAGATGTGGTTGTTAAAATAGATGGACAAGTAGCATATCCTGCTAGTGTCTTTGGTCAAACAGGTGATATTGTATTAAGACAAGGTGCAACCACAAATGTTATTACTTTAATGAATGACATCCAGCTTGCCTTTGATCCGAATACAAGTGTTGTTACTTGTTCTTATTTATCTTATTTACCTGAAGGCATAATTAGTTCTATTATAGATAAAAAGACATATTATAGAGTAACAACAGTGGCAGAAGATCCATTAACAAGTGCATTGCATGAAAGTCCATTAGATTATACACAGCCATTTAGTGATATTGAGATTGAGAAAGTAGATTGGATGTGGAGGGAAGGTGTGAGAAGAAATCAATGGGCATTAGAGCAAGGTGGTGAACGAGTAAGATTATTCTTAAAGAAAGTAGTAGGACAGCCATGCGAGTGTGGAGCATTTAATAGGTTTACATTAGAATATGGAAAGCAACCTGATTCAAGATGTATTAGGTGCTTTGGCACAGGATTAATAGGTGGATATGATGGACCCTATGATATTATTGTTGCACCTGATGATGCAGAAAGAAGAATAAGTCAAGCAACTCAAGGTAGGAAAAAAGAGCATTCATATGAAGTGTATATTGGACCCTCACCTATTGTATCTCAAAGGGATTTTATAGTTAAGCAAAATAATGACAGGTATTCAATAGGACCGGTAAGAAGACCAAATGCAAGAGGAAATGTATTACAACAGCATTTTAATTTGGGATATTTTGAGCCAGCAGATATTAGATATTCAGTACCTATGGATGGTGTGCCTGTGTTATGGCATAAGACAAAATACACATATCAAACAATTAGAGATACATATTCAGCTAGAAATGATGCACCATATTCAACACAGCCTGATTCAGCGATACCAATGATGAGTGAGAAAGATAGTGTATCTGCAAATCATGAATTAAGAGGCAGGACAGCAGTATGGGAAAATCACAATCATGGAGGATGAGATTAATCTTCATGCACAGTCAAATGAAATTGATGTAGCCAATGATCAAGTGTATATTCTACAAAATGTTCTATACTTTCATGAATAGCAATTTGGATGGGACCTTCTGATTCTCTAACAACATCATCAGCTTCTAAACTATCGTCAAAATTGAATTGACCATCATCAATATAAGCAGAGTACTGAATTAAAATTTCATCTTCTTCTTTTTGGGAAAGATGGAATTTTACTGTTACTAATTCTTTGTTGTGTTCACCTGTGTGTTCATCATATACAATAACATCAAATGTACCTGAAGGATATGCTCTATGATAACGATATCGATCATGAGCATATCTTTCTACAAAATGTTCAAGGTGTTTATGGATCATTTCAAGATGTGGCATAATAAAAAAAGCACCAACATCATCATCATCATCATCACCCCAATATGCTTTTTTGGTATTTAAACTAGCCAAGCGAACTTTAAGAGATGCAAGTTTATTTCTTCTTAACATGATATATAATCCTTTGTGTTTAAGAATGTTTTTCTATTAAAACATTTTTATAAATAGCTTATTGAACTTGCAATGAAAGCTAATAGACAAGTGTTATATATATGTAAGAAATGATTGATTACAAAACACTTTAAAAAAAGGAAAAAGCAAATGAGTAGCGAACTTATTAAAGCAATGGAATGGTTATCATGGCAACTTGGCATGATGTATTCTCTATCAGAACATAACTCAACATCATTTGATGTTGATGGTAGTCAAAGTCACTGTTCTGTAGAATATAACAGACATGAAGAAACTGTCTATGTGGAAATCACAAACACAGTTGAAGATTGGGATGATGATGCAGATGATTATATTGAAACAACAACACAACAAGTTGAAAAATGGGATATTCGCAGTGATGAAGAAAATGAAGATTTATTGATGAGTGAAATGGAAAGCATCTTAAGATGGATCAGAAGAGAAATGTAAATTTAGTTTAGGAAAGGTATGGTCTAACCAAGAACTCAACATCTCTAATATTTGGATATCTATTTTTGTATTCTCTTACAAGCATAAAGAAATTTCTAGTTTTCTTAGAAATATTTTTAGGTGGATTTCTTTTAAAATCTTCCAACACAGCATCAAACTCTTTATCGCTTAACAATTGTAATTCTCTAACATTTAACTGTTTTTCATCATCTGATGCAGGTGTGAAAGATTCTCTAATTCCTGAAAAATCAGCCACAATGTCCATTGTAATTTTCATGGCAACACCAACCATATGAAAATTAGGATCTTCAACTACTTCAAAAGTAGCATCTCTATAATTAGTAATGGTGCAAGTAGGTATTTGAGAGGAATTTTTTCTAGGCATAAAAACAAGCTCTTTAAAGTATTTTAAAAAGAAATTTTTTAAGTGTGCAGTAATTTTAGGTTTGCCATCAATCCAAACACATTTACTTGGTGGACAGTTATATGTTACTCGCTCAAAACCTCTTAATCTTCTACCCTCTTCTGTAGGTGAAACATATAAACCTAATTCAGCTGAGATAGAAAATTTTCTTAAATCACCTGTCTGAGTTGGATCAAATTCCACTACTTCAACATTACGAATATTCTTAGCTTCAAGTAGATCTTCCAAAGTCCAAAAAAGATTACCCCATGTTGTACCTAAAGGTACAGATGGCAAAAGACTTCTTGAATCATCTCTATAGGATCTACCAAAAGAGTTATCAATAAAAAATGGTCTAATCGTATTTGCTTTCTTTAAATTAGCAAGACGAGAACGAATGAATGATAGTTTATAATTAAACATAATGTTTATCCTTTTGTTTATAATCAAAATAAAAAAACATATAAAAAGATTATCAATATGCAATAAATTTATATGGTTTTGGTTTACATATATACAACAACAACAAAAAGGATTTTTTAATATGGAAAAGCATATTCAAACCTACCAAAATGAAACCACTTGGACAGCAATCGTAACCTTTTCAGAAGATGGACACATCATCTATGAAATTGAACTTGAAGGTTATGGTACAGAAGATGAAGCATATTGGGATGCAGAGTCTTTTGAACCATAAGGTCATAATCCTTTTATATCGGATTGCTTATATAAAAGGATTGAGAAAATGGATAGATTAAAAAAGCAATTTGTCTTTAGACAGCCTTTAAAAGACAAGACTAAAAAAGAAATAAAATTTATTGCAGAAATGATCTTAAATGAAGTAAGGGAAGAGGCAAAAAGAGCAGGTCAAATATTTGATGCAGTACCTAAAACACAAGAATTTATTTACTCATTCGGTACAACAATAAAAGAGAATGGTGATATAGTTTTATATTCTACATGGCAACATATCAAATACCATTTAAAAAATAAGCCTGCATATCCAATGACATGGTTAAAGACAGATAGAAATAGACCAAGACAAGCAATACCTGTAAAAAATAAACAAGGTGAAATAGAATTTAGAACACTACCATTAGTAACAGATAAGTCATGGATTCATCCAGCGATTGTAAAATACTCTTGGATAGAAAAAGCAATAGATCGTGCAGTCATGCAAGCTACTGCTATTCTAGCTTATGAGAAAATGACAGGTCAAGAAATGCTTGATCGTAAAAAGATAATGCTACAAGCTAAAAGAAAACAAGCTAGATTTAAAGCAATGACTACAAGGAGTAATAATAAAAATGGTAGACAAGATAATAGATGAAGTTATTAAAAGTATCTTTAAAAGGAGCAAATAAGAAATGTTTCATTACTTAACATTAGAAGTTCGCAATCTCATGATAGAAGAACTAAGAAAATATTGGTCAGATCATCCTAGATATCCTGAATTGGCAAATAATATACAAGGTAAATATAGCTTTGACCAAAGACCACAATTTGGCATGGTGATTAAGACAGGTGGAGCAAATAATGTAGTGATGAGTGCAGATAATTACTTAACAACAGTAAGAGGATATGTTTATCTAGCTAAAACAAAAAAGCTACAATATGGATCTATTGAGTGGGTCAAAGAAAATCCAAAATTCCGTGCAGATGAAGGTATTTATATTTTAGATATTACTCAAATAGAAGATCAATATGAAACTTATCGTATAGACATCACTAAATATAAAAGAGTAAAAGAAACAGAACCTGTGTTTATTAGTCCAACAGAAATCCAATTGTTAGGTACACCTGTGGAAAATAGTTTAAGGATTATTGAGAAACCATCATATATGCGATATGTAGAAGGTGTAGACTATACTTTAAATGGTGATGTGATAGAATTAGCTAATGAATTATTAAATGGTTTAAATATAGAGATCACATATACAGAATTGCAGGTAGGTGTGATTGAGCCAAAATATGTAAGACCTGATCAAGTCTATCATAAGATTATCCCCGGGGTTTTAATTTATTTTGGTCGCAGGTTAAGAGGTGGTGATCAGCAAGCGATTGTTGTTTTAGATGAACCTGATGATATTTATAAAGAGTATGGTGGCAGATGGGATGTTTCTGTAGAAATAGAAATTATAGCAAGAGATGTCCATTCGCAAGCAGATTTGGCTGATAGAACAACAGTGTGGATGTGGGCAGTATTAAAAGATCAGCTGGCTACAAGAGGCATCAATATGAATGAAGTGAGTTTAGGTGGTGAATCAGAAGAGGTGTATGATGAAAATGGTGATGATTATTTTTACACAGCGAGTGTATCTACAACCTTGCAGGTGGATTGGTTTATGCACATTCCATTGATAGAACCATTAATGTCTTATGGGAAATCATTAAGTTTAGAAAAGGAATTGCCTGATGCAGAAAATCAAGTAGGCTACACAGGTTTGGTGAAATATAAAATCCAAGATCTTAAATAATTTATTTATTAAATCAATGTTATTAGACAAAGAGGAGTAATCTTAATGCCTATCTTAAAATTCCAATGTAGATCATGTGGTTTATCTTTTAGTAAAAGAGTAGCTACTGATGTCAATTCTCAATCTTGTACATCCTGTGGAAAAGAAGCCTTTTCTGCATTACAAGGTACAAAGAGTATTGGATATAATGCAATTCAAGTAGAAGAAGTAAAACCACAATCAACAGGTGTTGAGAGTTTGGATACGAACTTTGAAAGAGTATTGATGCAAGATTCTATTAGAAAATGGGAAATTGCAAAGATGAGATATAAAGACAAAGTAAAGCTACTTGAAGAAACAAAAGGCAATCCATTAGATATTGTTGTTGGATATGACAATGAATATGTAATGGATAAGCATTATCATGAAACTCAAAGAGATATAAAAAACCAAGTCAGAAAAGAAATTGGATGTAATTTCCAACAAAAATAGGAGCAAAAGATTATGGCTATTCAAGGTGGCTATGCACCGCCCGGTGTATATACTCAAACAGTTTTTGATTCACCTTTACCATCTAGCAATTTCACAGGTCAAATACCTTTATTGCTAGGTGCAGGTAAAGAAACTATTCAATCTGTTGGAGTTCAAATGATTCGTGGATCTTCTTCATCTGTAGATCAACGAATTGTAAATGAAAATATGAGTGGTCGTGCAGTATTAGGATTTAATCCTGATGGTACACCAATTTTAGGTAATTTCAATGGAACTGCAACTAAAGTGCAAGTTCAAAAATTTCCTATGGTTGATGGTACGGGTGGTGGTGTAGTCGCTACTGATAGTTCTAGTGTCACTGCTTATGTCAATGGTCAAGTTACTGTTGTTTTAAGTGTAGATGGTGCTAAAGGTATTGTTGAACTTGCATCTACACCAGCTATCACAGATACTGTTTTAGTTTCTTATTTTTTTAAGAGAACAGATACTTTAATTGAGAATGAAGATATTTCATCTCAAATCACTACTACTCAAGCTGAAATCATTGGCTCAAATGGTAGCTTTGATTTTGATGCTTTAAGTAATGTTTTTGTTTTCTTAGTAGATGGTGTTCAATATTCTATTTCTTTGCCAACAGTTTCAACAGGCAATAGAGAAGATGATCTTAATAGAGTAGTTGCTATTATTAATTCAGGATCTTATGGTTCTTTAGAGGCATCTACATACACAGATAACTTTAATCAAGAAAACTTACAATTAAATGCTAATGGCTCTATTGTTATTGGTAGTGGATCTGCTAATGCTAAACTTGGTCTTGTCGTTAATCAAGCTACTTCAAGAAACAAGACTTTCTTTACAAGTCATTATCCTATTGTCGATGGTACTAATGGTGGTATTACTACTACTGATATTACTGATGTTGTAGTTAAACTTAATGGCAGTACAATTTCACCTGCAAGTGTAGATGGTACTAATGGTAGCATTACTTTGAAAGATGCTCCAGCTACTGATGCTACTTTAACAGTAACTTATTACTTTAATAGCTTTAGAGATCAATTTGATTACATTCCAAGCACAGGTGTTGTTAGTGTTGAATCTGTTTCTCTTGTTGCTGATGGATCAGGTGGTGCATCTTCTAATTTTATCGAAGGTGTTTCATGGGTTCTTAAAGATGATAAGATTGTTTGGGGTACTTCTGTTCTTGTTGAAGCAGGTGAAACCTCAACAGGTGCAACAGCATTTAATGACAGCCAAATCACAGCATCTTTAAAAGATGATAAGGTTTATCTTGTTAAATGTGAAAGAGTAATTGACACAAGTGTTGTACCACCTAGACCTTTACCAAGCACATTTAAATTGCCATACCAACCTGTCGATGGTACAGGTTCAGGCACACCTACTTCAAGAGCAGATTTAGTTCAAGTCAAAGTAGGATATAATTTTACCGATGCGATTGAGAAAGCTGATTCAGTAGTCGTTCGTGTTAATCCTGTTGATTCCACAATCGTCTTATCTGAAGAAGTAGAAGAAGGCAAAGAAGTATTTGCTACTTTCTATTATAACACTTTGACTGATTCTACTATTGGTGGAAATAATCAATATCAATTTGTTTGTATTTCAGATGGTGCAAGTGGATCAGGTAAATATCAAGTTTTAAAGCAAGGTAGTGCTTTATATGATGTTACTTTAGGTACAAAAGGATCATCTTTAAATGGTGTAGATTTGTCTTTCCCAAGTGGCAGTGAATTACTACCTGATGCTCGTATCACAACAGGCACACCTATTAATGAAACAGTGACTGTTAAATTTGCATCTAGCAATCCTACAAGTGCTTTATATATTAGTGGTGGAGCAAGTCCATATTTCACCATTAAAGATACAAGCGATCAAATCAATTTAGCTATTGATGAAGCAACTATCACAGGTGGTGTAAGTTTATCAGCACCAACAGGTGCAGGTCGTTTTGGAGCGATTGCACATATCGTAGGTGATGTGTTGCCATATACAGTAGAAAGTGGATTGGAAGATTTAGGTACAATTAGTGCAGGTAATGACAGCATTCAATTAAAGCTGGATAATCAAGATGTAGTAGTGAACATTGGCACAGTCGCAAATTGTACTGCTACAGATATTGCAAATGCTATTAATATTGCTTGTAATTCTGTATCTGCTCAATACCAAACCATGACTACCTTAAATGGTGGTGTAGAGATTATTGCAAACAGCCATGATACTTTATCTTTCCAATTTGTAGGTAATGTAAATGGAACAGTAGGCGAAATTTCAATCACTTTAAATGATGCTGTTTATTCTACTGCTACTGCTTTGGCAACAGAACTTGAAACACAAATCAATAGTGCATTAGTAGATGCTTTACTTCAATATGAAGTAGATGGTGTTACTGAAGGTGTGATTATTTCTGTTACTGCAAATTCACAAGGGCGTTTGATTTTTAGCTTAGATCAATTAGGCAAGAAATTTGAAATTGTAGATGCTCAAGATATTGTAGATGGTGATACCTATGTTATTTTAACAGTAGGTGGTACAGACTATACAATGGTAGGTAGTGCAGATAATAATATTGGTACTGTCTTTACTGCTAACAATAATGGATTTTTCTTAGGTGGTACAGGCACAGTAGTCCACATTCTAGCTGATGAAGATACCTATGGTTACCTTGAATTTATTAGCCAAGCTGATCCTGAAGATGATTTTGCTATCATTGCAGGTATTGATACAGATGATGCAGATGGTACACAAACTAAATTTGGTCTTTTACCTGTTGCACAAGTTGCTACTACTTCACTAGGTGGTGGTGCTTTAAAAGAAAGATTGATTTTGAGAAATCGTTTCTTTCAAGGCAATACATATTTCTTACCAAGTGGTGAGTTAGGTATCCGTGTAGTAGCAGGTAGCTTATTAACAAAGGCAGGATTAAAAGCAAGTTTTGCATCTGCTCTTAAAGGTGCAGTCGTTCAACAACCTACATTAAAGTTATTAACAGGTTGGACAGAACAAAAGACAGCAGACAGTCAACCAGCTGTGAAATTCTATAATGGTACTAATAACTCATATCCAGCTAATAATACTTTATTGCTTGATGTGAATGGAACTATTGTAAGTGTAGAATTTACATCTAGTGGCACAGGCACTTTAACTTGTGTAGGTGAGAGTATTGTAGATGGTTTGATCTTGATCTCTAATTCTATTGTAGATCAAATCAATAATGCTTTTGCTGATGCTGGTGTAGATGCTATTGTAGTAGCTACTCAAGAAGGTGCAGGCATTCGTATTGTAGGTGGTGGATCTTTTGTAAATAGTTATCTTAAAGTTTTAAATGGTAGTGCAAATGAAACTTTAGGTTTAACTGCAAATCAAACCTCTACATCATCTAGTGTAAATGCAAGTCAAATTGTAAGTGCATTAATGAGCCATCAATCAAATACATTAACAGATTTGCTTTTTGGTGAAACTCTTGCAAATGACTATTTCAAATCAAAGGCTGTTGCTTTTGTACATATTAGTGCAACTAACAAGCAATATCTAGCGATTGAAAGTTTAAGCACAGGTGTAGGATCTATTGTAGATTTCACAGGTGGCAATGCGATTACAACCAAAGGCACAGGATTAAAGATTACAAATTTAGATGGTGCAGTTGGTGAAGATGCTAAACAAGGTTTCTATGTAAAATCAAGTGTATCTAATGGATCAGGTTCAGCTAATACTTCTATTTTCAATAGTGGTCTTGGTCAAGATGGTTATATTGGTCAAACCTATGTAGATGCTGTAACAGGATTAACATTCACTATTTTGCCAAGAGATGGTGGTGTAGATTATCCCCAAGATGCAAATGCTTTCTTTAAATGGAATGTAAGTCAAAACATCACTTGTAATGCAAATATTCCAAAGAACTTTGTTAATGGTGTATCTGTAATCGTATCAAATACAACAGGTGTTTCAGTAGGTGATACAGCTAATCTTGAAACCTTTGACAAAGGTGGCAGTGAACCTGATATTGGTCAAGTTTATTATATCTCTTATACACAAGAGAAAGTAGACTATACAACAAAGGTATTTAATAGCATTGCAGATGTTGTATCTGAATATGGTGAAGTATCTACACAAAATCCTATGTCATTAGGTGCTTATCTTGCAATCTTGAATGGTGCAGGTACAATTGCTTGTAAACAAATTAAGAGATTAGCAGGTAGTGCTGAAATCACAGAAACACAAATGATTGAAGCGATTGATTCTATTGAAGGTGGCATTACAGCAGTTTTGACACCATCAGTAATTTTGCCATTGATCCCTGCAAGTGAAAGTTTGTTAAGTCATATTAGCAAGCATTGTGATTTACAAAGTTCATTAAGATTTAGAAGTGAAAGAACAGCGATTTTAGGTTTTGCAAGTGGTACTATTCCAAAAGAAGCAGGTCGTTTGGCAAATCTTACAGGTTCAAGTCGTGTTCGTGTTATTTATCCAGATATTGCAAGTTTAACTATCACAAATGCAACAGGTAATCCTGTTACTTATATTGTAGATGGTCGCTATTTAGCTTGTGCAGTAGCTGGTACAACAACATCTATTAATATTGATGTTGCTACCCCATGGGAATCAAGACAAGTAAATGGCTTTAATGGTGTATTGAGAAATCTAACACCTGTTGAGGCAAATGCAACAGCAGTTAAAGGTGTTTCTATTCTTGAGAATGCAGGCACAACCATTAAGATTAGACATGGTTTAACAACCAATATGTCATCTGTATTGACAAAGACACCTACAATCATTCAAATTGCAGATCAAGTTCAAAGAACAATGAGAGGTGTTTTGGATGGATTTATTGGTGTTAAGAATTTACCTGTGATTCAAACACAGGTTTTATTAGCAGTCAATAATGAATTTCAAAGACTTGTTTTGAGTGGCATCATTGAATCATATACAGGTTTGGCAGTGGTACAAGATCCTGAAGATGCGACAGGATTATTGATCAATGCTTTCTACAAGCCAGTATTCCCATTATTGTATATTCAATTTACATTTAATGTTCGTTCAAATGGATAAAATATTTTAATAAAGTTGCAATCTTTTTAAGTGTCTTAGTGTTTATCTAATATCATTAACACAACCTTAAAAAGGAAAAGTCAAATGGACTTAAATCAAAAAATTCAAGACCTTAATAACATCGATTGGGAAATTGAAGGCAATGAAGATTATTGTATCGAGGGTGCACAAATTCTTTGTGATGTTCTTAACTCTTTTGATGATCTTCAAGTGAAATATAAACTTAAAGCAAAGAGTTTCATTTGTGAAGACAATAGAATTTATTTCGGTAGAAATTTTAAACTTCAAATTGTGATCACTGAAGAAAAAATAGCAGATGTTGGAAGAAATGATGGTACTTATTCATATAGTGAATTTTCAAGTCATTCATTTAAATGGTATAACTTAGTATCCAAACCTGAATTTTTAAAGAAAGTGATTTTGCATTATATCAATCAATAAAGGTGTGTTTTTTATAATTATTCTATAGTATGATCCTTTGTATTGATAAAACACAAAGGATTTAAAATGAAGTATTCATATATCAGTAAGTATGCTAGTCCAACATCTATTGTCAAATTAGCTTTTAGCAATCTCTTTAATTTAATTCCAATCGATAAAGAAAAGATTGTAGCAGATGCTTTAATCACAGCTTTGGCAGATGCGATTATGAATTTAAAAGTATATGCTACTAAATCACTAACACCATTAGAATATTTAAAAGGTATGGTAACTTTAACAAGACCAAGTTTATTACACAGTGGTGAATATGAACTTGAAGGTGTTATTGGTGCAAGAATGTTCTTTCAAGGAAATATCTTGCATACAGACATGGCAAAAAAGTTATTAAAGGCTGTTAAGAATTATGGTAATCAAGCTGATCTTTTGACTGCTCTTAAATCAGATCTTTCTACTGATGCAGGTAAAAATGAACTGATGAAAGAAATTCAAAATCAAATCATTGGTTTTGAAGAAGAAGATGAAGATGACAGTTGGGATGAAAGTGAAGAAGGATTTTTTGATGATGAAAAGATTGAAGATTTTATAGATGAAGTTTTTCAATCAAATATTGATTTAAGAAAAGAAAACATAGATAATATCCCCGGGGAAGGTCAATTAGTTATTGATGAACAAAAAATTGATCAAACACATTTAGAAAAGATTGTCATGTCTTTTGAAGTCAATCGTTTAAATGTAGGTATTGAGATGTGCTGTCAATATAATCTTAAAGCACATAGATACACGGATGAAAATACTTAGAAAAAAGATTTAATATAATATAATATGATTGAACTCTTTTTATTAAAAGGACAATCATGTTTTCAGATTTCTTTGAATCACTACAAAGACCAGATGTTAAACCTAAAAAATGGATGAAAGAAGTTGATCTCATTTTAGGTACTAAAGATAATATTAAACAAGCTATTGATGAATGTTTGGCATCTAGTCATTATGGCATAGACTTAGAAACAACAGGTTTAGATAATCGTGTTTTTCATGGTAGAACAAGAGCATCTATTGTAGGTATTTCTATTGCTCCGAATGAAAAGAAAGCATATTACTTTCCTATTAGACACAGTGCAGGTACAGAACATAATGTTTCATGGTCAATCATAGATAGAGAATTTAGTCGCTTGCTTAATGTAAATGCTACTGCTATTCCTATATTCCATAATGGTGCTTTTGATCAAGAGTTTTTAGAATATAATGGCGAAACTCTTTTAGGTAAAGAAAGATTTGAAAATCCAAAGCTATGGGAAGATAACTATATTATGGCTTGTCTTATGAACAGTCGTGATAAAGGTGGTCGTGGTCTTAAAGATATGTCTAAAGATAAATTAGGTTGGGAAATGATTGAACTTGATGAACTCATTCCTAAATCTAAAATTAAAGATTATTCTACTCTTGATCCGTCTTGGGATGCTTGTGTATGGTATGCAGGTGCTGATGCTTTATGTACTCTTAAACTTTATAATATCTTAAAAGACATCTTTCCTAAAGAAATGATTAGTCTTTATATGATAGAAAAGAAATGCAATACATCAGTTAGGTGGATGCACAGAAACAGAGTTTATATTGATCAAAAGAAAACACAAGAGTTTATTAAGATTGGTCAAAAGGAATGGATGGACAGCCTTATTGAAGTATATGAAGGAGCAAATGAATTACTTGGTAGAGATGTTATGCCAGCATACATTAAAATCATGAAAGGCGATTTAAAAGGTGTTAATAAGTTTAATACAGATAATACAGATAGCTTTAAAGATTGCATAGACGAGGCAAGAAAAGAAGCTGATCGTATGTATCCACATTTAGATATGGCAGGTGAAGATTTTGTAGCTAGAAAAATGGTAGCATCTTTAACTAATCCTAAACAAAAAGAAGAAGTAGTCTTTGAATATAAATATGATATTTTATCTTCTCAACAATTAGGCATGATGTTTAGAGAATTAGAAGTACCTAATTTACAAACTACTGCAAGTGGTCAAGTGGCAACAGGTGCTGATGTTTTAGATGAAGTAATTGAAGAGGCATCCGATACTTTTCCATTTGTGAGAAAGATTAAAAGATTAAGAGAACTAGCTAAAGCATTAGGTCAATATCTCATACCTATGAAAGAAGATATTGCAGATGATGGTACATTAAAACCAAAGTTTAATCAGTTCGGAGCAGATACAGGTCGTTTTAGTTGTGGTACTACAAGTAGACCATGGGAGACAAAAGATGGTGGTTGTAGAGTACCTTTTCAAGGTATTCCATCAGGATATGATCCGAAAAGACCAATGATTACTTCAAGATTAAGAGAGTGTATTGCAGTAAGAAATCCTGATCATTATTTAGTAGCAATTGACTATGCAGGTGTTGAGTTAAGAATTGTAACAAACATTAGTCAAGAGCCTTTATGGATTGAAGAATTTTTTAGATGTTCATCATGCAATCGTAAATATACTAAAGAACGAGGCGAAGATGGATTTCCTATTATACCACCAGCTATCTGTATATGTGGATCAGATAAAATAGGTGATTTGCATACATTGACAGCAGTTGCTTTTTATGGTGAAGAGGCAAAGAAAAGACCTGATTGGAAAGCATTAAGAGGCAATGCGAAAGGTGTTAATTTTGCTTTATGTTATGGTGGTACAGGTAAAGCAGTAGTTAGAACTATTAGTTGTACTCAAGAAGAAGGTGATGAGAAATATCAAACCTTTACAAAGACATATAAAGGTTTAACAAAGTGGTGGAAAAAGGAAGTGGATTTTGCCAAAGAAAATGGATATGTATTAACAGCTTTTGGTCGAAGAATGTTAATGCCTGATATTAAATCTAAAGAGTTTTCTTTGAGATCAAAGGATGAGAGAAAGGCAGTAAATTCACCTGTGCAAGGTACGAGTGCAGATATTACTAAGATTGCAATGAGTTTAATTTATGAGAATGTTAAAAAGAGAAATTGGTTTGATAAGCTAATGATGATTTTAACAGTGCATGATGAAATTGTGTTTGAAATCCATAAAGACATTATAGGTGAAGCGATACCTTTGTTATGTGATATTATGGTTAGGAATAAAGCATTGCAAAATAAGAATTGGATTGTACCATTAACAGTGGATGTTGAGATAGGAAAAGATTGGTCTGTGCCTTATGACTTGAAAGAGTTAAGGGAAGGCAAAGGTGAAGATGAGTTTTTAGTAAATGCTTTTAAAGTAGATCATAGTGGACAGCCAAAGCCAAAGGTATTAAATGAAACAACCTTAAGCACGGAGCAAGAGGAAAAAGCAAAGCATTATGAGATTTATGAGTTGAGTGAGTTATCTCATAGTGAAACAGACAGGTTAAGCGAATGGATTAAGAATAATGCAGGTAAAGACATTAAGATTATGTATCAAGGTAGAGATGTATCTATCTTATTAAAGGAATAAATTAAAATGATCTGTTATTTTAATAATCGTGGTGGTTGTGTATGTCATAATCATTGGCAAGTAGCATTATTTAGTAGTGCATATCACAATCAACATGGTTTCTATATAAGAAAAGATAATTTTAGGAAGTCAATTTCTTTATATATAGGAAGGTCTTTACCTAAACATACTTGGATGAATGATCCTGATGTGTATTTGGCATTATCAGTGGAAAGAACAAAAAATGATCTGTTGGTTTAATAATAATGGCAATAATGTGCAGTTCAATCCTTTACTTGTATGTTTTATTTCATCTAAATTATCATCTAATGTTAGTGGAATGTATCCTAGAAATAAAGAATCGTTTAGAAATACAATAGGTTTATTTATAGCTAGGACTTTACCTGAAAATACATGGATGAACGATCCTGATGTATATTTAGCACCATGTAAGAAAGATAAGTAAAATGATCTGTTGGTTTCACTCACATGGAAATTTAGTAAGATACAATAAAGAGTTAGTATTCTTAGTAAATAACTATCAAGGTGCAGGATTTCATATAAGGGAGGGAAACTCATTTAGGAAGAGTATAGCTTTCTTTAATGTTAGAGCATTAGTCCAGCCTAATGGTAGAAATTGGTATCAAGATTGTGATGTGCATTTAGCACCATGTAAGAGAGATAAGTAAAATGATTTTTAGTTTTGAGATGTCAGCGAATGAAGTGAAAAGAAATACTCGATTTGTGTTAATCACTTCAAGTTCTTTTGGAAACACAGGATTACCTATAAAAGAAACTAATTTTAGAGATGCTTTAGCTTTCTATATTGTGAGAACAGGTTATCTTATGGATTCTAGGAAATATGAGAATTGGCATCGTGCTAATGATATGTATTTTAAACCTACTATAGAAAGATAAGTAAAATGATTTGTTGGTTTGAAAATTCAAATAATGACATCACATCTATTGATTCTCATGTCTTCTTTTTATCAAGTGTATCTAGTAGACATTCAGGATATTACATAGATCAGAAAAACTTTAGATTAAATATGTCTATCTATGTAGCAAGAGGAAGAGATGTTATAAATAGAACTTGGATAAATAATTGTGATAGATATTATGCTCCTATTATTAAGGATGAAGAGAAATGATTTGTTGGTTAGAATTATCATCAAATGATGTAATGCACTCATCACAATATAAGTATTTTATTAGTTCTATTACTTCAAAAGCTAGTAGAGATGATTGTGGCAAACAAGGTTTCTTTTTACAGCCTTATTATTTTAGAGATAGCATAGCATTAAGTGTATCTAAATCTTTAATAAAACATACTTGGATAAATCAAGCAGATGTGTATTTAGCACCTAAGAAAGAATGTAGATAAAATGTTATATTGGTTTCATCATGGTGGCAATAGGTTTCAATATAATGAAAAGCTATGTCATTATATAAACAATTATGAAGGAGCTGGACTTGTGATTACAAAAGATAATTTTAGAAGGTGTATGGCATTATCGATTGCAAGAGCAAGAGAAATCGTAGGCAGAAATAATTGGATTGTAGATTCTGATTTATATATCTCACCAAAGAAAGAAGATAAATAAAATGAAAGATTTATTATTTGAATGTAATAATCAAGGCATGACAGAAAAAGACTTTACTGAAATGTTTTGCAAGGTTTGTAAAAATAGAAAATGTGAAAGAGCAAGCTGGGCATTTTCTACTTGGGATGAAAGAATTATTACTCAAGTCGATAGGTTTTTTAATACACCTACAATAAAGCAATCTGAAGCATCTCAATATAAAGGCATCAGTGATTTTGAAGAATACCATATCAATCCAGCTATTGATGTATGGACACCAGCTAGTTTAGATTTTAATAAAACACAGCCTAAACATTATAAGATAGGACAGATTGAAAAACCTGTTGTCATATCTCAAAATGATGAGATAAACACACCTGTGCAAAATCTATATTTTGTAGGTAATCCACAAGACCTTAAACCACAACAACCTGTCATTCAACAAGACGAATGGTCTTTGCCACCTAAAACTTTAAAAGTAGGTGGCAAATTTCAAATGGGAAAATAAAAATGTTAAACTCAACAATCATCCAAGCCATTAGTGATGGCTATCAAGTCGTATTGCCATTGGCAGTAAAAAAAGATTTAAAGATCGAGTTAAAGTTTTATAACTTGATCATCACTACCAAAGAAGAAGTAATCAACAAAGAAAAGTTAATTTTCTTGAAATGGGAAGATGCGAATGAACTTGAAAGATTATCTTGGAAACAATTTTTACTTTAAGAGGTGGATTGATCCTGTGTTGGTTTTGCCACCTGATCTTATACCTAAAGTAAATAAGAAACAAAAAAGAGCAATGAGAGAAGCAGAAGCATGGGTTTTAAAATATGGCAGTACTATCTTATATCTTAAAGGACTAATCCGAAAAGATGAGTTTGTATATATGGAAGAAAATCATGTTTTTGTAAACACGATTATTAAACCTACGATGCAGGAATTGATAGACATAGCAAAGATCTGTGGTGAAGAGCAATTTCAGACAGTGATAAAAATGACATCACATAAAAAAATTGTGGAATACCTTAGACCTTTTTATTGTATTATAAAATAAACCAATCAAAACAAAGGAAATGTTCAAATGACATTATCATTAAAGTTATCCGAAGCGATTGCACAATTACAAGCAGTTGTAGCTGATGTAGAATCAGCAGAAAAAGGCAAACTCAAGCCAAGTGTGCGAGCAAGAAAAGAACTTCTAACAATTTCTAAATCTTTAAATGGTTTAAGAAAAGAATTGTTAGAAATCTCTAAAGCAGAAAAAGCAAAGAGAAAAGCAGAAAAAGAAGCAAATCCAAAAAAGAAGTATGCAACAGGCTTTGCCATTAAGAAAGCCTAAACATTAAATATATCTTATCTTGATAAAGTCTCTTGATAAGGTATTTGATGTTAATAATATGGTTAGCTTTATGGTTTCTATGTTATATAAAAGTAAGCATCATATTATTTAAAAGCGAATTGGCAGTACAAGAGAAGGTAGTTTGGTATGTAAAAATATCAGGCTACCTTTTTTTATTTTGGTCTTTAGAGATATTAGATTATATGGTAGATAAAGACCTGTGGACAATCAAATGGTATTTAAGATTTAGGACTATATAGCATATAGCTTGCTACATCCATAATGTTTTGATGTGCATGAGCAAGTTTACTTTCAACCCAATCTTCTAATGGTGTATCTGAATTAATCATATCAGCAAGAGTAGAAAGTTGAGTAATCATTTGTTCGATATGAGAAACAGACATATAAGAACCATCTGAATCAGCTTGAATATCCATAATAGCATTAGCTTTCTTACCTAGCTTTCTAGCTTCTTTTCTTTTCTTTTTTGCAGTAGCTTTAAGAGTTCTCACAGCTTTCTTAACAAGTTCTTCAGCACTTTTAATAATATCAAAAGACGATGCTAGTTTATCATGTAGATCAGCTGGAATAACATTTGATTTCTTAAGGTATGTCAAATCATGTTTAGACCATGCAGTTTTATATTCTTTAGCTTTTTCATCAGCTTTATCAGCATCAGCTAAAAGATCATTCATTTCAGATTCAATAGATGCTACTAGCATTCTAGCAGTTCTATTAAGAAACTTATTTTGAGTATTGTTAGCATTAATAAACTTATTAGCTACTCTTGATGCTAGTTTAACATTCAATTCTTTTTCGCAGGACTCTTGAGATTTAGGTGCTTGACCTGTAATAGTACCACCATACATACAGGTGTTTACTTTCCATTCATCTTCAAAGTCTTGTTCTTTAATCCATTTGCTCCATTCTTTTTTACCTTTGGGTCCTGAATGAAATCTTGACTGTCTTTCCAAATCAGCTTTTTTAAACTGATCTTTATATTTATCAGTGTTTTCTTTCCATTCATCTTGAAAATCTTCAGGTTGATCTTCAAACCATTCTTTAAATTCTTTCTTGCCTTGGGGACCTTCATGAAATCTAGATTCTTTATCAAAATCAGCAAACATATCATTTGCTTCAATGCTACCATAATCTCTTCTCATCATTAAAGGTTGAGATAATTCTTGTTGAGAATCATCACCATTACAGCCACAGGCAGTAAAACGATTAAATCTATTTCTTTTTAACATTTTATTAAAATCCTTTTCTTTTTCTTAGAGATGCCATCACTTGACGACCTTCTGAGTTTACTTCACGATCAACCATAAGAGCAGGTCTACGAACCATGTAATTGGGCCATTTCTCTGCCCATTTAGAATAGAAAGTACTTGAATCTACAATCCTAACAGTTTGATCAGGATCAGGGATATTTGGATCAGCAACATAAACATCCATAGTACCATCAGGTTTTTCTACTACATCAAAAATTAAACTTGCATGACTCCATTCTCTACCTTCAGGATTCCAAGAGATGAGAACAGGCTTGCCTAGATCTGTCCAGCCTTTAACTTGCTTTAAAGTAGAAGGTACAACTAAAGTACCTCTACAGCCATAATGTTGCAGGCAGGCTAAAACTTCTTCCCATCTAGCACCTTGCATAGGTTTAGCACCAATTACTTTTTGAACTTCATCTTCTGATGTGTCAAAACCTAAAGCATTTAATGCCATAGCAGTAGATGCAGATACACAAGAGTATTGTGTTCTTTGCCTAACAGGATTTACATTAGCTTTGGCAATACGATTTTTAAAAAACATAGGATTAAAACCTTTCATCTTTATATGTATGAAAGATAGATAGAATATAAAAAGAATATGAAAAAACTTAAATGAACTTGCAATTTAAATTGAGCATAAGTGTTTATATGATACGAAATGAAAAAATCGTAAGCTCTTTGAAAACTCTAGTTCTTTTTACTCTGTGCTACTTTACTTGTAGGTGGCAGAAAGAAGTGTTGCTATTATGGCTACATTTACAAATTCCGAAGTGATTTCATCCTTCCTCTCTAATCAGGTATCATTATGGTTGAATGATGGTATCCGTAGTAAATCTTTGGTGGCATTCCAAAGAACACTTTGGTTTATTGATAGCGATGGTAAAGAAATTATCATGGCAAAGGTCAAATCCGAAGATCACAAAGGTATTAACTATACGATAGTGATTAATAAAATCGAGCATCTGAGTCCTAGTTTCAATAAACTAAGAAATGAAATGGTCTTTGAATTTTTAACTAAATTCCATGATCCGACAGCAGAAGATTGGTCTGAAAAAATAAGAAATTTTAAACTTGTTGAGTTCAGACCACTACATGAAAACGATGGATTACAATCGTATATCCTAGTTGAATAAAAAAACTTAAATGAACTTGCAATAAGTTCTGATCTTAAGTGTTTACCTATTACCAAACAAACCAACCACTCAAAAGGATCAAAATTGAAGAAGTCATCTTTAATCCTAAATATTTTCAAAGGTCTTCAAGACCTACACAGTAAACATGACAATGACTTTGCAGGTCTTGAGGCAGATTTCAAGGCATTCGTTGTCAAAGCAGTAGCAGTTAACTATACAGATAGTACATTGTCTAAACAGCATGATCTCTATCAAGCGAATGATGAGATTGAAGAAGTGATTTGTAGCATCATGAGAGATGCAGAAGATGCAAGTGAAGTCTATGCAAACTTTAAGATTTGTGAAAAGACAGTTAGCAAGTTAAGAGGTTTACTTGAAGAAGTGGCAACAGAAACTGAATTTCACAGTCTTGAAAAGACAATGAGATCAAAGATATTCAATACACTTGGTACTTTGACAGAACCATTTGAACTCATAGTAGAACATAACGAATATTCCGATATGTCAGATTTGACAGGTGAACTTTTCGGTATCTATGAAAGTTATGAAGAGCAAAAAGAAAAAGGTTTTGAAGATACAGGCAGTCATAGAACATTAAGTGATTTAAGAGAAGTCTTAGAAAAGATAATGTTCTAAATGCAGGTGATCACAAAAAAAGTGATCTAAAAATGTAAAATTTAATTTTAAATACTTTAAGAATAAAAACCAAACAGTCAACAAAGGAAAACTTTAAATGACAACAAGCATACCATTACCAACAGATGGCAAAAAAATTAAAGCATTATTTGATAATCCAAATAGCTTTCAAATCACTAATGACAATCTCAATTTTCCATTTCAATGCTACTTTGTAGGTGGCAGGTTGGAAAACATTAAAGATGTGATTTTACCTGCATTGAGAAAAGAACTAGGCATGAATTTTATGTTTGGTGGACATAAAGATCCAACCAAAAAGTCTTTTCCAATCATTCCATTTACTACAATGCTTGTCTTTCATTTAAAAGATATGTCAGGACATCCTATAAGAGAATGGGCAAAAAAAGAAGCAGATGATTTAGGCATACCATTTATTGAGATTGTGCAAAAAATCAAACCTACGATTGAAACCATTCAAAAACACTATCCAAACTTTTGGGAAATATCACAAAGGTTTAAAATGTTAAGATCTCTATTACCAGCAGAGGACTGCAAACAAGAAAGTGACTTTTTTGTGTTCACAGTTGAAAATTTTATTAAAACAATCATTCAAAAAGAAGATTGGTTAGTGATTGAAAAAAACTGTATGGATAAACCATATCGTTTACTACCTGTGAATGTGCATAATGAAAATCCTGTAGATTTTTACAGAAAATGTATCAGAGAAAACATTAACAATTTCTTAAATGGTCTTGAAAATCCTTTGGATATGACTACAAGCACACCTTTACCACCAAGAGTAGAATCTTGGTATGAACAAGGTGCGATCTTATTAACAGATCATGTTTTATCTGTAATACAAGGTAAATCAGAACGATACAGCAAAGAACAGTATCTTGAAATCAAAAGACAATGGCTGATTGATATGGTTACTGATCCTGTTCTTGATAAAGAATGGACTAAAAACTTCCATAAGATTGATCAAGCATTTAAAGGCATTTTTGGTTGTGGCATTCCATCTGTACTTAAAACAGAAGTAAAAGACATGATGGAAATGAAATACCAAGATGATTTTAAACATCTTTTAGATAACCAACCTACCATTGTAGAGCAACCTGCAACCATTGTAGAACAACCAACCATTATAGAACAACCAACCATTATAGAACAACCAACCATTATAGAGCAACCTATAGTAGAGCAACCACCTATAGAAAAGGATATACCTGTTATGAAAACAGATACTATTAAAACAGAAACCAAAGTGTTTAAGAGTGCAGGCATCAATGGAATGAAATTCCAAATGACAGAAGGTGCAACCTTAATCATTGAAAATATCCAAATCAATGATTTAGATTTAAAGGAATGCAGTCAAGTAGTCATTAAAAATGTAAATGGAAATCAAGTAGGTGAAATGAAGATTACCTTTTAATTAAAATGGAACTTCTTGTGTTTCAAATTGAACTTTATTAAAAAACTTACCAATCAAAAATTTATTAACACCTTTTGAAAATAATAGCTTTTCAATCTGCATTTCTGTTCTAGGATTAAAAGAACTCATTACATATTCCTGTGTAAGATCAAATAAAACATCATCATCTAGTAAATCAAGTTTAGTGATTTGTTCAAGATATTTAATGCTTTCATCAATAGCATCCATAAGCATTTCTTTTACAGCACCTGCATATTTGAAACTTGCTGTTTTACCTGTAAAATATTCACTTGGATCTTTTGTGCAATGTGCTTTATCGTTGGGATTTTTATATTTACAATAAATGCTCCAAGCTGTACTAAAAGCATATCCTGTATCATATCCTTTTTCTTTTTCAAAAAACTCTGCTTTGTCTTGTACATATTTTGGAATATCTCTTTGATTATCAGCAGATAATCTTTGTAGCATTGCTTTTTTAATAGCATTGTGCTTATTCATAGCATCACTTCCTTTTTGATCTTTATAGTTTAAATAAAACATATAAAATAAATACATTATTAAAAAAGAAGTGATCTAATATGTTAGGTAGTTTTTATTAAAAAAAGTAATTAGGAAACAATTTTACCTGTCCTCGGGTCAAATTTATAATCATTATCTTCTGCTCGGTCTTTAAAATATTCAAAACTTTCAATATTTTCAAATTCGTTACGAATGATCTGTGTAATTTCATGTAAGAAATCTGTTACATATTCTCTAACCTCATCTACAAAATCTTCAACCAAATTCTTTAAACCAGCAAATCCCTTTTTAGGATCAGAGCCATAATATTGACCAATTTCGTCTTGAATGCGATATAATAAGAAACTTGTTGTGCCTTCAGCATAGTCTTGATTTCCTTTCAACTTGTAGCCACCATGAAATCCTGTACTGACTGTGGTACTAGAATCATCAAAATCTGAGATAATGCTTCTTAGGAATTTACCAAGACTTTTATACTTTGCAAATCGTGGTGTCATCAAAAGATCGGTAAAATCGATTCTAGCAATTTCAACAGAAAATTCACCATGATAGTAATCATATTCTAAACCGTATTTTTCCATAGTAATTTCTGGAAATACAGTAGAATTTAATAGATTGATCTCATCATGAATAATATCTTGTGCGATCTCATATTCGGGATTGTCACCACCAAGCCATAATGAGTGTGCTGTATCTTGCATTTGTGGTGAAAGTTCGCTAAGGCTCACACCTTGATCTTCCATAGCGAAACGAGAACGAGATGCAAAACGACTACGAGTAGCTGGAATACTAGATTGTGTTCTTTGAGATGCTACTGCTATTTTTTTAGCTAAAGAGTTTAATCTTCTAAACATTTTTTGTCCTTTTTGAAAAAGTAAATGAACATTCTTAAAAACATATAAAATAAATTCATTATTAAAAACAGAAATCCTCTACACTTTATTATAAGTCTGTTTACCATCCACATCTAAATAAAAAGGTAAACACTATGTCTAACCTACTGTTTCAAAAATTTGAACAAATCGTCTTAAAACGAATTGAAGAAAATGATCAAGATGTTAAAGACTTCCTACAGGCTCTTGATCCTAATTTTTACTCTCAATCCGAATTATGGTTAAATGTTTTACAACACCATACTTGTTTTGAACTTAACACTAATGAAAATATCTCTTTGTATGCTTTCATGCTTTATCAAGCAGATGCCACCACTTTAACAGATACTCGTCAAGCTGGTAAAGATACTACTACCATCTTAGGTAAAGAAATTGGATCAGTGCCTTTGGCTGAAGATAGTGTCTATTCTTTTAAAGATCAAGATGGTATTTTGTGTCCAACTACTTTGCATACTCGCATTAAAGATAAAACTACTTTCTCTACTCTTGATTACTGTATTTCTAAATACCTTGAATCACATGATCCTTATTACTTCACTTTCTATTACCTTTCTCTTGGTGATGTTCTTTTAAGTACTCTTCAAAATGTCTTATTAGATCATCCTGCACAGCAATGGATTTTTCAACAATTATCTGTTGCTCTGCAAGTAGAGGCTGATCTTGCTTCTTTAAAACATATCCCTGATCTTGATGATTTACATGATCTCATGGTCAATAAATATGGATCAAAACTTAGAGATTTGAATGAGATGTATCCTTTCCAAGAGCAATATGGATTGCATTACCAATATAAGAGAAAGCCATTACATTATTTTATGAAAAAATATTTTTCTTATTGAACTTGCAATAAATCTTAATCCTAAGTGTTTATGTAGTATCAATAACAAAAACACAAAGGATTAGTCAAAATGACAAATCAAAAAACATGGTCTACTAACCAACCTAAATTCAATTGGACTAACATTTCTGAACATCCTGCACCACCTGCATGGGGTCAAATGAGTACCTTACCTAAATCCACTGATGAATGGTCTTTAGCAGATATTGATCCAAGTGAATGGTGTGATCCTGTTGAAAAACAAGATGAATATCCTATGGAAGAAGACACCACTGACTATAACAGTCAAGAATGGAAAGATGGTCAAGCAAGATTTAAAGAAATCTGTGAAGCATATAGAAAGTCTAAGTAATCCACAAAAATGTTAAAAGAAGAAGATTTATACCTTAAAGTACAAAGTGGAACTTTAAATGAATTTCTTTGCACAAAGTTCTATGATCATTTCTTTTTTCTCTCTCTTAAAAGTCTTGATGTTAATAGTTTTCTTTTGGTTACAAACACCAACACAATCCATCATGTTTACCATGATGGAAAAGAATGGCTGTACTCATACAAAGATACTTATCTCTTTGCACAACCTAAATATCTAAAGATTGACTCAGATCTTTACTCTTTTGTTCTCAAAAAAAGACATGAAATATAAATGCTTACTACATACCTAAACCAACTTAAAGATATCGAATCTCGTAATGGTTCTGAATACTCTTATCGTCCTGCTCTTAAATCTATTCTTAAAGGTCTTGTCTTTACTGATGAACCAACAGGCAAAGGTAAAAATAAAATTGATATGGAAGTCTATACTCAAAACTCTTTGGTAGCTTTCTATATTGAAACTAAAAACCTTAATGAAGATTTATCTCATAAAAAACATCAAGACCAATTCAATAGATATAAGCAGGCATTTCCTAAATTGCTTATCACTAACTTTATTGACTTTGAATTTTACCAAGATGGCATCCTATTAGATAAATGCAAACTAGATGAAACCAATCCTGCCAGCTTTGATAAGTTTAATACCTTGCTAGATAACTTCATGGCAAGCACTATCCATTTTAATAATCCTTTGGCATTAGCTAAAAAACTTGCAGATAAAACTAAGCTACTTAAAGCAGACATCTTATCTACTTTAAATACTGATGATCTTGAAATTGAGCAAAAGATTAAAACCAAAAAGAAATACAAGCTGGTGGCATATAGAAATGAATTTAAAAAGATGCTTATTGAAGATATTGATAACAGTCAATTTGCAGACCTTTATGCACAAACTTTAAGTTATGGTTTATTTGCATCAAGGTATTATGCTTTCCAAAAAGATCCAAATGCTATCTTTACTAGATCAGATGCTTCAAATCTTATCCCAAATACCAATCCTTTATTAAAGCAATTCTTTGATACCATTAGCAATGATAAGAATGAGTTATCCCAAAGCATCAATAATTTGATAGATGCAATCACAACCATTTTAGCTAACACGGATATGAGTAAAATCATTTCATCTTTAAAGCTGGCTAACAATGATATAGTTATTCACTTTTATGAGAATTTTTTAGAGCAATATGATCCTGAATTAAGAAAGCAAATGGGTGTTTGGTACACACCTGTAGAAGTAGTGGACTATATTGTAAAAGGTGTAGATGAAATCTTAAAGACTAAGTTTGCTATTAAAGATGGTATTTCATCTAGTGAAAAGCAATCCTATACCTACAATAAAAAAGTAAAGGTAGGTGAAAACTCATATAAAACAGAAATGGTAAATAAAGAAAATGTGCATAAGGTACAGATTTTAGATCCTGCGACAGGCACAGGCAATTTTTTAAATTCAGTAGTTTCATATATCAAGAGTAATTACAAGTATCCTTCTTTATGGAATGATTATGTGAATAAAGATTTGATACCTAGATTAAATGGTTTTGAATTGATGATGCCTTCTTATGTGATGGCACACATGAAGATGTATGAGTTATTAAAAGACAGTTTAAGTGAAGATACAGAAAGATTTAACATTTACTTAACAAACACCTTAAATGGTGCAGTGGATGTAGAAGAGCATTTATTGAGTGTGAGTGATTTGGTTTATCAATTAAATGAAGAGGCAATAGGAGCAAATAGAGTAAGACAAGAACAGCCTGTGATGGTAGTTCTTGGCAATCCACCTTATAATGGTAGGAGTAAGAATAATGGCAAGTTTATTAATGATCTCATGGGTGATTATGCTATGAAAGGTAGCAGTGGTGCTTTAAATGATGACTACATTAAGTTTATTAGGTATGCACAGAATCTTATTGATCAAAATGGCAGTGGTGTAGTAGCTTATATTTCCAACAGTAGTTTCTTATCTTCTATTGGTATGACAAATATGAGAAAGTCTTTATTAGAAAGTTTTGATGAGATTTACATTCTTAATTTTAAAGATGAAAATGTTTTTAACATCAAGACACCTGTGTGCATCTCATTCTTCGTTAAGACTAATAAGAAAGTAGTAGGTAATTTGGCTAGTGTACACTATCATGAAATTAAAGGCTCAAAGGAAGGTAAATTTAAATATTTGGAAACAAATTCAATTTCGGAAAATAATTTTATAAAAATAGAGATATTCAAGCCTGAATATTACTTATATTATCAAGAAAGTTCTATTAAAAGTGAATACGACCAAAATAGTTTTTCTTTAGAACATTGCTTTAAAGAAAGCAGTATTGGTATCACAACAGGTTGTGATAATTTACTTTTAGATACTAATTCAGATAGACTTTCTATGAAAATAGAAAATTATTTAAAAAATAGTATCTTACCTTTAGACTGTTCAGAAACAGTAAACACTAGGAAAATTCAGCAGTCTATAAATAAGAAAGAGGATGGTATTTTCTCTACCTTAACATATAGAGTTTTTGACACTAGACATTACTTTGATAGTAAATTGACAGCTCGTAGAAGAGAAGAAATCAAAAAACATGAGCAAGCGAAAGAGCAAATATTTTTAATTTATTCTCGAACCTGTTTTGAAGATAATTTTGCACATATACAATACACAAAAACAATTCCTGATATTAAATTCTTTAAAGGTGACAGAGGTGTTCACTCTACACCTTTATTTCTCTATAATGAAGGCAGTAGCATTATGCCTGCATCTCAATCATCTAACTTCACAACTGACTTTCTAAACGAATTTGGGAAAGCAATCTCTAAATCTCACCAAGATGAACCCACACTAGCTACAGACCAAACCTTCTCTTCTCTCGATACTATGGATTATATCTATGGTGTCCTTAACGATAAAGCATACACTACTAAATATAACCAATTCCTTAAATCAAATTATCCAAGAGTACCTTATCCACAATCTATTGCTACTTTCATCCAATATAAAGATGCAGGTAGTAAGTTAAGAGTCATCCACCTAGATGATACTACTCAAGATACTACATCTACATACAATGCCACAACCAATAATAAGATTGAGAAAATCTTCTTTGATACAGATAAAGTGTATTTCAATAAGACTAGCTATTTTGATAATATCTCTCAAGCCATGTTCGACTTTAAAATAGGTGCTTCACAGCCACTTAAAAATTGGTTGGAAAGTAGAAAAGATGATACCTTTGACCAAACCATGATTGAACAATATTTAAATGTCATTTATAAAGTTAGACATTCTTGCTAAAACTATTATTTCTTATCTAAAACAATTACAATTTAAACATTCTTATCTAAATCTATTATTCTTCATCGCCAAAGAAATCATCATCATCCATATCTTCACTAATGCCATCATCATATTCTTCTGATGCAAATTCATCCTGCTCTACATCATCCTCACTTGGCTCTGTATTCCAAAGGTTTTCTAATTCTTCATCTTCGGATGATGTTCTTAATGGACTAGAATTATTTGCATATCCTTTATTATCAGGGATGACTTTAGCTGATCCACCACTTTGCACAACTTCAGTAATGTTATTTAATGCTACTGCTGGTGTTCTACCATGACTATCTGATCTATCTAAATTCAAAGTCTTATTTACAGGTGAATCAGGTGCTGTACTGCCTATGTCATCTGAATATCCTTTAGGTAAACTTTCTTTGCCTTTAAAATTATCTACACCACGATTTGTCTGCACACCTGTGGAAAAGCTATCTCTATTAGGTGGAATTACATCTCTTTGAAAATCTGCATTCTTTGTATTTAAAAATCCTGATGCTTGAATCATTTCACTAACAAAAGCATTTCGTTCATTTTGACTACTTAAATTTGATTTAATATTTTGCCATGTTGCTGATTTCTGTAATGCTACATTAATCGTATTCATATTGCCTGCTTTGACAAATGGTTTCATCTCTTTAATAATAGATGCCATCACCATGTTCTTTTGTGCTTTGGCTAACTTTTGCTTTCTAGCCTCAACCATTTCTAATTGCTTTTGCTCTTCTGCTTGCTTTAATAAATCCTGCTTTTGTTTTAATAATGCTTGTTTTTTTAATTGAGCCTGCTCTTGTGCAAACTTTTGATCTAACCTGTCTTGAATAAGTTCATTTACAGATGATACCACAGATTTAATAGAATTACTATCTACACTGTCTTTAATCTCATTCCAAGTACTTGAATGCTTAAATAATACTCTTAAATCATAATCCTCATCTTTTACTTTAGGCAAAATCTCATTACCTATTCTTACTGCAAATGACTTAATCTTATCATCTGTTAAACTTGCTTTTCTAATTACTTCAGGTCTTTGATTATTAGCTGGCATTGTGCTTTGTTGCCTATTTCCACTTCTTAATGATGCAATTCTTTCTGCCATTGATACTGTTTTTTGTGTTGGATTAATAGGCATCGCTTCTACCTTTTTCGCTGTTCGTTGTGGTTTTTCTTCTTCCTCTAATTTTTCCTCTTCACCTTCAATTTCATTTAATTTCATCAATGCCATTGATGCTGTTCTTACTACTTCCCATAATGCCTTTTGGATTTGTGCTTTTTCATCACTTGCAAATTTCATTTTTTTCCACCTTTGTTTGTGTATGCTTTCTATACAATACATATAATATATAAATATAATACAAAGGATTTTTACACTCATGGCAATTTCACCACCTTTAATTGCATCTACATTACTTGCAAGTAATCCTGCTCTTAAAGGTCAAAGCTGGATCTTATCCACTAATGCTCTTGGTCTAGGTATCTTTAATTGGATTAATTCTTCTGTTTTCGCTAATGCCACTTGCACAGGTACTTTAGGTGTAGGCACTGCTAATGGTAAAGTTATTATCATTCCTAATACACCATTAGCATTAACAGGTTTTATTGCTAATGGTCTTGTTAGCTCCAACACCACTGCTATGGCTCAAGCGATTGCTACTTGCTTAAGCACTCTACCTATGCAATTTACAGGTATTAGTCCTATTGTGGGCACAGGTGCTTGTGCTATTGTTAATATCATTGCACCTTATCCAACTCTACTAGCAAGTTTACAATCTGCTTTCCCTGCTAGTGGAATACCTAATCCAAATCCTTTGCTTTTAAATGCCTTTGCTCTTAGTATAAGCAACTTATTTCTCACAGGTACAGGTATTGGTGCAGTCATCGGATCTGCTAGTGTAGTACCTTCTGTTTCACCAATCATCTGTAAAATAGGATAATCAAAATATGTCTAGTAAAATCATTTTAGATACAAAAAATGCTAACACTAACCAATCTACTACAAGCCTTGCGACTAGATTTATTGGTAATCGTGATGCCTATCGTCAAGGTACTTTATGCTTTGATCAAGGTCAAGTTGAATATCTTCTCATCTCAACTAATAACTCTAAAATCGCATGGTCTTTAAATCCTGTTCGCAATTACTCTATCACTGCAACAGGTAATATGGATGGCAACTATTATGAATACAAAATCCAAACCTATGATGCTATTAAAAGTCCTGTTGCCACTTCCACCAAATTCCTTAAACCTAATCTTTTCTACTCTCTTGTTAATAATCTCACTGATGCAAATTTCTATCTCGAAGAACCTTTATTTCACTGGACTAGAAATGATACATCTAAACAAAGATTTGAATGGGATGGTCAAAATTGGAAACTCTTAAAAGGTGGGTCACCTGTTAGCTTAGGTATCTTAACACCAGACACATCTGAATACACTTTACCTAAAGGTATTATTGATGAAGATAATGTCTTTGTTAGTCTTATTTATGTTGGTCAAGACCTTATCCAAACTGAAACTAAAAAGTTCTCTGTTAAACCTGATCCTTTTACTTTCGATGGTACTTTTGATGCTGTTATCTTTGTTGATCAAAATAAAGTTCAATTTAAAGATAGCTTTATCCAAGCGAATGCAGGTAAAGAGATTTGGTTTTTTAATGAATCACTAGATATGTCAGATGGTATCGTCCATCCTGTATATGATGCTTATTACCTTTCACCTAAACCACAAGGATTTGAAACACCTTTATTAAGATTAGGCAATAGAGAATATCTTTCAGTTCAATATTATGATGATGAAAATCTTTTTCCCTTATCTTTAGAAAAAGGGATTGCATATATCAGTAAACAAACAAGCAAGGTTTCTTTACTCAATCCTAATAACTACACTCTTTATTATGATGGTCTTGTCTTAAGTTCTAAACCTATTTCTTTTGTTGAACCTGTCTTAATTGAGAATGGCAAAGTTAATCCTAAAACAAACTTCACAGCAGGCTTTGATGTTATTGCAGATGGTACAGGTATTTTACCAACAGGTGATGATCCTACAAGTTCAAGACCTGATGGCAGTGGTTTAAAGATTGCAGTCTTAAATAAATATAATTATGTTGCCAATAATGTGGGTGATATGATTGATGTCAATATTTATCCTACCTATGAAGATGTACCAAATGAACTTAAATGGTCTAAAGCATATTTGACACTTGTTAAAAATGCTATCGACTTCACTATCAATATTGAATTTAAATCTACATTCTTATCCTTTCAACAGGGTAGATATCTTTATTTTGTGCAAAGTGCTATTCCTCTTAAATCCTACACCAAATATAATGAAGGTAGTGATTTCAGAATTTACTCAGCTAAACAAGACAAATACACAATCACAGGTGGTGTACTTAGATTAGTTATCAATGGTATCACTAGAAATCTTAATTTTAGTGGTTTAGCTGGCAGTAAACAAGCATGGGAAATTCAAGACCATTTTGACAATCTATTAGGATCTTCTAATAATCCTATTAAATCCGAAAATAGATACCTTGTGCTTAAAGCTAGTTCATCTATTCAAATCTTAAACACTTCTGATTTAGAAATCCTACAGGCATTAGGTTTTGTTGCACATCAAATTCTTACTGATTGGTATTTAACCACAGGTCTTTATTTAGATCTACAAAAAAGAAATAATGACAATGCAGATTATGATTTCACTAGCAACATTCTCTATAATGATATTCAAGTCAGTAAAGAAATCATTCAATCCACTTATGCCTTTTTAGATTTTATCCCAAGAGAAGATTATGATGGCTATGATGCGAATACTTTCTTTAAAGTAGGTAAGAATACTTTAACAGCTGATGTAGAAATCCAACACCTTTTTAATGAAAGCAAATTTGCTTGGATTAGGAATATTACACGAACTAGAAGAATAGATACACCTACTACCATTCTTGATCTTGAGCCCGGTGTTGTTGATCAATCCACTTCTATCACTTTAACCAAAGATAAATACACAGCTAATCTTATTGAGAATGAAACCTTTGATACAAATATTTCAGGTTTTGCTAGATACTTCACTAGATACTCTAAACAAATTGAACAAGGCTATAATGCCATTATCAATGATAACCTATATGTCTTAGATAACACCTATGATATTAATCCGAATGATTGGATTCAAACGAACTCAAACTTCTTTAAAGTAAATGAAGTAGATGGTGTTACACTCACTTTATCTAGTATGCCTTCCGATACTACTTGGAAAGCATATAAAGGATATTCAGAACCTGATCCAACACTCTTAACTTCCGAATGTTTTATTTCTCTTAATAATGTAAGATCATTCTTAAAGGTTAAGAAAGTTCATGCGACTACAACAAACACTCTTAAACAAATCATCACTGCTAAATGCTCTACTCTAGATAATCTGATTGCTAGATATAATGACAATACAGAACAGCCTATTACTGTCCTTAAAGATATTGCTTTAGGTTTATCTACCGACCAATGCTTTGTTGATATTACTGATCCAAGAGTTTTAGCTTTAGAATTTAAAATCCGTGTAGGTAGTGATGCTACTTTATACACACCTGTCTTTGACACACCATCATCTGATGTTTCTATTGACAGTATCACAGGTGAAATCACTTTATCTAATATCCTATCTTCTATTACAGGTGATGTTGTCTTTATTCCATTAGCATATCAAAATATTGAAGTATTGATCTCATCTGAAACAACAAGTGAATTTTATGGTCTTAATAAACCTGCATACATCATTGAAGAAATCTCTACTGATGATTATGTTGTAGAAACCACAGGTGGCAATATTTCTTTCTTAAGTCCTTTGGATGCAGGTGTTGGTATTGAAGTTGAATATTACACGGATGAAAACACTCAAATTGTTGAGCCTATTCTTTTCACTATTCAAAATGAAACGACCACTAAAATCACTTCATCTAAATACAGCTTTAATCCTAATGCCTACACAATAGAACAGACAGTTAGTCCACAAGTTTATGTAGGTGCTGAAATTGTAGGTATCTTTGATAACACTAAAATTCCTACTTTCGACTACACAACAAATATCTTAACCTTACCTAGTGAAAACACAGAAGACTACACAGTCAAAATTTCTTATTCTGTTAAACAAGCAATAGGTGGTGAATACACAATTAAAGTTGTTAATCCTATTTGGTTGCCTTTAATGCAAATCACTAAAGGCAGTACAGGATTTGATATTTATGGCGACTACACAAATATCATTAAAGCAAACTCTGTAATCAAATCCACTACTGAATTTTTTGTTGTAGATACTGCTACCTATGCGAATGGTAAAACTAATGTCACTTTTGATACACCAGCTAAATTTGATAGTGGTGCTAGATCACCTAGTGATGATCCTAAAATCTTTGTCTTATCTAATGAAAATATCTTTATTGCTTTAAGTTCTCTCACAGGCAATAATAACCATGTGATTAATGCCAAACCTTTATCCAGCAATCTTACCATTAGTGAAGATATTACTGCATATATTCAAGTAAACACTTTGATGTTTTTAGATACAGATTGCTACCAAGTAAAATCCATTCGCTTATCTGATGATCTAACAAAAACGATTATCACTTTCACAAGTGTTTTAAGCATTAATGTTAGCAGTGAACCTGTGATCACAGTTAGTGCAAGACCTGTATATAACCAAAACGATACTAAAATCTATGCGAAATCTTTCTTATCTGATCAAGACTACAAACTTATTAAATATGATATGGAATATGGCATAGGCAGTGAATTGGTAGTGAACTATGACTATTCTATTAATGATGCCACAGGTGAAATCCAATTAAATCTTAATCACTCTGTCCAACCTAATGTTGCTTACTATTTCTTTCACACTAGACCTCAAAGTTTAAGTCCTTTTCTTTCTAATGGCAGATTGATTTATCCTACATATAAAGCAAACTTCAATCAATATATCGAATCACCATATACAGGTAAAAAACTTTTTGCCAAATGTGTGGTCAATGCACAAGACCAATTCTATTTAAGAGTAGTAGAACAATCTGAATATGAAACTGAAATCAATTTTAACAGTCCACAAACTAATGGTAGATCAAAGTCCTTTGGCGATACACCAAAAGGTGTAGGTTTAGGTATTTATGATGATCTAGCTAAAGATGTGATTGCTCGTAAAAATTTATCTGATTATAATCAAGTAATCACTAATCTTGAAACTCTTGACCTTGATCGCTCTGTTGGTGATCAAGATGGTGCTTTTAAATTTGAAATCATTCAAGCAACTTCTGATTATTTTGGCACAGGTTTAGAAGATCCTCTCACTAGACAATTAAATCCTAGATATGTTGCTTTGGAAATCCTTAATACAGAAAATCCTAGCACCTATCTTTTACCTACTGATCCTATTAAAATAGGTGCATCTTTTTCTTCTTTGACAGGTGGTTTAACAGGTGGATCTACACCTAGTGCATCTCAAATCGATACGATTATCAATAAACAAAAATCTATGATCTATAATGATATTGATGATATTGTTTTAACAGACACTAAATCTGTTTCTACTTATTATTTCTTAGGTATCAATTCCACTCTGTATTTCATTTGGAAAGCCATGTGCAAAGATAGTGTCTTTTCAAGACTTTATCCTGAAAAAATGCAATCTGCTTATTTCTTAGGTGATGGTGATTTTAACTTTCTTGATACCTATGGCAAGCGAATAGGTTCTATTTCTAATCCTCTTCTTAATCCTATCACTAATATCTCTTCTGTCACTCTTAGAAAAAGAGCAGGTGCTTATTTTGTTTATGACTACTCTAAAACAGGCTATGCAAGTATCTCTACCAATCCTACTTTTATCTTATCTTCCGTGCCTTTAAGTGAATTTCCTATTGATCCAGATACAGGTCTGCCAAATACCAATGAACTTATTCCTAATGGTTCTACATATTCTGTCCAATCAGGTAATCCTGATCTTGTTATTCCACCTTTATCTATAGGCAACCTGCTTGCTCTTAGCAATGACAATAACACTTTCACTTCTATTAAAGATAGAAATAATCCTGTGGTTGTTGATTTTACTTTTGACTATCGTAATGCGACTGTCAGCGATATTAAACAAGGTTGCTATGTTGTCTTAAATACTACTAATCCTATTATTGATAATATTCCTTTATCTGCTACCTTTGGTCAAACCATCATCCAAAATTTATCTGGTGGTGATATCGATAACCAAACACCTACTCTCTTTGAATATCGTATCGGATTTGATGTTAAAGTAAATTATAAAACAGGTAGCATCATTGATAATAGCTATCCTTCTCTAAATGATCCAAACTTGCCTATTAAAGAATTTGTTAATCAAAATCCACCTAGTCCTAATGAATGTCTTGAAGGTGATGTTTTCTTTAACTACACAGATACTAAACCTTTTGAAGATTTGCCTGCTCTTAATGGTCTTAATAAAAATGATTCAGGTCTTATGACTATCCCTTACAATAATCTCAATGGCAAAGAAAGAGAACTCCTTAATAGACTTACTAGAGATATTAAAGACATCCTCTATAAAACCTACTCGTCAAATCCTGTCTACCCAGATGAAATTCGCTTTGATTTAAATATCGACACGACTACAGGTACTCTTATTGATAATATTAATCCAACAGATAAAAACGACCTTACCATCATTAAAGAACAAGGCTACTTCCAATCTTCTAGCGAATCAGAACTCATTATTCCTAGAATGAATATCTACTCTAATAACAATAATGTAGAATACAAAATCTCTAACTTCATCACAGGCAATGAATTTATTGTCTACTCGCCTGTCCAGATTTCTGCTTTCCCATTTATAGTTTATCAATACAGATTAAAATTTGTACCATCTGCATCTAATTACGATTTCACTTCTCTTTTTAATACTCAACAAACTCCTATCATCTTTAAATTTATCCAATCTCAATCATTCACAGACACTTGCATCCAATTCACATATAATGCTGGTACATCGCAATGGTCTGTCATCACATCCATCTCATCCCCCACAAGCTATAATATCTCTAATCTCGACCTATCCACTATTAATGAAATTAAATTTCAAACTGTTGGCATCTTATCTTCTATTTATGGTCTTACTCCTGATATTCCTCTTAATACCATGATCCCTTTCACCTGCTCTCTTAATAACCATTCCAATAATGCCTTCCATAATGATAATAACCTTTCTATTAATGAAGATCGTTGCTCTATCTCACACCAATATCTAAACTTCTCTTATTTTGCACCTCATAATTCAACCATTGACTCTGTTAATGTTCAAACTGAACTCATTATCGGTATCACTGATATTTCTTATTATGACTTAAATACTTCTTCTACATCTATCCAATCTATTGCATCTAATTCTTCTTTTTCTGCTAATGCTACTCAACCATACACTTTCTATTCCCAACCTTCCACACACACTCTTAAAATCCCTTCTTTCTTTGGCAAAGGCAACACCACTCTACCATACAGTAATATTAAAGGTAATCTCTTTACCTCTGCTAAAGTAGACACTTCATCCAACCTACCTACTAATTACACAGCCTATTTTCATCACTCATCTAATCCTGCTTATTATCTCACTCTCTTTAATATCTCATCCACCATCACTAATGTCCTGCCTAATGATCTTGTTTTCTTTAAAGGTATTTCTCTTATAGGTATCGTTCAAGAAACTGCATTAACACCTACTATTTCCATCAATCTCAATCCATCCTTTCCTAAATTCTCTTCTGCTAATAATACTCAAATCCAAATGACAGATGATTTCGATACTTCTACTTTCACTAACACAACTATCTTTATCCAAATCGATTCAGATCAAACTATCTATAAATGCACAGGCACTAGCTACAATCCAACCACTAAAATTATCTCTATTGGTACTATTGTTCAATATGACTATGCTACAAACACCACTACTCCTATCTTAACACCCATCAACCTAACATCAGGATATGTCACAGGTCAAACCATCGTAGACTTTGATAACTTTTCTTCTACCTTCCCTTTTAATGCCAATGCCACTGTTAACAACCATACCAAATTCTTTAATACAAACACTACATCTAATAACAAAATCACTTTCTCATCTCCTACTCTCTTCTTAAGAGCATATATAACCACTGCTACACTTACATACTCAATAACAACACCTGCCATTAAACTAAACTCTACTGCACCTAGCTTGCTTAATGCTAATCTTGCTAATCCAAACACCACCTACAGCACTTATTTAAATGACATCAATACATACCTTTTCCCAAATCCTTTACCTAATAACAATCCTTTACCTAATGACCTTACTCTACCTGTCACTTTCTCTATTAGACGAACTAGACGATTTGATAAAAAATTCTCTTCCTTTCAAGCTGACTACATTAAAAACTTCTACCTAAGAATCCAAACCAAAGCTACATCCATCACTACTCTCAATCCATACTTAAAAACCTTTAATTATCCTACTAATATCACTGCTCTTTCTATTGGTGATATTCTTTACCAATCCTCTACTCCTTTCGCTCGTATCACTAATATTAATTATCCATCTAATTTTACCTGTCTTATTTTCGACCAATCTGTAGTTCCTACTAGCAACACTCTTTACTATGCCTATAAACAATCCTCTCGACCTATAGAACAATCTCTTATCCAGCTTATCAATAATGATCTCATCACTCAAAATCTTATCCTATCTTCTAACACTACTGTATCTATAACAAATACTAACCAATTCCCTTTCCCTTTATCCGAAGATATTTCTATTCTAAAGACAGGTCAATACCTTTTCATTTATCCTAATCCACAAGCAGAAGCTAGATCTAATTCTTATCATCCTACTCTTGATGATAATCGTGGTCTTTATCACATTGTTGAAATAGATACGAACACTAGAATTTTAACTCTTGATCCTGTAATAGGTACTGATTATCTTTCTTATGATAATCCTTACCCTACTGATTATCCTTTTAGTCTTATTCCTACTGTTGATATTCCTATTGCTCAATGGTCTATTGTAGAACTAAGTTCTCAATCTAATGATCTTCCTTTGCCTTGCATTGCATACCTGCTTTATGAAAGATTATTATCTTATGTCTATAATCTTTCTTCTTTATATGCCTCTCAACCTTATTTATCTACATGGCAAGATTTCTTCTATGCTGGTTATGCCACTTCATCTGATCTTGATATTTTAGGTTTAGATGATACTACTACTATTACTAATCCTCAATTCATAGACATTATAGGCAATGTAGATATATATCCTTATACACCTACTAATCAAAGACTCAGCATCCTTGATCGAAGATATTATATTGAAGATCCTTTCTTAATTTTAGATGGCTATCTCAATTCTCTACCTAGTGCTTTAAAGTCTTTCCTTGAAGATACTATTGATAGTTTTGATTTACGATCTAGTAGATACTATTGGTTAAATATCCGTGCAAATAAAGTTAATGGCACTTTAAAGTAGTTTCCATATTCTTTTATTTCTCAGCTAAAACTCTTTTTAAGTTCCTTTAAGGACGATAAAAGACACACACAAAACACTTTCAAGTGTGTGTGTAGGTGTCCTGTATGCAGAAAAGACTAAACCCGCATTGAAAAATAAAAATAAAAAATCCAAACGGAAAATAGTTTTGGGAAAATAAAGTATATAAATAGGTTATTCGATTTTTCAAAAATATATCTATATGGGAAAAATTTTATCTAAGTAGTTGAAAAGATTGAAATGGGATTTTTTAAGATAACTAAAGTAAATAAAAAGGCAATCAGATTTTATAGAGTCTGACAAAAGGTAAATAGAGCTGGATATTAGGAAGGATGTGCATAAAAAGAGAATTGGTAGTAGACATTTTATGTAGGAGACCATCATCTGAGTGTTCTTCAGATGAGATAAGACCAAGCACATGAAGGTTTTGATCATGATCAGAGAACAGAGAAAGAGAGTGAGTAGGTTGTAGAGAGTTAAGAGTAGAAATGTAGAACTGATATTTGAGAGTGATGGCATGAGATAAAGCATGAACAGCTTTATGTGCATCATCAAAAGAAAAGTTTTCATTTCTAAAGAAAGGATAAAGGAGTGCTTTAGCAGGAGTATCTAAAAATTCAGAAAGAAGAGAAAGATCTTGTTGATAAAGCTGGTTGAGAGTTTGGATAGAGATAGGCAAGATTTCAATAATGCCATAAGAATTAAGAAAAGGTTTGTGTAGAGTTCTAAACATTAGTCTTTATAAGGAATGTTGTTAAAGAGTTTGGTATTGACAACAAGGATATTGCCTTTAAGGTTAGGAAAGAAAGGATTAGAAGGTAGTTCTAATCCCAAACCTTCTTCATTAACAAGGATGAGATCATTCTTCATAGGAATGATTTCAACAAGACCATCAACAATAGATTGTGCATGAGAAAAAGAAGTGAGTTCGATTTCTGATTTAGTACCATTGGTAGAGAAAAGAGTAGCTTTCATAGAGCATATCCTTTTTTTTGAGAAAGAGTGTTATTGTAATAAGGATGGTGTTTCATTGCAAGTTACCATTCTTTTTTGTTCAATAAGAATTTAAGTTTAGGAATGATAGATGCAGGTTTAGTTTCATCGATATAGAAAGACCTAGACTTTGTAAACTCACCTGTGCATTTAAGGACTTGAACTAAGATATAGGTTTTACCTTGTTGGATTTGTTTTAAACCATGTATGTGGATTTTAGTAATGCCATCCAAATGGATATCAATACTGCCATTTTGCCAAATATCAGTATTGAGATTTGCATATACAGAAGAAAGAGTAGAGATGATAGCTTGATTTAACATAATGAAGTCCTTTATTATTTAATGGATTTTGGTAAGAAGGTTTTGACTACCTTTTGGCAGTCTTGTGAAGAACAGGATTCAAATCTATCTTCGATTTGAACACCATTTTTGTCTTGTATAGACAAAAGGAAAGAACAGATTGCTTTATTGACAGGTGTTCTATAAACAAGAGTAAATCTTGTTTGTTTTTTGAGGTCTTTACCTGTGTACTGACAGGTAAAGATATAACCATCGAAACTACACACGGATGTGATTTCGAGGTTGCTGTATTTAGAAATTAAGGTTTCTAGTAGGTCTTGAAAGTGGATCATTTTTTTATCCTTTATGGTTTAGTTATATGTAGAAACACTTGCGATTAAGAATTATTGCAAGTTCATTTAATCTTTTATTTTTTTCTTATTCTTAAACATCTCAAAAAAAAGGAGTCTTATGATCGAACAGCATGATGAAAAAACTAAAGGCTGGTGGTTTTCTGTTTTATTCATGGTCTTAATTCTAGGTCTTATTGTTTTCCTCTCTTTCTTTCAAATCGTAGACAGCAATAGAGAATTATTGATAGGTGCTTTAGGTATCTTAACAGGTCAAATTCCTAGTATGCTTACGATTGCTTCAGGAAGATCACCTGAAGAGATAAACGAACTTAAAGATAAGCTATCTCAAGCGAATGCGGATCGTGTTGCTTTAATAAGCAGGTTAAGAGATGCACAGATACATTTACAGATGAAATCAGATCAGCTATTTGAGATACAGAATGCTTTAATAGAAAAGTTAAGTGTTTTTGCTAATGGTGAGCCTCTGGTTAAAACCAAAGATGATAAAAATGTTGTCCTTGATAAGAATATTGAAAATTGGATGCCTAAACCTGATCAAGATAAATAAGAACTTGCAATTTTTCTTTTTTATAAGTGTTATCCTTTTGACTCTAACAAAGGATAACACTTATGCTTTACAATATCCATTTTGCACTCGATAACTCTTCTGCACAGGTTGACATCCAACCTGTCTCTGATCTTCATGTTCTTCTTGATCATGATTTACAAACCATTCAAGAATTTCTTGATTCACCACATAAACTTCTTCTTAAACCTTTCTTGCAAAGAAAATACTCTTTCTCTTTTCAACAAGCAGAACAAGTTGCACATCTTTTTCTTTCTCTTATCCATCAGAAATTTGAATACTATCAAGTTATCTTAAATTCTTTCACACCACATCCTTCACTACCTGCACATTTTTTTGATAAAGATCAAAATCTTTATGTTCTTGGTATTCTTTCCGATGAAATTATTGTTTCCGATAATCTTATGTTACATAAAATGTCATCCTTAAATTCTCTTTTTAATTCTGCACTTGCATCTACAGACTTGTTACTACCTTTTCTTAGACTTTATAAAATTTAAATGAACTTGCAATAAAAATTTATCTTTAGTGTTTATCTATTAAGTAAATCAGAAAGGAAAAAAGAAATGATTGAAGAAAAAGACTTAATCCCAATGTTAGGTAGATTGTTTGATGTAGTAGGAAAAAGATATTCCTTTGCAGTGATTCCTAAAAAGGATTGCATTGAGTATTTATTTTCACATGACAATAAACAAATCAAAGGCAGAGGTAGAGTAGAGAAGACCATAACTAATATTGAGTTATGTAATCATATACTCACAGACATCAAAAGAGAAGAAAAAAGAATAGCAGAAATCTATTAAAGAAAAGGAAATGAAATGAGAAATCTCATACATAAAGTATCGCATGAACTACATACTTTAGAAGGATATGCGAGTTATAACACAGTTATAGAAAATCCATCTGATCTAAACAATCCATATTTTTATCCACATGGCAGTGAAAAACCATATGGATGGAATCAATATAATGATATTGAGATATATGTAGAAGTAGAAGATGAAACAGATGCAGATTTTTTTTCAATGGCACACCAAGTCTATGTGAGGCAGTTATGAATAAACTTGAAAAAGCAAATGAGTTATTAGCAGGTGGCAATTTTACATATAAGACAGTCTTATATGAAATTGTACCTGATATACTTGATTTAGACATCAATGAATTAAGTGATGTAGAACTTGTAGGACATAACTATATGTTATATCTTAATATTAAAGACCTACCATTAGAACATTTAATCGCAGGTTTAAAGTTATCCATACCATCAAACCAATATTGAGTGTTCAAAAAGTAGATATTTTGAACAGTTACCTGTGCTATGTGTTCAAAAAATGGGTATTCTGAACAGTTACTTTTGATAAATGATACCTAAACTTAATAAAATCTGTTCTCTAAGCACAGGATCAAAGAATAAATAAAAGAGCAATAGGAAAATCACAGTAAAGCTAAGGATAAATATCCAGCCAAGTATCTGAATGATGTAATTATAGAAAGCAACATCTTTTTCATTCATAGATAAGACATTTAAGCCACCCATTCGTTTAGCTTTTTCACTATCAGCAGGTATTCGCAAGCTGTCTTTATCTAAACCAAGTGCATAGATGCCTATATATTGTTTCAATCCTTTAAATTTATATGCACCTACAAAGGTTTGTTTAGTGGATTTTGGAGTAAAGCTATTAATGCCTTGTTTTTTAAATTCATCCATAGCATCTTTAGTGAGCAGGACTTGACCTTTGCCACATATAGACATAGTTCTAGCTGTGATGTTTTTACCAACACCTTCAAGTTCCATTCGTTTAGCACCACCTTGTACATATTTGGCATCTTGATGCACAATAATAATATTAGACCAATGGATACCAATCCTGCAGGCAAGTTTAGTTTTATCAGGCACATTCATTTGGTAATACAGACCAAAGTTGACAGCATCCTGAATGGTTTCAAAATAAATAAGAAAGCCATCTGATCTGTCAATTTCTTGACCACTGAACCTAATGATTAAATCTCTAACCATTTTGTCATGAACTTGAAATAGCATAGTGGCTTTGAGATCACCTGCGATTTGAACGAATTTAGTGCTACCTATAATATCAAGTAATACGATTGCTAGTGTTTTCTCTTCAAATCTCATTTTTTTATTTCCATTAAGATAGCATCTAGTTTGGATAATATCACATTATTAGGTTTGTGGAATAGGTCTATAATAAGATTACTAAAGAAACCTGTAATACCTGCCAATAACCATTCGTTTGTGGTTGGTATTATAGGATCATATATAAGCCATAATACAAATAAAGCAATGCAGGAAGAAAAGAGTTTAGGATAATAGAATTGGTAATGCTGTGCGATATGAGTAGCTATATAGCCTGCACCTGCACAGATAGATATAATTTCATTATGGTCTATTTGTTTTTCTATCATGGTTTCATTTTCCTTTTTATGCAAATATATAGAAAATATAGATAGAAAAATGATCTTTAAAATTGGTCTAGCAGTTTATTTACTTGAATAAAAACGATTTTTGATGAAATGAATAAAATCAAACACTTAGATTGTATCTGCCTATGGACTGCACCTCACTTGGAAAAACAGATAAGGTGATAAATTAGTTTATTTATTGAGTGAGGATACCGAATTTGTTACGAATATTAGAAATCTTTTTCCAAAGAGAAGGTTTAACTGTTGCAGGTGCATTTTCATAAATATCGATCATAAACTCAACATATCTTTGGATATTGGGATCAATAACACCTTTGTCAAAATCGATGATAACAGAATCCAAATCGCTGGTAGTGATTTGAACTTGTTGGTTATCTTTTTTCCAAGAGATAGAAAAAGATTTAAAGGAATCGGAAAGAGTAATTTTACCTGTAGGACTGTTAAGGTAAATGAAATCGGATTGACTATCATCTTCTTTATTGTGAATGGTCTTATGTTGGGAAATACGACCTTCAGAGATAGAGATAGAAAACTTATCGCTGTGTTTATATCTTAAACCAAAGGAGTTGAGATAAATGACAGGAGTGTTATCTTCAGTGAGTGCAAGATTGACATATGAAGTGAGACAAAAATCTTTTTCATAATCAACATCGTGGTCAAAGTCACAGGATGCACTATTGAAAGAAGGTGCATTTTCTTTATCATTGATAAACTTAAACATAAAGAACTACCTTTATATTGGAGTGGAGTGGATTTGTAATAGATAAACACTTAAGAAAGAAAAAAATTGCAAGTAGAGAAAAAAATTAAATTTGATAAAGTTCAGTGATTTTATTGAGATTATCAAGAGCAGTAGGCAATTGAGAAAGATCACCTGTATTTAAAGCAAGGGAAATGATTTGTGCATTTTGTCTATCGAGTTCATAGATGATCTCAACTTCATCTCTTGAGAGGAAACCAAAATCATAAATATAGAAATGGGGACCTGAACTTGCATAACAGATGTTTTCAAAACTGTCATATCCTTGATCAATAATCCACCATTGTTGAATGGATTGGACATCATTATTTAAGAGATGTTGCTTGCAGGTAGAGATGCTGTTTTTCACAGCATTAAAAATATCAAGATCCATGAGTAAGTCCTGAAAGAAAAGAGTGGATGTTTCGGATTTTTTTAGCTTTGTTAAAGCCATTGGTAAAAAACCATTGACCATTAGGTAAACGAAAGCAAAAAATAAAGAAAGAGTTATTTTTAAGAGAAAAAGAAAAAAGGTTATGGCTACAAAGATGGCTGTCTAAAACATAGTGGTTAAGAGTACCACTTTGTAGGTGTTGGTAGAAAGAGTATTGATCTAACATTTTACTGTATTTTGTTTTCATCTGTAGAGAAAAGAAAGACAAGGTAGTCAATAAGATCTTTAGAACAGCCAAAACCATTAACAGAAGAAGAGATGCAACACTCATCATTTAAGAGAACAGGATCTTTATCTTCATAAGACAGGTGTTGAGTAATGAGAATACGATTAGTATTTTGAAGTACTTCAACTGCATAAAAGTTACCTAATCTAAGTTCAGTAGAGTTTTTAGAGATAAAGAACTTATATGTGTAGTCTTTAGGTGCAGATTTTTCAATATCAAGGTCTAATTGACCATTGGTATCTTTAGTTTTAATGAAGTCAGGTAAAGGTGCTAAAGTAAAAAACTCATTTTTGGTTAAGAGTTTTAAAGCAAAAGCTAATCGCATAGTGTTTAAGATTTGAGTTTTCAAAACGAGTTCCTTTATTGTAGGTTTGTATTCTTATAATATTTATCAATCATTTTTTCTAAAAACTTGTCATTTTCTGCATCATTGCTTTTTTCTTTACATTGAAGAAAGAAATCTAACATCATTTGATTTTCAGTGATGTTAGGAATATCAATAACACCATGTACATAATTGATTGCTACTTGGAAGTCTTTGCATTTTAAACTGACATGATCATCTTTTTCTTCCCAAGTTAAGACATATGATTTAAAAGTATCAGTGACAGTAATACTGCCTGTGTTACTTGTAGGATATAGATTAAATTGTAGAAATTTTTCACTGCCAAAGGACATACCTACAGGTAGTTTAAACTTTTCAATTTCTGCACTACCATTAGAGATAGAGATAGAGAATTTATCCATATGTTTGTATCTTAAACCAAAACAGTTAAAAGAGATAACAGAATGGTTATCATTTTGAACTGCCAATTTAGGATATACACCTAAGAAAGAATGGTTTCTTTCTAGAGAAACACCTTCCATAAATTCCATCTTGACTGTCCAAGATGGTGCATTTTGTTTATCTGTTTGGAATTTGATGTCAGTATTTTTAGATGACATAAGATTTTAACCTTTCAGTTTGTATATGTAAGACATAAACACTTAAGATTTAAAATTCTTGCAAGTTGAGTAAAAAAAAGATGATTACCTTAAAAGATTTATTTGATTACCTTTTGGTAGATAAAAGAGTAGCTTATTATGATCCAAATTTTATATGGATTGAGAGTTTAGGCATTATAGTAGAAGTTTTAATCAGTACAGGTAGTAATAGAGAAGTGCATTATGCTTTATTAGTACCTGTAGGCATTCATCACAGGAAAGTATTAGGCAATATGCTTATTAAAACAATAGGTGTTTGTTTTGACCAGAAGTATATAAAGCACACGGATGTTTTAGAGTTAAGCAGTGAAGAACTAGATATATTAAAAGAAGAATTTAATACTTTATTTATTTTAAGAACATAGGAAACATCTGATTAAAGGATTACAGGAGTATAAGAAAATGAGATTAAGAAAAAGAGCATTTAGACTGAAGGATTTAAATCCACCTTATGGTAGTGTAGGCAGAGGAGCAGGCTGGTGTTTAACACATAAGAGAGTTTTGGACTTCAATCAAGCTAAGTTTAAAGAATTTCAAGATGAGATGGCAAATCAGAATAACAAACTTGAAGATGCTTTAGCAAATTTACCAAAGATAAATACTGATAAAGGTTGGGAGTGGCATATCTATCCACGAAAAGTGTGTACCTTAGATCTTAATGAAAAAAGATTTTTTAAACAAATCTTTATTGAACCACATTGTCAAATGATGTTAGATTACAGAGGAATGCCATTAAGTTTTGTTCAATCTGCTGTTAGGAAATTTTTAAATAATTATGAAAGGTATATGGAAAATAACTATAAAAAGGGATTCAAGAGAAGTGGTGATACTTGGTATCCAACAGGTATGGCTAAAGCAAGTGGTAAAAATTATCCTGCAGGCACAGAACCTTTTGAAATGAAAATTAGTGGTTATTGGTATGTGTTTTTAGCAGAAAACCAATCTAATGTAGAAGTGTCGAAAGAACATTTTGATGAAGACGATAAGAAACCATTAACAGAAAAAGAAAAAGAAGATAAGAAGAAACAAGAAGAAGATGATATTAAAACATTAGAGCAAGAAAAAAAGAAAAAACCATATTTGAGCAGGTTTAATACTTTAAAAGTTATTACTGCTTATCCTGATGGAAAGCATATTTTAGATGTAGGTGTCTGTAATTATACAACAGGTAGAGTAGCTAGTCTACGAAGAAGCAGTATTCAAAGAGTTGCTTATTTATATATTTTATCTAAATGTCGCCAATAACAAATTCTTTAGGTATGTTTTTGATTTGTGATTTTTGATAATCTGCATACCATTCAATAACAGAAGGTTCATTATATCTCAATCCTTTACCTAAAATGACTTCTGCTTTACTAGGTAACATATTAAATTGTTTTGCGAATGCTGTACGAATGGTTTCCCATTTTGTTACATCACAACCTGTAAACAAGATTGATAAGATATGCTTACAAGGTACACCTCTTTTCATTGCCATATCCCATGCAGGACAGGTACAAAGGTAGGTTGCATTGCCATTTGCACTAACTGTTCTAGTGCAGGTATAATCTTTGATAGTGAGAATATTTTTCATTTTTCATCTTTCCTTTCACTATCTAAAACACTAAACCATATAAATTTATTGCAAGTTCTTTCTTTTTCTTTTAGGTTTACTGCCTGTAAGACCAAATGCTTTTAAACATCTATTAATGGTTTGCCAATGACAGCCTTCCTGTTCTGCTATTTCTTTAATAGTCATGCTCTTGACCAGATACAGATCTATTATATATTCTTTGGTAAAAAGAAATTTTTGCTTTGGGAAAGGTGGTTTAAGACCTCTTTCTTTAATGAAATTATTAAAGAGTGCATAAGAGATATTTTCTTTTTTACAGAAGTCCTGCGAACTGATAGAACTCTTAACTTTATTTAAGAACTCTTCATCTGTCCAAGACCACATGGGATGTTTTCTAGTCTTTCTAGGAATTTCAGGTATAGTGCCTCTTGACCTTACAGGTATTTGATAGAAATACAGCCAATTAGAAACTTGCTGTTTACTGACATCATATTTTTCACCTATAAAACTTAAAGACTTCTTTAAAGTGATATAATCATGTTCTAGGTCTTGTTTACTAACAGGACATTTAGATGCAAAGTTATTAGAACGAACAGGAACAGGTAAATTGTTTTCAGTAAAGAGTTTAATAACTTTTTTAGGTTTCAGATTAAGTTCTTTACAGACAACCTGTAAAGGTTTGCCTATATGCACAATGAGATCTTCTTTAGAGAATATCTGTGCTGGATTAGGAATAAGTTTTTTGGATTTAAATAAAGACAGTTCAATGCCTGCTTTAGAGTAAAGGTATCTAATCTGCATTTTATTGAGATTAAGTTTTGTGCATAGATCATCGATATTCAAAGAAGAAGTAGCAATAGCCTGTAGTTCTTCTTTGCTAACAACTTTCAATAAAGTTTTGAATGAGAAGGAAGTCATTTTTATCCTATGTAGATGTTTTTTAATACTTCTGTTAATGATGATATAAATTCTTGAGGTGTTTTAAACACTGCTAAATTTATTTCTTTTGCTTTCAATTCTGAAATCATTCTTTGATCTAAATCAAGGTCTAAAACTGCACAGATCAAATCAATGCCTTCAGATTTTGCTTGTTCTTGAATTGATTTGAGATAAGGTAAAGAAGTCCAATCTTCACCATCTGTCATATAGATTGCTATTCGCTTATCTACACCTTTTATTCTTTTTGCCATTTCAATTGCACCTTGTGCATATGCACAAAGGTATGTACTTGATTTAGGTTGAGTACCTGTAAATGCACGATTGATATCAAATCTTTCAGTATCTTTTTTAATAACCTTTAAAGAGATTTGCAAGTTATCAGTACTTGTTTGGAATTGGTGTTGATCTCTTCTACTATGTTCAAATAAGACACCACCAATATAAGATTTTATGCCAAATGGAGTAATGACATTTAATAAACTTTCCATTGCTAAAACAAGTGCATGGTATCTAGGTAAAAAAGAACAACTGCCTGTGATGCCACCATTTGCCATACTGCCTGAGAAATCAAATGCAAATGAAAATCCTGCAAGAGTAGTTTGCTTTTGCTGGAAGGTCTTATACCTATCTAAATTTTCCCTGCCATTTGCAATTGCAATTGCTGTATTGACAATGCCACGACCATTTAAACTTAAACCATTCTTTGTAAATGATTTCTTATTTTGGTCATCAAGTAAAATCCTGCGAAGTTCGTTTGTCTTAACGACTGCATATTTTCTTAATTCTTCTTGAACATTTTTAAAATGATTTAGATACATGAGTTTTTATCCTTTGGATTAGAGATATTAGCTAAACACTTAGAATTTAAATTTATTGCAAGTAGATCCGATTAATATAAAATTGCTTCTGCACTGCCACCTACTAAATTATCAATTGCACCTCTAATTGATTCTGCTTGCACAGGATTACTAAAGAAACCATCTATAACACCATCAAATCCAAATTGGATTGCTTGTTTAAAGTTCTTTGCTAGTCCACATTCTAGTGCATCTATTGCAAGTCTTGCCCATGCCTTAGTAGTTCTGATACTGATCTCAATAGGTAATGCTAAATCTTCTGCCATTTTGCTGGTTGCATTCATGCAAGTGATTAACAATTGACATTGATCTTTTGTCAAGGTAGGAAACTCATTTGCAAGTATCTTGATATAAAATTCATCAGTTGGATTGTTTGCACGAACACAGACAAGTCTATTCAAGATACTTGCATCTAGTCTATTGCTAACCATATTGCCTCTTAAATCACCATCTAATGCACTATTGCCTGTTAATGCAAACAATGTACCTTCTAATACATTGATAGGTTCACCATCAATAGGATTGATCAAGTATGCAGATGTACCTTCTTGCAATGCTTGTCTTAATACTTCAAGTTGTGATGGTAATGCTCTATCCATATCTGAAATCAAAATCATATATGGTATTCTACTGCCATCTTCACATTCAAAACCTTTTATTGCCTTGAGTAATACACCTTCTTCAATCTTGGTAGAAAAACCACCTTGTTCTGCCTTGATTTCTCTTCTGATAATCCATTCATTCACATCTACACCTTCTTTAAAAGAAAGATTGATGAATGGAATTCTGTATTGATTTGCTACTTGTTGGAAAAGTGCATCTTTACCTGAACCTGCTTTACCGTGTACATATAAATGTTTTTTGGATTTCAATGCTGTCATGACTGCAAGTTGAACCCATCTATCTGTTGTAGGTACATAATGCTTAACAGATGGTGCAAAACAATTTGCTTTCTTTAAATCTGCATCTGTTAAAGGATTGACCTTTGCATTGATGCCTGAGAAAGACTTGGTGAAACCATTATTGAGATTTAAAATTGGAGTTCTTACTACTGCCATTTGGATTTTCCTTTTGTTAGGATTGGATTGGTTATAAGCTATAACACTTAGGATTTAGGTTTATTGCAAGTTGGTATTTATTTTTGTACTACTACTTGTTTCATCTCATTGTAGATTTCTACTGAAATAAGACCAAAGTTCTTAACAAAAAAACAAGGTGCATCTTTTGCAATTTCTATTGTGGTGTTAAACATACAATAGGTTTGACCACCACTTGTATTTGTTACTTCTACTGCATTGCCTATCAAGTTTAATAGGTTTGTCAAAGAAACACTTTTATCTGCATACTTTTCTAGTAATGCTTCTTTTGCACTCTTTGCTTGTTTTTTTGCCTGTCTATCTGCTTTCTTTTCTTCTTTTCTGAAATTGGTAAATGAATTACACCAAAATGCTAGTAAACAACCATTACATTCTTTTTTGTCATAGTTGCCATAACACTGCATACTTTCTATCAATGAGTTTCTAAATCCATCACATCTCAATAAAGGATTGCTTAATGCAGGATTTACTAACTCATCATTTGATGGTTGTGTTTCTTCTTGTATGTCTACTACCATTGTTTCAATCACAGGTTGAGTTTCAATCACAGGTTCTACTTCTTCAATGACAGGTTGAACAGATTGATCTTTACATACTTTCCAAATCCAACCATCTTGTTCAACTTGACCCATCTTCTTTAATCTGAAAAATTCATTACCGATGAGAATTTCAATCTTGCTAACACCTGAGTCAGTGAAACCAAATTGATCACTTGTAAAACCAAGTTGCTTTAAAAGACCTGCTTTTGCTTCAATGTTTCTGATAGGTGCATTTGCATCTAAAAATGCAGGTAATGCTGTGCGAACTGTATTGCGAATTTGTGCTGTAATATCCATTTGGATTACATCCTTTTTTTAGGTTTGGTTTGTTTGTGTAGTCAGAAACACTTGAGCTTTTCTTTTATTGCAAGTTCACTTATATTTTTTAATAACTTTCCTAATAACTTTTTTAATACTTTTTTTCGCTGGCTAAAAATTTTCTAAATTTTCTGCTTTTCTCTAGAGAAATGCAGAAAAAAATAAAAAAAATTAATTATAAGTGAACTTGCAATAAATCTTAGTCCAAAGTGTTTATGCTTATGACATATCGTCAATCTCTTTTTTTGAAAGGTGTAGCCAAATGGTTGCTAGTCAAAATTCTTTATATAAGGCAGATACTCTTGAAATGGGTCGTGGTGCATTCCAAGCATTGTGTGATTCAAAGGGTGTTGAAATCGTTCGTTCAGGTACTACTTTTGCAGTAGGTGCATTTTTCCCTGTGTTATCCATTGCACATATTGGTTCAAGAGTAAATTTCAGTAAAGATACTACTGATCTTAATAAGGTTGTATCTGAATATGTAGCATCTATGAGAATGCAATACTCTAGTAAAGTGAAATTGATTTTACCTAGTGTTGAAGCAAGTAAATTAGTTTCTATTGATCGTGCAATAGGTTTAGGTGGTGGCAGTCATGAAGTTGGACATATCCTTTGTGATATGGCAGGTAGTGATTTATCTTCTACTACTCAACAAAAAATCATTCCTGTGTTTAAAGAATTTGTGGATAAGAAATTCAATCTTTTAAAAGTTCTAGGCAGATGGTCTAATGTCTGTGCAGATATTCGTTTAGAAAAAATGATGTCTAAACTTTATCCTGAAAGTGAAGTTAGATTTCATTCTATTCAAGAATGGATTTGGAATGACTTAGAAAGTAAAGCAAGAACATCTGGTGAAATGGCAAAAAATCCTTCTAATTGCATTTCTCTTATGATTAGAGATTTAGGTAAAGACCACAAATCAAAATCTCAACAAAGAGTTTTTAAAGAGTATGCAACTCTTTATCCTAAACTTTGGCAAGTAGCATTATCTGTTAAACATCTTTGGCAACAATTACAAGTAAGTATTGATGAATATACTACTTTCAAAAAGAAAACAGATATGGAAAAGGAAATTGAAAAAACTGTTCATTTACCTTTAACCATTGCAATGGAAATCCTTATGGCATTGCAGTTACCTAAAGAAGATCAACAACCACAACCACCACAACAGAAAAATCCACAACCTAATGATCCTAATGATGATCAAGACCAACCTAATGATGATCAGGATGATGATTGTGATGGTGGTCAAGGTGGTGATGATGATAATGATGATGATCAAGACCAATCCGATAAGAATGATGATGATCAATCTGATAAGGATGATCAAGATAAGGATGATCAAGATAAGGATGATCAAGATAAGGATGATCAAGACCAATCTGATAAAGAAGATCAAACTACTGATGGTGATGATCAAAATCCTTCTGATGATGATGACAGCAAGGAAGATCAATCTGATGGTAATGATCAATCTGATGATGATCAATCTGATGATGATCAAACTGATGGTGATGATCAAACTGATGGTAATGATCAAATTGATGATGATCAAATTGATGATGATCAAATTGATGATGGTGATGATGATGATCAAATCACAGATGATGATCAATCTGAAAGTTCAAATGAAAGTAGTGCAGGCAATAATCAAAGTTTTGATAAAAATGCAGAACTCAACCTTGAAGATCAAATTGATCCGAACGATATTGCGAAAGCATTTCAAAAACAATTTGATAAAATGATTAAGAATTTAGAATTTAGACCATATATCTCAAATGGTTTAAAGATTAAAGATTTAAATGAATAGGATTTAAGGCAGGGATAAGGCATTTATTTATATACAGCATAGGCATTAAACATCTTCTACACAGGCATTCTAACCATCTTCTACACAGGCATTAAGCATCTTCATTATAAATTTTATTTTAACTTGCAATATGCTTATGCTACTTAGTGTTTTTATATTGTCAATAATGACTACCTAAACAAAGGACTTCTAAAATGGATACAGCATTATTCATTACTACAAAGACAGGCACTTGCAAAGATAAAGTTCAAGTTAAACTTCAATTTGCATTTGACTACAAAACCATTATCCTAAATGATCTTGCAAAAGCACAAGCATTTACACCTGATCAAGTTTTCCAACTTGCAGTAGAACATGGCATTACCTGCAATATGCAAGATTGCGAAGATACTTTAACAGGTGTAAAGCATGGCAGAACAGGTCTTATTACTTCTCTTCAAAATTCTTTAACTGATGATCCTACTAAAACTCAAGTTTATAATGATCATCCTACCATTGCAGGTGTTAAGATTTCTACCAAGACAGGTGATCTCTACTGCACAGGTTTAATCCTTGAAGAAATCGTTTTAGAAAAAGATCCTAATCCTGAAATCAAAAAACCTGTGAACTCTACCATTGTTGTGCAATTAAAGAATATGATTTCTAAAATTGCAAAATTTGAAAAAGATAAAATCAGAACCTATAAACTTGAAAATCTTGACACCTACCAAATCATCTAAAGGTTCTTTTCCCATATGCTTATTTATCTTGCTGGTATGACATATACTAATAAACAATGCTCTAGTTTTTTTACCTTTAAGCATGATCCTGATTTAATAGCTTTAAATACTAGCATTAAGAATGTTATCTCTAACCAAATGGCTTTCACTGACTTTCTTAATTCCCTGCCTAATACTAACCATAAACAAAAAGCATACCTTATACAATTTATCAATACATACCTAGATCAATCATAGGTTTAGATTTCTCTATTATAGAAATGCTCATTAAAACATTGCCTTTAAAGGTACTTGACCAAATTAGCCATATTGAAAGTGTATTGAAAATGGCATCCTGAAAATGAAACTATGGTTTGGCAAACCATGTTGTATTATTTTATCCATACCTGTTTTAATCCATACCTGTCTTTATTTATCCATATCTGTCTTAATGTGTATATGCCTGTCTATATGTCTATATAAGGTTAAGGTCAAAAAAGAGATGAGAAATAAAAAGGTAAAATCTATTTAGGAAAGCTAAAAAGTGATTTGCAGTATTTTTTGGTATGGGAAAAAATAGAACTGAAAATGAAACTATAATTTATTTTAAAAAATGAGATGAGATTTTTTAAGTGAACTTGCAATTAATCTGAATGGTGAGTGTTTATATAGTGTCAATAAAGACAAAAACCTTTTTAGGAGTAAAAAAATGATCGTAGCAAGATTAACAAGCAAGAAGAATGCAAACGAAGTTTTGGTAGTAAGATTAGACAATGACTATAAGAGTGATTGTGTAGCAGACTTGAAAAGACTAGATACCTTTTTAGAAAAAGTATCTTTAGATGTAGCAGTGAAGTTGGTAAACAAGGAAGGGATTAAAGCAAGTTCAACAGATGTGAATGATGCGATCTTTGGTGAATCATTTGGCAGAAAAGGATTACGAGTTTCTTTAATGCAAAGTTCACTAGGTGAAAACAAAGATAAGATTGCAGAAGATCATATTGAGTACTTAGAATTACACGGATTATTAAGAGATAAGAACACAGGTAAGATTTACATTAATGGTAAATTAGAAAGTGGCAGAATGGATTTAGGATTTACACCAAAAGGAATAGTAAATCGAGTAAAGGATTTGATGAAGAGTAAATTAGGATTAGAGTGTAGCAAATGGGTTAGAGTATGCACAGATGATTATGTAGTAGAGATTTTAGAGAATGGTCTTGTGAAGACGATTTAAGAAAATGGAAATTTTGAATTATATAAACAGCATCAGAAAGCAAATAGGATTAGAAGAGATCTTACCTGCATCAGATGGAATATGTGGAAGATTAACAGAAGAAGAGATAAGTGAGTATGTAGGCAGGGAAAAAGCACAGGAAATAATGGGAAATCATAAAAGGGAAATGGAAAAGAAATATTTAAGAGAAGGTAGCTGGGAATATTTACAGCCAATATATATAAAAGGGAAAGCAGGATTAGTATTAGAAGAAAAAGGATATATGTACACGATAAGTGAACACAGGTATTTAATGGTATTAATGGGAAAGAATTATGATTTAGAGATGGTAATGGAAAAGGAATGTATAAAGCGAATAGCAGTAGCAGGAGAAATAGATGACTACAGAAAGTTTATAGAGGAAAATGAAGAAGGGATAAGGAAAAGGAAAAGCATATATAAAGAGTATGAGTATATGGGAATAGAGAGAATAGGAAAAATGACAGGTGAGTACAAAAAAGTAGTATTAAGAAAAAAAAGGACAGGTGAAATTGTGTATTATAATGGAAGGGATTTAAAGAAGTTAATAGGAGATAGTGAATGATAGAGCAGATGTATTTTGCATTATTAAAGACATTAAATGTGAAGATGGATTATTCATCGGATAATTTATTTAAGGTAAAAGAGAATGAAGTAGAGCAGTATATAGGCAAAGAAAAGTATTTAGAGTTGAAGAAGGTATTTAATGAGAGGTTGAGAAAGAAGTATTTAGTGGATATAGGTGATTTGAGATTTTTATCACCTGTGCAGATGATAGGCATAGGAGATGGGTATTATTTAGAGAAAGACAATTTATTAGGAGTATCTGAAGTGCATTATATAATGACAGGTGAGTACAAGTTATATACGATAACGAAAGGGAATGAGAATATCATAAAATCAAGAGTAGCAAAGGTAGGTGAGTATGACAGGTTATTTAAAGGACTATTAGAGAATAGCAGGATATATGAAGAAGAGTATTATGGTATGGGATTAGATATAGGTGTAGATGAGTATGGTTTTGATATAAAAGATGTAAAGCAGGAAGAGTTATTAAGGTTGGTATCAGTACAGAGTGTATATAAGCAGTATGTGTGTTATATAGTAGTAGTGGAAAATTCTGAAGGGAAAGTGAAAAAGCTACCATTACAGAATTTTGTAAAATTTGAATGAACTTGCAATAAAGGTTTAGAGCAAGTGTTATTAAGTAAACAAACCAACAGACAGGAGAAAAGAAAATGATTTGCAGTGCAAAAGATTTAAGAAAGACATTAAAGGTAGTAGTTCAGCAGGTGATTTTAGAGTTACCTGAAGGAGCAATGATACATTCAGGTAAAGAAGGTAAAGCATTAGTTTTATCGAAGTTAGGAGTAGTAGATGAGAATCATTGGGGCGTGTATGATAGAGGTGTATCAGTATTTACGAATAATTTATCATCAGTGGTATTTGAGTTAAAGAAAAAAGGAGTATTGGTAGTACCGAAACCATTACATTGGTCAAGACCTGCAAGACAAGAAAGTTTATTTGTAGAAGAATTAGTAGAAGAAGTAGAGGAAGTGATAGAAGAGGAAGTGGTAGTAGAGGAAGTGATTAAAGAAGAAGTTAAGACAGCAGGTGAGAGTGTGTTAACAGTGGAAGAAAAGCATTTATTAAATCAAGTGTCTTTAAAAGGGATGTCAGTGTTAGCACAAGCGATTAAAGACATGGGTGGATATTATTGCGAAGCAGAAGGTGGATGTTATGGTGGATATGGTAAAATACCAATGGTGATATGTGAAGGTGGATTATATAAGGGAAAGGTATTAAAACCATGTGTATTGAGGAGTTTTTGTAAAAATGTATAATGAGAGGGATAGAGTATTTCCTGCATTTGAAACACCGAGACGGATATTATATAATAGGATAAGAGATTATTTTATAAAGACAAGATTAGCAATGGTAGTGGATAATGGGCAGGAAATATATATAGTGAATGAGAAAGCAGAGGTTGTGTTAGACAAGTCAGATGAGTTAACAGATCGGATATATATATGTTTAAACACAGGCAGGTTGGTAAAAGTAGAAGTGTTAAGGAAAAATTTAGGTGCTTTAGTAGAAGAAATAGTGGAAACCTTTAAGTGAAAAAATATAAGTAGCTTGCTTACAAAGGAGAAAGCAGAAATGACATATTTAGAGCAGTGTGAGATATTTTTAGCATCTATACAAAAAAGATATGAAACTCTTGATAAAGAATATCGAGAGGCATCAAATAAATATGATGGTGTGCATAAAGCAGTGCTTGCGAGTAGAGCAGTATTAAAGCCATTAAAGCAAATGACATCATATCCGAATGATTATAGTCATATATATGAAAAACATACAGAAGAGGCAGTTGCAATTAATTCAACATTAGAAAAAGAAATGTTAGAACTAGAAAAGCAAAGAGATGTTTTATACAGGCAAAAATTTGATTTGGAATATGGTTCAAAAAGGATTTTGCAAAATAAGATTGAGCTGATGAAAAAGGCAGGGATTTTAAGTGATATGATTAATATCTATAATACTTATCATGTAGATGCGAGCAATCAAGAATTAAGAGGACTAACATTAGATGATAAGAGAGCAGTCTTTCGTACAAATAGATATGCAAATATCTCAAATTTTGATGCCAAAGATTTAGGTGTAGAATTAATAGGCAATTTGATGTGGCATCAGATTGCAGAAGGTGCATCAAGAAAAGCGAGCAAAGTATTTTCTTTAGGATTTAAAGATCAGAGTTTGTATTTAATAGTATTGGATTTTGCAGGGAAGTTAAAGACAACATATATCTTAAAAGATGATGCAGAGTTTGCATCAGTGGAAACACATAAATATGATTCAAAGATCAAGTGTTTCTTTTTAAGAAAAGAGTTGGAAGATAAAATTTCAAGAGCAGATTTAGTGAAAACTTTTTTTAACCATTTAGACCATGTGAAAGAAAAAAAATGAGTGAACATCACAGATATGATGAAACCTTAGAGAATGAAATCCGAACAAGACAAGGTGCATTTTTTACACCAGCTTTATGGGTGGATCAAGCACATACCTTAACAAGTAATGTCTTAGGTGAAACTTGGAAAGAAGAAAGTCTTGTATGGGATTGTTGTTCAGGCTCAGGCAATTTGATTAGAGAATATGATTTTAAGAATTTAATCTTATCTACATTAGAGCAACCTGAAGTGGATTTACTACATAAGCAAGGATTTAAAAATGCTTTTAAGTATGATTTCTTAAATCCAACAGATACAGATGGATGTTTGTTTAGCTTAGGTGATGAAAGCAATGTTATTCCAGATGCAGTGCAAGATCAGTTATATGCAGGAGCAAAGGCAGGTAAAAGACTTGTGTTCTTTATTAATCCACCATATGCGGCGGCAGGTACACTTGCAGATGATGAAGAAAATAAAGAAGGTGTGAGTAATACACTTGTTAAAGAAAAGATGTTGCATTTAGGTGCTTGTCGTTCTAATTTATATTTTCAATTTATTTTTGAATGTGCAAGACAGGCAAAGTATTTTGGATATAAGAAAGTCAGTTTATGTTTCTTTTCACCAATCAAGTTTATGATTCAGGAAACAGCAAAGAAATTTAGAGAATGGTATTACAATGCCTTTGAATTTAAAGCAGGATTTTTCTTTAATGCGAGTGCATTTGCAGGTGTTTCATCTGAATGGGGAGTAGGCTTTACGATTTGGAGTGAAGGGAAAACTAAGACAGATCCAAAGTTAGAAATTAAAAATCTTGATGCAAGTCATTATGGATGGAAACAGATTTATAATTGCGATAACCATATGCCAGCTAGTGAGTGGGTTAGAGAACCTATTAAAGATATGGAAACCTATGAATATCCAATTATGACAAGTGGTCTTAAAATCAAGGAAAGGGAAAAGACGGGTCCAATTAAAAAAGCACCTGAAAAAGAAATTGAATATATTGCATATCCATCGATACCATTTACACAGAGGTGGTTAGACGAAGGGAATAAATATAAGCATACATCAAGTGAAGTAAAGACAGGCTATGAGCAGTGGGTGGATGATGGACATATTTATTCTATTTTTGAAACGAAGAATAATTGTACATCTATGAGAGATGTATCATGGGGTGGTGAGATTTGGCAAATTAAGAATCATTTCTTTTGGTTAGAGAGATATGGCATTCGTGGTGCAATAGAAGAGCATAGTGCATTGATGTTAGCAGATTATGAGAAGTATTATGAAGAATCTTATGTGTCTACATTAATAGCAGAATTGACATTAAGTGAAGAGGCAGTGGCATTATTAGTTCATGCTACAGAATTATGGTTAAAGTCATTGGCAACAAGAGAGGCATATGCTAAAGCGAATCCTGAGTTGCAGTTATTATGTTGGGATTGTGGGTGGTATCAGTTAAAGGGATTTTGGGAAAAAGAGTATAATGCAGATTTTAAGAAGTTAAAAGAATTGCATAAGGTTTTAGGTGATAAGTTAAGACCGGGTGTATATGAATATGGATTTTTAAAAGAATGATCCGAAGTAATAGAATGTATTTTGTATTTGATAGTAATATAGTGAGGACGAATACTTCTTGGGTTTTACTTTTTAGTGGTGAGCCAAAGATAGGACACTGTGCATATTTAAGAGGATATGACAGAAAAAGAATATCTTTATTTGTATGTAGATCAGTTATTAAATCATCATGGGAAAAGCATGATGATGTTTATTTAGCACCAAAGAGATAAGAATGATTTGTTATTTTAATAGTAATGGGAATGACATACAGCATGGTATGCAGGATTGTTATTTATTAAGTACAAGGTCTTATCCTAGATGTGGTATAGGTTTAATGGGGCAAGCTGGTTATTATGTAGAGAAAAATAATATAAGACAGACAGTGAGTTTATTTGTAGTAAAGACACTTATAAAATCACAATGGATAAACAGTAATGATGCCTATATAGGTAAGGATAAGATAAGATGAGTAATCACTATGGTTTCTTTATCAGTGAAGGTAATAATGTACAGTGGTCTGTTCAAGGTGCTTATTTAATGTCCTCAACATCCGATGGTGGAAAACATCACTTAAAAGGATTTGGAACATATATACACCAAAGTAACATACGGCAAGTCATTGCTTTATATGGTGCAAGGGTGTTATCAAAACACACATGGATAAACGACCAAGATAGGTACATGGGAAGAGAGGATAAGATAAATGAGTAATCACTATGGTTTTTTCACATCTAAAGAAAATAACATTACAGGAGCTACTCAAGGTGCTTATATGACATCTTTCACATCCCCGGGTCATATGAATAGGGGAGAGGTACAGGGAAATGGTTTATATATGTATAAGAATAATATGAGAAGATGTATTACTTTATATAGTGTTAGATCATTAATAAAATCAAATTGGATAAACAGTAACGATGTCTATATAGGTAAAACAATATAAGTTTTTACCTATGTTTTTACAATATAGGTAAAAAATCACGATTTCTATATATAAGGAAGATAGCTTATGGTTTATTGGTTTGAGAACAATAATAACAACATAGGAAAAAACATACAGGATGTATTTTTATTAAGTGGTGTATCATCTGTAAATCATGGTCTATATGTAGAGCCTTTTAATATAAGAAGATCTGTCTGTTTATATATGAGTAGAAGGTTAGTGAGTACAGCCAGCTTTATAAATAGAGATGATGTTTATCTAGCTTTAAGAAAGAAATGATATGAGATTTTATTTCATAAGTGATTCAAATAATGTATGGCAAGGACAGCAACTTGTTTATTTGCAATCCTGTAAATTTTATTCTCATAGTGGAGGCTTATATGTACAGGACAGTAATTTTAGAGAAAGTGTAGGATTATTTAATGCTCGAATTTTACCTAAACATACTAGGATAAATGATCAAGACAGGTTTTTAAAACCTAATAAGGATAACTAAAAGTGTATTTTGTATTTGATAGTAATATTGTGCATTTGTATGCACAAGGCACTACTGTATTAAGTAGCATACCTAAAATAGGACATAGTGCTTTTTTAAATGGATATGATAAGAAAAGAATATCTTTATTTGTGGCAAAAAGAATTATACAAGATGATTGGATAAAATATGAAAATGTGTATCTAGCACCTAATAAGGATGAAGAAAAATGATCTGTTGGTTTGAAACAAGTAGTAATGAAGTTACTAGAAACGAGCATAGTGTTTTTACCTTATCTAGCATAGCATCAAGTAAATCAGGTATTGAAATCTTTCCTATTAATTTTAGAGTGTTTGTAGCCTTGTCCACTGCAAGAAATAGAGAAGTTATTGGACGAGGAAATTGGATATTAAATCCTAATAGGTATTTAGCACCATGTAAGGAAGATAAATGAATGAGTTAGAGTTTTTCTTAAAGAGAACAGGATATGTAGATGCGAGTGATAATAAGATAAGAAATAAAGCAATCTTAACTTTTTGTCTGTGCTTTATAGGAACTGCATTAGGTTGTGGAATAGGAAGTACAATAATGCTAACTTGGTTTAAACCATTCTTTTCTAAAATGGTTTTTTAAACAAGTTTAATAAGATCTTCTAATTTCTCTGCATAATAAAAGAAATTCTGCATGGCTTTAGCATAAGCATCAAAAGCATAATCAATATCATCCATAAGATCTTCATCGATAGCTTCCATATCCATAGTTGCTAAAAGCTGTTTAACTTTTTTTTTCATTTCATCATTTATATAAAAGTTATCTGCAATTTGGTTTTCAAGAATTTTTTGGATTACTTTAGCTTGCATTTCTGATGATTCTGTATTTGCAAATCTTCTCATTTTATCTTTACCTTTTCAAAGTTGTTTTATAAAGACTTGCATATAAATAAAATATTAATTTTTAATCACAGCCAAAAGATCCGATTCAGATAAGACCAAATACTCTTGATCTTCATAATTAAGTTCTACACCTGCATACTTGGAATAAACTACCTTATCGCCAACCTTTACTGTTAAAGGTTTGCCATTTGGATAACCTGTGCCTATTGCAATCACAGTAGCAATAGATTGGTCTTGTTTAGCAGTATCTGGAATAAATAAACCTGATTGGGATTGTGGTTCTACAGGTGATGGTTTGATAATCACATTTTGATTTAATGGTTTCATAAGAAGTGTCCTTTTAGAAAATTCTTGGTCTGTTTAGATTATACATTTGAATATACCTTGTAACTGCATATAAAGATAAACCTAATTCATCTGCCATTGCTTGTCTTGCACTAGGTGCATTATAATGTTCATATTTCTTATGGTAGAGATATTTGATATGGTCTTTAGGAATAGATAAGACAAGTCTTTTATTTGGTTTGCTATATGGCAAGATACCATTTCTCTTTAATGCTCTTTTAACATTATATTCAGTCATATCTAGTTTCTTCATAAGACCTTTAATCCCAAGTCTTTCATACATCTTTCTTAGCTGGTCATTTGTGTAGGTAACCTTTCTTCTTTTTCTTTTTTTAAGTAGATTGTGCTTTTTAAAAAAGATTTCAATTTCACCAACAGAAACATTATAATATTTCGCAAGGTTTTGTTTAGCCTTGTGCATAGGTAGGTCTCTATATTCAGAGAGTTTTTGCTCAAAGAGGTCTATATCAGGATTAAATTCTCTAGTGAGTTTATATTGTCTAATCCTTCGCCAAAGAGTTATATGTGAGATTTTAAAATGGTCTGCAATCTCTTGTAGTGATTTATGTTCAACACAATAAAGCTGTTGTAGTTTTTCTTGATTGACTTTGCCTTTTTTAGACAAGTCATATTTTTTAAGAAAGTAGCTAATCGTTTCTTTATCTGTGTTAAAGAGAATAGCTAGTTCGGAAACAAGTATATTAGGATGTGATTCTAAATCGTGTTTCTCAATATGAATATCAGGTTTTATGATTTCATAGAGTAGTAGGTATTTTTTAATAGTAGAAAGAGATGATCCAAAACGATCAGCTATTTGTGTAAGGGAAAGTTTTTCATCAATAAAGTAGTGTTGTAGTAGTTTTTTACTAATACGAATTTTATTTAGGTTGAGGTAGTTAGAGATGGCATCAAAAGAAGCATTAACCATAATATGGATTTTAGAAACAGGATGTCCTGCATCATACAAGGTTTCAACATATTTAAGATTAATAGGATTGCCTGCTTTATCTTTTAAAGGTTTTTTGATATTGTGAACTCTTAATAGTCTTCTTAAATGGTTAAGCGAGATATTAAGATGAGATGCCATTTCAGTATGTGACATGGTTTGGATAAGATCATTTAATAATTCTTTTGTCATTTTTTTTGCAGTCCTTTCTTGTAGAAATCTTATAAGATATTGAAAAGGAATTAACATGACTAAAACACCTTATGGTTTTTTTCACAATGGATGTAATGATGTATGTCATTCTGCATCTGGGGCGTATCTAACATCATCTACTTCACCAGCCACTACTAAAGATATTAAAGGTTTTGGTACATATATGTATAAAGATAACTTTAGGTTGTCCATAGGACTGTTTGGTGCAAGATCTCTTATTAAGAGATCAGGGTTAAATAACAATGATGTTTACATAGGAAAAGAAATATAAATGAGTAATCACTATGGCTTCCTTGCATCATATGGAAATAATGTACAGTTTTCTGGTCAACTTGTTTATCTAGCATCATCTACAACAGCAGGTACTATCAGAGATATTAAAGGAATGGGAACATATATACACCAAAGCAACATAAGGCATTGTATTGCTTTATATAGTGCAAGGGTTTTATCCAAACATAATTGGATAAACGATCAAGATAGGTATATAGGAAAAGATAAATGAGTAGTCATTATGGTTTCTTTAGCAATGACAGTAATGATGTATGTCATACATTACAAGGTGTTTATATAACATCATCCACCTCACCAACAAAACAGCTGGCAATAAAAGGAATAGGACATTACCTATACACAGATAACTTTAGACTAGCAATTGCTTTATTTGGTGCTAGAGTGTTGTCTAAACCTACTTGGATAAATAATTCAGATAGGTATATAGGAAAGTGTGGTGAAATATAAAATGATCTATTGGTTAGAAATATCATCAGATGAAGTTTTAAATTCTAAGACTTTTAAATTTGCTTTGTCTTCTATAAGTTCAAGGTCTTGTAGATTAGATGGTGGTACAAGAGGTTTTTATGTATATCCTGAATATTTTAGATGTTCACTATCTTTAAGTATAGCTAAATCTTTACATAAATCAGAGTGGCAGAATTCAAGTGATCTTTACCTTGCACCTAATCTAGATAATAAATAGGTTCAGGCAAGTTCTTAACAATTTCTACTGCTTCTTCAAATTCTACAGGTGTTTTGCTAAAGATCCAATCCTTTTGAATAAGATAAAGATTGCCATAAAGATCTTCTTCAAATGCAATCATGTGGTTGGGAAAATCTAAGTAGGTTTCATCTACCATGAATGATAAGTGGTCTGTGTAGTCAATAAGCATTTCTAACATGATGTTTTTCCTTTTTAAAGAGTTTGAAATTACAGATATTAGCTAAACATTTATCAATAAAAATAAATTGCAACTTGCAATAAAAGTTTATCTTATGTGTTTTATCATTTGCCAATACTGATGAAAAAGGAAAAACGAATATGGCATACTTAAATAAAACTCATCCAATGAGTAAACTTGCACTTGAGATTTTAGCAGTAAATCACTGCATTGCATTACATGATGTTTGGACTAATCCAAAACAAGACTTCTTTTTTGTAGCCTTTGAAAAAGGTAGTAGTCAATATAAGTTGGTTTTGGAAAAATTTGATAGTCATACAGAAATTGGTCTTTATCAGTATAAAGATAATCAACAAATCATGCAAAACAAAAAATACCAGCAACCAAAGGATTTGAAAAAAATAGCATACGAACTATCTTGTAATTTTATGTGAACGAATAAACCTGTGAAGTGTTGTAGGTGCAACATCTAGTTCTTTTGCAATTTCTTGAATAGCATACAAGTTTTTTAAATCTAAATATTTTGTCTTATATAGCTGTGTAATCCGATCTAAATCCATTGGTTTAACAGGTGGCTTTTTAATAGTGATGCCATGTCTTACTAATGCTCGTTTTACATTAGCAACATTCATTTTAAGAATAACAGATAAACCAAATAAGTCATGCTTGTCATAAAGTTCCTGTAATTGCTCTTGTGTATATTTAATTTTGATAGGTGTGGTCTTTTTACTGATATTTAATTTTCTAGCAGTCAAGCGAATAATACCTATAGACACTTTATAATATTCTGCCATATATCGTATATTCTCATCTACTGTTTTGGTCTTGTCATGCCACAGCTTAAAAAATTCATGTGGATTAGGATTGAAAGGTCTTTGCAGTTTATGTTTTTTAATAAGTCGCCACAAAGTAGTTTCAGATGAATTTAACAAATAAATGATTTCTTTAATGGTTTTTCTTTCATCACAATAAAGTCTTTTAAGTTCTTCTATATTGATTTCATTAAGGATGCCATATTCTTTAAGTTTAACAGAAACATAGATAGCATCTACATGATATTTTTTAGCTATCTGTGAAATGGTTTGTGATTGGTATTCTTTCTGTAATTCTTCTTTAGACAGGTTAAAAGGATTGTAGCTAAGTTTATATTCAAGTAATAGTCTATGCACATCATATTCTTTAAGATTGAATTTGAGAGCAATTTGTCTTTTGGAAAGGTTTAAGCAGGCTTTAAGCTGGTCGCAGGTAGGTTTAGGTGTAGGTGTTCTGTCATATAAGAGATTAGTGATCATATCTAAAGTAGAGTTGAGCATAGAGCTGATTTCTTTAATAGATTTCTTTTGGTTATGGTAGAGATCAAGGATGTGATTTACATCAAGTGCTTTGCCATCTTTATTACGATAAGGTTTAGGTATATTATAAAGTCTTAAGAGTTTTTGAATTTGAACAGGTTTAAGATTATGTTCTTTGGCAATATCAGTGGCAGGTTTTTCAAGATAGAGTTTTAAGAGTAGAGTTTTATTCATTTCAAGTCCTTTTTTTTGAAAGGACTTATATTATAAGTTTTAATAATTCCTAAGATCACTCATATAAATATTAAATGCAGTTTTCTCATAATCTCTAATAAGAAAAATGTTTTTCACTTGTTCAGAAAGAAGGTCGATATCCATTGCAGTATCAAGAGATAAGATTTCTACTTCATTATAGAAATCTACAGAATGATCATAAAAGAACTCAACAAGAGTAAAATGGGAAGGTGTAAGATAGAAATCAAGATAAATCTCTTTAAAAGAAATGATGCCTGTGTTTTCTACATCAGTGGACATGGTGATGGTTAAGTCTTTGTTTTGAAGTGCAGAGATGATATTTAACATTTTTTAATCCTTTGGTTTGGTGTTTAGATAGAAACACTAAAGGATGAAAAAAGATTGTAAGTTTGATGAAAAAAAATATAAGAGTTTTGAACTTCTCAAAAAAGGAAAAAGAGATGCAACGAAAAACTTTAATAAATCTTAAAGGCATGAAAGAAAGAGTATTGCCTCAAGAGATACTTGCGAAATTACAATCAGGATATAAAGTGCCAAACAAGGTGGCATACTTATATAATAGTGCAGGCAACCTTAAAAAGATTATTCTTGAAAATAATCCTGAAGGTCAAAAGAAAGTGATTGAACTTTTAAGACAGGGATTTTCATTTGATGAAAATATTGTAAAGAAAGTGTCTACACCTGCATATATGCCTATGACAAAGTTAGGTGATTTGTTTCATAGGTGGGATGGTATGTTTACTGATTATAATAAAGAAATCAGTAAGCCATTGACAACAAAGATAGAAGAACTAGAAAAGAAGCTCAAAGATAAAGAAGAAGAATTTGAGGTTTTTAAGAAGTTATCCCAAATCAATGTAGAGAAAGCTAAAAAGCTACAGGAAGAAAATACAACTTTAAAAAACAAAGTGTTTAATGCAGTAACAATGCAGTTATTGGACATCATCTCAACGAATGAATTAGAAGAGATTGTTTTAAATCACAAAGATGGGAAATATACCTTTAGTGTAATTGTAAAAAAATAAATATGAACTTGCAATAAAATTAAAATCAAAGTGTTTATGCTTATGACTTCAACAAAGGAAAAGCAAATGAACCTTTATTATTTCAATATGCCACCATATGGCATTTTAAGACTTGTAACAGATAGACCATTAGAAATAAATGAGAATGGCATCATTCACACAACATTTGGTGGTCGACCAATTCAAATCCCTGCAATGTATTGTTTTTATTTTGAAGGTAAAATGTGTTTAGACACAGCACCAAAAGAAATAGCAACACTTGTAGAAAAAGGAACAGATCGTTTAGAAGATGTAGTGTTCTTTTTTAGTGGATTTCATAAATTTGTTGCACCACATCTACTGTCTTTAAATGCAGAAGAAAAAACAAATTTTAGAGATTCACTTTATAGTTTCAACCAAACAAGTGAGTATGTAGAACATCCAGCATATTGCGATTTGTTGATGATCTATTTAGATTTCAGTTCTAAATTAGACATCAAAGGTTTAGATTTCAATGTCAAACAATTTTTCACTGCAATTAGAAAAGGAAAAAACTAATGCAAAGTAAAAAAGAATACTTTCTCGAAAGTTTATTAGCAGGATCTGCACTTGTACTTGTTAATCAAGATGATATGTTAACAGCATTGACTTTTAACAATTTGTTTAGTCTTGTATCTATTGAAGGTGATGACATCACTTTCATCATGCAAAATTTTGAGCAAGACTCTAATGGTGATTTTTCAGTAGGCAATAAAGAAACTGTATGGACTTTCAATACAGAAGATATTTACCTACTCAAAACTTTTGATGATACCATTGATAAAACTATTAAAACTACTTTTTGGTTGGATAAGTATCCACATAAGAATGTTCTTAAAGAAATCAAAAATGTAAATTCATTTGTCAATCATGAAGTTTTACCTTTTCATGATTTAGAAAACCAACTTCCACCTGTCATGGTAGAAAACATTGTAGATACCATTAAATTAGTAGTCAATCCTGAAAATGATGATGAAGTTTATGATTGTGATACAAATGATGATAGTGATATTTTCTTTCTTTTAGAAGAGTATCTTTTAAACAAACATGGTTATCTTGCACTCACTGATACCTATATCCCAATTGCATTAGATTAATTCTTTACATCAAATTTCTTAAGATAGAAATAAATGGTCTTATCACAAACTTTACATTCATCTGCAATTTGCTTTACTGATTTCTGATTACATATAAATTCTCTTTCTAAATATGCTTTATCGATTACAATTTTACTTAGTCCATATTCCTGCATTAAAGTCTTTACTACTCTTAAAGGTATATTGCTATGTTTACTGATCTGATTTAATGATCTGTGTTCTTTTACATAAACACTTAATAAGTCTTTACTGATCTGATATTTGTTTTTGTGTGCAGGCATTCCACGATCTTTTTTTTGTATTTCGTATTTATCCAGCCAATTCACAATCGTTTGATGAGATGTATCAAGTTCTTTAGCAATTTGCCTGCTACTTAAATTTTGATACATCTCAAGTAGTTTTTCTTTAGGTATTTGTTTACTTGGCAATTTGATGTCATATCGTTTCATGTATTTATAAATTTGAGTTAAAGACAAGCCTGTGATTGTAGATATGGTTTTAGCTTTGCCATGTTCATTTAATAATTTTATTAAATCTTCTTTTGTCATAAAAAGTTCTTTATCCTAGAAATGCTGTATTAAATTTCCAAAAGGTTTCTTTGCAGTCAAAATAGCCATATTGAAAATGCACTGAAAAATTGACCTTGAAAATGAAACTATGGTTTCTATTCTTATAAGAATAGCATACAAAAGAAAGGTTTTTTAAATGAAGTATTTTACTTTATCGTTTTTACTCTTCTTAAATCTTGGTTATCTTATTTACCTTAGAGTGGAAAGTGTAGACAAAGATAAAATTAAAGAAGAGAAATTACATCACTTGATTATGGAAATGAAATACCATAATGACAGGATGGCAGAATGGATTGAACAGGCAAGACAGGAAAGTGATCCTGATTTTCATCAATGGATGATAGAGCAGGCAATTGAATCAGCTAGTAAATATAGTGAATGTAAAGGTGTGCTTAGGTATATAAACACAGGCAAGATGCCTTAATAAATAATTTATATGCTTTCTTTAAATTAAGAATAAGGAGCATATAAGGATGTTAAGAAAAGATTTTAATTATTGGCTTAAGAAAGCATTAGCATTTGTCAAGACAGGTAGTACATCGTCAATATCTTTAACAGAATATAAGAGTAATGCTACAGATGAATTGAAAGCAGTAGCAGATGGTTTGCCACCTAAAAAAAGTGAAACAGCAAGAGAATATAAAGCACGGATATTGACGAATAAAGCATTTAAAGCATTTATTAGTAAATACACAGGCACTAATAAAGATAACAAGGATTCAAGAACGAATACTTTTGCATATATGATAAGAGATAAGTATTTTGCAGGTGGCAATATAGAACAATTGATGGCAGAGAAAGAAACTTTATTAAAAGTACTCTATCTTGAATCATATCCACCGATTAAAGATACTTTAAGAGAAGATAAAGCAAAAAGAGTAGAACAGGAAAAGAAACAACAAGAGAAGCATTTAGAGCAAGGAAAAAAAGATTTTAGATCTTTGTTTAGAAATGTATATGGTGAAGCAGGTAAATTTGAAGATATATGGAATGCAGTAGGTAAAAACAAAGTTTTATTTGTGAAAAGAATAAAAGACCTAGCAGGTGAAAATAGTAGTCAAGTAAAGCTATTTGTAGAAAAGTATTTTGCTGGTGATGCACCTGTAGCTTTTTATTATGCAATTAGAGATTACTTTATGGTGAGTTCAACCAATTTAGATGATGTATGGACAAGGATTCAAAATGGTTTAAAATCATCATATAAAGTACAAAAGCTAGATACAGAAAGACAAACTTTAATAGAAACAATACCTGAAAGTTTTTTAAAGTTTTTGCCTGATACACTGATTGTGCAGGTAGATAACAATAAAAAGATCACAGGTATTAAGACTATGTTTGCTGAAAAAATGAATGATATGGAAGCAAAGATAGAAAGACAAAAGAAGTTATTACTTGCATATAGTAGAATTAGATCAGCATTAGATAAAGACATAGCAGGATCAAACCATAATAAGAAAATTATGGGATTGATTATATCCATTATGTTAGAAACAGGTATTCGCCCGGGCAATGAAGGTATGGGTGTGCCTACTGATGAAATAGATGAAGAAGGAAATGAATTAGAGAAAGTTCAAACCTATGGTGCATCTACATTATTAAAGCAACATTTTAAAAAACTAAGAGATGGTGGTCTTGAATTAAATTTTATTGGGAAAAAAGGATCTTTAAATATCGCACAGATTACCAATCCACAGCTTGTGAAAATTCTTGAAAAGATTATAGAAAGCACAGGCGAAAATAAATATGTTTTTGAAAATGATAGTGGTGCTTTATTTACACAAGCAAAACTCACAGAATATTTAGTAGGCATTGCAGGTTTTGCTATTAAACTTACTGACTTTAGAAAACTTAAAGCTAGTCAAACAGTTTTAGATAGTCTTAAAGCTAGTCAAAAAGAAATATATAAGAAAATTGTAGAATTACATAAAGCTAAAGTCACGGATGTAAAAGATCAAATTATTAGTTTAACATTAGATGCTGTAAGTAAAGCATATTTGGATGCTAGTATTGCTTTAAACCATCAACATTTATATGGCAGTGCAGACACTACCATCAATTCTTATATCAATCCTCAAGTCTTGCTTTCTTTCTTATCCACAGGTAAAATGGCAGATAAGCTAGATGATATTGTTGTTAGTGGTCAAACTACTTTAAGATTTGATCCACAAATTTTATTAGAACAAGCTATTGCTAATGGTTAAAAGGTAATAAAAATGTTTTCAAGATATGCTGATGAAGATAAAGATGCAGAACTTCTTAAACAAAAAAGAAGACAAAGTAGAAAATGCACAGAAGGTAAAAAAGATTTTAAAGCATTACTTTCATCTGCTACAGGTTTAACCAAAGGTAAAGGATCTTTAAAAGGTCTTTGGAATGCAGTTAAACAAGATCAAGAATCATTTTACCTAGAAATTAAACAAGCACTTAAAGACGATAAAGCTGATGCCATTCAATTATTCCTAGATAGACATAACATGACACCTAAAAGTTTAATCAATGGTATTGTTGAAGTTCTTAAAGGTAGTGATGTAGATGATGTATGGGAAGATAACATTAAGAATAAAGTTATTAATGGCATGAAAAAGAAAGTTTTACAAAGGGAAAGAAAAGAACTTACAGAGATTATACCTAAATCTTTCTTAACATACCTGCCTAAAAGTCTTGTTGTTAATGTTGGTGAAAATGGCAAAATCAAAGAAATGAAAACTGTCTATGCAGAGCAAATCAATGACATGAAAGCTAAGATGGACAGACAAAAGAAATTATTAAACTGCATAGACGATTTGAAAAAACAATTATCCAAAGATCTTAAATCTAAAGATGAAGATAAAAAGCTATGTGCTGTCATTATTTCTTTAATGCTAGAAACAGGCATCCGTCCCGGCAACCTTGAAAGTAAAGATTTAGAGGAAACCTATGGTGCATCTACTTTAGAAGAAGGACATATTAAGTTTCTTAGCAGGAATAGAGTAGAACTTAAATTTAGAGGAAAGAAAGGCACTATCAATAAAGCTGTTGTTAATGATCCTAATCTTATTAAAGTTCTTAAAGAGATTGGTGGTACTACTTTAAAAGAAGATGGTTCTGTTATCCCAAATGATGTTTTATCCAAGTATTTAAGACAAGCATCTGGTCAAATCTTAAACCTAACTGACTTTAGAAAATTAAAAGCATCTCAAGTCTTGCTAGACAGTTTAAAGAAAAGGGAAGATAAGCTATATGATGAAATACAAAAGCTAGAAGATCTGGAATTAGAAAGCACAAGAGAAGAAATTGTAGATAAGGTTTTATCTATGGTTAAAGGTGCATTTGAAGAATCAGAGAAAGCATTAAATCATGAAAGTAAAAACACTACTATCAATTCCTATATCAATCCACAGGTCTTATTGTCATTCCTTGCGACAGGTGAAGTGGCAGATAAACTAGAAGATATTGTCTTAAATAAAAAGCAAACTTTAAAATTTGATCCAATGGTATTTATTGAAAAAGCACTAGGGACTAAGAAGTAATACCTTTGAAACCAATACTACTTTAAATTCAAATTTCTCTTCTGTACCTTGAACACCTTTAACTACTATATTCGCTTTCACATTTAAACTCTTTAATGCTTTCTTTACTGCTTCACCACGATCAAATGACATTTGAATATTTTCACTTGTGGATTCTATAACAATTTCAGTAATTGCCTCGTTTTTGTTTATCACTTGTGCTAAATCATATACAAATGGATAACTCATTGGCATAATCACAGATGTACCTTTTTCAAAATAAATCTCATTCTTCATTTCTAAAGTTTCTATTGTCTTTGCTACACCATCAGGACAACCATCATGATCTTCTATACCATTTATGATTTCAGATGAATAAGGACATTGATCTAAAGCATCAGCTAAATTATCTTTGTCATTATCTAAATCAGGACAGCCATCTTGATCTTCAAAGTTATCTTTATCTTCTGCATCATTTAGACATTTATCTGCATTATCTAAAATGCCATCTTTATCATTATCTGTATCAGGACAACCATCTTCATCTAAATGTTCATCTTTATCTTCTGAGTGATTTGGACATTGGTCTACTGAATCAGGCAAACCATCTTTATCTGTATCTAAACCATAAATAAGACCAAAGTTAAAAAGAAATCTAAAACTGACAGATGAGTAATCAGATGTGATGCCTCTACCAATAGCAAGTTCTACAAACCATGTTTTTTCATTTCTTTTCGCACCAAGTAAAAACTCTAAAGGATTAATACTATCAACAAAAAAGTACCTGCCAAAGACTTCAGCTTTAATACTAAAATCATCTAGTATTTTATATTGAGAGCCTAGACCATAAAGAATAGCATCATCCAGCGAGTAGTCATTAGATTTATTTAAACGATAGCGATAACCTAGATTAAGGGAAACATTTAAGACAGGTGTGATTTGATAGCTTGCGATACCTTTAAATGAAATAAGAAAAGAACTTGATCCAAGTGATTTGCTATCTTTTAAAGGAATAGCAATAGGCATAAGTAAAGAAACTTTAAGTTTATTTTGATCATAGATTTTCACTTTAGATGCAATCTTAAAGTTATTAAAACCTGATCCACTGTCTAAAGAGGCAGGCTTTCTACCTGTAGTAAAACCATAACCAAAATCAAAGTTTAGTTGAAACTTATTATTCAAGATGCCATAAGCACCTGCTATTTGGTAAGTTGTGATTTGGTCTACAAGGTATTCTTTAGGATTGGTTAGGATTAAAGGATTTTTTCCATAGCTTAAAGAGTTGTTAAGATTGAGTTCGCCTTTTTCTAAGACATCTGCATGATCTACACTAAAGTATTTAAATTTATCATTCGCCAAAGAGAAATTTTGAACATCCTGTGCATAAGATGTTGAAATGAAAATGACAAAATGTATAAGTATGAGTAAATAAAACATATATGTTCCTGCCTGTGTTTTTTCTATATACAAACAAGAAATTTATTAAAGGATTAGAGAAATGGATTTATCAAGAGAAAGAGAAAGACAACACCAAGCTCTTTTAATGCGAGATAGTAATCGATTAGATTTGCATTTGAAAAGACTTCAATATTTGACACCAAAGCATATTTTAAGATTATATGTAGCTTTATGCTTAAAGAAGGAAGAAGATCCTAGACGATTAAATTATGTAGAAGAGAAAGTGAACAGTTTAATTTTAAATGAAGATCAAAAAAGGTATTTAGGATTTTTAGTGAATATTGTTTATTCATCATCATCATCAGGTGGTAGTAATGGTTGAACTGCTTGTGTTTTAGATTTCTTTGCAGGTTCTTTACTAAGAGTGGTTTCTTTAGCTACTGTTAATGCTTGAATTTTCTTATCTAGTGATTCAATTTTCTTAGTGACTTTGGCTAAAGTTTCTTCAAGTTCAGAAGTATCATTAAAGGTAAGACCATTGCTATTTTCTTCAAGTTTAGTTAGACGACCATTAACATCACCCATTTGCTTAACTTTGTTTTCTAGCATCTCTACCTTTTGAACTTTAAAGTCAATATCTGAAAGTTTAGTGGATAAATGCTTACGATCATTATCACAGGCACTTGCATGGTTTCCACCATTTTCAGCTTCTTTTTCTTTAATCTTTTCCATCTTTTTCATCCAAGTGAAACCTAGATAGCCTGCGATTAAAACAGCCATGACTGCAACATTGCCTTGAGCCAAATCCATAATTTGCTTAATCATATTAACATTAAGACCATCTTGAGGATGTTGGATTTCATTAGTCATTTGTTGTGGAGGTTGGAATTGCTGTTGGAATTGTTGATACTGTTGTTGGAATTGTGGTGGTACAGTAAATCCTTGTGGCAAACCCATTTGTTGAACAGGCATCATCTGTTGTTGTGGTGCAATAGGCATTTGTTGAACAGGCATTTGTTGCTGTGGAGCAACAGGTTGCATTTGACCTTGCCCGGGGTTTGCATCTTGAGGTGCTTGAACAGGTAATCCCATATCAATATCCTTTATAGTGTCTTGGTTTGCATTATCTTCAATCTCTATATTATCAGAAGTTTGTTCTACTGACTTCTGTTCAGTTTTAGGTGCAGGTTTCTTTTTCTTAGGTTTAGGCTGTTCTTCACCATCTACATCAATTTCTTTGATTTCAGTAGTGAATGTAACACCTTCACCAATAGCACAATCAGCTTGGTTATATTCTTTACCATGCCAAATGATTTTACCATTAATAAGTTTAACCTTAGCACCATCAGGAATTACACAAGACATTTTGTACTCCTATGATAAGTGTCTATACATAAAAGAATTTAATAAAATTATTATCGAACTTGCAATAAACTTAAACCATAAGTGTTTATCTATTACCAAACAAAACAAACCTAAAAAAGGAAAATGATCATGGATCGCTTTTTAAACCTTCAAGAAAAAAACCAAAAACTCTATGAAATCTGCACAAGATTTGAAAAAATGTTTGATCGCAAAACACTTAAAGTCAGTGTTCACAAACCAACATCAAGTTGTAGCAAGTTGAGAATAAACATCAACAATGAAATCTCTTTGAGTATTCCTTACCTTTTGGAATTTACTAAAAAAGGTGTAGTCTATAATACACCTGAAAATAAAATCCTTCTCTCTACTTTAAAAGGTGTTTACTCAGGATACACTTTAAATTATTGGTCTCACTTGTTTCAAAAAATTGAGATTGCAGATAACACAGATGTAGATCAAGTGTTTGAAGAAATCTTAGCAGGTTTTAAATCACTTTCACTTAGTGAACAAGTCAAAAAAAGTTTAAACAAGTAGGAATTTAAAACACATAGATTTTGTATGCTATCTTTAAAATCACTTAAAGGATAAGTCATTATGAAAATCAATGTACAAAATGAAGGTTTTGTTGAATATGTAGATCACATGGGAAATGATCTTCGTGTTGTCAATGTTGCTAGAGTATCTTATAATAAAACATCTGACGAATGGACAGAGGCTGATGAAAAGCTATTAAAATATTTATGGATTCATGAACATACAAGTCCATTTAGACATCCACAAATCACTTTCAGATTAAGAGTTCCTATCTTTGTATTAAGACAGTGGATGAAACATCAAGTAGGTTGTGCTTGGAATGAACAGTCTGCACGATACACGGAATTAAGACATGGTTTTTTTAGACCTGAAACATGGCGAATGCAGGATGCTAAAAATAAGCAATCAAGTGCAGGTGAAATCTTAGATCCTGTTAAAGCATTTGAGATTTTAGATCATGTATATGCTACCTGTGAAAATGGATATAATGATTTATTAAAGCTAGGTGTCTGTAGAGAACAGGCAAGAGTATTATTACCTGTTGCAAGTTATAGTGAATGTATATGGACAGCCAGCTTGCAAGCAGTTTTGCATTTTCTACAATTAAGAAGTGAGAAGGGTGCACAGTTAGAAATTCAAGAGTATGCACAAGCAATTTATAAAATCACAGCAGAACATTTTCCTGAAACATTAAAGATGGTTGGTCTTTAATAATATAAGTGTAATATCAAACCACTTATAACATAGGAAATAAATATGTTTACAAGTTTAGCATTAGGAAATATTTTTGTGAAACAAAACATCAAAGGTGTTGAATTAAAAGAACATAATCCACATAATAACACTTCATATGATTTATCTCTCACCACCTATGGTGGATTGTTACATACTACTGATAATGATGGTCTACAACACCACTATACAATCACAAATGAAACAAGAAATGAATTAGGTTTTGATCCACAGGATATTGACACAGCACATTTTACAGTCACTCGTAATTCATATTTCAAGAATCCACAACCAACTAATTGGGATAACCAATTAGTACTTGGTGATATTGAAAAACTATATGCTTGGATTGTAGATCGTATAGAAAGACTTGAACGACAAGAAGTTTTAGAAGATTAAATTTAATATCTTATTTATAGATTTTTCTTTTTGTGAATTTCTTAAACAAAGAGAGTAGAAAAATGTTATCAAGATTAAAAAATAGATTAGCAAATCTTAAAAAAGCAAATCCAAATGTTATCCCAAATTTATCTTTTGATAAATTTGAACAAATGATTGTAGAAGCATTTAAAGAAGGTTATTCATCTTCTTTTGAAAAGAAATTAGAAAATATCTCTTTCGAGATAGAAGCATACACATCAGGTGGTTATCCAAATGGTCTTAAAGCTGATATCGAATTTCACATCTATAATCTAGTAACAAAGAAAAAGTATTCAACTTCTGCTAGTGCTTTCGATGACTATGAATATATAGAAGAGTCAGATGGTGAGAGTATTTATTATAATACAGAACCTAATTATGAGATTAGTAGACTTCAGGATGATGCAACATCATTGGATTGGAAAAGGGAAGGTCATTATGTAGGTTTATCTGCTAAAGAACTATATCAGTCTTTTGCTAAAGATATTGCCTTTTATAATGAAAACCCACACGAAGCTTTTCCAAAGAGATAATTTGATTTGTATCCTAATAGTTGGTCTTTAATATTATATTTATAGCTTTTCTATTTTTAAAAAAAGAAAAGAGAAGTAAAATGCTAAAAGAACATATAGGCGAAAAAGTACAAGTTTATTTTAATTTACATAAACATACATGGTCTGTAAAATCTATTGCTTCAGGTAAAGTGATTTTACATTGTGATTATGTCATGCTTAAAAATTGTATTTTCTATGTAAGTGAAAGTGGCAGGCAAAGAGTTATTAAAGAACAAGCTAAAAATGTTCATGCTGGTGTTCGTGGTACATTAGTGGATTATGTTGCTTATCATAGTAATGAACCAATTAATCCTGTATTACATGGCAAAAAAATTCCTATTACATATAATCCATATATGTACACAAAGTTTATTCAAAAAGAACCTTTTGGGAATATACCTTTACTACCTAGTCCTGTGCAATCAGCTGATTTTGTAGAGATGATTTCTTATGGTGGTGGAAAAAATGCAGTATTTGGCACAGGTATTATTTATGATAAAGACATGGCAGGTGCAATTGCACCTGAAAGACTGTCAAAATATGCCAAACTTAAACAAAGACTTAATCGAATTAGATTATCTTGATTTGTATCATATCATATAAGGAGATTCTTATATGATCACAAGATACCAAACTAATGAAATGCTTTCCATTTGGAATGAAACAGATAAATTTAATCTTTTCCTTTTAATTGAAATTGAAGTCTGTAAAGCATACGAACATCTAGGCATTATTCCCAAAGGTGTTTCTACCGAACTAGAACAAATCCATATTGATCCTAATGCTATTAAAGAACATGAAAAAACTTTAAAGCATGAAGTTCTAGCTTTCCTTGCATCTGTATCTAAAACAGATAACATTAAAAAACATATCCATAGAGGATTGACGAGCAGTGATGTTTTAGATACAGCTTTTGCTTTACAATTAAAAATGGCAGGCAATCAATTAGTCAATCGTATTGATGCTTTATTAGAAACTCTTAAACAGAAAGCGATTGACCATAAATACACTTATATGATGGGACGATCTCATGGTATGTATGCAGAGAAAACTACTTTTGGTCTTGTGCTTTTAAGTTTCTATTCTGAATGGTTAAGAAATAAAGAAAGACTTTTACAAGCAATAGATGAAATCTCATATATGCAAATATCAGGACCCGTAGGCAATTATAGTATTGTACCTATGGAAGTTGAACAGATCGTAGCAGATAAATTAGGTTTAAAGGTTGAGCCTATATCTACACAAATCATTCCAAGAGATAGACATGGTTTGTTTTTTAGTATCATTGGTTTAATAGGATCATCTATTGAACGAATAGCAGTGATGATAAGAAATTTACATCAATCATCTGTTGGTGAAGTGTTTGAAGGATTTAGCAAAGGTCAAAAAGGATCTAGTGCAATGCCACATAAAAGAAATCCTATTAGTGCAGAAAACCTAACAGGTATTGCAAGACTATTAAGAGGATATACCATACCTGCTCTTGAGAATGTAGTTCTATGGCATGAAAGAGATATATCTCATTCTAGTGTAGAAAGAGTAATAAGTGAAGATGCAACAGGCTTATGTGATTATGCTTTAAAGAGATTGAATGAGATGGTTTTAAATCTTGAAGTAGATAAAGCTAGGATGCTGGCAAATATAGAAGAGGCGAATGATTTATATTTATCACAGACGATCTTAACAAGATATGTAGATCAAGGATATTCAAGAGATTATGCTTATCAGCTTGTGCAATCAGCAAGTTTTGAGGCATATAAAGAAAATAGAAAGTTATCAGATGTCTTAGGTCTAAATGATGTAGAACAGCATATAGATGTAGAAGGTATATTTAAAAGAGTATTTTAAATATTGGAAAAGAGATTGTCTAAAATTTCCCCATTTGAATTGGACGAACCATTTCCATTGGGATTTGAGCCATACTAAAAAGACTTTTTAAAGTTTGTTTATCGGAATAACTACTCTTACCTACATTAACAGTCCATTCAAAAGTAAGACCATGATAAACTAATCCTGCATTAAAGACTAATCCTTTTTTATCTGTACCTTCAAAAGTAAAAGCATCGTCACCCACCATTTTAAAATCTTCGATTTTACACTTTCCAACAGCCTCAAAAACATAGACACACCACTCAGCGAATTGCTTTTCAGTCCCGGGTTTTTGCACAGATGAGAATTTAGAGATTTGAGCATCAAGGTGAGATGCCTTACGAAGACGATTTAAACGACTTTCTAAATGATTAAACATAATGTTTATCCTTCTTTTAAGAGATTAATATTAAAGAAAGTAGATATAAATAAAATATTAAAAATCTTTAAACTCTTTGATGACTTCTTCTAATCTACTATCTAATGTAAATAAAACATTCTTAATCAAGCCTTGCATAGATTGACAATGTGTTTTTAATGCAAGTTGCCATTCTAAAACTAAACTCTTATCTACTGCATCATCTATAATCTCATTATATTTAGACCTTAGCTTTGCCAAATGCAATTTTAATAAATCTAGCAAAGCCTTTAAATTCGTCCATAAGGTACGACCATAATGCCAGCCATTCTCTTGAAATGCTTTCTTAATCCGTGCTGTCTTTACTAAAATTAAATCTTCTGTGTATTCTTCAATATCAATCTCTAAAAGTAGCTTTAAGGTTGTACTCATCATTTTATCTAATCGTGCAAGCTCTCTGCCTACCTTATTAAAGAAACCTTTCATCACTTGATATTGCTCTTCAGGTAATACAACAGGATCTTTACTGCCTACTACATTCTGATTCCAATGTAGCCATTTCTCACTTTGTTTCTCAATAAGTGATTCTATTCGTTCTACATTGTAATCAAGACTGTTTAAGAAATGTCCTGTGATATAATCTACATAATCTCTTGGATTGTTATATTTCATTTATTAAAATCCTTTTTAATGACACACAAATTGTGATAACATTTAATCAATATTAAGGATAAGAAAAATGACAAACCTTAGAGCATTGAAAATTAGACTTGCATCTTTAAAGATCAACAATAACACTATGATTGAAATGAGCGATGCTAAAACAGGTAAAGTAGAAGCAACAGACACTTTAAAATCTTTTTATGATGTGAATGAAGAAGATGAAGAAGTTATTGAAGCCTTAGACATTTTAAAATCAGGAAAGAAAACAGAAGTAAAAGTATCAACAGGTCAAGGATACTTTATTTTAAGAATTTTAAAATAAAGTAATTTGCTCTGATTGGTTTTCAAAGCCTTGATAGTAAACTACTTCTTGTGTTTGTCTCCTTCTTGCATTTCGTAAAGATGAGAAAGGTTCAAAAGGTAACCAATCAGCACCTTGATTCTCACAAACAACAACCTCACCTTGTCGATTCTGACACCAATTGGCAAGATGATCAAAATCAATGTTTTTGCTTGATTCCTTGTAGCCTTTGCCTGCGATTTGATAAGGTGGGTCAATAAACCAAGTTGCTTGTTCATTATTTATGTTTTCATAGCTATCTTGCTTGATTTCCCAATGCCTAATGTGTTCAACTTGACTAGCGATTTTGTTCTTATTCTCAATCGTCCAGCTACAAAAGTTTCTAGGTTTTTCTTTTTTTCCATTTTTGTCTATGAATCCTGTGCTTACTTTGATTGCTCTACTTGTATGCTTGATTCCGGGCTTTGGATTAGACAAGTGAAGCCAAAAGCCAATAAGCCATTTAGCTTCTTGACAAAGATTGTAGTCATCAAGAGTTTTGTCAAAATCAATAAGTGGTAATGCTAAGATTTCAGATTGCTTTGTGTGGATAAGATAATCCCATACTCCACAAACAACATCATATTTATCAAACAGCATTACCTTTTTCCAATGGTAATGCAATGAGTAGCAAGCACTACCTGCAAAAGGTTCAATGATTGTATTTTGATTGGGTTGATTGTATTTCTTTGATAAGTTATATTTACTACCAAAGTAGCTAAAAAAAGGTTTTAGTGGTTTTTTACTCATGATTAATACCTAAAATAAAGTAATTTGTTCTTGAAAGCCTTGAGTATAAATAGCTTCATAAGTAGCTTTGCCGATAGTACTTCTTAAAGATCTAAAATCTTTAAAAGGTAGCCAATTTGCACCACTGTTTTCACAAACAATAAGTTCACCTTGTCTTTCTTTACACCAATTTCCCAAATGATTAAAATCAATACCTTTTGAGTTTTCTCGGTAAAGAATACCTGCTTGTTGATATGGTGGATCAACAAACCAACAAGCATCTTCATTTTCTACTTGTTCATAACTTTTTTGCTCAATCTTCCAATGTCTTATATATTGTAATTGACTTGAGATAATTTGTTTTTGTGTTTCCGTCCAAGATTTATGTGGCATTGTTTTTCTTTCATATCCATCTTTATATAATAATTTGCCTTCTTTAGAATGGACTAGAGAAAAACCTGCTAGTTTTTTTGATGGTACTGTGTGTCCAATAGCTAACCAAAAACCTATTAAATTTTTAGCCTCTTGTGATATGTTAAAATCATCTATATGGTCATCTTCATTCAAAATAGGTAAAGATAAGATTTCAGATTCCGATACTTTTATTAGATATTCCCAAATTGAACAAATGACATCATATTTATCAAATAGTTTTACTTTCTTTTCTGGATAATGCAATGAGTAGCAAGCACTACCTGCAAAAGGTTCTATAAGAATATCTTTATTTGGTGATGGATAATGTTTAGAAATTCTATATTTGCTACCAAAATAACTAAAAAAAGGTTTTAATATCATTGTATCTTCCAAAATCACTTCGAGGCTCTCAAATGAATATACAAGATTTATATATCCAAACACAAATTAATGACATCTTAAATCCTAAATCTACATTTTACATATCCGTCAAAGATGTGTGCATAGACATTATGGCAAGCTATATGGAAAAGCAATCCTCTAAAAAGATCACTATTGTTATTAAAGCTAGACCACCTGTTATCTGTGATGTGATTAAAGTTATTAGAATTGAAGATTTTCAAATTGACCCTGCATATCTTGAGTATGCAGTAGAATCTTTTCATTTCATCTGTGAAAATAAAACATATCTGTCTTTAATGGATTGTCTTGTATAGTGAAAAGACTTTAACTTATAAAGGATATAAGCGAATGAATTTTGAAAACAAGAAATCTAAAGATCGTGTTTTTGTATCTTATGCTACTAATAGTGAAACAAACCAAAGTCCTGTAAGTCATAAACACCTGCATATCTATTATTACAGCAATGTAGATCAGAAAAGCATTCAAGATTTAAATATAAGTTTGCAATCTGCATCTTTACTAAGCAGGGAAATTCAAATTGAATATGATTTAGATCAACCACCACCTGTGCATTTACATATCCATTCCTATGGTGGTGATGTCTATAGTGGTTTAGCAGGTGCATCTGCGATTAGCAATTGCAAAGTACCTGTATATACCTATGTAGAAGGTGGTGTTGCAAGTGCAGGAACTTTATTAAGTATGGCAGGTAAAAAGAGATATATTACAGATTTGTCTTTTATGCTTATTCATCAAGTCAGTGGTTGGAGTACAGGTAGTTTTGAACAGATTAAAGATGAAACACAAAATCTACAAACACTCATGGGATTATTGACGGATTTTTATGTGAAATATTCAAAGATGAAAAAGAAAGATATTAAGAAGATTTTGAAAAGAGATATTTGGTTATCTAGTGAAGATTGCTTAAAGAATGGATTGGTGGATAAAATCATCGGTAAGTAAGATGAAAATTAAACTCATCTACATAGTATTCATCATTTTCAAATTGTAGAACATTTAAGTATGCGATCAGATCACTAACAGGAATAATTTTTGTATCGATATGACAAAGTGAATATCCGAAGTAAAGATTATCATCATGTTTTAAGTGATGTGTTTTTGTTACAGACAGTTCATCATCATCAAGGATTTGAATTTCAAAAGAAAAACTATCTTCAAGTAATGATCTATGTGTATTTGAGTAGATTTTTTCATCATCTACAAAGAAGTCAAAGTTATTGTCTTGTAAGAGATTTAAAACATTTTGCATTTTTTTTGCCTTTCAGTTGCAAGAATCTTATAAGTTTCTTGTATTAAGTTTACGAAGTTTTTTTCACAAATGGAGTTTTTTAAGATGAACTTTAATGAATACCAACAACAGACAGCATTGACTGCAAAGTATCCAAAAGAACAAGGGATGAACTACTGCACTTTAGGTTTAGTAGGTGAAGCAGGTGAAATCGCAAATAAAGTTAAAAAAGTTATTAGAGATAACAGACCTGTGGATGATGCTTTCAAAGCAGATATGAAAGCAGAAATTGGTGATGTGTTATGGTATGTAGCAAGACTTGCAGATGAACTTGGAATTAATCTTGAAGATATTGCTACATATAACATGAATAAGCTACTAGATCGTTTAAATCGTGGTGTTATTCAAGGCAGTGGTGATAATAGGTAGAAAAATGTTTTCTGAACGACTTCTCTTTTTTCTTTTCCTATTATCAGCTTGCAGTATTTTTCTTTATGCAACAGGCTGGTTATTGCTAAATTATCCCTTAGCAACAATTAGTCTTTATGCAACTTGTTATATTGCTTTCTTTAAAGACTAAATCTTACTTCTTTAAGACACTCATAAGAATCATTCATTGCATCTTGTAAATCACAGGGATTTTTAATGCCATTGATTAAAAATTTGTGATCAAGATAAAATTCTGATCTTTGACTACAACCACTTGCATCTGTGTTTTCATTAAATCTGATTGTCAAAATATGACTATCAAATTTGAGATGACAAGTGAAAAAATCAATTTCAACAGATGCAACTTTCAAGTCATTTGAAAGTTTAGTGATTAAAGTATCTGCATAGGTATCATTTATGTAAATCATTTTGTTTTTCCTTTTTTTGATTACATAAATAAAACACTTTATCTTTGTTTATTATTGCAAGTTCACTTAAACATAAGTTCGATCATAAAACATAAGTGATGTGGTCTTGAACTGCAAAACTTTTGTTCTGTTGAACCATCTCTATTGATTTGGATGATTGTTAAAGGTGTATGAAACAAATCTTGTTTGCCAATCACCATGTACTTATGATTTACCATGATCATTTCATCATTGATGAATTGAATAGTGCAACCTTTAGATTTACCTTTCATGCTTAGGTAGTAATCTTCATGTACCTTTTCAAAATTATAGGTTTCGATTAGGTGGTGGAAATAACTTTGAACAGTCATTTGTGGATTTGGATGTTCGACTTGAATAGTCATTTGGTTATCCTTTTGTTTGAGTTGCTGTCTAAACACTTAAAATTTAGTTTTGTTGCAAGTTCAATGAAAAAATCTTTTAAATCTTATAAGACTTGTATAAAAACATTTAACTTCACTTAAAGGAAAACATAAATGACAATCTTTCATATTGACATTATCTTATATTTCATCTTTGTTATCTTAAACACATATAACAATAAAGATGAATTGCAAAAGGATTTAAAAGCTAGTCTTTTTTATTTCGCTGTCTTTTCCATCTCTATCTTTATCATCCTATTATCTATGATTAAAGAATTTCCTGTTGCTATGTTTTTCTTCATTTGCTTTGCTTTAATGAGAGCAACTCGTCAATTCATCTTTGAGGATAAGAAATAAGATGTCTTTTGATACCAAATATAGACCAAAAACCTATCAAGACTTAATTGGTCAAGAACCTATTGTACAAGTCTTAAAAGGTGTAGTTTCAAATGGCAAAGGTTGGACATCCAGCTATGTTTTCAGTGGTGGTTATGGTACAGGTAAAACGACCACTGCTAGAATCCTTGCTCGTGCTTTATTATGTGAATCACCTATCAATGGTGAAGCCTGTGATAAATGCTATTCCTGCATATCTATGATTGAAGGTACTTCTGATTCATATATAGAAGTAGATAGTGCAACCAATTCAGGTAAAGAAGATTTAAAGAAAGTTTTAGAGGAAATTGACTACACTACCTTTAGTGGCAGAAGAAGGTTATATTGCTTTGATGAAGCCCATGCTTTATCCACACAGTCTTTGGATTTGCTTTTAAAATCATTAGAAGATAATCGACCAAATAGCTTAGAGAAAAAGCTAGTGTGTATTTTCTGTACTACTGAAATTCAAAAATTAAGACAAACCATTTTATCAAGAGCAATGTCTTTCATTATTAAACCTGCTAGTGATGAACAGATAGCAAATCGTCTTGTTTATGTATGCGATAAAGAAGGGATTACTTATGAGTATGATGCTTTAAAGTTAATAGCAAATATCACGGAGTTTCACATTAGAGATGCTTTAAAAGCAGTGGAAGGTATTTCATCAGGTTTTAATAAGCATATTGATATGAAAGCAGTCAGATCTTATTTACATATAGATAGAAATGACTTGTTAGCAAGTGTTTTAAATGCAGATGCTAGACAAGCAAGTGAATTATTAAGTAAGATTTTAGAAAGTACACCTGTTGGTGTTGCTTATGATCGTTTAATAGAAGCAAGTATGTTAGCAATCAATATAGGTTTAGGATTGATGAATGTACCACCATATTGGAATATGGATATTTTAAGACAGGCATGGTTAAAGAATGGGAATACCTTGTTACAATTAGCTGATGAACTAGCATCAAAACCTATAAGACCAACGAATGCAATGTTAATTTGTGATATAATGAAATGGAAAATAGGCTTCAAAGCTAGTAAAAATGAAGTTATGGTGGAAGAAAAAAATAATATTGTTGAAAAAAAGGTAGAAAAGCTAAACTTGCCTGATTTTTTTAGTATAGTAAAGGATAAAGTAAAAAACAAATAAATCCCACAGGTATGTATATATGGCATTAAAAGAAGATACTTGGGTGATCTTAGAACTCACAGAAAAAGGTGAAGATGAAGCTAGACATGGCAATCTACTTTCTTTGATCTGTAGAAACAATAGATTTAAACCAACAGATGTTTTTATACCTATCATAAAAACAGGTGAATGTTCAACAAATCTTTTAGAGGGATACATTTTTATTAAAAGTTGTTATCCTTTTAATAATTATTACTCGCTTACACGAACATCTTATGTTTATAGAATAGTTAGTGAATATGAAGAAAGATCTGGATTAACAGGCAGTGGTGTGATTACCGATAATGATTTAAAAGCAATGGTAAAGACAGCTAGTGATAAAGGTGGCAAGTTTAAGGTAGGCAGTAAAGTTACTATTAAAGATGGTGATTTCACAGGTATGGAATGTGAGATCATAGACATATTAAATATTGCAGATGAAAGTTGGTTTCCTTATCCAAAACCTGATGTTTTAGAATTAAGAAAAGCAATGGTTCGCAAATGGATTGAGAATGGATGCAGGATAACCAAAAGCAAAAAAAATACACAGCTTAATGATGATGTTCAATATTATATTGTGATGATCAAAATGAGATCGATTGAGATCTTAACTTTATTAGATAATTTCTGTTTGGAGTAAACATATGGACCCACGATTAATGGAAAGTCTTTTTTCCGATAAAGATTCTTTCTTTGATAACATTGCTATTCAAAAAGAAATGTCTGAAGAAGATGAAGAAAAATTTAAGATAGTTTTAGAACAGCTGGATTTAATAAGTCCATTAGAGGCAGATATTATAGAACTTTTTCTTAAAGGTATTCCACAAGCAGTGTTAGGAAAAATCTTTGGATTTACACAGCCTAATATTCATTATCGCATACAGAAAAGTATAGATCGTTTATCTAAAATGGTTCGCATTACTAAATTTACTAAAGAAGAATTAGAAGAAAGGCTATCTCAATATTACACAGGTAGAACTTTAACAATCCTTGTGTATATTTATCTATGGTCTAGTCAATCAAGAGTAGCTACTCTTATTGGTGAAACACAAGGTAAAGTGAGATATACTTTAATCAAATCTTTAAATGAAATGAAACACATTCCTGATTTAAAAGATATATATGACAATCTATCTTATATCAAAGATAACATTTCATTATTAAGAGGAACACATAAACAAGAATCAGGATATAAAGCGATATATTGAAATGGCAGAAGAAAAAAACACAATCATCCCAAAAGACTTAGTTAAAGCATGGATTGAAAAGACTATGCAAAGAGAATATTCATTTACGATATATCCAAAGGACAGACCATTTGGTGAAAAGTTTTTTTCTTATTTAAAATCGAAGGAAGTGGAATATACGATGGTGGAAGATAAGATATTAGTAAAAGGTAGAGATCCAATAAAGATAGCTAAACTGATAATTGAGATTGAGCAACAAGGTTTCTTTATAGAAGATTGATATTTCTTTTATACTTTTATTCTGTATGAAACTTTATTAAGAGTAAGGACAGAGTAAAATGGCAATAAGTCAAGAGCAATATAATAAAGAGTATAAGGCAAAATTTATTAGTAATTTAAAAACTTTTTTAAATTATTTCAATATGGGACTTTATGACTTTCTTTATAATCTGATTATCAGTAGTCACCAAACACAACTAAAATTGAAAAAACCACTACCTTCAATTGTGGAAGTAGATGCTTATTTAAAAGCAGTAGATGGAAATATGCCTGATTATGAATTAAGTAGTAGAGTTATAAAACTTCTAAATAAAGTAAAAAAAGAAGTAGAGAATATTAAACTTGAGGACACTACTTTTGAAGATATTGTTGTTTTTGAAAATGTACCTGAAGAAGAAATGGTAGCGACTTTGATTTTACATAATACGAGTTTTACTATTTTATCTTCTGTGAAAAAAGATAAAGTCATGAGTTTAAAAACTCAAATCCATTTAGCACTTAAAAAGATCGAAAACTCACCATTTAAGAAAGCACTTTTAAATTCTTCCGTGTCAATAGGAACAATACCTGCATTAAAAAACGAAGGATTTAGAATTTCTGATCCTGAAGCAGTGGCATCATATTATCGACTTTTAGATCATATTACATATATCATAGATTCTAAAGGTGAAAGTAAAAGTGGTGATCGACCACCTTACCAATCTTTAATACATGAGTTTGGACATAGGTATCATTATACTCAAATGATCAATGGATATAAGAACCAAAGCATTATAGATTTATATACCAAAGCAATGGTATCTCAAGAGCAGTGTTATATAGACCAATTACCTAAGATAGGTGATCCACTGTCTAATTTAAGAGAAGATTGGTGGAATGTTAAAATGGGTTCTGAAAATTATGTTTTATCTAAAATCGAAAATGATATTTACACCTATATTTCTGATCAGGGAAATGTTCTTGAATTTAATAGAGCATCTATTCTTAAAAGAATTACCTGTCCATCTAAATATGGTGCTAAAAATGTAGAAGAGTTTTTTGCTGAAATGGTAACACTGATCATTTTAGGATTAGTGAAACCTTCTCAAAAGATACTAGCAGATAAGTTTATGCAAATTGTAGAACAAGAGTCTAAATAAGAAAGGACATGAAAAATGACAACACAGGCTGAGTACAAAGAGCAGTATATTGATCCAATGTTAAGCGAAATAATGGAACTTATTGCTGAAATAAGAACTGTACGATCAAATATACCCATGAGTAATTTTTATCTAGATACACCTGATGTACAAAACATCATTATGAATGGCAAAAGATTTTTAGAAATTACTGAATTTTATGATCTGCTAATGCAATCAAATATGACTGTAACAGATGCAATCATAGCATTTATAGATGCACATCAACAAAACCTTTTTTTAAAAAAACCATTGCGACCACTTGTAAATTTTAAAAGATATCTTTTGTCTTTAGAGCATGGTACTAAAACTATTCCTGATACAAGTCATATTCAATTAAAGAATATGATCTCTGATCAAATGCGAAAGATTAGAGAAAATGGAACACCATACTCAAAATTTTTTGATTATTTTTCAGCTAGTCAAAAAGCAATTAGTGAAATTAAAGTTGAAGATACTACTCTAGCAGGTAATTCAACACCTGCAACAACTCTAGAAAGTGTTGAATTACCTGCAACAACTTTTGAAGGTTTGAATACAGAAGAATTAGCAACAGTAATTCAAAATGAAAATATCACTTCTACCTTTCTTTCACCTGTGACAAAAAGTGTTGTTTTGGAATATCGTGGTGCTATCTACAAAACGATAAATTATATTAAAAACTCACCATTTAAAAAAGTGTTAACAAATTCTGAAATCTTAATAGGTACAAAACCTGACTTATCTAAAGCAGGTTTATCATACTCAGGCAGAAGAGTAATTGCTCTTTATTGGTCACAGGACAAAATCACTTATTTTATTAATAAAGAAGGTAAGAGTGATACAGAAGATAAAGATCCTTTTATTACTTTGATTCATGAATTTGGTCACAGGTATCATTCTCGATTTATTAAAGGTGGATATTATAATTTTGACTTTAAGGATTTATATCAAGAGGCAATCAAATCTAAAGAGCAATGTTATTTAGACCAATTACCTAAAATAGGTGATCCACTATCCAATTTAAGGGAAAATTGGTGGACTGTTAGAATGTCATCTGATGATTATGTTTTAACAAATATTTTTAAAAATACATATACATACACTAACTCTACAGGTGATATTAAAGAATTTGAAAAGAAAGACATTCTTAAACTAATAACTTGTCCATCTCAATATGGAGCAAAAAATGTACAAGAATTTTTTGCAGAAATGTTTACTCTTATTGTTTTAGGTAAAGTGAAACCTTCTCAAAAAATTATAGCAGATAAGTTTATGCAACTTGTAAATCAAGAATCTAAATAATCATTTTATATCTTTCTTATCTATAAATAAAACCAAAGGATAAGAAAATGACATTACCTTTAGAAACAAAAATGGATGCTACGATTACTTTACATGGCATCAATATTAACTTTTTATCACAGATTACAACACCTAAAGTATTAGCTTTGAAATCTCAATTGTTTTTTGCTATCAAAAAAATAGAAAGATCAGCTTTTAAAAAAGTACTTACAAACTCTACTGTCATGGTAGGCAATTGGTCTGCATTAAATGATGAAGGTCTTATCTCATCTGAACCTTTTGCATATTATCCTGTGAAAGATATACTCTCTTATAGCTTAAGTGATGAACCTGTATATCCAAGTATCATTCATGAATATGGACATAGATACCATCATAAAATGATTGCTGGTGGTTTTAAAAACAAAGCATTGATCTCTCTATATAAGAGTTCACAATATTGCTTTAAAGGTAATGTTTTTGAAAATATTCCTTGTCCAAGTGAATATGGAGCAAAAAACCATATGGAATTTTTTGCTGAGATGTTTACTCTTATTATTTTAGGTTTAGTAAAACCATCTCAACAGGCAATAGCTGATGAGTTTATGCAAATTGTAAATCAAGAATCTATTTAGCAGGTGTGCTTATTTAAAGTAAGAGTATCATTCTCTAGCATGAAATCATAAAGATACTCGCCTAAAAGTGTATGTCCTTTTTCTTCATACCATGAATATTCGTAAATCTTAATTTTGCCAGCATGACTAGACTTTGATGTATAGGAAAACTGATTTTCATTAAGATTTACAGTTTCCATAAAAGATCTTAGTTTTTTACCTGCATGACTATTACCTAATGTTGTTTGCACTACTCTAAATTCCATTTTATTTTTTCCTTTAAAAAAGTTTTATGAACTTGCAATTTTATTCTACATCAAGTGTTTTATACAATGTCAGTAATCAAAAGGAAATAAAAAAAATGACAAACAATACTCAAACAAAGGATTTATCTCAAATGATAGACCAACTCAAAGCATCCAAAGAATGGAATGATGATCAATTAGATCAAGCAACAGCATTACTTTGTGAAAAACTCAATGACAGCAAAGTTACTCTCAAAAACCAAATCAAAGTAGGTAGTTTTTATCAACACTATGAAAACTGCATCCTTGCAGGTAGAAATGATAAATATGACATTGGTGTTTATGAAAACCACAACATCTACATTGGATATCATCTTTCAATTCGTGGATGTGATGGCGAAAACTTAGAAGATTTCCAATCCAGATACAAATGGGAAGATTTTATGGAAAATCCAAATTTGATCATAAGTGAATTTCAATCACTTAGAGAAAGTTTGGGATTGAAATAAATCTCTTAAACCTTTAACTGCACACACTCAATCACAGAAAGCCACCTTTCCATAGGTGGCTTTTTTCATATTTATTAAATCATTTTTGCTCTTTATATAATCACAGAGGAGCATAGAATGATCATTGAAGTTTTAAATGGTGGTGAAATACAAGCACAAGAAAATACCGAATACCTAGTCTTTGCAGACAGTGTTTTTGTTTTACCTGCATCATCTATAAAGAACACAATCAAAATTAAAGCAAGTGGTGTGATCACTATTGGTCTTAAATTCACTTATCCAAATGATACTCAAAAAACCATTGGTATGATTAATGGCAAATCTTATAAACCTGAAAACATACATGGTAGCTTGGTTTACAATTTCACTTTAGATGATCAAACTGAAATGGAATTGAAATGCTATAAACGATCTATCAATACCTATTGGACACCTTATATTACTGCTATGCCTGTTAATCAAGGTCTTGTTGAAGATCCTAATCCACAAATAAATTTACTTGGTCTTGTTGATCCAGCTAATATCAATTCTACTGATGACATTCCTGAAGGCATTAATAATCTTTATTTCACAGACCAAAGAGCAAGAGATGCTTTCTCTGCTGAAGCACCTATCACTTTGGTTGATGGTGAAATTGGTACTACCTTAACTCAATATACAGACGAAGATGCTAGAAATGCAGTTGGTACTGCTTTACAAACAGGCAACCATACAGGTATCTCTTTTGTTAATGCAAATGCACAAGACAAAATTAATGCTACTGTTTCTCTTAGTCCTTTCTCTATTGGTAATCTAGGTGATGTTCAATTAGGTGGCATCGCTTTACAAAATAATCACTTCTTAAAATATAATGGTAGCAAATGGATTAACAGTACTTTAAGTTCTACAAACCTATCTGATATAAATACCTTGATGAAAAAATCAGATAATCTAGCAGGTCTAACTAATCTTACTACTGCTAGAACTAACTTAGGTTTAGGTAGTGCTTCTACATCTAATGCGAATGACTTTTTACTTGTTGGTACAGGTCTTGGTTCTTTAGGTGATGTTACTCTTGTTAATGTTCAAAGTAAAAATGTATTAAGTTATGACAATGCAACAGGCAGGTGGACTAATCGTGCAATCACAAGTTCAGATATTCCAGATATTAATAGAATTTATGCACCTATCAATAATCCTATTTTCACAGGTACTGCTAAATCATCTGAACCTTTGGCAAATAGTAATGATAATACGATTGCTACTACAGGTTGGGTAAGATTTGTCATTCAACAAGCAGGTGGAGGAGGAGGTGGAGCAACTTCTTTAAATGATCTTACTGATGTTCAAATAGGTGCTTTACAAATTGGTCAAGTTTTAAGATATGATGGCAATAAATTTGTTAATGCCAAAATTGCCTTTACTGATCTCACAGGCACGGATGGTCTATTAAAGAAAAATGAAAACTTATCAGGATTAACTAATCTTGCACAAGCTAGATCAAATTTAGGTTTAGGTACTGCATCTACATTAAATGAAAGTGATGTCTTAACTAAAAACAGTCCTTTATCTGATCTTAGTGATGTTTCTTTCGTAAACCTTGAAAATAAAGATGTTATCCAATATGATGTGATTACAAATCAATGGACTAATGCACCTTTAAAAGCTAGTGATATTCAAGGTCTTAATGGTATCTATGCACCTATTAACAGTCCTGCATTTACAGGTTTGCCTACTGCACCTGCACCTGCGAATAATAGCAATAGTGTTCAAATTGCTACTACTGCTTGGGTTAAAGCACGAATTGCTGAAGGTGGTGGAGGAGGTGGAGGAGCAACTTCTTTAGATCAATTAACAGATGTTGCGATTGATGACTTAACTCAAGCCATTGGTCAAACTTTAAGATTTAATGGTGTGCAATATGTAAATGCAAAACTAGCATCTACTGATTTAAGTGATACTGCTAGTATTTTGTTAAAGAGTGGCAATCTAGCTGGTTTAAATAATCTTGCTACTGCTAGAAATAATCTAGGTCTTGGTACTTCTGCTATTTTAGATACAGGCACTCTTGCTAATCAAGTTCTAAAATTTACTGTTAATAACACTTTACCTGCTTTATCAGGTGTAAACCTTACTGCTTTAGGTTCTATTAATTTATTATCTGATGTAGATACTGCTACTAATGCACCTGCTAATGGTCAATTCTTATCTTGGAATGGTACTAATTGGATTCCTGCTGATGGTAGTTCAGTAGGCAGTATCAATGATCTTAGTGATGTGGATATTACAGGTATTGTCAATGGTCAATTTTTAAAATGGAATGGTACTACTTTTGTTGATCATACTCTTGTTGTTTCTGATCTTAGTGATGCGAATACACTAGCTAGTCAAACTGAACTAGACACTACTCAATCTAGTTTAGGTTTAAATGCTAATGGATCAAGACCTGTTTACTCATCTACGAATTTTATCTTAAATACAGATACTCATAATTCTGCTTTAGGTAAACTTGATACTCAACTTAATACTACTACCAATAACTTATCTTCTGCTCAAAGCGAATTAGATACTGTTGAGAGTTCTGTTGGTTTAAATGCTAATGGTACTAAACCTAACTACTCATCTACAAATTATATTCTTAATGCTGATTCCATCCGTGTAGCAGTAGGTAAACTAGACACTCAACTTAATACTACTACTTCTGATCTTTCATCTGCTCAAACTGAAATCAATACAGTAGAAACATCAGTTGGTTTAAATGCTAATGGTACTAAATCTAATTACTCATCTACTCACTATATTGCTAATGTAGATAGCCATCACACAGCTATTGGTAAACTCGATGCTCAATTAGATACTATTAACAGCAACCTATCTTCATCTCAAACTGATATCACTAATATCCAAACAGATATATCTAATTTACAAGACGAATTAGATACTACTCAATCATCTGTAGGTTTAAATGTAGATGGATCTTTACCTAACTATAATACGAATAACTATCTTACCAATGGACACTCTCATCATACTTCTTTATCTGATTTAGATGTTGCTATTTCTAATATTGAAAATTCTTTAGGTACTGCATCTACTTATGATATAGGAACAGCTAATGATCATATTCCTTTGGCTCAAGATGTCGCCTTATTAGGTAGAAATATTAATACCTTTACAGGTTCTATTAAAATTGCAGGTGATGGATCACAATCCTTAAGTTTGTTTAATGGTATATTTCCTTTATTTACAGTTAGTGGAAATGGCAATGTTTTAACAGAAGGTACTTTACAAGTCAGTGGTACTTCTAATTTAAGTAATATTGTTTTACAGCCAGCTAGTACAATCTCTAACCTTTTAGGTGGTCAAGTATCTTTTGGTGTTCATGGCATTACTACTACAGGTAATATTAATGCACATGATATTACAGGCTCAGGTATTTTAGCAGGCAATAGCTTAACAATCACTACTACATCTTCTTTAGGTACAGCTAGTGCAACAAGTCCATTAGCAGGTAATAGTTCTACTCGTGTTGCTACTACAGAATGGGTCTTAAATGAGATTTCTACTGCTACTAATACAATAGATAATTTAGCAGATGTTGTCTTAACTGATCCTGTCAATACTGAATTTTTAATGTATGATGGCAATAATTGGATTAATAGTGCTATCAATGCCAATATGATTAGTGGTCTAGGTACTGTTGCATTTTTAAATACTACTGATGTTTTGCTTGTAGCAAATAATCTTAGTGATTTAAATAACACTGCCACTGCTAGAACTAATTTAGGTTTAGGTAATTCTGCTACAAGAGATGCAGGTACTCTTGCAGGTAATGTTTTACTTGTTAGTGTTAATAACACTCTACCTGCAATGTCAGGTGTCAATTTAACAGGTGTATTAAAGACTACTCAATTAGGTGCGATTAATGGTGTTGCCTCTTTAAATGCTGATGGCAAATTAACAGCATCTCAATTACCTGCTATCACTTTCACTTCTGTTACTGTAGTTGCTAATGAAGGTGATAAACCTGCACCTGCTCCTGAAAATAATGGTCAAGTTTATATTGTTACAGGTACAAGTAAAACTTATATTTCAGATGGTACTCAATGGTTGGAATTATTAGGCGCCGCTGAACTTGCTGTTGCTCAAGCACAAGATGAAATTGACACAATGGAAAATGCTATTGGTCTTAATACTAATGGTCAATTCATTCCCTTTGTAGATACAAATTATTTAAACCTTGCTGAGTCTATCACTGAAGGTCTTACTCTTTTAGATACAGAATTAGGTAATGTTAATAACACTTTAAATTCTTTAGGTACTGCTAGTCTTTTAGACGATACTGATATTTTCTTAGTAGCGAATGCTTTTAGTGAAATTGCAGGTAATAATGTTGCCAAAGCTAATGCTAGAACTAATTTAGGTTTAGGTAGTGCTTCTACAAGAGATGCAGGCATCTTAGCAGGCAATGTTTTATTACTTGATAATACAGGTGCAATTGATCCATCTATCTTAAATCTTGCTACCTCTATTGGTGGCATTAATATAGGTGATATTTTAACAAATACTTCTAATATCACTGCTCTTATTGATGTTCCTACTTTACAAGCTAGTTTAACTTTGGCATCTACTGACTTAACAGACAGTGATAATTTACCTAGACTTGATGCTCTTTTAAATGCTTTTGAAGGTGAACTTAATGCAAGTTCTTTAGAAGTAGTAGGTCAAATAGCTGGTGATACTTTACAAATTGTCACTTCATCTAATTTAGCTGAGGCTTATGCAAGTGTACCATTAGTAAATGATGATTCTTTTAGAGTACCTACTACATCATGGGTAAATGGTGCTATCTCTAATGGTCTTGGTTCTTTAAGTTTTGCTGATTTATCTGATGTCAATATTGCAGGTATTTTAGATGGTCAATTAATACGATGGGATGATGCCACAGGTAAATTTGTCGCTTTCACTTTATCTATTGAAGATTTAAGTGATCTTAATCTTTTAGCTACTGATGAAGAATTATCTACTGTTGAAACTTCTGTTGGTCTTAATGCAGATGGTTCTTTACCTAATTACTCATCTACTCATTATATCCTTAATACAGATAGTCATCATGTTGCGATTGGTAAATTAGATGCTCAAATTCAAGCTAATTCAAGTAGTTTAGATTTATTAGGTACTGCTAGTCTTTTAGATGAAGAAGATGTCTTTTTAGTAGCAAATGCTTTTAGTGAAATAGCATTAAATAACCTTGCTAAAACAAATGCTCGATCTAACTTAGGTTTATCTATTGGTAGTGATGTTCAAGCATACGATAATACACTTGCAGGTTTGGCTAGTGTTGCCACGAGTGCAGATACTCTTATTTATGCGAATGGAATTGATAGTTTTACTACTACTGCTTTCACAGAATTTGGTAGGTCTATTATAGGTGGTGCAGATGCAAATGCTATTATTACAATCTTAGGTTTAGGTACAAGTGCTACTTTAGATGTAGGTACTAATAATGGTGATGTAGTTCAACTTGGTGTAAATGGTTTGCCTGCTGTTTCAGGTGCGAATTTAACAGCTTTAGGTTCTATTAATACTTTATCCGATGTAGATACAAGTGGTGGTATTGATGTAGGTCAAATTTTAGTATGGAATGGTACTAACTTTATTCCAAGCGATACACCTGCTACCTATACTGATGAAGATGCTAGGAATGCAGTTGGTACTGCATTAGCAAATGGTGAACATACTGCTGGTGTTACTTTTACTAATAACAATATAAATGATCGTATTGATCTCACAATTCAACTTTCATCCGAACAACTTAGTGATTCAGCAAATATTGACTTGCTAGATGCAGATCAAACGATTACAGGCAATAAAACTTTCACAGGTGATTTGGATTTCACAGGATCTACAAGTGTTTTAGTTAATACAGATTTAGGTGCAAATGGTGATGAAGTAGCTAATGCTTCTTTTGTAAGAGCATTGATCAATTTGGCAGGTGGTGTAACTCAATTAGATGATTTAACAGATGTTACGATTAATGCTTTAAGTAAAACTGAAGGTCAAACTTTAAGAGTAGATGGTACAGGTCAATTTGTTAATAGTGAATTAGCTATTGCTGATTTATCTGATGTAGATTTAACTTTAAATGGTGATGGTAAGACACTTATATGGGATGGCAATGTAAATAAATTTGTATCTAGTGATTTCCCTTCTACATATACAGATGAACAAGCTAGGAATGCAGTAGGTACAGCTTTAGAGAATGGGACACATAGTGGGATTTCTTTTGTTAATGACAATTTGAATAATGTTATTAATGCTCTTGTGAGTATCTCATCATCAAATATAGATTTAAATGAATTGATCACAGCCTTAAACTTAGGCACGGCGGCTTTTGCTAATATAGGCAGTAATGAAGGTGATGTACCTGTCTTTGGTGCAGATGGTTTATTAGTAGGTGTACAGACATGGGATTTTGGATCAATCGCAGATGAGCCTATTGAAGCATCTTTAGATCATGGTTTTATTGTTTAAAAAGCAAAAAAATCATTATTGGTTTGAAATCAATAATGATTTTATAAGAACACCTTTGTTTAAAATCATTAAACAAAGAAAGGTGTTTTAATATGGCATCCGTGAAAACAAATATGGTCTTATCTAAAGCAGAACAACTTTTAGATGCAATGGAAAACAGATGGTATATCGATCGAAGAGGTGAAGGTGTATCTTGGGATGAGGAGCTGGATCAAGCTCTGCAAAACCATTGGCTGATCAACTATATTGGAAAAAGTAGTATGGTTGAGAAGTTTCTTAAGGCATATAATAGTTTGGGAATTAAAAATCCACCTGCAAGTATCACTCAATTAAAAGAATGGAATGAGATTTTTTTTGGTGCATTACCAAAAAAAGAACAAGTTGTGCCTGTTGTAAAAGATATTATTAAAAGTTTGAAAGACGAAACATCTTCAGTTTCAAAAACAAGACAAAAAGAGATCAATCAAGAAAAACTTATTCAGCAAGAAGGTGGTTTTAATATTGTTTATGTGAATAAGCTAACCAAACCTGTTCTTGATAAGTTTCAAGAAGTGTTGAAACAAACAATTACTTATATAAGGAACTCACCTGTTAAAGATTTTAAAAAAGCATTATATGGTGATCTTTATGTAGGCACACCAAAAGACATTTTTGAATTATATGGTGTACAGACATCAGAAAGAGGTGCGGCGGCATCTTATAATACCACTAAAAAAAACATAGCTTTCTACACCAAATCTTTAAATAATCCCGGGGCTGTATCTACTGTGATTCATGAATTTGGACATAAATTTGATTATGAAGTACATGAAAAACATAAAGAACTTTTAGAATTATGGAAAAGTAATAGATGTGAATATATAGAACCTCAAATTGGTTTTGTTTTACCAAAAGATACTTATATTCCAGCATGGACAATTTCTTCATCTTTTTCAACAATTCAAGATCAAGATTATGTTTTAGAAAATGTTGAAAAAGTACAGAGAAAAAAGATTTTCTGGTTTATAGGTGTAACAGATGGTCATTCGATTGGATTAACTGAAGAACAATTAAAATCACTACAATCTACTAAATATTGTTCTTCAGGTTATGGTAGCACAAAATATGATGAATGGTTTGCTGAAATGATTACTGCAATTACTTTAGGTCTAGTTAGACCTTCCTATAAAGAAGTTGCTGATAAATTTTTAGCTATTCTCAATGGTGAATCCATTAAGACTTCTAACCTAAAACTAAGACTTGCTAAACTTAAAAATCTTAAATAAAGTTTTTATATCTTTCTCTTTCTTAGATATGTTTTAAAGAAAGAGAGTTTATTATGTCAAGACAGGTTCAGTTAAGAAGAGGTACAGCAGTTCAACACCAAACCTTTACAGGTCTTGTTGGTGAATTGACAATGAACACCACCAATAACAGTTTAAGATTACATGACAATGTGCTTAATGGTGGACATGAAATGTTAAAAGCTGATATGTCTAATGTGCTTATCAGTAGTGATGGTACATTTAGCTTATTAGATAGTCTAGGTAATGTTTCCGTCAGAATTACTAATGTTGCTGATCCTGTAGATAATCAAGATGTAGCTACTAAAGCATGGGTACTTGCTAATATCGGAAATAATGTTGGCAATTTCACTTTTAATAATGGTGATATTACTAACATTGTAGATAACTATATCAATCTACAAGCATCCAATTATGCTCAACTTGAGAGTAATGGTAGCTATGTATGGGTCGAATTAGACGGTGCATATATTGAAACTTTAGGTGGAAATGTTTGGTGGTTTGATAATGATGGTAATTTAAGATTACCTTTTGGTGGTGGCATTTTAGATAGTGATGGTAATTCTGTCTTTCAAATAGCTAATCTTAGTGATGTAGATATTGCAGGGATTACTAATGGTCAAACTCTTATATGGGATAATGGCAATAGTAAATTTATAGCTAGTGATTTTCCTGCTACCTATACAGATACTGATGCTATAAATGCAGTAGGTCAAAATCTTGTAGATAACAATCTCAACCATACTGATATTACTTTTACTTTAGATAATGATAATATCACAGCATCTGTATCTGTTGCTTTAAATGATATTGCAGGTGTTACGATTACAAATCCTGTAGAAATTTATGAAGTCTTAAAATATAATGGTGGTGGTGCTTTTATCAATGCTCAATTATCTTTATCTGACTTATCAGATGGCAATAATACTACACCTAAACTTGAAGTAGTCGTTAAAACTACAAACTATACTTCTGAATCTAATAAGATTTACTTAAATGATGATGTGGATAACCTTATTGTTACTTTGCACAACATTGCTGATATTGGCGATGTCTTTTTTGTTCAAGTAAATCATGATTTTAGTTCTACTACTGTAAACACTACTTTTGCCTCTGTTTTATATAAAGGTCAAATCTATTCTAATCCTAACAATCTAGTACTCTCAAACAATACTACAGGTCTATATCAATTTAGATATATGAATGACGGTATTGATAGCTATTGGTATGTTACTGCTTTAGGGTCATCTTTACATACACTTAATAATGTAGATATAGATGCCATTACAAATGGACAAACTATTGTTTGGGATGCCTTAAATAATAAGTTTATTCCACATGATCTTGATGGTCAAGCTATTCAAGATGAATTGAATGCGATTGAAACTACTTTAGGTGGATATGTAGATGGTAATGGAGATTGGGTACAACCAAATGGTACTAATTATTTAGATGGTGCTACTGATTTTAGTAATGCTTTATCTACTTTAGATATTGCATTGGGAAATTTAAGTAATGATGTAAATCCTGCTAACTTTTTTCAAATTGCTAATTTATTTAATGAGATTTTAGGTAATGTATCCAGTCAAAATACAGCTAAAGTAAATTTAGGTTTAGTGGATGATCAAGGTAGATTTATTGAAAGTATTGATTATGGTGCTGTCACGGATAATGTTATAGGTTCTAGTATGGATTTTCAAGATGCTAATGGAACAGGCGAAACACCTTTAAATGCAGAAGATTTATTTATCACAACAGTGTATTATTCTCTTGAAGATTATGGTTGCCTAATCGGATAAGATTTTTAATATATCTATTATCTCTTATTTTATTGATGATTATGTTTCAATAAAAAATAGGAGATTCTTATATGTCTGTTCGTAAAGTTCAATTAAGAAGAGGCACAGGTGCTGAAAACGATGCCTTTACAGGTGCAGTTGGTGAAATCACTGTCAATACTACTAATAATTCTATTCGTGTACATGATGGTGCTACACTTGGTGGTTCTGAAACTGCTTTAGCTAACCTAAGCAATGTTTTACCTACTCAAAATTTAGATTTTGATGAGTACAGGATTGTTAATGCAGGTGATCCTGTTGATCCACAAGATGTTGCTACTAAAAATTATGTCGATACACATGGTGGAGGTGGTGGTGGATCTTTAGCTACATTAAGTGATGTTGATGTAGCTGGTGTAGATACAGGAGAATTTCTCAAATACTCAGGTACAGAATGGATAAATACTACTATCTCTACTGCTGATTTACAAGATGGTCTTGATATTCCTATGATGGTTGGTGGTACTATTACTGCTAACCTTGATGGTAATGCAGTAACATCTACTGCTTGGATTTCTGCCATGACTTTAAATTTAACAGGTACTGTTCTCACAGGCTCTGTTGCTTTTGATGGTTCTCAATCAGTAAATTTAAATGCTAGTTTAAATGATGCTAGTGTTTCAAATGCTAAACTTGAAAACTCTTCTGTTAGATTTGGATCTTATGATTTAGCTTTAGGTGGAACTTTAGCTTTATCTAATGATTTTCAAATCACAGGTGGAACTTTATCTCTTGTAGGTGGTGGAGGTGCTACTGCTATCTCTGATCTCACAGATGTAAATATTAATCTACCTGCTGATGGTAATGTTCTCATTTATAATAATGGTATATGGGAAAATCATGTTGTATCTGGTGATGCCACTTTATCTGCCACAGGTACTCTAATTCTCAATGCCATCGATAATGCTAAACTTATTAATAGTACTATTAATATTGGTGGCAGTCCTATTGCTTTAGGTGGTACTGTTAATTTGACAGGTGGTCTTGCTATCACAGGCAATACCTTATCTGTTGGTAATGTAGATACTGCTACTAAATTATTTACAGCTGTCACTTTAAGTCTTGGTGGAAGTGTTATCACAGGTTCTGTTTCTTTTGATGGCTCTCAATCAGTAGAAATTATTGCTGATGTTACACCTGAATCTATTACAAATGGTATGATTGCAGATGGTACTATTACTAATGCTAAACTTGAACATGACTTTATCGCTTTTAATAACCATGAAGTTCATTTAGGTGAAGGTGTTACTATTAATGGTACTGATGGTGAAATTTCTGTTGCACATAATGCAGGTGTCTACACTATTGGTTTAGCAGGTACTATCGTTGCCACAAGTGCTGTCGCTTTAGCTAAAACTATTAATCTTGCAGGCAATGCTACAGGATCAGTTAGTTTAAATAATGCTTTGGCTAGTGTTACTTTAAATGTTACTCTTGGCACTATCACTAATGCTATGCTTGAACATGATTTTATCTCTGTAAATGACTTTCAATTACATTTAAGTGATAATCTTGATGTCGTTGGTGCTGATGGTGTTTCTATTAGTCTTGATGAAAATACAAGTATTTTGACTGTTGGTCTTGGTACTATTAGCACAACTAAATTATCTTCTAACTTTATCACTGTTGCAGATAATGACAGTTCAGAGAATATTACTTTAGGTGGTACATTATCCTTCTTAGGTGTAGCTAATGAAACTTCTGTTTTTGTTTTAAATGGTGAAGTCAATGTAGGTTTGGCAAACGATGTAGAAATTCAAGGTAATTTGACAATAGGTGGCAGTCTTATTGTTAATGGTACTACTACTTCTATTAATACAGTAAATCTTGATGTTGTAGATAGCATTGTTCTTTTAGGTAAAGGTACTAATGTTCTTGCTAATGCTGTCAATGATGCAGGTTTTATTATTGAAAGAGGAAATACAGAACAATCAGCATCTCTCTTTTGGGATGAAAACGATTCTCGTTTTGCTATTGTCACAGCTGATAGTATTGGTTCATCTACTACTAATATCGTAAATCAAGCAAGTAATTTATCTTATGCTGATTTAAAGTTAAATACTCTTTATGCTAATGCGATTACAGGTAGTACTTTATCTCTTAGTGCAGATGCTCAACTTACTGTAGATAGTGCAATCACTTTTAATGATATTGTTAATTTAAAAGATGTTGAGATTAATAGTACATCACCTGTTGGATATTTATTTCAAACTATCCACGATACAAATCAAACTTTTGTTCTAAATTCTGATACAGGTAATATTGAAACTGTAGGTAATATTACTGTTCAAGGTGATTTATATGCAAGCAATATTATCGAATCTGCGAATGGTGCTGGTATCACTCTTCAAGATACTACTTCTGTTAATGCTAACTTAGATGTCTATAATCCTACAGGTGCTTTAATCAATGGTACTACTGTTTATCTTTATGTTAAATATGGTGCTGATTCTATTGCTAATGGTGAATACTTCCATATCTTTAAAACAAATGATGGTGGTTCTATTCGTCAAGTAGTACCTTTGACTTTCTTACAAGATGGTGGTCAAAATAAACTTGCTATTAAAGCAGGTGGTATTTATGAATATCAAGCTGTCGCAGGTGCTTATACAAATGCAGGTAATGCTCCTAATGCTTCTTTCGTTTTAGATACTGAAGGTGGTGCTTATACATACCAAATCCGTGCATATACAAATAACGATGATGGTGTTGAATTTGAAGTAGCTTTCTCTACAGATGGTTCAAATAATGCTCCTGTATATAGCATTTTATATAATGCTAATGATGGTAGTGCTTATAATAGTGAATATCTTATTGTTCTTGAAGATAATTTAGATCCTGCTGTAAATTTTGGTGCTATCTCTACATTCAACCAAACTGAAAAAGCATTGTCTGTAAATTCATCTAATGGTAATGTATCTGCACAAGGTTCTCTCACTGCTTATGGTGTAGATATTAAAAATGCGAGTGGTAATTCTATCTTCCAAACAAATAACAATGAAGTAAATGTGTCTATTCAAGGTGCTAATGGTACTACTGATGGATTTAATATTTATGGTGGTGTTAATGGTAGCGATAATTTCATATCTGCACAACCTAATGATAATGGTGGTGATGGTGTCTTATATCTAAATGGTTCTTTAAAAGTATGGAATTTACTACAAACTAATTTCAATTCTCTTGATGTAGATAGAAATGCAAATACTTCTATCAAAGGTGGCAATTTCACAATCGAAGATACTTTAGGCGATCAAAAACTTAAACTTACTAATGCAACAGGTATTTTAGAGGCTAAAGAAATCACATCTTTTGCAGGTGGTACTTTAACTTTTAGTGGCAATATTGATGCTACTACTGCTACTTTTATTGCCACTACCCAAGCACCTTTAGATAATTCTACTAAACTTGCTACTACTGAATATGTAGATTTAGCTGTAACAGCAGGTGGTGGAGGTGGTGTAGGTTTAGGTGATAATAACACTTGGACAGGTACTAATAACTTTCAAGATGATGTTACTATTGGTGGTGGGACTTTAACTTTCTCTGTTCAAAGTGTCACGAATGCAAATATCCTTGTAGTCAATAATACTGACCTCTCTACTATTATTTCTAGTGATAGTCCTAATGCTCTTAAAGTTACTCAAAGTCTTGGCAATCCTATATTGAATGTTGATGGTGATAGCTTATTTATCACATCTTATGTTTCTACTGATTTCAATGCAGGTGAAGATCCTTTTGTTCATATTGACACAGCAACTAGAACTTTTGAAATTGTAGATGCTCTTGATATTACTTTGTTTAGTGTAAATAATGCAGGTGATGTTGTAGTAGCTGGTGACTTAACAGTAAATGGTACTACTACTACAATTAATACTACTAATCTTGATGTAGAGGATAGTCTTATTGAACTTGCACATGGTACAACAGGTAATCCATTAAATGATGCAGGTTTTGTGATTGCTCGTGGTGATGAACATAATGCAACTTTATTCTGGAGTGAAGGTACTGATACCTTTATTTTTGCTACAAGTGCATCTATTAATAGTTTAAGCACAGGCAATCTTTTAGCTCTTGGTGGTACTTTATCTTATGCTACTGTAAGAATGGGTGCTATTAGCATTATTGAAGGTCAAGCTACTTCTTTCCAAATTGTCGATGAAAGTGCAAATCCTTATATTACATTTGACACTACAGGTGGCAGTGAAAAGATTATTCTCGGTCAAAATTTAAGTTTATCTACAATTACACTCACAGACAATCTAGCTAATGCTCTTGATATTAAAGAAGGTCTTGATAGTTATCTTAAATTTGTTACTACTGATACTGCTGAAAAAGTAGAGTTCGGTAAAAAGATTACTGCACCTGCTGAAAGTAAAATAGCAAACCTTACATTCTATGATGGTTATCTCACTTGTGATACTAATCTTATCATTAATTCTTTTAATGGTACTACAAGTTTTGATGATAATATTTATGTTTCAGGTTATTTACAAATAGGTAAAAACACAACTTTAGGTCAAAGTGATAATGTAGGTGTTCGTTTTGATTATTATGATTCAGATTTAATTGATGCACCTAATATTACAACAGGTCAAGAATATGTTATTCAAACTGTTGGCAATACTGACTTTACTCTTGTAGGTGCTAGTTCTAATAGTCAAAATGTTATCTTTACTGTTGTAGGTGATGCTTCTGTTCTTTTAGCTGGTACTACAGGTAAAGTTTATCCTACTGCATCAGCTAAAACAGGTTTTTTTGGACATGACAAGTCTAGTCATGTCTTTACTATGTATAATACCTATAGTAATGAAGCTACTTTAGGCGATGCTAAGTTTAATGATTTAACTTTGGCAAATGGTTTATTGGTTGCGAATGATGGTACTTCTACTATTATTTTAAATAGTGGATTAGCAGGCAATGCTACTACAGATGTTGGCATTACAGTAAATCGTGGCAATTACACAGATGCAAAATTATTATGGGATGAAACTGCTAATAGATGGTCTGTTTCAAATCCTGTTGATGATGGGAATCCAGCTAATGCAAGTGTAGTTTTAACACAAAGCGAAGGTTCAAGATATGCTTGTACTGATCCTGTCTTTGCAGGCGATGTTACTACTTTAACAGCACCTACAACTTATATTAATAAAGATGCTTACTTCCTTAACAATGGTGGTGTTGCAGGAACTGTAAATCTTTTTGAATTAACAAATAATGACTTTGATGGTTATGTTTTGGCATTATTTAATACAGATAGTGTTAATATGACTATTGATGCAGATGGTGGACAAACTATTGGTGGTTCTACTACAAAAGATATTCCTGCAGGTGGATGTCTTACAATTATGGCAAGAGGTACTTCTTGGTATATCATGTAATTTGATTTGATATTTATTTTATTAAAAGCCTTTCTATTGAGAGTTTAAACTATTTTCAATGAGAGGCTTAACTATGTCATACTTAGTCGATACTAATAAAAATTCTGTCAAGGTTGCTGGATCAAATACAGCATATGATTTGACTGCTACAGATGAAATCTATCTTGCATTTGATGATCAATCAGTAAGATTACCTGATCCTACTACTGCTACAGGTAGAACATATACCATCAAACTTAATGGTACTTATACAGATGGTGTTCGAGTTCAATCTTTAGATGGCAATACAACTTATTACACCATCAATAAAGATTATGGTAGTGTCAATATGGTATCTAATGGTACTGATTGGGTCGTTTTAGCTGATGCTATTCAAGTTTCTGAAATTGCTACTACTACCTATGTTACTGATTCTACATGGACACATCAAGGTACTTGGTCTGATTCTACTAATTATGTTGCCAAAGATGTTGTCGTTTATCAAGGCTCTTCATGGTTAGCTTTACAAGCAAGTCTTAATTCTACACCTGCTGAAAATGCTGATTGGACTTTAATTGTTGCCAAAGGCGATACAGGTGCTACAGGTAATGATGGTGCACCCGGTGCAGATGGCAATGACGGTGCACCGGGTGCTGATGGTGCGCCGGGCATGAATGGTGCAGATGGAGCACCCGGTGCAGATGGTGCAGATGCAGTATGGTATTTTCAAAATGCTTGGAGCAATGTAGCTAATTACATTACAGGTAGTATTGTTACCTATAATGGTGAAACATGGTATTCTTTACAAGCGAATACAAACACACCACCTACTGAAGGTGTAGATTGGACTAAACTTGCATCTAAAGGTGGTGAAATTTTAGCAGATAATAACACTTGGACAGGCACAAACACTTTCCAAAATGATATTGTTTTTGAAGGTGGATATAATTTTGAAATTAAAGATGGTAGTGGTGGACCCAATGTTACTATGTTTAGTGTCGATGGTAATAATGGCAATACTGTTATTCATGGCAATACTACCATTCAAGGTGGTACTTTAACTTTTGCTGTTCAAAATGCAGGTTCTGCTAATGTCTTTACTATTGATAGCAACACAGGTGATACTACTGTTTCAGGTGATTTGACTGTTACAGGTAGTCTTATTGTCAATGGCTCTACTACTACTATCAATACAATAAATTTAAATGTTTCAGATAGTCTTATTCAATTATCTGATGGCACAGTAACACCTGCCAATGATGCAGGTTTCATTATTGCTCGTGGAACAGAAAATAATGCTAGTTTGTTTTGGAGTGAAGCAAATACTAAATTTGTTTTTGCTACTGCTACAAGTCTAGCATCTGATTTCTCAGGTGATATTTTAGTAAATGGTGGTACTATTACATATAGCACAGTAACAGTAGGTGCTTTAGAAGCAAATACGATTGGTGGTATTGGTGCAGGCACATTATCTGTTACAGGTAATTTAATAGGAAATGCAAGTACTGCCACATCATGGGCAACTGCCATGACTTTAAGTTTAGGTGGTACTTTTGCAAGTGGATCAGTTTCTTTTAATGGTAGTACATCACCAGCTACTTTAAATCTTTCTCTTACAGATAATGCTATTACAAATGCTAAACTTGTTAATGATAGTATTAATATTGGTGGTAGTAATATTGCTTTAGGTGGGACTTTAGCTTTGTCTAATGACTTTGAATACACAGGTGGTACTTTAGGTTTAACAGGAACTTTATCTGTATATTCAACAGGTGCGATTGCATTAGCTAAGACTATTAATTTGGCAGGTGCTGTCACAGGTACTATTGATTTAAACAATCAAGCAACAGCAATGACTTTGACTACAGCTTTCGGTACGATCACTAATGCTGATTTAGAATATGATAGTATCACTATTGGTGGAACACCTATTGCTTTAGGTGGGACATTAGGTTTATCTAATTTAAGTGTAACAGGTTCTACATTAGGTTTAAGTACTACTATTAGTCTTGTAGATAATCAAGCGAGTGCTTTAGACATTACTCAATCTACAAACAGTTATCTCAAATTCATCACTACTGATGGTTCAGAATCTGTCACTGTTGGTAAAACTTTAGATTTAAGTGAAGGTAATATCACTAATGTAGGAAATATTGCTTTAGACAGTATTAGTGCAGATACTCATACAATAGATATTAATTTGGCAGATAATCAAGTGTCTGCTTTAGATATCAATGAAGGTGGTACAAGTTATCTTAAATTTATTACTACTAATGGATCAGAGAAAGTTTTAGTTAGCAAGACTTTGGATGTGAATGAAGGCAATATTACCAATGTAGGTGATGTTTCTTTAGATAGCATTAGTGCAGATGCCAATACGATTACTATCAATCTCACTGATAATCAAGCCACTGCTCTGGATATTACTCAATCTACAAATAGCTTTTTGAAATTTGTCACTACTGATTTTGCTGAAAGAATTGTTATTGGTCAAAAGCTAACACCTGCTGACAATAGTGGTCTTGAAATTGCTATCAATGATAATCAAGCGAGTGCTTTAAATATTCATGAAAGTGGTCAAGTTTATCTTAAACTAATTTCTTCTAATAGTGCTGAAAAAGTTGTTGTCGGTAAAACTTTAGATGTTAGTGAGCAAAACATTATTAATGTAGGTGATATTGCTTTAGATAGTATTAGTGCTGACAATAACACTATTGCGATTAACTTAACTGATAACCAAGCATCTGCTTTGGATATTACCGAATCTACAAATAGCTATCTTAAATTCATCACTACTAATGGATCAGAAAAAGTTGTTGTAGGTAAAGACTTACAATTAGCTGGTAATTTGACTGTCAATGGTACTACTACAACTGTTAATAGTACAACAGTTACTATTGATGATCCTATCTTTACTTTAGGTGGCGATGCTCCTCCTTTAACAGATGACAATAAAGATCGTGGTATTGAATTTAGATGGCATAATGGTACTTCAGCTATTACTCCAGATACCTTAGTCAATGGTCAAACTTATTATATTGTCACTTTAGGCAATACTGACTTTACACAATTAGGTGCATCTTCAAATACTGTAGGTTTAAGTTTCATTTATAATGGCGATCTATCTCAAGCAGGTACATCTGGCACAGCTATTATCTCAACTGCCTTAAAGACAGGTTTCTTTGGTTATGATGATAGTGCAAGTGCATTTACTTTTATTCCGAATGCTACAAATACCTCAGAAGTATTTTCAGGTAGTGCAGGTAATGCTATTTTTGGTGGTTTAACATCTACATCTTTAGATATTAGTAATGGTACTATCAGTAATTTAGGTGCAATTAGTCTTGTAGACAATCAAGCTAATGCTCTTGATATTACTGAATCTACAAATTCCTATTTGAAATTTGTTACTACTAATGGATCAGAGAAAGTTTTAGTTAGTAAGACTTTAGATTTGAACGAAGGCAATATTACCAATGTAGGTAGCATTGCTTTAGACAGTATTAGTGCTGATGCTAGTGATATTGTTATCAATCTTACAGATAATAGAGCAAGTGCTTTAGATATTACCGAATCTACAAATAGCTATCTTAAATTTGTTACTACCAATAGTTCTGAATCTGTTATTGTGAATAAAACTCTCAAAGCTATTGATGATGTTATTGTTTATGATGGGCCCGATATTGCACAAACTGCTTATCTTTATGTCAAATACAATGCTACATCTCAAACAGATAACGAATATTTCTACATCTTTAGAACTACTGATGGTGGTGCTACTAGAGAAGTCGTACCTTTAAGTAATTTATCCAACCTAGAAGAAGATACCTCTTTAGGTTGGAAGAGATATAGAGCAAATCAAGCAAGTGCATATACTAATACCACACCTGCAGGTACAGTCAATGCAAGTCTTATTTTAGACAAATCATATACCTATTATTTCATTATTAGAACAGATAATGATAATACTTCACCAAATAAAGATTTCCAAGCATATCTCTCTACTAGCAATTCAGCATCTAGTATTACATATAATGATGTTCTACCTTATGGTGGTGGTTTTTCAGATGATGGTGAAGGAAATAAATACACTATCGTTTTGGATAACTCTTCATGGTCTTATGCTACTCTTGATGCTCCATCCACAGTAACAAATAGATCTTCTGAACCTGTGATAGCATCTACAGTTTTCTCTATTAACAATGCTAATGGAAATACTGTAATTGCAGGTGATACTACTTTAGGTACTGATGCTTCATTACTTATTAAGAAGGCTACTACTGCAAGTGATGCTCTTATTGTTCTTAATAGTGATACTACTTCAACAGGACATCAGGATGCTGTGATTTCTGTTGAACGAGGCAGTGGTACTGATGCTAAATTAGTTTGGGATAATACTAATACCTTATGGACAGCTGATAATGCTACAGGTACTGCTAGACCTTTATCTTTACATAGCCCTGTTGATACTAGCATCACTACATCAACACCTGTCAGTTTAACAGGTAATGCTAAAGGTGAATACGAAAAGGTTTATCTTGTTGCTAATAACACTACTGCTATCACTATCAATCTTTTTGCTTTATCAAGCTCTTATAATGGATATAAAGTTATCATTAAGAAGATTGATAATGGTGCAGGTGCTATTACTATTGCTCCAAATGGGTCTGATACTATTGATGGTGCTAATTCATCTATCTCTATTTCCACAGGTTATGGTAGTGTTACTTTAATTGCTGATGCTTCTACAGGTTGGTGGATTATTTAATATCAATAATCTTTATATCTTTTTATATTAGTGTGTAGCAAATTATTTACAAGTATTTCATTTGCTATTCAAAAGTGTCTTATTTTATTTTCATTTGCTACAAGGATGCTTATTATGTCTTTATTTTTCCGTAATAGTAAACAAACGATTAAATCTGCTACTACCACTACAACCTATGTTTTGACTCCTGATGATAATATTTATATTGCATACCCGGGTCAAACAGTAACCTTGCCTGACCCAGCTACTTGCATTGGTCAAACCTATCTTATTAAATTAGGTGGCACTCATGGTGGCAGTGGTAGTAATGTTACCATTGATTGTGCAGGTGTTGGCAATTTAATTGAAGGTAATGCTACACATACTTTATCTTCAAGTTGGGCATTTCATAGATTTGTCGCAGGTAAAGATAGTGCAGGTGTAGCTATCTGGATGTTCATTGTTTAATTTATTTTAAATATCTTATCCTATGTTTAGATAAATGGACATTCTATTCATAGGAGTAAATACAACATGGCAATTTCTTTATTCAGAAGAGGCAATACTGCTACCAATAATAGCTATAAAGGTGTTAATGGCGAAGTCACTATCAATACCACTACCAAAGCCATCCGTATCCACGATGGTATAACCACAGGTGGCTTTGAAGGTGCAAGACGAGATCTTACGAATATCCTACCTACAGGACCCATTAACTTTAATGGTCAAGCTATCACTAATGTTGTGGTCGATACAACAGGCGAACTCACTGCTACTTCTCTACAAACCAATAATATCTCATCTTTCACAGAAGGTGGTACTTTAACTTTCAATAGTCCTACAAACTTTGACAGTATCGTAAATATCAATAATGATCTTAAACTTAATAGCTATGGTTTAGACACTGTTAATTTAAGTTTAAACCATGATGATAATCCTACAATCGCTATGGACAGTAAAACAGGAAATGTTAATATCTCAGGCATCACTAATCTTGCTATCACATCTTTAAATCAAGGTGCTGATGTTTATGGTGATCTTACTTTACATGATAGTACTTTTTATGTCTTAAATGATTTAGGTCAATCTAAATTTTCTGTAAATCCTGCTATTTCATCTACTGCTGTATCAGGTACTTTAGAAGTAAGTAATGCCATCCTTGTAGATACTATCACAGAATACTCTCTCAATAATGGTGTTTATATTTCTAATAACACTACTATTGGTGGCAGTATCTCTACTGATGCTTTTGATTCAAGTTCTAGTCTTACTGATATTTCTTCTACTATTACTACTATCACTAGCAATACTATTAATCTTGTAGGTTATGTTTCTCAAATAGGCGATTTTGACATCTCAGGTAATTTTTCTATTGATGGCAATTTCTCTATTAATGGTACTTTATCTACTCTACA